>Ga0068713_1000257_pt1 | contig 102759 bp, 89 predicted proteins | sample MTBAKSrepl2MetaG_FD_62223 | JGI IMG/M metagenome (GOLD analysis project Ga0068713, IMG submission 62223) | Enrichment culture microbial communities om Arthur Kill intertidal strait, New Jersey, USA, that are MTBE-degrading - MTBE-AKS2 (Arthur... | ecosystem: Environmental > Aquatic > Marine >... | reverse complement strand
TTGGGAATTGTGGGATGTGGAAGAGTCGCTGAAGAGCGACATCTGCCTGCATTGAAACGATTCGGCGAAATTGAAATAATTGCAGCGGCGGATACCGACCCTCTCCGCTTGAGTCGTTTTGTCAACAAATATGGCATCAAAAATTCTTTCATGGATTACCGTTTACTGATTGAACGAAATGATATCGACGCTGTCTGTGTGCTCACTCCGACGGCATCCCATGCAGAAATCGGATTGGAAGCATTAAAAGCGGAAAAACACCTGCTCATCGAAAAACCCTTGGCGATGACAATTGAAGAATGTGATCAACTCATTGCAATCGCTGAGACAAAAACATCAAAAATAGTTGTCGGCTTCAACCTGAGATGGCATAGGCTTGTTCGTCGCGCTCGGCGATTGATTCAAGAAGGGGCTTTGGGAAGAATTAAGGCCGTCAGGAGCGTTTATACGCATTATCGAAACGGCAAGGACGCTCCCGAGTGGCACCGGAAACTCAAAAAAGGGGGAGGGGTGTCGTTTAACGAAGCGGTGCATCATTTTGATTTGTGGCGTTATTTGCTGAATTGCGAAATCGAAAAAATCTTTTCCTTCAATCGCGCTTCGGATTATTATGAAGATGAAACGCATGTATGCAGTGTTTTGTTGTCAGGGGGCATTTTAGGTTCCGGAGTTTATTCGTTTTCCACATCACCGAATAGCGAAGTGGAAATATACGGGGATGCAGGACGGCTTTATTTGTCCTGTTACCGAATCGACGGGCTCGATTTTTTTTCCTCTTTTACCTATCCCGGGGATATCCGAAACCGACTCAAGAATACGTTATACGGAATGAAAGACGGGATGGCGATTCTGTCATCGATGCGGATGGGCGGAGATTTTTCAGCGACGTTTCATGGATTGTGGAGGCATTTCATTGAATGCATCAAAGAGGACAAAACGTCTGAGTGTACATTGAAAGATGGAAAATTCGCACTGAGCGCCGCCATCGGAGCGATGAAATCAATACAAACGGGTCTCCCGAAAAGCGTCTCCTCTTCATAGCAGCTGGTGCTTTTCCACTCCGAAGGGCGGGATTCTCCAGAAAGGAAAGCATCCGTTTTCCTGGCGCCTCCAGTCAAGAAATGATGAAATATCCGACAACGTATGAAAACTTTCTTTTTTTCAATCATTATTCCCACAAAGGACAGAAAAACCAAGCTGTCCTCGTGTCTGAAATCGATAGAAAACCTTTCCTATCCGCGGTCGCGCTTTGAAGTGATCGTCGTGGACGACGGCAGCCGGGAACCGCTCAGCGGGATGATCCATGCATTTTCAAAGCGACTCAATATAACACTTGTGCAGCAGGAACCTTCAGGTCCTGCAACGGCGCGGAATGAAGGAGCAACAATTGCAAAGGGGGAGATCATTGCTTTTATCGACGACGATTGTCGTCCGGAGCGGGATTGGCTGATTAAAATGGGTGCATATTTTAACCGAGACAATATCGATATTCTCGGCGGGCGAATCATCAACGCACTTGACGAAAATATTTACTCTGCAGCAAGTCAAATGCTGATCGATTATTTGTACGGCTATTTCAATGAAGAACCGAAAAAGGCCGCTTTTTTATGTTCAAATAATATGGCATTTAAAGCCGGTGCTTTTTTCCTGGTGAATGGTTTTGATAGGGAATTTAAAAAAGCAGCCGCCGAAGACAGGGATTTGTCCGAAAAATGCCAACGATTACATATGAAAATGGTTTATGCTTCCGATATTGTTGTTTATCACGAACACGATATGAATTTCATGGGTTTTCTTCGCCAGCATTTTGCGTATGGACAGGGGGCGTATCAGTTCCATCGAAAGCACTCCAGGGCATCACTGTCGAAAATTCCAATAGCGCCATTTTCATTTTATTTCGGCATCGCAACATATGCTTTCAGAAAAAACCGAAAAAACAGGCCAATCGCGACCACGCTGCTGCTTGTCATAAGTCAAATCATCAATTTTTGCGGATTCGTATTCGGAATGAAGTCCTCCGTTCATTCGATTGCGCCTTGCGCATAGCCTGTCACTTGCCCTATGGACCAGGAAATGCTTCCCAAGAGAATTAAAGGCATTGTGAGCAAAAAGCGGGAAAAATAAATGCGGTTTCTGAAGTTGAAAAACAAAATTTTACCCAGGATCCTCAAGATACACAATGGCAGGCCGAGCACCTTCAAAACTCGAATTCCGGAGGAAAAGCCTTTTGCTTTTAAGTGGACGCGACCGAAACTCCGTCCATGAATGAATTCGTGGCGCACGAACTGCTTGAAGTTATCAATATTATGATGACTGACAAGGATGGTCGGTTCAAAAAGGAGCCTTACACCGGTGCGCCCCATGCGCCAATGAAATTCGGTGTCGGAACAATAAGTTCCTTTTATGAAGGTTCCATACCGATCGAAAACCTCCTTTTTATAGGACATATTCGCTCCGGCAATATCATCGATCCATTGCGTTCGGCTACCGGGCATCCAGCGGCTAAATTCGCAGAAATAGGCAGCCCATCCGATAAAGGACATCGGATTGCAATTGTCGATGGCACCGCCAATGGCCGGGTCAGAAGCTTGGTGGGAGGAGAGAATGCGTTCGATCCAGTCGCCATCCGCAACACAATCGGCATCTAAGAATGCGATCAGGTCGGCTCGGGCAATTCGAATCCCCACATTGCGAGCCTCCCCGCAGTGCATTCTTTTGGAAAAATTACACAGCGTGACAAGTGGAAAATGTTTTTGGATCAATTTTCCGGCCCCATCGCTTCCACTGTCCACAACGATCACTTCGAAAGATTGGGTGGTTCGCTGCTGTTCTAGAGATCGAAGGCATGCTTCTATTGTCTTCAATGCGTTGTAGGAAGCGACAATGACAGAGAGCCGGGGTGTTTCCGAATTCATGGTTCCCTATTCGATGGGTGGGGTGCGCCTTTTGCGTTCGGGGAAAAGAAAAGGGCATCGGCAATAATTTCATCGATGCAACTCCCTCCCACATACGCATAGGAGCATTGATTGCACAAAGGATTTTGTTGCCAGGCCGAGCGAAATTGTTTTCGTGCCGCCCGATATGCATTATTGGTCCAAATGCGCTTGAAAGGCGCTTCCTGGAGATTACCGAAAACGTGTTCTTCCTTAGAGTCGTAAGTACACATGCAGACGGCACCATTCCAATGAATGGCGGGTGCATGCCAAAGGTGGAGGCAGGGGTTGTGACTTCTGCGGACACGCACTGCTCCTCCTGAGGTATACTGGAAGCGGCGGTAGTGAGGGTTTTCCGGAAGCAGTGTGATTCCGCTGTCATAGGGGTTCATGGTTTTTAGAGTCAGCGCATCCACACACAGATTCTCGGCCAGCTTCCGAAGCTCCGGGATTTCATGTTCGTTCTGCTTCATTACAACGAAACGAAGATTAATCCGGGGTGTTTTGGCATTCAAGACACGCTTCCGTTCGATGAGCTTTTGAATTCCCTTGAGAACATTCCGAAGCTCTCCACCCTGGCGGTAGCGTTCATAGGTTTCTTGGGTTACACCGTCTAAAGCGATGATCAGCCAGTCCAATTCGGAGCGAATTAAATTGTCCACATGCGTCCGGTGCGCTAACAGCTGCCCATTACTGCTCGATATCAGCTGTATACCTTTCGTTTTGGCATAAGCGATCATTTTATAAATATCCGGATTTAAAAAGGGTTCGCCCCAATCCCACATAAGGATCAAAAACACATAGTCGGCAACTTCATCAATAAGCTTTTTAAAAAGGCTGAACGTCATTCGACCCTGGGGTCGGCCCAACCCAGTGGTGACCGGACAGGTCAAACAATGCAAGTTACACCGCGCATCCGGTTCGATCTGCAGATGCGTCGGCCATCCCCATGGTCTATCCGGCTTGAAATGAAATGAGGCGTGAACAAGATAACGGTTCAGCAGTTTTTTCAGGGGAACGCCATGAAACTCAAAGGGAATGCGATCGCATACAATCTTCACCCTTCGTGTCAGCAGCGTTTCGAAAAACCTGTATAATTTTAAAATGACATCCCGGTGCATGACTTCTTCTAAAGCCGTTGATATCCCGTCATTTATTTAAGATAAAACCGGCCGGGTGTTCAGCGTACCAAAGGGGCAATCCATCGATATGTTCGATGAATACGAAGATTGTCGATGACATAGCAACAGAATGTGCAGTCACAATCGTCCCCAATGGCGGCCAAACCTTTAAGCGTCATGGATTTTTCCCGAAAACGACGAATGACAGCGCCGTTCCATATGCTGGAAAAAGAGTGATCATTTATGTTACCGAAGTTTACGGTGGAATCACAACGACCGCAGGGTTCAACGGTACCGTCTGTTCGAATTCGGGCATGAAACCAGGAGATGTAACATGGAACTGATTTCCAAACTTCCGGACCCACGGAGTATCTCATTTTGACATGATCGATGTTATTCTCCAGTCCAAGAGAATCCAGTCGTATTTTGGCCTGCCCCAAGGATTCTTGAACCCTAATTTCATCTTTTTTATCAAGAGCGAGATGTCCCAATTGCCCGAGCACGGTGCCCAGAGGCGAGAGTAGTAATCCGTTGGCGTGCGATTCCAGCACCAAATCGATTATTTCATCGATGGCTTTGAAATTATGGCTGCCAAGCGGTTGATAGAGCATTATCAAAGGATGGTTATATTTTCGCTTCCGTTTCAGGGAATCGATCGTTTTTATTCCGTCTAAAACGCGGTCGAAGAAGGCGGGATCGGTTCCTGGATAGACTCATTCGTACTGTGCTTTCGAGCTGGCCCACAGGCTGACTTTAAGTCGGTTGAGACCTGAATCGATCAATGCCTCCGCCTTTTTTTTATCAATCAAGGTGCCGTTGGTAATCAGCTCCACCTGAAAACCCATCCGCCTGGCCATGAGGATCATTTCGGGCAAGTCGGCGTGCAGGGTAGGCTCTCCGGATCCTTGCAGAACAAGAGTGTGCGTTCCTATCTTTTTCAGCTCTTTGCAGAGTCGGTGAAACAACGCAGGAGACAAATCTTTATCCCGCTGTCGTAGTCGTGCGTTGCCGTTGAGTTGTGGAGAATGATAAATGCAGGAAATACAATGCAAATTGCAGCGATTGGTCAGATCGATGTCGACAAAAAAAGGTCCGGTCTTTGCCTCGTGGCCGCCGATGAGACCCCGCAATAGATTAATTTTATTCAATAAGATCGACATCTTAGGGTTTTATCTCCATCGGTTTTGGTGCAACAGCCTCCCCGTTAGAAAATACAGGGTGTCTGAAACGATAAAATCAATTTTGGAATGAAAATCCTGTTTCATCTTAATGAATCGATGATTTTCGAAATTTATCCAATTTAATTGTTGTCAAATATTCATAAATACGGTGGTTATCTTTTACGAAACAACAAAATCGGCAGTCGTTCAGGTGCATGATCGACCTCAATCCGTTTCGGGTCATGGCTGTTTTTCGAAAGGAGCGAAATGCCGAACCGTTCCATATATCATTAAAGCTGTTTCTGTAAAGATTCCCCATTGGAATCGTGGATCGATGACAAGGGAAAACCATGCCGTTGACCCGGATTCGAGCGCTGAACCAGGATACGTAACAGGGAACCTTCTCCCAAACAGTTTCCCCGATATGATAGCGAAAAAGAACTTCATCAATATTGTTTTTAATGGACAAGCGGCGTAATTTTTTTTTCAAAATTAAAAGTTTTATTCTCACCATGGAAGTTTCTATGGGAGATAATGCGGTGATTTCTCCTTGATTCCGCCAGTACCAAACGGGAGAGAAGGAAACTTCGTTGCAATGAGATCTCTCAGCGGCAGCTACGATCGTATCCAGTTCAGAAAAATTGCGGCGATTGATGATGCAATGTAAAACAACCTGCGGCGCATCACAATGATACGCCTTTTTTTTCAAATATAAGGCATCAAGGCCCTCACTGATGTTATCGTCGATAACCGACGCATTGCCTGATCGATCTAAGGTAAATACCCAGATGCCGATTTTAATTTTATCGAATCGATTTTTAATCAACACATCAATAATCTTGTCGTTCAACAAGGTTCCGTTTGTATTGAGCGTTGTGAAAAAGCCTACCTGTTTTGAAAGAGAGAGAATATCGATAATATTCGAATGAAGCAACGGTTCCCCTTCTCCACTGAAGGATATACTTGAAGTACCCATTGATCTCAATTCTTTGAAAGTTTTTTCTGCCAGGCGAACAGGAATGTCGTGAACGGATTCGTCGTCCAAGCGCTGTCGGTTTGAAAAGGGAGAATGATATTGGCAATCAATGCATTTCATATTGCATCGGGTCGAAAGATCCATGTTGACATAAAAGGGGGCGGCGATCTTGTTGGATCCGGTAAGGATATTGGTGAAAATCTTTGTTTTTGCCCATAAATCCAAAATGTTCATCTGGTCACCCAACAACTCCGGGGTTCTTGGGGTATCTTTCAATGCGCCGAGTGTGGAGCAATAAGAACCGCATGGCACATTATATCGCGCCGCGATCAAGCGGCCACAAGCCTGTCGCCTCCCGGCAGAGAGTGCGCGTTCCGCTCCCCTAAAGGGTGAAAGCGTTCAGGAGTTAACGATCCAATAAATCGCATAAATGTACGGATCAGGAAATCCGACTTCAATGGCTGTAATGTGCACTCATCGTGTTGATAGGTGAGTGAACTTGGGTGAAGTCACGTCCGCGATTCTTTTATCGATCTTTAAGGAATGACTTCGAAAACATATGTTATTCGCGACGATTCATCTCTGAGCTTGTCGTGAAGAACTGCTTCAAACTGGTATGTGCCGGGTGAGACCTTTCCCAGGTTGAGGGAATTTTTTGCATAAAGATCCAGGACCGGCGCAATGGCCTGGTGGTTGAAATTTAAAATTTCTTCGGATTTCAAAAGCACCTTCCCGTCGGCGTCCCGGACGATGATGCTTTGGGTATACCAGACATGATAGATGCCGTTGCGGCGATCGGTATACACGTTTTCCGGCTCATAATAAAAAAAGATGGTGCTCCCGGTTTTTACCTTGTTGTCCGGATACGGAATGTATTGGCCGTAGGTGATGATATTTTTGCACAGGGTAAAGTTGCGGAAACCCAACTCCCCTTTGTTCTGGATATCGATGATGCGTTCCTTGAGGGATAAAACGGTGTCTTCCGCCCATGCCGGCAGGGCCGGGGCAAGAAAGAAGGATAGGAAAAAGAATAATGCTATCCGTTTCGTTTTGGTTTTCATGGCTGGACTCCTCGGTGTAAGGTTTCAGGCCCCGGGGACCCGTAACGGGGTCCTCCGAATCCGGTATGGGCTGTCTGTTAAAAAGGAGGTGTTTGTTGTTCGGTTAAAAAAGGGGTCAATCCGCCGATTCCGTATTGGACAAAATAGGGTGGATCGTGTATGTTTGTCAAGAATCCGGAAACGGTTGGACAATGAAAAGGTGGTTTGAAATGGAACTGGAAGGGAAAAAGGTCATTATCCTGGTGGAGGAGATGTTCAACATCTTCGAATTTTGGTATCCCTATTACCGCCTCAAGGAAGCCGGGGCACAGGTGGTCGTGGTCGGATCCGGCAGCGCGGACCGGTATCACGGCAAAGACGGCACCGTTGCCAGGGCAGATGTATCCGCGGCGAAGGTATCCGCAGATCAATACGACGGCCTTGTCATTCCCGGCGGATACGCCCCGGATCACATGCGCCGTCATCCCGAGATGGTTTCCCTTGTCCGGGATCTTTTTTCGGCAAAAAAAGTCGTTGCCGCCATCTGTCACGCGGGATGGATGCTGGCATCCGCCGAGGTTTTAACGGGGAAAACCGTGACCTCCTTTTTTGCCATCAAAGATGATCTCATCCACGCCGGCGCCACCTGGGTGGATGAGCCTGTGGTCGTGGACGGCAACCTGATCACCAGCCGCACCCCGGACGATCTCCCGGTTTTTATGCGCGCCGTGATCGAGGCCCTGAACGCACAATAGTACCTGTTTAATTTATATAAATCAGGAGCTTACATGGAAACCGGTTTTCCGGAAAGATGCCTGCCGCGCTTCAGTCTCCTCGACAAGGCCCAGATTTTAAAGCTGCATGAATCGGCGTTGCGCATACTCGAAGAAACGGGTGTCCGCGTCCTGGATTCCGAGGGCATGGCGCTTTTACTGGATAACGGTGCGAAAATGATCGGAAAGGAAACCCTTTCCCTCCCCGCCTATATGGTGGAAGAGGCCATTGCTTCCGCACCCAAAAACCTGGTGATTTACAACCGCAACAAATCACCGGTCATGGAATTGGGCGGCAGGCGGATTCATTTCGGGACCGGAACCGATCTGCCGAAAACCATTGATCTTGAAACCCGGACCATCCGGGATACCCGGGAGGCGGACATTATCACCGCCTCGATGATCAGCGACGCCCTCCCGCACATCGATTTCATCGGTTCCTACGGACTCCCCCGGGACGTGGCCCCCGGACTTCACTACATCCGCTGTTTTCACCTCGAAACCCTGCACGCGAAAAAACCCGTCTTTTTCACCGCGGAATCCACGAAAGACCTGGAAGTCATCCATGAGATGGCCGGGGCCGTTGCCGGCGGGAAAGACGTCTTGTCCCGTTATCCGTTTTTGATTCATTATTCGGAGCCGGTTTCCCCGCTTACCCATTCGGACGAGGCGGTGAAAAAGCTTTTGTTTTGTGCGAAAAACCGCATTCCCGTCACATACACGCCCGCCCTTTTGGCCGGGAGTTCCGGCCCGGTGACCCTTGCCGGTGCCGTGGCCGTGGCCGTGGCCGAGGCCCTTTCAGGGTTGACCCTCCATCAACTGGCCGGTAAAGGGGCGCCCATCATTTCGGGAATCGCCGCCACGATCATGGATATGAAGCGGGGCACGGTTTCCTACACGGCGCCGGAATTCCGGCTCACCCACTCCGCGTGCGCCGAACTCTTCCACCACTACGGACTCCCCGTGTGGGGCACGGCCGGATGCAGCGACGCCCAGTTCCCCGATCTTCAGGCCGGAGCCGAGTATGCGTTTACCCTTTTCAACGCGGCCCTGGACGGGGCCAACCTGATTCACGATTGCGGCTACATGGGGCAAGGATTCATCGGGTCTCCGGAGATGATCATCTTTGCCGATGAAATGATCGGTTTCGTGAAACGTTACATGGAAGGATTTTGCATCGATAGCGTCCACCTGGCCCTGGACGTGGTCCGCAACGTGGGTCCGGGAGGGCATTTTTTGGGGGAAAAACACACCCTTGATCATTTCCAACACGAGCAATGGCAGCCCAATTTTTTCAACCGGCAGAATTTGGCCAACTGGATGCAACAAGGAGAAAAGCGCATCGAAGCGCACCTGATCGAAAAAGCGACGCATTTGCGGGAGCATCATGTTCCCGAACCGGTGGCCGAAGCTGTCCGGGAAGAACTGGATCGCATCTGGAAAAACGCGCAGGAAAGGTAACGAAAAGACGTCATGGGAAATCTGGAAAATGTATATGAAGCGGTTCTTAACGGCAGCGTGGATACCATTGTCCAAAAGGTTCACGAGGCCCTGGATGCCGGTTCGCCGGCCCAGGAAATTTTAAACCAAAGGATGATCGCCGCCATGGACGAGGTGGGGCGGCGTTTCGGAGAAGGGGAATATTTCATCCCCCAGGTCCTGTGGTCCGCAAAGGCCATGCAGGCGGGGATGGAGTTTCTCAAAGACCGGCTGGCTCCCGGAGAACAGGTGGGATCCGGAAAGGTCGTCATCGGGACCGTAGAGGGGGATATCCACGATATCGGTAAAAATCTTGTGGCCATGATGTTCGAAGGGGCAGGGTTCACGGTCTTTGACCTGGGTGTGGATGTCCCGCCCGAACGCTTCGTGGAAAAAGCAAAGGAAACGGATGCGGATGTCATCGCCCTTTCCGCCCTCCTGACCACCACCATGCCGGCCATGAAAAGCGTCATCGATCGGGTGAAGGCTTCCGGCATGGAAAAGGTAAAGGTGATCATCGGCGGGGCACCGGTGGACGACGTGTTTCGAAAAGACATCGGCGCCGATGCATTCGGCGTTGATGCACCGGACGGGGTGAAGAAGGTCCGTACGCTTTTGCCCCCGCGGGCATAAAGGAACAAAGGAATCATGAATTCTCCGATTTTCGGTGTTATCGAAAAAATACCCGTCATTTTGGACGGGGCCATGGGAACGCTCCTCATGAACGCCGGGATTGCTCCCGGAGAAGCGCCGGAGCGGGTCAACATCGATCACCCGGAAATCGTGGAACACATCCACCGGGAGTATTTTAATGCCGGGGCCCATGTGGTGATCACGAATACCTTCGGTGCAAACGCCGTGAAGCTCAAATCCAAGGGTCTGGTGGATCAAGTCCACGCCATCAACGCGGCGGGTGCCGGGATCGCACTGAAGGCATGCCCCCCGGGCAAGTGGGTGGCCGGGGATATGGGGCCCACGGGACGGTTTCTGAAACCCCTGGGGGATCTGACGCGTGAAGCAATGGAAGCGGCCTATGAGGCCCAGGCCCGCGCCCTTGTGGAAGGAGGCGTCCACTTTCTTTTCATCGAAACCATGTACGCCCTGGAAGAGGCCGTGGTGGCCCTGCACAGTGCAAAGGCGCAAGGATCCGTTCCCGTGGTCGCGTCCATGACCTTCAGTAAAAACAAGGACGGGTTCTTCACGATGATGGGGGAAAGCCTCGAAGAGGCGGTCACCAAACTGGACCACGCCGGGGCCGACGGACTCGGGGCCAACTGCACGCTGGGCACCCAGGACATGATCCTGTTGGTGGAAAAGATGCGAAAATTGACATCCAAACCGATTTTAATCCAGCCCAACGCCGGGAAGCCGGTTCTCAAGGATGGGATCACCCGTTATGAACAGACCCCGGAGGAGTTTGCCGCCGACGCAAAAGCCATACGGGCCGCCGGCGTGGAGATGATCGGCGGATGCTGCGGCACGGATCCGAGTTTCATCCGGGAATTGGCCCGGGTCCTGGAATAGAAGCCTTTGAGCGATTTTCGAGTTTGCCGCAGCTGCAAGGCGTCTGGAAGGGAAGCGTTTGTTGACAGGTTTTTCCTGCTGTTTTACAAGTGCCAAAAAGTCGATCCATCTGCAACAAAAACCTTAACCAAGGAGGGACGGCCATGAAGAAAGTATTCACACTGGGACTTTTCTTTTTGCTTTGCGGATTGATCGGGATTTCGACCGTATCTGCAAAGATGATCCGCATCGGGGAGCATCAAATCGTCTCCCATCCCGCCCTGGACAACGATTCCAAGGGATTTAAGGTCGCCCTGGAAGAAGAGGGGTTCATCGAGGGGAAAAACGTGGTTTTTGACCGCCAGAATGCCCAGGGAGAACAACCCAACTGCGCCATCATCGCCCAGAAATTCGAAGATGACAAAGTGGATCTCATCCACGCCATCTCCACCCCCAATGCCCAGGCCTCGGCCAAGATCAGCAAAACGATTCCCATCGTCTTTTCCTCGGTAACGGATCCGGTCAAGACCGGAATCGTCCCCCAAATGGGAAAGACCGGTACGAACATCACCGGGGTGAGTGATCGCTGGCCCATCGCCCTTCAATGCCGGATGTACCAGGATCTGGTACCCCACGCCAAACGGTGGGGGACCATTTACAATCCCGGGGACGTCAACGTGACGTTTCATATCAAGGAAATGAAGGAAGCCGTCACCCAAATGGGGGGAGAATTGGTCGAAGCCCATATCTCCGGGAGCGCGGAAGTGATGCAGGCCGCCCAGAGCCTGGTGGGACGGGTGGATGCCATCCACATCACCTCGGACAACACGGCGGTTTCCGCCTTTGAGTCCATCGTCAAGGTGTGCAACGACAACGACATCCCACTTTTTGTGGGGGACCGGGACAGTGTGCCCCGGGGCGCCATCGCCGCCTACGGCCTCGATTACTTCATGGTGGGATATACGGCCGGGAAAAAAGCCGCCCGCATCCTCAAGGGGGAAAATCCGGGGGACGTCCCCGCCGGTCTTGCGGAAGGATACAGCCTGTGGGTCAGTCTTGAAAACGCCAAGAACCAGGGACTCCGGTTGCCGGTCACGTTGATTGAAAAGGCCGCGGACAAGCTATGGGACGAACAGGGAAAGGTCGTCAAGGGGAAATAGAGGACGATCGGTTCGAGGGGGAGGAACCGCCTCCCCCTTTATTCTTGATGGAATCGTAAAAAGGCCGATTTTTCTCGCGCCGCAACCCTTTGTCTCTCTTTTTCCGAAAAGGCTTGAATGGCGCTCACAAAAGCCTTCTCACGATCTTGTCATAATTACGGGATCCTAAAAACAAGATTGGAATGGCAAAGTAAAAAGTTCCAGATGTAAAGCGCGCAGATACTTCAGGATGAGGCGTACTTAATAGATACGCCGCAATGGTTAAGGATGTCGCGCAACGCCGCAGGTGGCCTTTTTACGAAGCCATCATTACTGTTTAAAGACGGGAAACGTTGATGCTGGATGGATTGTTGCGGACGCTCCCCATCTCCCTGGAGCAGGGATTTGCCTATGGCATCGTGGCCTTGGGCATCGTGATCAGTTTCCGGATTCTTGCCTTTCCCGATCTCACCGTTGACGGAAGCTTTGCTTTAGGTGGCGCCGTAGTGGCGCGCCTGATCATGGAAGGCGTTCCCCCCGTCTACGGGATTTTCCTTGCCACCGCTGCCGGATTCCTCGCCGGATGCTGCACCGGGCTCCTCAATACCCGTCTGAAAATCAACAGCCTTTTGGCGGGCATCCTCATGATGACGATTTTATACAGCGTCAACTTGAGGATCATGGGACGATCCAACATCCAGCTGCTCACGGTGGATACCTTTATCACTCCCCTGGAAAACCTGGATATCAACCGATTTGTCCCCATCATCGCTTTTTTCGCCGTTGTGGCATTCGGGATTAAAATCTTAACCGATCTGTTTTTTAAAACCCAACTCGGATTCGCCATGCGGGCCACCGGGGATAACGAACAGATGATCCGCACCCTCGGCGTCAACACCGACAGCATGACCGTTTTGGGTTTGGGCATGTCCAATGCCTTCGTGGCCCTGTCCGGCGCCATGGTGGCTCAGGATCAGGGCTTTGCGGATATCGGGATGGGGATCGGGATGATCGTCGCCGGGCTTGCCTCCATCATCATCGGGGAGACGCTGATCGGAAAACAAACGGTGGCGCAAAAGACCCTGGCGGCCCTGGCGGGTTCCGTGGTTTACAAGTGGATCATTGCCGTGGGGCTTCGCCTGGGGCTGGCGCCCACCGATCTGAAATTGGCGACAGGGGTGATGGTGATTCTCGCCCTGGGAATCCCGGCTTTGAAAAAAGAAAAGGAAGAAAAACTCCATCTCAGGGGGGTGTGATTTTTTCGGAATACCTTTTTACGAATCTGCCGATCTTGCATGGTTAACATAATGGTTCGACTCGAAAACATTAAAAAGGTTTTCAATAAGAATACCGTCAATGAAAAAATCGCCATCGACGGGATCAACCTGGATATTCCTGCGGGACAGTTTGTCACCGTCATCGGCAGCAACGGGGCGGGAAAGACCACGCTGCTGAACTTGATCGCCGGGACGGACAGCCCGGATGGGGGGGATATCTACCTGGACGGGGAGTGCGTGACCCACCTCCCGGAACATCACCGGTCAAGGTATTACGGACGGATATTCCAAAATCCCCTCATGGGAACCGCGGCGTCCATGAGCATCGAAGAAAACCTGGCCATGGCGGATCTGCGGGGAAAACCCCGGGGGTTGAAATGGGGCGTCAACAAATCCAGAAGGGGTTTTTATCGGGAGAGCCTGAAACTTTTGGATCTGGGACTTGAAAACCGGATGAAGCAAAACGTGAGTCTCCTTTCGGGGGGCCAGCGCCAATCCCTGACCCTTTTGATGGCAACGCTCTCCGTTCCCAAGCTTCTGCTTTTGGACGAACATACCGCCGCCCTGGATCCGAAGACCGCCCAGAAGGTCATGCAGCTCACCGATCAACTCGTAAAAGAATATCGATTGACGACGATCATGGTGACCCACAACATGCAGCAGGCCATCCAGTACGGCGACCGAATGATCATGCTCCACGAGGGAAAAATTTGTCATGACGTCCAGGGGGAGGAAAAACAGGCCCTCACCGTGGCGGAAGTCATCGATCGGTTCGGTGCCACGCTGACGGATGAAGCCCTGCTCTGCCAGGCGCCCACAACAGGAGGAGCCGGATGCTGAACGAGCGCTGGATATTTTCCGAGGACAAGTTCATTGCCTGGGAAGCGGCCACCGTCCATGTGGCGTCCCACAGTTTTGCTCGGGGATCGGCCATATTTGAAGTCTTGAGCCTCCATGAAACAGCAACGGGTCCGGTGATCTTCAGGCTGGACGAACATGTCCGGCGTCTTTTCCGAAGCGCGCACCTCCTCGGAATGGAACTGGGGATCACACCGGACGCCCTCATGGAACAGATCAAAGAGACGGTGCGGAAAAACAAGATTCAAAAAGGGGTCATCAAGGTGGTCGGCTACCATCCGGAAATCGCCTTGGACATTTTGCCCCCGGCCCGGCCCTTGTCTCTTGTCATTTTCGCCGTCGACGCGGAAAAGGATTTGCCGCATTTTTCCGGGGATCCGCCCCGGGAAGCCACGGCCTGCATTCCCGCATGGTGCAAGCTCGATCCCCGGACCGTTCCTGTGGAAGCCAAGGCCTCCGCCAACTACCTGAACGGCATGGTGGCGCGGCTGGAAGCCCGGAAAAAGGGGTTTGAGTACGCGATCATGCTGGATACGCAGGGATTTGTGGCGGAAGGGGGGACGGAATCCATCTTCATCGTCAAAGACGGCATTCTGATGACGCCGGCCGTCGGAACCGTTCTGCAGAGTATTACCCGAAAATCCCTGTTGGAACTGGCGATGAAAAAAGGAATCGCGTCAAAGGAACTGCGCATACCGCCGGAACAGCTCCTGGGGGCCGATGAGGCGTTTCTCTCCTGTACGCCTTTTAAAGTGCTTCCCCTGACGCGCATCCAAGACCGGGCCCTTCCCGGCGCATCCGGACCCGTTACGAAAAGACTTGCCGCCATGATGGAAGACGCCATCGACGGCAAAGAGACGGCGTTTTCCGGGTGGCGTTTTCCGGTGGACTGAAAACGATGGGCATCCTTATTGCCCCAATGTTGTATAAAAACATGGCGAAGAATTTTCAATATTATTAATTTATTAGAAAATATGCCTTTTTCGCTATTGGTATGGATATCACTGCTGGTGAATTCAAGTATCGCGCTTGTTTTCGCCATGTTTTTTACCCTTCGGGAAAGCCGGAAGACTCCAGATCCTGCGTTGCAAAGGGTTCGCAGTAGACGACTACGGCGTCACCCTTTGCGCCTTGGCTCTGAAGCCTTCCGACTTTTACAACATTGGGGGTTACTTTGAAGCTCCCCCGCATCTTGCTGCGGGGAATGCGCTCGCTGTTGCGGTTCAAAGAATTCGATCGGTAAGGAGAAGCACGATGAAAATCATGGTGGGAATGGATGAATCGGAAGTGGCCGCAAAGGTGTTGGATCTGGCCATTCGGCACGCAAAAGCGTTTCAGGGAAGCCTGGAGCTGGTCATCTCCATGGAAAAAGGAGACGAAAGCGAACAGGAAGAGATCCGCGCCGCCGAAAAATTTCTGGAAGCCCAAAAAAAGAAAGGGGAGGCCGAGGGCCTCCCATGCAACACCCATCTTTTGATCCGGGGTCTCACCCCGGGTGAAGACCTGGTTCAATTTGCAAAGGAAAACAACGCCGAAGAGATCATTATCGGCGTGCGCCGCAAATCAAAAGTGGGAAAGCTCATGTTCGGGTCCACGGCCCAACACGTGATTTTAAAGGCCCATTGTCCCGTGGTGACCATTAAATAATAAGCCTGTCCGGCCGCTCAACGGAGTTTCCAGTGGGGCTGCCGCTTCTCGAAGAACGCCGCCACGCCTTCCTTGGCGTCCTCCGTGGAACACAGCCGCGCGAAGGCTTCGTTCATATGGTCGAAGGCCTTATGGTACGCCATGTCTTCGGCGGTGTAAAAGGCCTGCTTGGCGATCTGGAGGGCGATGGGGCTTTTTCGGGCCAACGTCTTTGTCCAATTCCGCGTCTCCTGATCCAGTTCGGACGCCGGAAACACCCGGTTGATGAGACCCATTTCCAGGGCGACCCGCGCCGGGATCAACTCGCCGTAAAAAAGCATCTCAAGCGCCCGCTTCCTTCCCACGGAGCGACTCACCGGGAGAACCGGCCCCACGCAGTTGAGTCCCACATTGATGGCGGTCAGCCCGATCCGGGCGTTTTCCGCCGCCGTGGCCAGGTCCGCCGCCGCCACAAGCCCCGCACCGTTGGCCGCCGCCACCCCGTGCACCTGGGCGATGACCGGTTTTTTCAGACGGCTCATGGATAAAAGCGGATTTTCCATCCGCTCCACCCATTCCCGGTATTCGAGGGTGGATTTCCCCGACAGCTCTTTGACGTCGATGCCTGCACAAAAGACTTTTCCGGCTCCTTTAAGGAGAATCACCCGGACATCCGCATCCGCATCCAGATCTTGGAGGGCCGCGGTCAATTCCAGTGCCATCGGGGTGTTGAAGGTGTTGAGATGCTCCGGGCGGTTCAGGGTGATTTCCGCCACATGGTCTTCTCCTTTGGAAACAATGAGATGGCGATGGGTCATGGCAGCCTCCGTTTGGTCAATTGGTCAAAGAGTGGATGGGGGCCGGGATGAGTCCGCCGCGTTGGATGAACCGGTTGGGGACCCGGGCGTGGTTGACGGGAATGATGACCGCCTCCCCCAGGAGCCCCCCGAACCGGGCCCGATCCCCGGCGTTTTTCCCGGGCACCGGGATCAACCGCACCGCGGTGGTTTTTTTGTTGATGACGCCGATGGCCATTTCGTCGGCGATGATGGCGGCAAGGGTCTCCGCGGGCGTATCTCCGGGAATGGCCACCATGTCCAGCCCCACCGAGCAAACGCTGGTCATGGCCTCGAGTTTTTCGATGTTCAGGAAGCCGGCCGCCGCCGCCTCCGCGATGTTGAGGTCTTCGCTGACCGGGATAAAGGCGCCGCTCAATCCCCCCACTTTGGAACTGGCAAACGCTCCCCCCTTTTTCACCGCATCGGTCAAAAGCGCCAGGGCGGCCGTGGTCCCCGGGACCCCGATGGCGGCCAGCCCCAGGCTTTCAAAGATTTCGCCCACGCTGTCCCCCACGTTGGGCGTCGGCGCCAGGGAAACATCCACCACCCCGAAGGGAATTCCCAGTGCGGCCGCCACTTCCCGGCCGATCAGCTCCCCCACCCGGGTGACCTTGTAGGCGGTTTTTTTGATCAGGTCCGAAAGTTGTCCCAGATTCAGATCCGGATTCGATGCCAGGGCGCGATCCACCGCTTTTTTGACGACCCCCGGTCCGCTCACGCCCACGTTGATGACCGCCTCGGCCTCCCCGATGCCCAAGTAGGCGCCGGCCATGAAGGGGATATCTTCCGGGATGTTGGCAAAAACGCACAGCTTGGCACACCCGATCCCGTCCCGTCCAGCCGTTTGTTGTGCCGTCTTTCGGATCACGTCCCCCATCATCAGCACGGCGTCCATATTGATCCCGGCCCGCGTGGACGCCACGTTCACGGAGGCGCACACCCGTTCGGTGCCGGCAAGCGCCTCCGGGATCGCCCGGATGAGGCTGTAGTCCCCGGCGGCGAACCCTTTTTCCACCAGGGCGCTGAACCCCCCGATGAAGTCCACCCCCACTTCCACGGCCGACCCATCCAGGGTTTTCGCCACGTCCACCAGTTCCTGGTCGGAAAAGGGAGCCCCCACGGCGGCGATGGGGCTGACGGCGATGCGCTTATTGACCACCGGAATCCCGTATTTGTCTCCGATGGCGTTGCACACGCTCACCAGGGTTTTTGCATGGCTCAGGATATGTTGACGGATATTCGCGGTCAAGCGTTTCAAATCGTGGGAGACGCAACTGAGCAGGTTGACGCCCAGGGTCACGGTGCGCACATCCAGGTGTTCGTTTTTCAACATCTCCAGCGTGGAAAGGATCTCGCGATCGGAAAGCATGACGTTCCTTTTCTAAATCCGGTTGATGGCTTCAAAGATGTTTCGGTGCTGGATACTGAGGGTAAGGTCCAGGTCCGACGCGCGCGTCCTCAAATCCTTGTGAAACGCCTGCCAATCCGTGGCGTCGGGGATATCCACTTCGTAGATCATGATGTTGTCGCCCGGGGCGTCGCCTCCCTTGAAAACGGCCTGGAGATTGGTGACATTGATGCCGTGCCGTGCCATGACTTCCGTTATCCCGGCCACGAGACCCTTCTGGTCCGGCCCCTGGGTGGTGATGATGAAGGGCTGGTGCGTCACGTTATGGAAACACGGGGGTTCGGGGGTGAAGGGCATGAGGTGGACCTGCAGACCCATGGCGGCCATTTCTTTTTCAAGTGCCCGTTGAATCGTTTCCAATCCGCATGCCGAAGGGATGGACGCGATGAAGGTGCCGGCGAACTGGGATTGCAGGATCGTTTGGTTCACGTTTTCAATGTTGCCGTCGTGTTCGAAAAGAATCCGGGTGATGGCGGCGATGATGCCCGGCCGGTCGTAGCCCAACACGGAAATGATCAGTTTCTGCATGACGATGTCCGAAAAATTTGGATTTGAAAGAGGAATGCGTTCGGGTCGACGGGGACGGAATCGAAAGCGGACACGGTATGCTTCATCGTCTGAAAGGGTCTTCTCTTTATGCTCTTTTTCAGGTCGCTTTTTCGGAATCCAGCGGATCTGCGGGGCACACGCCGGTGGTGTCGCCTTGGACCAGGTCGGCGATGGAAATGGCATCCAGCTTTTCATACAAGGCGTCGGAAGCTTCCTTCCATGCTTTGCGCGCCGGACAACCCTTCGAAAAATTGCAGCTTTCCGGATAGGGGAGACAGTCCAGCAAATCGCTTTTTCCCTCCAGGATGCGAACCACTTGTCCCAGTGTAATTTGTTCGGGCCTTTTGACCAGGATATGTCCGCCTTTGGGGCCCCGAATGCTTTCCACAAGGCCCGCTCTTTTCAAAGGCCGGATGAGCTGTTCGAGATATTTTACGGTGATCTTTTGTTCTTCGGAGATCTTCCCCACCTTTACCGGCCCGCCGTCCGAGTGCCGGGCGAGTTCCGCCAGGATACGGACGCCGTATCGGCTTCGAGTCGACAGTTTCATGATCTTTGCCTTCCTGCATGATGAATACGGTTTGCGAACCTAAAGTTCAAAAAGATCTTATTTCCCTTCACGCCGTTCTTTTCAAGGGAGGTCACGCCGAATTTCATTCGCCGGGATTTTTGTTTTGATACCCGGTGACGGCGGCGTCAACCATTTTCGTCATATAGGATAGCATGGCCTTGAGGTCTTCGGATGAAATGCGTTGCACCTGAGCTGCCAGGGGCTCCAATGTCTCTTCGTCGATACCGGTGATCTTGTTGACCAGAAACGTTTCCACCTCACCGTCATCCCGGATCTTCCCGCACCCGCAAAGGGTGCCCATATAGGTTTCTCCGACCATAATCGGAACGCAGGCTTTCACCAGGCCGGCGTCACATTCCTCGATGACCGGCTGCCGGGTCTGTTGGGCCTGGGACGCCACGTTCATATGGGCCACCGCACAGATGAAGCTTTGTCCCTTGTCATTATTTTTAATCACCGGACAAAGGGGGTTTGCCCATTCCCGGTACCCCGTAATACGATACCCCTTAGTGTCGAATACCGAGGCATCCAGTCCGGACCGCCGGTAAATCTCCTTTTCGATTTCGACCCACTTTTCCAAAGGCAACAGGTTCGTCAACTCCATGGATCTTCCTTTTGTTTTCTTTTTTCACAACATCACAAAAGTCCGAAACTCCCTTAAAAAAAAACTATACCAAAAAAATTGGGTTTCGGAAAGGGGTGAAATTTCTATGGTGAAAATGCCGCTTTGAAGAGGATATCGCCGAAAAAAGAAACCGCGGCCTCCCCGGTGTTGTCCGTAAGGGTTTTTTACCCCACACGCGGGGCGGCGTCCATTTTTTGGGACATCAAAGAATTTTCCGGCGACGGCGACGTTTTGATGACGTTGAGTTCCTTGATGCGGTTTCCGGTCATCTTTTTGACGACAATACGGTAATTTTTGAAGAGGATTTCATCTTTTTCCTTTGGGATCCGTCCGGTCAAATCCAGGATGAAGCCTGAAAAGGTGTCGTATTCGTTGGAATCCGGAATTTTCATGCCGATGGTGTCGTTGACCTCTTCAATATCGGTCTTTCCCAGGACGATCCACTCGTTTTCATTGACCAGGAGGATGTGGGGATCTTCCTTGTCCGTTTCATCGCTGATTTCCCCCACCAGTTCCTCGAGGGCGTCTTCCAGGGTCACCAGCCCCGATACGCCGCCGTGCTCGTCCACGACGATGGCCATGTGATCTTTCCGTTTCCGGAACTGGTGCAGGAGATGGTCCAGCTTTTTGTTTTCCGGGACGAAATAGGGGGGGCGCATGATCTTACGGATATCCACCGTCCCGTCACACCGGGCCTGGTGCAGGAACAGGTCCTTGATATTGAGGATGCCCACCACCTGGTCGATGGAGCCTTCGATGACGGGTATCCGTGTATATCCCGACCGGAGGATCCGTTCCAGGTCCGGGGGTTCCCCCGCCTCGACGACGAACATATCGGCCCGGGGCGTCATGATTTCCGATGCCTTGGTGTCGTCGAGTTCAAAGATGTTGTGTATCATTTCCCTTTCCTGTTCCTTGATCCGGCCCTCCTCTTCCACGGCTTCCACGAAGGTGATGAGTTCTTCTTCCGACAGCCCCGGAGATTTGGTGATTTTCCCGGTGATTCTGGGGATGAAATTCAAAACGATCAGTATGGGGAAAAAAAGAATCGAAAGCCAGTAAATGGGGTAAATGGCGAGTCGTGCGATGAGGACATTGTTTCGTGTGGCGACGGACTTGGGAAGCACCTCCCCGAAAATCAGGATCAAAAGGGTCATGATGCCGGTGGCCGTGCTTACGGCGTAACTGGAAAAAAGGTCCATGGCCACTGCGGTGGCCAGGGCCGCGGCGGAGATGTTGACCAGGTTGTTTCCCACCAGGATGGTGCTCAAGAGTTTGTGGGGGTTTTCCTTCATTTTCCGGATCAGTTCAAAGAGACCCCCCTCCTTTTTGGCCAGGTACCGCGCCCGGGTGCGGCTGATGGAAAACAAGGCGGTCTCGGCGGAGGAGAAAAAACCGGAAAGGACGATTAACACAGCCAGAAGGGTGAATTCAAAGATCATCGTTTCCCCGTTGTCAAGGGACAGGAGCGCATCCTGCCGCCATGGATGGAAAGAAATTCGGATGTTAAATCCGGCCTTGAAAAACGGGTGCCCTTGTTTTCGGCGCGGCGTCGAAAGGAAGGCGAACCGCGGAAGCGGTGTGACGCAAAGCGGTATGAAAAAGAAAGCCGGAGAGGATCGAAACGGTGACTGAGGGGGTCGTCCACCCGAGTGTGCCTCATTCAGGGCCTTTTTCCGAACCCGGCAACAGGTCGTCCGTCATGCCGCGGCCGTCGCCGCATGAAGATCCCCGTCCCCCGGGCATCCGGAAAAAGGATTTGTGGTGTTGAAAAGTGTGTTCTTGCATCCGTTGATGCTCTATTATAACAAATACCCGACATGTTCAAGTATATTACGACAAACCGGAATTTCAAGCCGTTTCCATGGGATCCAAGCCCCGTACCCTCATTGACGACTATGTCCGTGCGCTGAAATCTTCCCCCCTTTTGGCGGGACAGGTGCTGTACCATAGGGTCTTTCCCCCTGTGGCGCCGGCGTGGTGCCGGTCCCGAAAGCCGTGGCCGGAACCGGTTCAAAAGGCCTTGAACGAAATCGGCATCCATCGCCTCTATGCCCATCAGGCACGGGCCATGGATGCGCTTCGCACGGACCGGTCCGTTGTGGTCGCGACACCCACCGCCAGCGGGAAAACCCTCATCTATACCCTCCCGGTCCTGGAAAAATTTTTTCACAACACGGATATCCGCGCCCTCTACCTGTTTCCCCTCAAGGCCTTGGCCCAGGATCAACTGCGTGTTTTTCAGGAGATCACGGGCGCCATGGAAGGGATCCTCCCCACGGCCGCCATTTACGACGGGGACACCACGGCATGGCGGCGTAAAAAGATCCGGGAACATCCCCCCAACATCCTGTTGACGAATCCGGAGATGCTGCATCTTTCGCTGCTTCCCCATCATCCCCAATGGGCCGAATTTTTGAAACGCCTTCAAATGGTGGTGGTGGATGAAGTCCACACCTACCGGGGGATCATGGGGTCTCATATGGCCCAGGTTTTCCGGCGGTTCAACCGGGTCTGCGCCCGCTACGGCGCCCATCCGGCCTATCTGTTCAGTTCCGCCACGATTTCCAACCCCTCCCAGTTTTCCGAACAGCTCACGGGGATTCGGGCGGATCCGGTTACGGAAAGCGGCGCGGGCCGCGGGAAGCGGCATTTGCTGTTTATCAATCCCGTCGAAAGCGCCGCCCGGATGGCCATTCTCCTTCTCAAGGCCGCCTTGGCCCGGAACCTCAGGACCATCGTTTATACCCAGTCCCGGAAGCTCACCGAGCTTATCGCCCTCTGGGCGGCCACCCAGGCCGGACCCTATTCGGAGAAGATCAGCGCCTACCGGGCCGGGTTTTTACCCGAAGAACGCCGGGAAATCGAACATCGCCTTTCCACCGGAGACCTTTTGGCGGTCATTTCCACCAGTGCCCTGGAGCTGGGGATCGATATCGGGGACCTGGACCTGTGTATCCTGGTGGGGTACCCGGGATCCATCATCGCCACGTGGCAGCGGGGAGGAAGGGTGGGCCGATCCGGACAGGACAGCGCCCTGGTTCTGATCGCCGGGGAAGACGCCCTGGACCAGTATTTCATGCGGAACCCCGAAGATTTCGTCAACCGAAAACCCGAGGCCGCGGTCATCAACCCGCATAATCCCACAATCCTGTCGAAGCACCTGGTCTGCGCCGCGGCCGAGATGCCCCTGACAATGGAAGAACCGTTTTTGTCCGAGAAACCGGTGTACGACGCGGTATCCCGGCTGGAAGCATCCGGGGATCTGCTCCGCAGCGCCGATGGGAACGTCCTTTATTCGAAACGGCGCTCCCCCAACCGGGACGTGGATCTGAGAGGGGCGGGGGACCGGTTCATCATTTCCGGAGAAAACGGCACCGTCATCGGAGAGGTGGACGGATTCCGGGCCTTCAAGGAGACCCATCCCGGAGCGGTCTATCTCCACCGGGGGGAACCGTTTCTGATCCGGCGGTTGGACCTTTCCACCCGCACGGTGCACGCCGTTTCCGCAAAAGTCGATTATTACACCCGGGTCAGGGGGCACAAAGACACGGAGATCCTGGAAGTCTATGAAGAAAAACCGGCCTGGCAGACCCGGGTATACCGCGGCCGCCTGAAGGTGACGGACCAGGTCACAGGGTATGAAAAAATACGGATCCGCGGCGGAAAACGGCTCGGAAGCGTTCCCCTGGATCTGCCCCCACTGGTCTTCGAGACCGAAGGGTTGTGGTATCGAATCCCTCCGGAGGTCCAGGCCAAGACCGAACAGGCCTTTTTGCACTTCATGGGCGGAATCCACGCCATGGAGCACGCCGGCATCGGCATCTTTCCCTTGCTAGTGATGACGGATCGAAACGACCTGGGCGGCATTGCCATGCCCTATCAGTTTCAGGTGAAGGGCCCGGCGATCTTTATCTATGACGGGATTCCGGGGGGCGCCGGCCTGACGCGCCAGGCCTTCAAGCAAGCCGAGGAACTTCTGGCCCTTACCCAACAGGCCGTGGCCACCTGCCCGTGCGAGACGGGGTGCCCGTCCTGCGTCCATTCCCCCAAATGCGGATCCGGAAACCGCCCCATCGACAAGGCAGGCGCCCTTTTCATTCTCCAGGCCCTCCGCTCCCAGGATGTCGCGGTACTCGAAAGAAAAAAAACGGCCCGGATTCCAAGAGCGCGCCATCCCGGGGGGAACCCCTTGCCGCCCCAGGACCCTGTCGGGCATTACGGAATCCTTGACCTGGAGACCCAGCGATCCGCGGAAGAGGTGGGGGGCTGGCACCGGAGTGATCTCATGCGGATCAGCTGCGCCGTCCTTTACGATTCCAAGGCCGACGACTATGTTGACTACCTGGAAAAAGACATTCCCGCCCTTATCGAAAGACTGAAACGCCTGGATCTGGTGGTGGGCTTTAATATCAAGCGTTTCGATTACGGGGTGCTGCGGGGATATTCGGATTTTGCCTTCGAAACACTCCCCACTCTGGATATTCTGGAAGAAATCCACAACCGCCTGGGCTACCGCTTATCCCTGAATCATCTTGCCGGGGTCACTCTTGGAAAAAAGAAAAGCGGAGACGGCTTACAGGCCCTGGCATGGTGGAAGGACGGCCGGATTCAAGAGATCCTGGACTACTGCCGCCGGGACGTGGAAATCACCCGGGAGCTGCTGCACTTCGGAATCGAAAACGGTTTTTTGCTGTTCAAAAACAAGCAGGGTCGACGCGTGCGCATCCCGGTGGGGTGGGTCTTCCTGGGGCGGCCCCATCGGGGTTAAGCCAATTCTTCGGGAATTTTCTCCCGGGATAAAAACTTGACCACCTGCTGATTGATGCAGGAGTAAATCTCCAGGTCCTCGCCGAAGATGTCGACGATATCCTTGTGGTGGATCAGGCGTTCGATGACAAACGCCGTCAAATAAAGACTCACCACGTGGGGCTGGGGGACCAGGTTGCGAAAGGGTGCCACCTGGTAGTCGATGTCGAAATCTTCGGCCCGGGTCATTTTCGTCAACGCCCCTTTGATCTGCTCCTCGAGGCTGTTTTTGTTGGTGGTTTCCACCAATCCGCTTTCCACCAACTTCATGGCGACGGCGTTGCTCAGTGGATCGGCGTAATCCTTCACACTGTTGATGGCAATGCGCCGGGCATGTTCTTTTGACGTTTCGATCCTGGATAAAATACTGGTTTCGCGCGTGCTTTGTCGGAATACCTTGGGCATTCGGATATCCTTTTCCGGGAAAAAGTTCCCTTGCAGTTTTTTGGATTGCATCATAAGTGGAAATAAAGGGTATTTCAAGCAAAAATATCCAAATCCGAAGAAATCGTAAAAAGGCCGTTTATGCTTGTCTATTCAGTTCTCCGGGCGTTTTCATAGGCCCTTCGGGCTTCATTTTCGAAGTCCCGGGCGCGCCCCGTGTACCGGGGGGAGAAATGGAAAAGGGTAAACTGCTTGACCCGGGCGTTTCCCGCGATTCTTCCGGCCTGTTGGGCCGTCAGGTGATGCTTTTGAATGGCGGTTGCTTTTTCCGATTTCAGAAAAGGCGCCTCGATGAAAAGATGATCCGCATCTTTTGCCAAAAGGACGGCTTTGGCTTCATTGGACGCCGAGCATTCGATATCGGTGATGTAAGCGATCTTTTGACCCGGCGCGATCATTGCGATGCGCTCCGCCAGGTTTTCCAGGCGAACCCGGCGGAAACCGTCCCCCGTGGGAATCGAAAACAAGGCGGCGGGGTCTTTTGATGCAAAAAGCGCCTCCTTGAATTCTTTGAGCCACGGTCCGATTTGAAGGCCCATGGCGTCCACGGCATCTTTTTTGATGTTCACGTGGAAGCGTTCCTGCATGGAAAAGCCCAGGCAGGGGATGCTGTGGTCGAAAAGCGTCGCGGAAACGGCCAGGGCGGGCTCTTGGAGGAGGCGTTCCGAAAAGGGTTCGGTTCGATGGTCTTTGGGAACAAATCCGTTTCGGCAGGCAAACACGGCCGTGGCTGAACCCGTGTCGGTGATTTCCGTTGCGTTCAATACCAGGGGGTTTTCGTAATTTTCCACCAGGTCCCAGGAATACCCGGAAAGCTTTCCTTCCACGTGTCCCAAAAACCCTTTGGGGCCGAACAGGTTAAGGGTCTTCCGGCGGCCGAGAAAAAGGCGGAGCAACCGATCGAAACCGATGAAATGATCCATGTGGGTGTGGGTCACAAAGACATGGCTGACCTTCAGGAGATCCCTTGGGGAAAGGGGGGACAAATCCCCCAGGTCGAAGAGAAAGGCCCGGCGTTGAAACTGAAAGGGGACGAAAAGTCCGGGATCTTCAAACGGCCCGTTAATGAGCCGGGGATGATACGTCGGCCGCATCGCGGTTTCCTTGTTCTCCACCCTTGTTTCCTAATAACCCAGCACTATAAAAATCGGTATCGAAATCGAAATCGGTATCGAAATCGACGGTAAGGCAATGACCCAGGCGCAATCCGGGTTCCGGTTCCGGTCCTGAAAAGGCCTTTTTCCCTTTTCCCGGAATCATTCCGCCTCTTCCACCACGGCCTGAAGGGTCTTTTGCCCGTTCCAATGGTTCCACGACAGGCGGAAGGCCATCCGCGAAAAGGCCTCCGGTTGGGGTCGATCCGGATCGATGTTGAACTGGATGGCGTCCAGGATCCTGCTGCGACCGCCCGTGTATTGACACAGCCGCATTTTTCGATGGGACTTCCCCACCACGCGGGAAGACAGCACGCGGATGTTTTTCGCGAGAAACAGCGGCGAAGGGTTCCCCACGCCGTGGGGCTTGAGCCGCTCCAGGGCGTCCGCAAGTTCCGTTGTGATTTGATCCAGATCGAGTTCACAGTCGATGACGATCCGGGGGATGAAATCCTCCGGCCGGCTTTTTCCGCGGACCGTGGTTTCAAAGGCCTCCGTGAAGGATTCCAGTTCCGCGGATCGGACTTTCAAACCCGCTGCGGTTTCATGGCCTCCGAAATCTTCGATACATTCCCGGCACGCACCGAGGAACCCGAAGAGATCGAGACCCGGCACCCCCCGGGCCGACCCTTTGCCCATGCCGTCCCGAGTGGAAAACAACACCGCCATGCGATGGTATTTTTCCACCACCTTCGATGCCACGATACCGAGGACTCCCTCATGCCAATCCGGATCCCACAGCACCAGGGTCCGGTTCTTCAGGATTTTAGGCCGGCGTTGAATTCGATGGTCGATGACGTCGAGGATCTGTTTTTCGAGACGCTGCCGGTGCGCGTTCAGGGTGTTCAGGCGGCCGGCTTTTTCCCGGGCTGCAGCAAGCTGTGTTTCTCTAAGGAGATCAAAAGCCAGTTCCGCGTGGTCGATGCGGCCGGCGGCATTGATGCGGGGAGAAAGCCGAAAGGCCACGCCTTCGGCATCCATGGATTCATATCCCGTCCCCGAGGATTCGGCCAATGCACGGAGGGGAATGCGGCGGCCGGATTGAATCAATGCCAGGCCTTCCCTGGCAAGGATGCGGTTTTCCCGGATCATGGGGGCCATGTCCGCCACGGTGCCCAGCGCCACCAGGTCGCAAAACGCTTTCAGGTTGGGTTCGGGTCCGTTTTCCCAGAAACCGGTCTCCCGGAGGTGTTTCCGTAAAACAATGACGAGAAAATAGGCCACGCCCACGCCGGCAAGGTGACCGAATCCCGAGGAACAATCCGGTCGGTTGGGATTGACGACGGCCACGGCCTTGGGCAGGGGTGTATCGATCCGGTGGTGATCGGTGATGATGACGTCGATGCCGTGCCGTGCCGCCGCGGTAACCGCTTCGTGGCTGCCGGACCCGCAATCCACGGTGATGACCAGGTTGAACTTTTCCGGTGCGATATATCGGGTCACATGCTCCGGCTTCAGACCGTAGCCTTCCCGGACCCGGTGGGGGATATAGACCGATACATCGGCCCCGAGGGACTTCAAAAAATCATGGACGATCACCGCGGACGTCACACCGTCCACATCATAGTCGCCGAAAATTAAAATTTTTTCCCGCCGCGCAAGGGCCTTGCAGATACGCCGGGCGGCTTCCGGAGCGTCTTTCAGGGCAAAGGGCGGGCGAAGGTCGTTTAACCGGGGGGACATGAACGTTTCGGCTTCGGCCGGGTCAAAAATGCCCCGGTTGACCAGGAGTGTGGCAAGGATCGGGTCGATCCGCGCGTCCCGTGCCAACTGTTGAACCATTTCAGGGCGGGGGGTACGGATTTCCCAGAGTTTATCCATGGAAACGGATATAACGGATATCGGAACGCGGCACAAGGGAGAAGTCGGATGCGGGAAAAGGGGTTGAAATCCGGAACCGGGTGATGGTAGCTTTAAAAAAGGGCTGAAGGGCCGAGGGTGAAGGGCAGCGGTCAGGTTTGGGTGCCAGGTTTCAGGAGAGGCCGAAATCGGTATCGAAATCGCAATCGGTATCGCAATCGAGAAGCAGTGTAGGGCCGGATTTTATATCCGGCCGGGATCGGGGATGATGAAGAGACCGGAGGCCGAACCCGGGGAAGAAGGGTGAAGAGCACGCGATGGAGACTCCGCGTCAGACCTTCCGAAATCGCGTTTTTGAAGTTCATCCTGGAAGGATACGACGGCATCGGCATGATGCACACCCTCGATCCGGAATCCGGGAGGGTCTGCCTTCATGTTCCTCCGGGATGCGAAAAAGACGTCTTGGACCTGTTGAAAAGTCTCCCGTCCGGGATTATCATCGAATATGACGGAAAAACGATTTTATATCAATACCATCGGGTGCCAGATGAATGTTCATGATTCCGAGAGGATTCATGCCCTGATGCAAGGATGCGGGTATCGTCCCACCCCTTTTCCCGAAGATGCGGATTTGATCTTTTTGAATACCTGCGCCATCCGGGAAAAGGCCGAGCAAAAGGCCTACAGCTTTTTGGGGAGACTGGCGGCCCTGAAGGATCGAAACCCGAACCTGATTATTGCCGCCGGGGGGTGTGTGGCCCAGCAGGATGCAGGCCGCATCCTCGAGCGGATGGCGCACGTGGACCTTGTGCTGGGTACCCGCGCCTATGGGCGCCTCCCGGGGATCATCGAAAAGATCCGACGGGAGAAACGGCGCATCGTGGATGTGGATACCGAGGAGACACCAAAAGAAAAGGAGACGTTCTTTTCCCGGGAACCGGCGGCGGATCTCGGGGTTTCCCGGTTCGTTACGATCATGCAAGGGTGCGATAATTTCTGCGCCTATTGCGTGGTTCCCTTTGTCCGGGGCAGGGAGAGAAGCCGAAACCCGGAGGAGATCCTTTCCGAGATCCGGGATCTGATGGAAAAAGGGGTGCGCGAGGTCACCCTTTTGGGACAAAACGTGAACAGCTACGGGAAAAAAGAAGGGATCTGTTCCTTTTCGGAGTTGCTGACCCGGATCAACAGCATCGACAATCTGTATCGAATCCGGTTCACCACCTCGCACCCCAAGGATCTTTCCGACGACCTGGCAGAGACCTTCGGCCGCCTGGATAAACTCTGCCGGCACATCCATCTCCCGGTGCAAAGCGGTTCGGACCGGATCCTGGAACGGATGAACCGCCGCTATACGCGGGTTCATTATATGGACCGGATCCGGGCCCTTCGATCCGCGTGTCCGGAAATCGCCGTCACCACGGACTTCATCGTGGGATTTCCGGGCGAGACGGATGAGGATTTTCAAGAAACCCTGGACCTCATCGAAACGGTGCAGTTTGACAGCCTCTTTGCCTTCAAGTATTCGGATCGCAAAGGGACCCGGGCCGCGGAATTGACGGGAAAGGTTCCCGAGAATATCAAGGCGCAACGCCTGAAAACACTTTTCGGATTGCAGCGGACGCTGACGCTCGAAAAGAACCGGGCGCTCGTGGGGACGTTTCAGGAAATTCTCGTGGACGGACCGAGCAAAAAGGAAAAGAAACAACCCGGAACAACCGACCCCGAAAACGCCCAATGGACGGGACGGACTTCAGGAAATAAGATCGTGAATTTCAACGTGAAAAAAGACGCACTGTGTAATCACCGCGTTCATCCGGGAGCGAAAGTGCGCGTTTACGTCCAACAGGCCTTTGCAAACTCCTTGTCCGGGGAAATACCGGCATAAGGACCCCATCGGGCGAAAAAAGGAGAAAGAACTCATGTTATATCGAGTCGACATAGCGGGCTTGACGCTGGACCCGGCGTCAAACACCCCCATCATCATCCTGAAAACCCAGGAAGGGGAGCAGGCGATTCCCATCTGGATCGGCCTCTTGGAAGCCACGGCCATTGCGTCGGTGATGCAGAACATCCAATTCGAACGGCCCATGACCCACGACCTTTTTAAAAATGTACTGGTTTCCCAGAACATCGAGGTGGTCAAGGTGGAAGTGTGCGACCTGAAGGACAATACCTTTTTCGCCAAAATCCACTTCACCACCCCCGAAAAGACGTTCATCATGGACGCCCGGCCCAGCGACGCCATCGCGGTGGCCCTCCGGTTCAAAGCGCCCATTTATGTGGACGACCAGGTGATCGAGAAATCGAAAAAAGGGTTCACGGAAGGCGAAATCCTCGACAAGAGCGAAGAAGGGAAAAAATGGGCCGAGTACCTGGAAAAACTCTCCCCGGAGGATTTCGGGAAATATAAAGTATAAAAGGGTTCGAGGATTCGAGGGGCCAAGGGTTCAAGGGACCGAGAGGGGAGTCTCTTGCGCTTCGGATTCGGAAACGGCCGGTGCCGAGCGCATGGCTTCGATGACGCGGGATAAAATCGTATCGAGGTCGGTCCTCGGTTCAAATCCCACCAAAGTTTTAATCTTTTCGATGCCCGGTACCCGGCGCTGCATGTCCTCGAAATCCTTTTCAAAGGCGTCTTCATAAGGAATGAGGGTGATTGAGGAGGCAGAGCCGGCGGCCTGAATGATTTTTCGGGCCAGGTTGTAGATGGTGATTTCTTCCGTCCCCCCGATGTTGAAGACGTCGCCCACCGCTTCCCGGCATTCCATGAGCGCCAGCAGCGCTTCCACCACGTCTTTAACATAGGTGAACGTCCGGGACTGCTTTCCGTCCCCGTAGACCGTCAGAGGTTCGTTTTTCAAAGCCTGGGAAACCAGCCGGGGAATCACCATTCCGTACGCCCCGGTCTGCCGGGGGCCCACCGTGTTGAAGAGCCGGGCGATGATAATTTCGAGCCCCGTGGTCCGGTAGTAGGCCAGTGCGGTGAATTCGTCCATGAGCTTCGTGGCGGCATAACTCCACCGGAATTTGCTGGTGGGGCCGTAGATGATATTGTCCGATTCCACCAGGGGGGCGTGCAGATGCTTTCCGTAGACTTCGGACGAGGAGGCGATGAGGACCCGTTTTTTAAACTTGGCGCACATCTCCAGGACCGTCTCGGTCCCCTGGATATTGGTCCGGATCGATTCCAGGGGGTGGTCCAATATGTATTGCACACCCACGGCGGCGGCCAGGTGAAAAACCACGTCGCAGGTGCCGGTCAACTCCAACAGGGCGTCCCGGTTCAAGATGGAATCCACGCATACGAAAAAGCGGCCCCGGTACCGGGGATTTTTCTCGAAATCGCGGATATTGTCGAGGGAGCCGGTGGAAAGATCATCGATGATATACACATCGTCTCCCCTTTCGAGGCAGGCTTCCGCCAGGTGGGAACCGATGAAACCGGCGCCGCCGGTGATCAGAACACGCATAAACGATTCCTTTTTCTTTTTGGATATCGGAGCATCCGTCCGGTTGCCGCTTCCTTAACGCAAAGCCCCTTCCGAGGCAACCTCAAAGTTGTTAAAACCGTAAAAACCCGAATCTCGCAACATTCTTGACAGAGATGGGCTTCCCCCTTAGATTGGGAATGCGTAACATGATGCGGATGCGCGTTGCCCCCCGCCTTTGGCGAGGATTTATCATAAAATCACTCGGTATCGGGATCGAAATCGAAATCGGTATCGAAAACAACATCGTGAAGTTACTTGGAAGATAATAAAACGTCAAAACGCCGGACGACCGGCGGGAAGGAGAGACAGGATCATGGGCGAAAAAACAACCTATACATGCAAGACCTGCGGCGGGACCGCCGAGATCGACGCCGCCGCCAAAGACGTTCCCGAATGCTGCCAGACCCCAATGGAAAAGATGCCGGAGATGGATGCCTGTACCATCTCCACCACCGCGGAACACGCCCGTTTCGATGAAACGGATGAACCGTGCGATGACGGCCGGTCCGGAAAAATCGAGTAAACGTCCTTTCCCCTTTTTTGATAAACTCGTAAAATCGAAATTGGGATGGCAAAGTAAAAAGCTCCAGATGCAAGGCGCGCAAATTTTGAGGAATGAGGCGTACTTACAGATACGCCGCAATGACGAAGAATGCAGCGCAACGCAGCAGATGGACTTTTTACGAAGCCATCTTTTTTATTCCTTCAAAAAAAGCCGGTGATATTCGGGTTCGGTCAAATGTTTTCGCAACAGCGCCGATATCCGGGAAAACAGGTCATTGATCTCCGCATCCGTCATCCGGGGGACGATGACCTTCATCAATGCATCGTCTGAGAAGGCCTGGAGATAATACACAAGGGCCTCTTCATCGCTTTTCCGATCCATTCCGAACCCCACAAACCCATCATGCTTCTCGATAAATCGATGCGATCGTTTCTCCATTTCCACTGTCCTCAGTTCAAAATCATTTCCTTAAAAAGGGAATCGGTATTGAAGTGCACGCCGTTTTCGGATATGAAAACAGATCATGTACTTTTCTGCACTTTTGATTTTGATGAAATGATAACAAATCGAGTAACAAAAAACAGGAGGTGGTGCAATGCCCTGGGATGAAGATGAACGCATGAGCCGGATTCGAATCGAGCCCGACCAAAAGGAAATCCCCAAGGACAGCGACCCGCTTTTCTCGAGAAAAGAGACGAGCCGACCCAGGCGGTTCAAAATCCCGGAAGAGATGCCCATCGGGATGATCGCAGTGGTCATTTTAGCCTTGGTGGTTTTGTTCATCCTGTTTATTCCCAGAGATAAAAAAGCGGAAACGGAAAAAATACTCGTTTCCATCGAGGAGCGGTTGACCCATCTTGCAGAACGGGTGGGGCACCTGGAAGAGATGGGGAAGGGCACCATTTCCAAGGATGTCCTGGATCAAAGCGTGGAGCAGCTGAAAGGCCGGATGGACCGGATCGAAACCTCCCTGTCCGCAGTCACCAAGCATATAGAGGAAAAACTGGCCGAACTCAAAACACTGGCGCCCAAGGAGACCCCCCGTAAAGAAGCCGTAAAAAAGAAGACGCCTGCTGCAGAGGCGGAGACGGGGATGCACTATATCGTTCAACCCGGGGACACCCTGTACAGTATCAGCCGGAAATTCGATATCCCCCTTGATGGCCTGAAGGAGCTGAATAAGCTGTCCGGAATAGAAATCTATCCGGGACAGAAGCTTCAGGTTCGGCGCCGGTAAGCCCCGGCGATTCGGGAGCCCGCCCCTTGGACGTTCCGTGGCGGATGCAAAACCGCATCATGAACTACCCCTGGGGATCCCGCACCGCCATTGCGCGGCTTCTGGGGCTCCCTGAACCTTCCAGTGCGCCCCAGGCCGAACTCTGGATGGGCGGTCACCCCAAGGCCCCTTCCAGGGTTCATTTGGAAGGAGCGTGGATTTCCCTCACCGAGGCAGTCGAACACTCGCCCGCGTCCATCCTGGGTCCTTCCGTGGCCAATCGGTTTAAAAACCGGCTCCCCTTCCTTTTCAAAGTCCTGGCCGCTGAAAAACCCCTTTCCATCCAGGCGCACCCGGATGCGCAACAGGCCAGGCAAGGGTTTGAAAGGGAAAACACCCTGGGAATCCCCCTGGATGCGCCCCATCGAAACTTCCGGGACGACAACCCCAAACCCGAACTCCTGACGGCCCTGAGTCCCTTTTGGGCCATGTGCGGGTTTCGAAGGATCCCGGAAATATTGAACCTGGGGAATCGTTTCGCGCCCGCCGGCCTGGAAAAACAACTCTGGGACCTCCAGGGGCGCCCGAATCCTTCGGGCCTGAGGGATTTTTTTCGCCATCTGATGACCCTCGAGGACAGCCGCCGCAACACCGTCATCCAGGAAGCCGTCTCCGCTGCACGGGGGGCCGATCCGGGGGATCCGGTTTCCCGGTGGATATCGGTGTTATCCCGGGAATATCCCGATGACATCGGGGTCCTTTCGCCTGTTTTCTTGAATCTTTTACAGCTGGAACCGGGCGACGGGATCTTCCTTTCTGCCGGGATCCTGCACGCGTACCTGGAAGGGGTGGGCGTTGAAGTGATGGCCAATTCCGACAACGTGCTGCGGGGCGGGTTGACCCAAAAACACGTGGACCTCGATGCGCTCATGGACATCCTGGAGTTCAGGGAATATATACCGGCCGTCTCCCGGCCTTTGCCGGCGGGAGACGGCGAAATGCGCTACGACACCCCGGCGAAAGAATTTTCCCTGTCCCGGGTGGACGTCTCTCTTGATGCCCCTTGCCGGTTTCACGACCGAAACAGCGTGGAAATCCTGTTGTGCGTGGACGGCGCCGGAAGCATCTTGGGCGTGGATGAAAAATGGAAGATTCCGTTCCGAAAAGGGGAATCCTTTTTTGTTCCGGCAAGCGTTTCCGGTTACACTATTGAAGGAGAAGCCCTCCTCTATAAAGCATTTGTCCCGGATTCCGAGGTTTGAGCAACACCGCAGGTGGACTTTTTACGAAGCCATCAAATGTGTAAGGCGGGGTTTTACACCCCGCCGCAAAAGGAAAATCCAATGGCAAAATACACCGGCATCAACCACCTGGCCATGGTCACGCCCGACATGGATGCCACCATCCGGTTCTGGCGGGATCTTCTGGGCATGCGCCTGGTGGCCGGGATGGGAAAGCCCGGGTACCGGCATTATTTTTTCGAGATCAGCGAACACGACATGATCGCCTTTTTTGAATGGGAAAAGGTGGAAAAAATCCCGGAAAAGGATCACGGTGTTCCGGTTTCCGGCCCTTTTGCCTTTGACCATGTCTCCTTTGAAGTGGAAAGTGACGCCGATCTGTGGGAACTCAAAGATAAACTCGAGGCGGCCGGAGAATGGGTGTCCGAGGTGATCGACCATGGATTCATCCACTCCATTTATACCTTCGACCCCAACCATATCCCCATTGAATTCAGCGCACCGGTTTCCGGCGTGGATTTGCGGAAAAAACCCAAAATGAAAGACCGCGTTCCCACCCAAACCGCCGAAGAAGGCCCCGATCCTGTCCCGGGCGAATGGCCTCCCGTGACACATCCCACACCCGAAACCGAACGCATCGCCTATCCCGGTGACGGAAGGGTGCTTCTTGAAAAGTAAAGGACTAAGGCCGCTCGAGATTGAATAATTCCATACAGCTCACTACAATTTAGGCTTCAATTTGAAATAAAATTACATTTATCACCGATTTTCGCGGAGCGGTTTCATATAAAGGTTACTGGCTTGTTATCAGATGCAATGGACATAAAATCATTTAAATATCAATTAGATAAAAGTCTTATAACGCTCCTGTCAGTAAATTCCTCTTATATGATATGACGTCATAAACACGATATTGCAGAAGTTAAAAATGAAACTGCCTTCCATCATGTTAAAGCACGGGCAAAAGAAAGCCCTGTAATATCAAGATGAAAGCGCAATATCTTGTAATGAGATTATTGTTTCTCACAACAAATTGTGTATTTTTAACAAATTTTACTTGACATGATAAGCGTCATTATCTATAAGAGATTCATGGCCGACGAGAAGTTCTTTCTCCATCCCATACACGACTGGCAGCGCCGCTATGAGGCCCTGAGGGCCTCCTTTGTCGATTGCTTGCCGGCCAAAGTCGTGGCGGACCGCTTCGGCTATTCCCCGGCCTATGTCAACCTTCTCCGGCATCAATTCGCTCACGACAAGATCGACTTTTCCGAACCCGTGCCCGAGGGCAAAATCAACCGGCGGGCAGTGGACATGGCCACTCGGCAAAAAATTCGTTCATGGCGCGAACACCGGCTCTCGGCCGGAGAGATCGCTCAACTCCTGTCCGAAGAGGGTATCGAAGTCTCCGTGCGCACCGTCGAGCGGGTACTGGCCGAAGAAGGCTACCCGAGGTTACCCCGCCGCACCCGCCTCAAAGTGGGGCTCACGGTCCGGGGTGCCCGCGTCCCGAAGGTGTCCCAGCCCCTTGCCGTTGGCGTTACGCGAAGAGTGGATTGCGATTCGGCCGGCGTGTTCCTTTTTGCCCCGTTCATCGAAAGACTCAATCTTGCAAAAGTGGTGGACGATGCCGGCCTTCCGGGCAGCAAAACAATCCCGGCCTTGCAGTATTTTCTCTCCTTTCTGTCCTTGAAGCTGATCGGTACCGAACGCTTTGCCCACATGGACAATCACAGCTTCGATGCTGGACTGGGGCTATTTGCCGGACTCAACGTGCTGCCAAAGTGTACGGCCATGTCCACCTATTCCTATGCGCTGGACGCCATCCATTTACATCAGCTGGAAAAAGCCTTTGTCCGTCAGGCCGACCACATTGGGCTTTACGACACAAACATCATCAATTTGGACTTTCACACCATTCCTCACTTTGGCGACGCGTCCGTGCTTCAAGAACATTGGGCCGGTGCCAGAAACAAACGGATGAAAGGGGCCCTGACCCTCATGGGCCAGGATGCCGTTTCCAAGCTGATTTTATACACGGCCGCCGACATCCAACGCAGTGAAACCGACGACCAAATCCTAGAGTTTTTATCGTTCTGGGAAAAGGCACAACGTGGCGTTGTCCCCATGCTGATCTTCGACTCCAAATTTACCACCTATGCCAACCTGTCCCTGCTCAACTCGCTCGGGGTCAAGTTCATTACCCTGCGGCGCAGGGGCAAAAACCTGATCGAAAGCCTGGATTCGGTCGGCCCCTGGAACCGGATTCACATACCGCATGCCAAACGCAAATACCAAAACCCACAGGTTTACGAGTCCATGGTCGAGTTGACTGGCTACAGCGGCAGCCTGCGTCAGGTTGTCATGCGAGGCAACGGTCATTCCAGGCCGGCATTTTTGATCTCCAACGACATGGACGCTCCGGTGGAACGCATCGTCGGCGATTATGCCCGCCGATGGCGGGTGGAAAACGTCATCTCCGAGGCGGTCAAGTTTTTCAACCTTAACGCGCTTTCTTCTCCCATCCTGACCAAAGTGCACTTTGATGTGATCATGACCATGGTCGCCGATACTCTGTACAGTATGCTCGCAGGCAAGCTCAGAGGCTTCGAACATTGCGATGCGGCCCGGGTGTATCGTCATTTTGTCAAAGGCAAAGGGCAGGTGAACCTCAGCGGCGATCGACTCGTCGTCACTTTCCCCCGAAGAGCCCACAATCCTATCCTGAGAAACGCCCCCTGGCACCGATTGCCGACAAAAGTTTCCTGGCTGGGTAATGCCAACCTCGAACTGAAATTCAAATGATCCGCCACGATTCTGATATCGCTGTGACGGTTAAAGCTGCGCGAAAATCGGTGTTTATTAAGGTTATTTTATCGGTGGTAAGGGAAAGTTTTCAAAGGGTTTCGAGCCTATATGTGAAATGCATTCAAAAAGTCGATGGGTGTAATGACAATTGCATTAGATAGAAAAAACTTCATTTTCAGGTTCATTTCGATATTTGGTATTGTTTTTGTATTGTTTTTCCTGTTTTTCCTGGCTGTAATGGGTTTTTTTTTGGTGCAGACACCGGATGTAAGATGGCTTAAAACTGAAAATCCAAAGACGACATCGATAATAGTTTATCGAGAGAAGGTGAAACGCACATCAAATATGCAGATGGATCGTAATTGGGAATGGGTGCCGATTCATAAAATATCAAATTATTTGATACACTCTGTCATAATTAGTGAAGATCAAAAATATTTTGAGCATAAAGGTTTTGATTGGTCCTCCATGTGGGAAGCGATGATAGAGAACTTGAAAAACATGGATACGCTTAAAGGAGGATCGACAATTACCCAACAAGTAGCAAAGAATATTTTTTTAGAACCATCTCGAAGTTTGTTGAGAAAAATTCGAGAAGCGACCATTGCCTATAAACTTGAAAAATTTTTGGATAAGACTAGAATCTTAGAGCTGTATCTAAACGTAATCGAATGGGGAGACGGAATTTATGGTGTCGAAGCTGCCTCCAAATACTACTTTAAAAAACCTTCAAATGAACTGAATCTTATTGATTCTTTGAGGCTTTCTTCGGTTATTCCTAATCCGCACAAATATTCTCCTCTCGATATTTCAGACCGCTATTTAAAAGAGAGAATTAAACATGTTAGTAAGAAATTATTGAAAAAAAGTTGGATAAGTCAAATTGAATACGATTTGGTAATGAAGGAGTTATTTAATGAAATAAAAAACGAAAAACCCAAACCAGTTCCTGTATACTCAAAAAAAATATTTAATCCATATTTTTGGATTTCTAAAATTGCCAATCCCAATAAAGTCATAATGAATGAGCATGAGATCAATGCTTTTAACTATACAATAATGTTATCAAGTGGAGGGATAGATATATTTGGCCTTCCGGATTTCTTGTCAGAAAAGGATGTAAAAAACAAAATTAAAGAAGTTGTAGGATTTACATTTGAATTGGAAAATATATTATCTGAAGAAGGATATTTCTCAAAAAACAACAGATTAGATTTGATAGAAAAACAATTGCCATTAAGATACGATATAAACAATAATTTACTTAATACCGTTTTTTACAATCAATTAAAAAATGAAATTGATTTAATTTCAATTCCCAAAAAAGTAAAAATCAGTTATGGATTAATTGCACAGAAAACAAATTTATTATCATGGCCTATCGATTCGATTATTATGAGCAAACCGTATGATTATAAATTTAATAAAATTCAACAAAGTGTTTTGAATGTCGGGACGCCAGTTGCCATTCTTCATTCTTCAAAAAATTCCAAATGGTTTTTTATTCGTACAAAATACGTCGATGGATGGATAAAAAAAGAGGATGTCGCTTTAACAAATCGTGTGAGTGCTGCAAATTACCCAGGAAATCAATTTTTAGTCATCACATCTCGAGCCATAAATACAAAATCGGGAGTCAGGCTAGAAATGGGAACCCAGATACCATGGATAAAAAAATATAAAGATGTCTTCGAAATAAATTTGCCGACTAAAGGAGATGATGGAAAACTTACATTTAAAAAAGATTTAATATCTTCAAAAGATGTGAATAAAGGATATCTTAAATATACGCAAAAAAATATTATACATCAAGCTTTTAAACTTTTAGATAGCTCTTATGGCTGGGGAGGAAGTAAAAATGGTTGGGATTGTTCTTTATTTATTCAAGATATTTTCAAGAATTTTAATATTCAACTTCCACGGAATTCTTGGTGGCAGGGAAATGTGGGTCAAGAAATTGTTTCTTTCTCGAAAGAAACATCTTTCTTTAAGAAAAAAGATATAATCCAACCCTGGATACCTGGCACAACACTTCTTCATTTGCCCGGACATATTATGTTATACTTAGGAAAATATGAAAAAATGCCCTATGCAATACATGCAATTTATGGTATAACTAGCAAAAATGATGATCTTGTACTATTTGACAAAGTAACTGTTACTGATCTTGATCTTGGAAAGAATGGATCTAAGGGATCCCTTTTTGAGCGGATTCTCGATGTTCGTTCAATACAGTCGATTCCTTTGAATGTATCCATAATGGCAAAAGATTTTTTTAGATGGTTCTCCTCCCACGAGATACGTTTTATAACGATAAAACTTCTTATTGGTTCTTTAATATTTATTTACGTTATAATAATTTTAATTAAATATATAGCTAAACATAAAACTAATAAAATTCATTCTTAATCAAAACTAATATTCTATTTTTGTACTAAATATCATATTATTCGATAACGAATATGAATCCAAATGTATTGATTTCGGTCATTATCCCTTGCTTTAATCATGGAAGATATATTGATGACGCTATTAATTCAATTATATGCCAATCTTATAAAAATTATGAAATAATAATTGTAAACGATGGATCAAAAGACAAATATACTTTAAACAAGCTGCTTAATTATAAAGAGAATCATATTAACGTGGTCTCTATTCAGCATTCTGGTGTAGTTATAGCAAGAAATATCGGTATTGCTTTGGCTAGAGGTGAATACATATTGGTATTAGACGCAGATGATTATTTTGAATCAACATTTTTAAAAAAATCAACAGCAATTTTAAACAAACATCCTGAAGTGGGTATTGTTACATGTGGTATTCAACGTTTCGAAAAATCGAATTTAAGAAAGAAATCAATGCCGATTTCAAGGGATCTTGTTGATTGTATCCTTGAAAAATATCCATGCGGAAACTCAATGTTTAGAAAGATTTGTTGGCAACAAGTGGGCGGATATAGCAATACAATGAAAGATGGATTTGAAGATTGGGATCTATGGATCAGAATTACAAGTAAAGGCTGGAAAATCTCCGTCATCCCTGAATATCTTTTTTATTATCGGCAACATAAGAATTCTAGAAGAATAAAAACTCATTTTACTAGACCAAAACTTATTCAACAGCTTGTTAAAAACCACAGAGAATATTTTCAGTTGTATATAGATCAAGTTGTTTTTACAAAAGAGGAAAAAATACTATCACTTAAAGAAAAAAATAGAAAATTAATAAATTCGCCTGAATACCGAATCGGAAAATCTATAATGCACCCAATTTCGATATTGGTCAACATGTTAAAAATAAAGCCTAAATGAAACTTCTTTTAATCAATGTTTATTTTGGACCATATCCATTGTGGTTTCCTGCCTTTCTTATCTCATGTCAATATAATCCGGAGGTTGATTGGTTCCTGGTCACTGACAATACAATTCCTATAAAATATCCTCAAAACATTAATTTTTTACAATTATCTCCAGGGAAATTTTCAAAATTGGCATCAAATAAATTGGGACTGTCGATCGACATAGGAACTGAAAACGCGTTTAAGCTTGTTGATTTAAAGATAGGGTATGGAAAAATCTTTGAAGATTATTGTTCAAATTATGATTTTTGGGGCATATGCGATATAGATACCATATGGGGTAACATTAAAAAATACATCAGTGAAAGTATATTAATGAACTACGATATTATAAGTTCGAGAAAAAAGAAAATATCCGGGCATTTTACCCTGTTTAAAAATCACACGAATTTATCAAATTTCATACTGGCTATGCCTGCTTTCGGGCAATTCGCCGAATCAAAGAACATTTATATATTGGATGAACGTTACTTGACGCCCTATCTTAAAGACATGCAAAAAAGAAGCATGCTTCATAAAATCAGAAATTGGATAACAAGAAGAGAAGGATATAATATTTATTGGAAAAAATATTTGACAATAACAGGTAAAGATCAAAAAAATATTCCAGATGACATTCATGATGCATTTGTTTGGGAACAGGGTAACACCTTTAACAGAAAGAATAAAGAGATAATGTATTTGCATTTTCATCTCCTAAAAAAAAGTATTTCAAAAATAAACTTCAAATTTGAAGACAGCCCCAAAAAGTTTGTTGTCACTCCGACTAAAATATGGGCCATTTAGACGGGGCATTATAAATGCCAGCGCCATTCAATTCCACGTCAATAATGTTGTTGCTCACCATTTGAAAAAAGTTCTTGACATGGCAGTATAGATATGTTCAATTCTCGAACGTACAAAAACTGAACGAACAATTTATCGAGTTTTATCGGGTAATTTTATATTATTACCCGGTGAAACCCACCAGGCGGAGCTGTTCCGCAGCCCATTCCCCAATTCCTTCACGCGCCCTCTTTCTTTCCGCGCTTACGCCGATTTATTAATCCGGCGATCCGTTCCTCAAAACGACAAAGATCATGGACCATCGCGAGCTTCGTACCTTAAAACTTCTCGAGGAGATCGAACACAACCACGCCCCGAGCCAGCGCGATCTGGCACGGAAATTGAATATCTCCTTGGGGCTCGTCAATGCCTTTGTGAAGCGGTTGGCCAACAAGGGATACTTCAAGATTTCCACAATTCCCAAGAACCGCGTGATGTACATCCTCACGCCCAAGGGCATGGCCGAAAAAACCCGGCTCACCTATGATTACATCCATTTTTCCTTTCAATTTTATCGGAAAGCCCGGACCAAGCTGAAGGAAATTCTGATGAAACTGGAGGAAGAAGGGGGCGACAGCGTCATTTTCTACGGGGCCGGGGAGCTGGCGGAAATCGGGTTCATCTCCCTCCAGGAAACCAGCATCCGGCTGATCGCCGTACTCGACGATCAGCAGGCAGGAGACGCCTTTTTGGGGTTTACTCTCGAAGATCCGGGTGCCATCCGGAAATACGCCTTCGACAAGGTCATCATTACGGACATGGAGACGACCTCCAAAAAATTGAACGCACTCCTTTCGCAAGGTGTTCCGCGGCAGAAGATTGCAGTCCTTGAATAGAGTGAAACCGTTTGCGCTTCGCGCGGGGAAAGGTGGAAGACAATGACACCTGAAAAGAAGATTCTTTGCATCGGCGCCGGCTACGTGGGCGGCCCCACCATGGCCCTGATCGCCCACAAGTGTCCTGACTATCAGGTCACGGTAGTGGATATCAACCCGGAGCGCATCGCCCAGTGGAATTCGGACACTCTCCCCATTTATGAGCCCGGCCTCGACTCCATCGTCAAGTCCGTTCGGGATAGAAATCTCTTTTTCAGCACCGAGATCGAAAAAGGCATCCGGGAAAACGACCTTATTTTCGTCAGTGTCAATACCCCCACCAAGACTTTCGGTGTGGGAAGCGGCATGGCGGCGGACCTTCAGTACTGGGAAAAGACGGCCCGACAGATCCTGGAGCATTCCGAAGGGCCCAAGATCATCATCGAAAAAAGCACCCTGCCCGTGAAAACCGCCCAGGCCATGGAACGGATCCTTACCGCCAACAACAATCGCATGAGGTTCGATGTCCTGTCCAACCCAGAGTTCCTGGCAGAAGGAACAGCCGTGAAGGACCTGGAAAACCCGGATCGCGTTCTGATCGGCGCCCACCGGACACCGGAGGGGAAAAAGGCACAGGACATGCTGGTCGGCATCTATGCACGATGGGTGCCAAGGGAACGGATACTCACCTGCGACATCTGGAGCAGCGAGCTTTCCAAGCTGGTCTCCAACGCGTTTTTAGCCCAACGGGTTTCTTCCATAAACGCCATTTCCGCCTTGTGTGAAAAAACCGACGCCGACATCACCCAGGTGGCCCGGGCCGTGGGCATGGACGGCCGGATCGGAAATCGGTTTCTCAACGCCAGCGTGGGGTTCGGCGGGTCCTGCTTCCAAAAGGACATCCTCAACCTGGTATACCTTTGCCGTCATTACGGTTTGTATGAAGTGGCCGATTACTGGGAGGGCGTGATCCGGATCAATGACCACCAGAAAAATCGCTTCGTCTTCAACATGCTGAACGCCATGTTCAACACCCTGGCGAACAAAAAAATCTGCATGTTCGGCTTTGCCTTCAAAGCCGATACCGGGGATACCCGGGAAAGCCCGGCGATCTTCATATCTAAACGGCTGCTGGAAGAAAAGGCGGAACTGGTCATCAGCGACCCCAAGGCCCTGCCCAACGCCAGGATCGATTTGCGCGGCATCGATCAGAACGTGCGATACGTGGAGGACCCCTACGAGGCGGCGGCCGGCACGCACGCCATCGCAGTGCTGACGGAATGGGGCCTTTATAGAACCCTTGACTATCAAAAGATTTTCGACGCCATGGTGCAACCCGCTTTTATCTTTGACGGCCGTAACGTTCTGGATCATAAAGCGCTTTTTGAAATCGGGTTCAACGTTTATCCCATCGGCAAGCCGCCGCTGATACATTTTTAAAGCCGTGCTCCCTCGACCGCTCGGCCCCTCATGGAATCGTCGGGCCGGATTTTACATCCGGCCGCAAACCCAACCCAGAACATAGGCAAACCCCATGCACCGACAAAAACGGATCCTGGTCACCGGCGGCGCCGGTTTTGTAGGGTCGCACCTGTGCGACCGGCTCGTCACCGAGGGGCACGACGTGATGTGCCTCGACAATTTCTTTACCGGCACCAAGAAGAACATCGCCCATCTTCTGGGGAAGCCGAACTTCGAAGTGATCCGCCATGACCTGGTCCACCCCGTGTTCATCGAAACGGACGAGATCTACAACCTGGCATGCCCGGCCTCGCCGGTGCATTACCAGTACAACCCGGTCAAGACGGTGAAAACCTCGGTCATGGGCGCCATCCACATGCTGGGGCTTGCCAAGCGGGTCCGGGCCAAGATCCTGCAGGCCTCCACCAGCGAGGTATACGGGAACCCCACGGTGCATCCCCAGGACGAAGCCTATTGGGGAAACGTGAATCCCATCGGTCCCCGGTCCTGCTACGACGAGGGAAAACGCTGCGCCGAAACGCTTTTTTTCGACTATCACCGGCAAAACCGGGTCAATGTCCGGGTGGTGCGGATCTTCAATACCTACGGGCCCCGCATGCACCCCAACGACGGCCGGGTGGTGAGCAATTTCATCGTTCAGGCCCTTAAGGGCGAGGATGTCACCGTTTTCGGAGACGGCTCCCAGACCCGCTCCTTTTGTTACGTGGACGACATGGTCGACGGCATGATCCGCATGATGGATGCTCCCGATGACTGCATCGGACCCGTCAATCTCGGGAATCCCGAAGAACACACCATACGGGAACTCGCCGAAAAGATCATCGCCCTGACTGGGACTTCCTCGAAGATCGTTTTGAAAGACCTTCCCGTTGACGACCCTGTCCAGCGCCGTCCCGAGATCCGCTTGGCACGGGAAACGCTCAAATGGGCGCCTGTGGTGGGGATCGAAAAAGGCCTGAAAAAAACCATCGCGTACTTCCGCAGCATCCTTTCCGGATAATGAATGTAAGGCGGGGTTTTACACCCCGCCGAAACAAACCAACATGTAGGACGGGGTTTTACACCCCGCCGGGAAACGGGTTTTATACCCCGCCGCCAAACCAGCGGAGGCCACGCTAAATGAACAAACCCAACGCCAACAACTGCACCTGGTTCAACGGATTCCTCACACACAAAGACCGCGAACGCCTCCACGGACACCGCGGCGCCGTGGTCTGGTTTACCGGGCTTTCGGCTTCGGGAAAATCCACCATCGCCCATCACCTGGAAAAGCTGCTCCATGAAAGGGGGTGCTCCACGTATGTCTTTGACGGCGACAACGTGCGGCACGGTCTTTGCGCGGACCTGGGATTTTCGGAAGACGATCGCGCCGAAAACATCCGGCGGATCGGCGAGATGACCCGACTCTTTGTAGACGCCGGGATCATCGCCATCACCGCATTCATTTCGCCGTTTCGGGAAGATCGGCGGAGAATCCGGGCCTTGTTTTCAAAGGACCAGTTCATCGAAGTCTTCGTGGACTGTCCCATCGAAACCTGCGAAAAACGGGATCAAAAAGGCATTTATGCCAAGGCCAAAACCGGCCAAATCAAAAACTTCACCGGAATCTCATCCCCTTATGAAACTCCACGAGATCCGGATCTAACCCTTCGTTCAGATCAAATGACCGCCATCGATGCTGCAAAAGAAGTTGTCGTCTACTTGGAAAACAAGCGATTGTTCAAAAATAATAAATTCATAAAAAAAAATTAGGACGGCAGCACAACGTCGAAGACGATCTTTACAAGCCGTATGCATGCAAGGTATTACTTCCCGCGGATCAAAAACCATCTAAAAACAGGTCTGCTCGTTTATCATTTTCTCGATGGGTTGGTCATCAAAAAAAACCATGTTAAAAAGAAAAAAACCCTTTTGGTAATTCGATTGGATTCGATTGGAGATTATCTTCTATTTAGAAACTTTTTAAAGCCGCTTTGTGAAAGCAACGCATACGAAGACCATCATATCACCTTATGCGGAAACAAGGATTGGAAAGAGATCGCCGAAACCTTCGATGCAAAATATGTCACTGATTTTATTTGGATTGACATCAACAGGTTTTACAAAAATCCTTTTTATCGCCTGAAGACGCTTGGAATAATTAACCGGCGGGCATTTGAATCTGCCATACAGCCCACTTACTCAAGGGAATATTTCCTTGAAGGCGTCATCCGAGCAACCCAGGCGGTGCATCGAATCGGGAATCAAGGTGATCTCACACAAATGAACACGCTCCAAAAAGCGATGGCCGATCGATATTATACCCAGCTGCTGCCCGCGAAAAAAGAAGTGCTTTTCGAATTTCACAGAAACAAAGAATTTTTTGAATCTTTGATGGGAATGAAACTGGATATTCGAAAACCGCATCTGGAAATAGTAGATATTCCGATGGACTTTTCCTTGCCGGATTCCTATGCGGTTTTTTTCCCGGGTGCACGAATGAAATTCAAAAAGTGGGACGCCGGCAATTATGCGGAAATGGCTGATTTTTTATGGGAAAAATACAAACTGAGTGTTGTGGTACTCGGAAGTAAAAGCGAATCCCTGTCGGCCAAGAAGATCTCTGAAAAATCGGGGTCGAAAAATATAATCGATTGGACCGGGAAAACGCGGTTGACTCAGGTTGCAAAAATCATTTCAGATGCAAAAATATTAATTTCCAATGACAGCTGTGCAATTCATTTTGCGGCATCCGTAAACACGAAGACAATCGCTGTTTTGTCCGGAAACTTTTTCGGGCGTTTTTCTCCTTACCCGAAAGAGATTTTCGACGGAATATATTCTGTCTATCCCAAGCTCATCATGAATCAATACACTGAAAATGATTATATAAAAGAAAAATATCGTTATTCTACCGATCTCCACGTCAATGATATAGGAACAGCAGAAGTAAAATCAATGATCGAAAGAGTGCTGTGAAACCCAGCCTGGTAAAACGATTGTTTTATTTTATTCGGCTGATCATCCTCCAGCGGGACTTGATCTTTTCCATGGCCAAGCGGGAGGTGGCGACCCATTACGTGGGCTCTCTTCTAGGGTTCATCTGGACCTTCGTCCATCCCATGGTCATGATTTTTGTCTTCTGGGTGGTTTTCAGCATTGGGTTCCGCGTACAGCCGATCAACAATGTCCCCTTCGTGGTTTGGCTGACCGCCGGAATGGCCGCATGGTTCGTCTTCGCGGATATCGTGGGCGGCTCCGCCCACGTGATCGTGGGAAACGCGCACCTGATCAAAAGAACCTTATTCCACACCCAGATTTTGCCGGTGGTCAAAATCGCGTCCGCCCTAATCATGCACTTTGTATTCCTCGCCGTTCTTCTGGCGCTGATCCTATTTCAAAAAATGTCGTTCAGCTTATATTATTTCCAGTTTCTCTACTATCTATTTTGTCTGATCATGCTGGGACTAGGGATCGGATGGGGTGTTTCCGCCCTCAATGTCTTCATCCGCGATGTGGGACAGATCGTGGGCGTGATCCTGCAGATCGGTTTTTGGGCCACGCCCATTTTCTGGGATATCCGGATCATGCCGGAGAACATCCAGTTTTTTATCAAGCTCAATCCCATGTTTTATATCGTTCAAGGATACCGGGAATCTTTCATTTACTTTATGCCCTTCTGGCATCACCCCCTGCAAACCCTGTACTTTTGGATTTTCACCGGTATCGTTTTTTCCGGCGGAGCCTTTATTTTTCAGCGATTAAAAGGACAATTCGCAGACGCCCTGTAATAATATGCATCCATCGTCACAAATAAACAACATGCAAGACATTGCCGTAACGATTGATCGCGTCAGCAAGACCTATAAACTCTATAAATCCCACACGGACCGGGTCAAGGAAACCTTCCACCCGTTTCGAAAAAAATACAGCCACGCCTTCAACGCGCTGGAAGATATCTCGCTGCATGTGAAGCAGGGGGAATCCATCGGGATTATCGGAAGAAACGGCAGCGGCAAATCGACCCTGCTCCAGATCATATGCGGCATCATCAAGCCCAGCCTGGGGACCGTTACGGTGAAGGGCAAAATTTCCGCACTCCTGGAACTGGGGGCGGGATTCAACCCGGAATTCACAGGCGTTCAAAATGTATATTTGAATGCTTCCATCTTGGGATTGAGCACGGAAGAAACCCGAAGCCGCTTCGACGCCATCGCCGCGTTCGCGGACATCGGGGATTTCATCCATCAGCCGGTAAAGACATACTCCAGCGGAATGTATGTCAGACTCGCCTTTGCCATCGCCGTTCATGTCGACCCTGAAATTCTGATTGTCGACGAGGCTCTTTCCGTGGGGGATATTTTTTTTCAACAAAAATGCAATAGATATTTGAAGGAAAACATGGAGAAGTGCACAAAAGTAATCGTCACCCACGACATGCACGCCGTCGCCAATTTATGCAACCGGGTGATTGTTCTCGAACACGGAAAAATCGCTTTTGAAGGGATTCCTCTAAAAGCGGTTGAATATTATACACGGATTATTCATGATGATCTTTATAGACCAAGCTGTAAGATCGATACATCGATTGTAAAACTTCCAACACGAAACGAGCTGGAAAAAGATTCTTCATGGATTACGGTGACGGAAGATTCAAGGGGGGGCGCCTGTGAGTTATTAATCGAAAAGGTTAAAGTCACTTCAAAAGAAAATGTTCCCATCATGGTTGTGAAAAGCAATGACTATGTCCTTTTACAGATGATCATTCAGGTCTATTTGTGCAAAGAAAAGGTTATTTTCGGATACCTGGTCAAAGATCGGGTCGGCAACGCGGTTTTCGGGGAGAACACCTGTATCTGTCCGACCGGTCCAGTGCCGTTGAAGGCGGGACGCCACCTGGTCCAAATGGGATTCACCTGGCCCGAAATTTTTCCGGGAGAATACACGATTACCCCGGGTATCGGTGAAGGAGACCATCCGCATCATCACATCATCCAATGCTGGGCGCATAATATTGTTGCCGTATCCGCCGTCACCCCCGGGAGGTTTATCAACGGTTTGTTTAACAATCCGATCACCCACATGGAAATCAATCCGATTTAGCCGGTGCCAAGATGACTAAACTGGGAAACAACATCCTGAAGTTACCTGTAAAACTGTCAGATTCCGCATGTCAGAAAGTTTGTAGGGCGGCATTTTATATGCCGCCGGAAAATAACGGTCGATCTTACGGTGATCTGCCTTCGCCCCGGCGGGAGTCTAAAATTCCGCCTTACAATTTTTCGAAAAACCTGTCTTTGGGTAAATTTATCTAAAATCAAAATGTTGACGTTACTTGGGAAAAAATAAAATCCATTGACAGATAAGTATCACAAGGGAAAAAGGCTCGGAGATGCATTGTCTGAAATATTATATCGTTATCCGGAAGTGACCCTCTTCTGTTTCGACTACTTCGATACGCTGGTCTACCGGATTGTTGAACCGGAGCAGACCAAACGGCTCGCGTGCCGGCAGCTGAGCATCGTCCTCGGCGGAGACCCCGACGCCGGCGCCCTTTACCAATGGCGGAAGAATTTTGAGTTAACTCTTTGCGGGGAAAACGAAAAAAAAGGTCTTGACCCGGAATTTTCACTTTACGACCTGGCGGCTGTTTTTCATGAATTCCTGGTTCCTCGATACCCCCGTATAACGGGGTTATACGACAAAGATCGATTCGTGGACCTGTTCATCCAAATTGAGATGAACATTGAACTGCGGGTCCAAAAAACGTTCCCGGATACCGGCACGCTGCTTTCGATTGTCAAAAAACACGGGGCATCCGTTGTCCTGATCTCCGATTTCTACATTCCAGGCGACCTTTTTCGGCGATTCCTGGACCGGCATGGAATTTCAAAATATATCGACCATCTCTTTGTCTCGTGTGATTACGGCCTGACCAAGTTCACCGGCAGACTCTATGATACGGTCATCAATCATTACAGGGTCAAACCGGAAACGTTTTTGATGATCGGCGACAGGGAAAACGCAGACGTACGGATGCCTGCCTCCCGGAAAATGAAATCCATGGGAGTAGGAGGGTACACGCGCCAGGGTGCGGCTTCGGAGACAACGACAGTGCAGCCACCGCATACTTTTGAAAGCATCACCTCAAAAAAACGGTTCCCTTCTTTGATCGTAAAAAATCAAAAGGACCTCTTTCCCGAATTCGCGCTGACCCTGTGGCACTTCATATATCGGCTTTTCCAGGAGTTGATCAGAGAAAACGCAACGCAGGTGTTCTTTTTATCCAAGGAAGGGGCTTTTTTAAAACAACTGTTCGACCAATTCCAACAGGAACAGTTCGGCACGGCGGTAATAGATTCCCGCCATTTGCGGGTTTCCAGGAAATCCACGTTCATCGGTTCCCTCCGGGCCATTGAATCCGAAGACTTTTCAAGGCTTTTTTCCCAATACAACACCATCAGCCCCCGGGATTTCCTGTTAAGCCTCAATTTTCAAGAAAATGAAGCAAAACGCATCTGTGACGCGTCATCGATTCCATACGATGTGCGCGAAGGCGACTTTTCAACAAGCGATACTTTCCGTTTCCTTTTGCAGTCAAAAGAATTCAGGGAATCCTATGAAGAGAAACGTCGCCGTCAAAAAACCGCCTTTTTAAAATATCTGGAAAGTTTCGATGTTGATTTCACCAAAGCGCGCCTTCACCTGGTGGATGTGGGATGGAAGGGGACTATCCAGGACAATATGTATTTTACCCTGAACCGGGAAGCGGATATCCGGGGCTATTACATGGGCACCATCACCCCGACGCATCTTTTCCGGAACAACCCGAAAAAAGGACTGCTCTTTTCAAATTATCCCGTGAAAACCCCTTATTATGACGTCTACGCGGAAAACCCGTCACTTTTTGAAGTTCTTCTTTCCAACCCCGAGGGCAGCGCGGACGCCTATGAAATTCGAAATGCCGCAGGTAAGCCGAAGCAACGGTCAGTTGAAGGCGAATTCGACGCGGGAAACGGAATCGTGGTCAAAATGAACATCACTCCCGAAGAAAAGGCGCTTTTTTTCGAAAAAATCGCACCCTTCCAGGATGCCGTCCGTACCGATTTCAAGCGCTTCTCGGAATCCCAGGTTATTTCCGAATCACCTCCTCCGGATGACGAATGGTTCGCGCGGAAACACGCCCGGATGATCTTTTATCCTAGACCAAAGGAAATCTCGTTTTTTCAATCGGTTTTCCACTTTGAAAATTTCGGAAACATCGAATTCACAGGGTTTCATGGAGGCTCCCGCGTTTCGTTGAGAAAAAAAATTCAAAACCTGATCACTGTTCTTTCCGCCCCCAAGCCGATATTAGAGTCTTTTTTTTGGTATCCCGTGACCCTGGATCGGATGGGACTGGGAGGGCTGACCGGATACTTCGGCCGCCGATTTTATCGAAAAGTCTTTTCGGAAAATGGAACGGCGAAATGGCTGACCCAAGAACGGATGAAGCGTTCACTTTTCCGATTTAGGGTTAAAAAAAAACTTCGGATCGCCCTGTTGTTTGACAAAATCCAATCCGATGCGCAAAGCAAAAAGATTCTAACCTACGCCATCAAACTGAAAAGGGCAGGGCACCCCGTCGCCGTCATAACAAAAAGCAATACGGCTTCGGTACCATCTGATTTTGATTGGTTTTCCATTCAACAGACACGAAATTTAAAATTCGATTTGGCCGCCGCCGCCTCGTGGGAAAGCGCGCTGCTACTGGAACACATCCCGGCCGATGCCTATGCATATTTTTTAACGGATCCCTCCTCTGTTATTCCAGCGAGTCCCGATGATCCGCCATATGATCACAGCGCGATGAAAAGGCTTGCGATTCGGTCCCACCTTTTTCCTGTGCCCGTCATCACCACGGATCCCGGGATCCGGGAATATTTCGAAGAAAATCTCGGCCGTAAGGTTTTCTTTATTCAGGAGTCCAAAACCTTCGAAAAAAAATTCGCCTCGGTTTTGCGTAAAATCCAGAGGCAATCCGGTCCGAGCCTTGCATATCTCAAAACCCTCATCGATCTTGCGTGGAAGGGCTTTGATTCGGATCAAAAAATTGAAGCTGTTGCCCCCTTGTTTGGCTCCCCTGGTGAGTCAACCCAAAAGTTCCAATTGTACTGGCATCACGGAGACGGTTTTGCGGAAACCCGATCCTGGTCAAAAGACTATGCTTACGGAAAATGGGTAACCTTCTCAACAGACATTCCGTCTGCAGCAGCCCAGGTATGGCTAAGACTTGATCCGGCGGTGCATTGGGGTGTCGTTTTTATCGAATTCATTCGTCTTTTGATTCCCGGTAAACCAAAGCCCCTCATATCCTGGGATCCTCAGCAGGGATGGGCGGGGATTGAAGCAAAGGGCACATCCGATCTTTTAAGCAAAAAAGATATACTTGTCTTGGAATCGACGGGAAGGGATCCCCAGGTTCTGCTGCCGCCGATTCAAATCGATGAGTCAACTCGCCCGATCACCGTTGAAATCCGATTGCGGTTTATTCATCACCGACAATCGATCCGGGAAGCTTTTGATGAAAAAGGCGCCATATCTGCGTAAAGCCGCTCTCATCTTCGTCGTTTTTTCCGTTCTCCTGCTTTATTTCGTTTTCAAGTCAGGCTGGTATCCCCCTTCAAAGTTAGTTGTACGAGGGACGGCTCCGCACGAAGGAATCACGATTCTTGTTCGCTGGGAATCCGGTGAAGGATTTAACAGCTATGAGAGGAGTCATTTTTATTTAGGAACGGTGTGGCCGAAAAGCAGGCCGGAGCATTTAGTCAGGATTAAACGGCTTGAAATGAAAAATCCGAGATCCCATTATTCGGATGTAAGAATATATTCGATTTCTTCGGATGTGAACGGAAAGATTCCACTGGACAGGTTAATATCCGAGAACACCGCCATCGATGACAATGGATTGTTCAAATTTAAAAAATCCGGTGCGGAAACCGAATTCCGAATATCGGCCGAAAAGAGGATCTCGCTCGAATTTCCGACAAATTACAAGTCCGGCATTGTACAAGTCGAGGTTAATGGGGTAAGTAGAAAATATGACCTATATACGGGCAACGGGGCGATACAAAAAAAAAGAATCGATTATTGGATTCTGGATCCACAAAACCGATTTGAGATTTCCATGTCCGTCCCCCGTTACCCGATCCGGACCATGGTCATCGAAACAAAGGATGGAAACACCGAGGTTCAGTTTGAAAACGTTTATTTGAGATCCGAAAAATCAGAAAAGGTCTTTCCGATCCCCGAAAACCCCCGCCAGGCGATGGTGCTGGATCATTTCGATGCCGGGCGGAAACGATTTTGGCATCCGACGTTGTTCGCTTTCCAATGCGTATTTGCCGCGTTGAGCACCTGGATTCTTTGGACCCTGTGGAATATAATGCATCGATTTTCTGGACTCCGTGACATTTTCGTGAATCAAAAACGATATGTGTTCTGGGCGCTGTTCGGCGGAGCGTTTGTGACCTTTTCTTTTTGGCTGGCAACGTTCTGGCCGGGAATGATGTCCATCGATTCTTTGGTTATCTGGAGAGCCGCAAAGTTTCCCGAAATCATGATGAACGTGCACCCGGTGTTCAATGAAATCTTTTTCATGTATCTGATGCACATCTGGGATCATCCCGCGGTGGTACCTTTGGTGCAGCTCGTCTTAACCTCCCTTCTTGGTGCCCATATCTTCTTTTCCATTCACAAAAAGGGAGTCCGCTTGTCCTTGTTGATGCCTTTCTTCCTTCTGTTTATTTTTTCCATTCCCGTGGGGCTTTATAATATTGTTTTGTGGAAAGATATTCCTTTTGCCTTGCTGGTGGTTTTCTGGGCCTTTAAGCTTGCCGATATGGCGGAAAAGAAACGAAGAGGGGAATTACGGAATACCCGGCAGGACTGCGCGGCATTATTTTTATTGTATATCGCCTTGCCCCTGTTTCGTCACAACGGCGCGATCTATCTTCTTGTCATTCCGTTTTTAATGGTATGCCTGGGAATCATTTCCATTAAGCGATTGGCATTTGTGGCCGCGCCGCTGGCGGTTGTCGGAATTGCAGTCCCGGTTATCCTTTTTTCCGAAATGCAAATCAAGGGAAAATACTACCTTTTTGAAAAATCAAAAAGCATTTTAAAAAACAACGTGAATAACTCCTTGGTGTCTTCCCCCGTAGAAATTCTTGGAAAGTATTCCAGGATTTTCGATATCAATAAAAGGCAAGGGGTGTGGGATCTTTGGCACTATTTTCTTGGCAATCAATACGATTACCACGGTTTAATCAAGCCGGCAGGATGGTGGGATGCATTCCCTTATCGGGACCCCTATAACCATCCATCTGATTGGATGTACCGTTTGGGTATAAAACTCTATGATTTTTCGTATAAAGAACCCTGGGTTTATTTGACATGGAATCCGGTTTATGTGCTATTTTTCTTTCTCGTTTCTCTGGTTTTGCTTAAAATCTTTCCGCTTTCTGCGATTTTCAGTTTTATCATCTTCATTCAAATCGCTGTTCTTCTGTTTATAGTGAATTTGAATTGGCGATATTACTATTTTGCTTTTTTATCGTCTTTTTTTCTTATCCCCATAATGATGCTGGATATTAAAAATAGAATCATCGCCCACCAGTCACCTTAGTGATGCTTGATGAAATTTTCCATCATTACCCCCAACCGAAACGGTGAACGCTTCCTCGAAGAGTCCGTTAAAAGCATCCTTTCTCAAAAGAAAGACGGAATAAATATAGAGTATATCATCATCGACGGTGCCAGTACGGACGCGTCCCTTGCCGTCGTCGAAAAATACCGTGACCAAATTTCCATTTTTATCTCCGAACCGGACAAGGGACCCGTGGATGCCATCAACAAAGGGTTGTCCCTTGCCTCGGGCGATATCCTGGCATGGCTTAACTCCGACGACCGGTATCATCCGAATGCATTTCAGAGAGTTTCAAACGCCTTTGCCGCCCATCCGGAGAAAGCCCTTTGCTTTGGCCGATGCAGAATCATCGACGAAGAGGGAAGAGAGATCCGGCAGTGGATCACCCGCTTCAAGGAGATGTTTTTCCCGGTATCTTCCCAGTTTGCCATCCAGTGCATCAATTTCGTTTCACAACCCACCTTCTTTTTTACCCGGAAAGCTCTTGAGGCCGCCGGCAGGCTCCGGGAAGACCTGGTTGCCGCCTGGGATTACGATTTCGTCTTAAGACTCTGGGAACACGGCGGCGCCGTCTGCTTAAAGGATCCGGCACCCATCGCCGATTTCCGCTGGCACCGAGGATCCATCAGCGGCCGTCATTACGGCATGCAATTCAAAGAGGAAGTGGAAGCCGCAAAGCATCATGCCGGAGCTCTTGCCCCCCAAACTTTGATTCACCACTGTGTCCGCTGGGGAATCGTGGGCATTTATTCCTTGATGGCTTCGAAAATCCGCTAACTCTCTGATCACCATGTCAAGATCCAATTTAACTCATAAACAGCGACAATGCCTGAAAAGAATAAATTGGGATTACAACATTTCCGAAGAAGATATTTATGACGTTATTACAGGCAAAAAAAAACATGCGGGTCATTGGGATTACGATAAAATATTGATCCGCATGCTTGAACGGCTGCGATGGTATGACTTGCTCGATATTATTGGACCTGAAACGCTTAAAGAAAAATTACGCCCCGAAATATTAGGCAAAATCCGTTTTCCGGAAAAGAAAAAAAAATATGAACGCCTTGGAAAAATATTACGAGGAGAAGCTGTATCCTTTACAAAATGGAGTCCTGAATATCGTGAAAAAATCAAGGACTCCCTTTTTTCTAACCGGTGGTACAGCCCTTAGTCGCCATTACTTTCAACACCGTTATTCGGATGATCTGGATCTTTTCTTGATCAATGATCCGGGTTATCCAAAACACGTCAACAAAATTTTAAAAATGATAATGCAGTTTGAAAAAACGCTGAACGCCCGGCTTGATCAATCTGCTGTCATGAAAGGGGAATATTATACCCAAATCATTCTGGTCAATCATGAAAATCCTGAAGTCGAGCTGAAGATCGACTTGATTAATGATGTGGCGGCACATTATGGAGCCATTGAAATCGATCCGATCCTCGGAAAAATCGACAGCCTTCGCAATATTTTGTCGAACAAACTCACTGCAGTATTCAGAATGGAGCCTAAAGATGTGGTGGATATTTGGGTAATCGCCAAACATCAAAAATTTTCCTGGAGATCGATTCTTGATGAAGCCAAAACCAAAGAGATGGGCGTCGAACCCGAAAACATATATGATCTGCTCATGTCCTTTCCGGTTAAACAACTTGAATATATCAAATGGATAAAAAGACCGAAAACGGCAGAATTTGATCATGACATAAAACTGATTGCCGATGATATTTTTTATGGGAGGGACAACTCGTTAGCTCCGAACACTGCTGGAAACAATCTATAAATCACTAAACCATTCGAAGAGGTGACGACATAATGCAAAACACCTACCAAACCATCATCCGCGCCGGCCGCCCCTGGTGGCATATCGACTGGCGGGAACTCTGGGAATACCAGGACCTTCTCCGCCTCATGGTCAAGCGTGACCTCACAGCGGTCTACAAGCAGACCATTTTGGGTCCGGCCTGGTTTATCATTCAACCGCTCTTGACCACCATCGTCTTTACCATCATTTTCGGTAAGGTTGCGAAGGTCTCCACCGACGGAATCCCCCAGTTTGTTTTTTACATGGCCGGAACAGTCATGTGGAACTATTTCCAAGGATGCATGAACAAAAGTGGGGATTCGCTCATCGGCAACGCAGCTGTATTGTCAAAGGTCTATTTTCCCCGCATCATTATTCCCTTGTCCGCCGTGTTCACCAACCTGGCGCATTTCCTGCTGAACATGGTCATGTTTTTAGGATTTTACGCCTGGTTTTTTGTCTCGTCGCCTTCCATGCGCCCTACCATTGGTATCCTGTTTTTTCCGCTTCTCATTCTTCAATGCGCCTTAATCGGCCTGGGAGTGGGACTATGGATAGCGGCCCTTACCATCAAGTACCGGGATTTGAAATTCGCTCTCCCATTTTTAACCCAGTTGTGGATGTACGGCACCCCCATCGTATATCCAGCCTCTCTCATCGTATCTCCGAAGTGGCGAATGCTTTTGTGGAGCAATCCCATGTCCTTCGTGGTAGAATGCACCCGTTGGATGTTCACCGGCACGGGCACGATTACATTGAATGCAGGTGTAATCAGCATCGCAATGACCCTCCTCGTTCTCATTTCCGGTCTATTTTTATTCAACAAAGTCCAGCGAACATTTGTGGATACGATTTAGTCGCTTCAGAATTTAAGTATAAGACTACACCGTTTCCGCTGGATAAATTCCATCCGTTATGCTGATATCCGTTTCACTTAAAACTTTAATTCACAAACCGATATTATTATGAATGCCGCAATTACCGTTCGAAATCTTTCCAAGTGCTACAGGCTCGGTGTTATCAGCCGAAAAACCCTGGTAGACGAGGTTCGTTATTGGTGGAGCAAAGCGAGAGGCCGTGATCCCCGGGAAAACTTTATGAAAGTCGAGGACAATAAAACAGGATTCAACCACCTAGAATCAGAAAGTATTGAAGGAGATCGTTTCTGGGCGCTTAAAGGTATATCATTTGATGTTAAAGCCGGTGAAGTGGTTGGCATCATCGGTAAAAACGGCGCTGGAAAATCGACCTTACTTAAAATTTTGACTAGAATCACCGAGCCTTCCAGTGGTGAGGCAATCATTACCGGCCGTATCGGCTCCCTTTTGGAAGTTGGAACGGGATTTCATCGGGAGCTTACAGGACGTGAAAATATTTATATGAATGGAACCATTCTAGGAATGAAAAAATCGGAAATTGACGCAAAGATAGATGATATCGCTGAATTTTCAGAAATTACAAAATTCATCGATACACCTGTTAAAAGATATTCAAGCGGAATGTATGTGAGGCTGGCTTTTTCCGTAGCAGCCCATCTTGTTTCCGATATTTTAATTATTGACGAAGTACTTGCGGTCGGGGATGTTGCGTTTCAAAAAAAATGTCTGGAAAAAATGGAGGATGTCTCTAGAAAGGACGCTCGAACCATTCTATTTGTTAGTCACAACATGGGAGCGATCAAATCTTTATGTGATCGAACTATATTGATAGATTCGGGAAAGCTGATTTCAGATGGGAATACAAATGATATTATATCGAAATATTTGAGCATTACAGAAAATGAACAAGCAGAATTTAAGGAATGGGACGATGATGACGCTCCATCTGATGGACAAATTCGTATTCGATCGATTGGAATCTTTGATAGAAATAGCGTTTTAAGAAATTCATTTTTTGACAATGAAGATATCTTTTTCGAAATCAGATATCAAATTTTGCGAACGTTGAGAAATGTCAGAATTGAACTTCATTTGCTAACACAAGATGGCTTGCTGGTTTTCATTTCAAGCAGTGGAGATGAAAAATATGAAGATTTTATTCATGAAACCGGTGAGTATATATCTCGCTGCAAAATTCCTGGAAATTTTTTAAATTATGGGAGATATATAGTAAAATTTGCATGTCACACGCGAGGAATTAAATCTCTTTTTAACATCGCTAAAGTATTTTCATTTACAGTAATTAATTTAAGAGCTAAAGAAAAAATTCAGAGAAAAAAAGGAACAGGTGTTATCAACCCAATTCTGAATTGGGAGATATCAAAGCGCTGAATGAGATATCAGGTCCCTAAATCGGCATAATTATCAAAAAATTTTCGATGTTAAGTTATTTTGATAGGCTTGATGACTTTTTGGTAACGCCAAAATCATTCGTATGGTTTTATAAAGCAATAAAGGATAATTGGTGCGGCCATAAGCGATGGAACAGATCCGTCAAGATGGCTAAACATCTATATGCCCTTCGTTGTTTACAGACAAAAAGTATTTCAAAGTTCCGAGCAGAAACCGTTAACCAGGGTAACCCATATCCATTAATCTCAATAATATGCACTTTATATAACTATAAAAAGTTTTTACCGGATTTAATTAATTCGGTATTAAGTCAAAGCTATAACAATTGGGAATTGATTATTGTGGATGATGCATCTGTTGATAATCCGGAAACCGTTTTAAAAAAATATAGAGACAGTCGTATTCATTATCTAAGAATAGAAAAGAATCAAGGTTATGCGCATGCAAAAAATGAAGGAATAATAAAATCCTCAGGCGACTATATTGTTATGATTGATGCAGATGATTATTTAACCAACAAGTCTTTAGAGCATAGATATAATATTTTAGCCAAAAAATCTAATTTGTGGATTCATGGTATGACTTATTACCAAAATGCCGGTGAAACTAAAAAAGTCTTTGATCAAAAAAGATTTAATAAATACATCTTTTTTAAATTCCAGTCATATAATAATGATGAATATAATTATAAATACTATAAATGTATACACTCACAAAGCGTAATGGTAAAAAAAGAGTTTCATATCAAATTAGGTTTATATGATGAGGGAATGCGTGCGTCTGCTGACAAGGAGATGTGGCTAAGAGCACTGTTGTTTGGATATATTCCCGCCTATTGTTCAACACCGGTTGCAGTATATAGGATACATGAAAAACAAATGCATAGTTCTTTATGGAAAAAAAGTAATAAGTATTTGTTGGATGATTTGGCAAAATATAAAGCTAAAAAAAGATATGATGAAGGTATTAATAATTATAATACCAGATTATCAATTAATTCTAAAAATAACGAAAGACGATAATGTTAGACAGATATGAAAAATATTTAAAAAATATATAATCTGAAATTTTTATAAAAAAGTGGAAAGTTAGATTTTCATTGAATGTATTATGATCTATAACTTTTTGATATATAAAAATATTTTATTTATTTAATTTATGACGTTATCTGTTCGATTAAAAATATAATTTTTCATAAATAAAAAACTGACTTATGATTATCAAATGGAATTTAACATCAGAATTGAATAAATATAAAAACGGAGACATAATAGTACTCTCTATTGGCAAAAGTGGCAGAACATGGTTGCGAGTACTTATTAATAAATATCTATCGCTGCATTACAACATTCCTTTTACTTTTGATCTATCAGGGCTTCATAATTTCAACCGCAGCATACCTGCGATTTATTACAGTCATGAAATATGGATTCATTATAGTGATGCCACATTGCTTCAATACATTTTTGGAAAATACGTAATACCTGATAGTCTTTTTAATAAGAAAAAAATATTATTGCTTAGCCGGGATCCGAGGGATATTGTCATATCTTTATACTTTCAAAAAACGAAAAGGGCGAGAAAGAGACTCAATATCGACATAACAAACTTTATTCGGCATAAAAAATATGGCATTTATAATATTGTCAAAGTGCTAAACATATGGAATAAGAGATTGAACGGACATCCAGAATATTTGTTAACACGATATGAAGACCTTAAACAGGATACATTGAAAGAACTTATTTATATATTGTCATTTATGGGTATAAAAGAAGTGGATATTAACAAGGCGAAGGATGCGGTAGTATTTTCGGAATTTAATAATATGAGAAGAATGGAAAATAGAGGAGAATTTATAACAAGAAAACTGCGTCCGACAAATTCCGCGGATCCAGATACTTACAAAGTTCGGGAAGGAAAAGTGGGAGGGTATATGATTCACTGCTTAGAAGAAGACCAACGGTATTTATCTGACGCGCTAAAGAAACTAAATACGCGTTATAAATACATACCAATATAAATGATAAAAATATTTTTAAAACTCATACGATGCTATAATTATAACCTTATAACCTAACATACAAATAAAAAAACATTTAACAAATATGATATTATAGAAGATAAATGAAGAGAAATTTAAATAATATTATCCGGTTAGGTTTATATCCAAAAATCATGTCCAAATGGACGCGTGATCGAAAACATCTGCCACTCCAAAAAGACCACTGGAAACTATATAAAATAATCCATTTGGGGTACTGGAAAAAATTTCATGATTTTCCAAATTTAATAAACTGTAGAGACATTAATGATAAGATTCAGTGGCTTAAACTTTTTGATCAACATCAAGATATCGTGAGATGCTGCGACAAAATCTTACTTAGAGAATATGTTCGTGAACTTGTTGGAGAACGTTATTTAGTTAACCTTTATCAAGTACATGATCGTTTTGAACAGCTCAACTTCAACTTATTACCGAAAGCTTTCGTAATTAAAACAAATAATGATTCCGGCACCGTAATTTTAGTGCGAGATAAATCAACCTTTGATTTCACTGCTGCAAAGGTAAAAATTGAGACTGCATTACGTAGGAATCCGCCTTTTGGATGGTTATCTGGTGAATGGGCGTACGCATTTATCAACTCAAAAGTATTCGTTGAGGAATTACTAAATCCCTCCGATACGATCCCACCGCCGGACTATAAATTTTATGTTACAAACGGTAACGTTTGTTTTATGCGCTATATATATGGTAGAGGAATGTCTCCGATAGAACAAACCATAGATAAAAATGGAAAAGATCTCGAAGCAGGATTTAACCCCAAAAAATTGAAGTATTGCAAGAAATTTGTAGAGCCTGAAAATTGGAATAAAATGATTGAAATAGCATCAATATTAGGTCAAAAATTCAAATTTGTACGCGTTGATCTATACAATGTAAATGGACGCATTGCAGTGGGAGAGTTAACCTTCTGGCCCGCAGCAGGATTTCAAAAGGGAGAGGGTGTAAAGAAACTTAATCACCTTATGAAGTTTGACCGCAACACATTTCGGCCTGTAATTCTTTCAGATATTAATAAAATATCATATAAATATCATCTTATTAGAAAATATTGTTGTCGTTTACCTTATCAAAAGTCTAATAGCCAGGTATTCAAGAATTAGATCTTAATACAGCTGACCAATATTTATAATGTTTCAAATAATTTTTAAAAATATTTTCAATCGATTTCATTACAGAAAAATACATCATCAGGAACCATCGAAAATCAAGGAAATTGTGGGGTATTCCGAAAATCAAAAAAGAATATTCGATCTTGATTTTCGATGCATGCGGAAACCAGATCTGACATATAATGATACCCCATATTTCGTTCTTATGTCCCATCCTTCATTTAAGGAAAAAATACATTTTCTGAAACCTTTTTTAGTTTTACACTGTTTAAAAGACGACAATCTTTTAAAATCCCAATCTCCAAAATATCTACTTCCCGCATCAGACTTTATTGACCACAATATATTTCCGTGTACTGAAAATAAAATAAAATATGATTATGTTTATTTTACAATTAATAAAAAGAATTCAGGAAATGCTTTCAAAGGTCTTAATATATTTTTCGATTGCCTTCCAATTTTTGATGATATGGGATTGAAAGGATGCATAGTCATTTATTTTGATGATCATTCAGAAATGCCGATTAGAGAAAAAGAATTTAAGAAATATAATTTAAAATGTATAAAAAAGAGATTGGGGCCATTTCAAGTGGCTCGATTAATGGCAAGTGCAAAATTCACTTTTTTCCCGAATGTTGCTGATTGTAGCCCTAGAATGATATCTGAAACATTTCTACAGAATAGACCTGTACTGCTTAATAAAAACATTTGGGGTGGTTGGCACTATTTAGAAAGACATAAGGTACTCGGTAGATTTTTTTCCCCTGAAAAAAAAGCATCCCTAATTAAAGCAGTTGAAGAAATAATGAGTTTAGAAAATTATCAAAAAAATATTTATTTGAAAAATTACGGTTTTGTTAAAAGTTCACGAAAATTAGCTGAGTTAATTCGTTTAAACTATAAATTACCTATTGAAATTTCGCATGTATTTTTCAAAGACTATGTAAAAATGATCTTTAAGAGTTAAATTTTATTTTTATAAAAGCAGCATCACAGAGTAGAGAAACTTTACTTTAAAAAAATAGTTATTATATAAAGCAAACAACTATCAACATGAATTTGACTTTAAATATATGCAAAGTACCTTTTCATTATTAATATGATAAAAATGTCGTAAAAATTTATATAAAATCATAATTATCTTTTTCCGCGCTTTTTGTCATCAATTACGATATCTATTTTTAGGGTTGAAACTCAATGAAATCGGACAGGCAAATCAGAGGTTGTGCAAAGCTCTCAAATTGAAGGTATTATGTACGCGAAAAGAATATTAAATCATTTCAGGCTGTTATTTCTTAAACATTATTTGCCCGAACAGAACTGGGCATTTCATTTTTTACTGAATGAAAAGTGGGATGCTAAATTTTTTAGAGAATATTTTCGTGCGATCAAATTTAAAATTGATTCATGGAACAATTATTTTTATCGAGTATTCATATTTAGTTATCCAAGAAGCGGTACCCATAATTTCTACACTCGATTTCATTATTTACCTTGTTGTTTTGCAATGGGAGAGAACAATTTTTCTTTGCCCTTAAGAGATCCATACCAATTTATAATAAAAGTTTCTAGAATTAGAGCTGTTCATTTTCTTTTTTCATCAGTATTCCTTGAACAAGGATTACAAGAAAAAAATGGTAAAGATTTGAGTCATATACTGTTTTTGAACAACCGTTATTTAAAATATAATCAGTCCATTGAAGTTGAGAAACTAAAAAAAAATTGTGACTTTATCATTTTTTATTTTCGAAATTTTGTAAGAACGTTATATTCACAAGATAAAGGGGGAAGGAAAGCTGGAAAACCTCATTTCATTATGAATGAGGCTAACTTTATAAAAGCTGTCCAAAATCATCGAAGGAATTTAAATGAAATGTTACACCTCATTAATACTAAATTGGATGTATGCAAGTTTGTGAGTCACGAAATATTTTGCGCAAACCCTACAAAAGCATTTAATGATATTTGCGATTTCATAAATATTGAAGCTAACCAAAGATATGGATGGAACAAACCGCAAGATTTTTTTCAAAGGTGTTACCGAACCAGTGAAAAACCAGAAATTTATAACAACAAACTATTTTGCAAATACCGAAAACGAATGATTTTAGGAAAAGGAGGGAACTATAATCCACTTCCTGAAATCAGCCTTGATCGAACAATGTCTGATCCAATTTGGAAATGGATTGACAAAGAGCGGTATGAACTTCTTAAGACGTCATTTGGAGAGGAATTAGTTGATTTTTGGATCAATGATTCTAATTTTAATTATAAAGATGCAAATAATCAAGATATCATTAACATAATTCAAAATAGCATTCTATCCACAAAAAAGTCAAACCTTTGAAAACCAGTTTTTTCATCATATTAGCGAATCCTGGCATTTAGAACTACTCAGAATTACTGGACTTCAACGTTGGGACAATAGTGAATGAAAATATATTGTGAATTTAAAGTTATTGATGAGAGAAAGCGTATTAGCCGATATTTACGTCAATTACTACAAGATGAAAATATTTATAAAAAAATTGGAGAAATTAAGTTTTTTGATCCAAAAATAGGTTTTGAAAAAGATGAATTTAATAAAATTGACAAAGATATTCTAAAATATTTTGATAAAGGCGTAATTTATTCTGTTCATAAATTTAAAGAAACATCCTACTACAGATTTCAGCGTAATTATCGTAAAAAGACTTTAAACCGTATTTTAAGAGATACACTAAAATATTATAAGACTTATTGTTCGATAAAAAAAAATGGCTTTAAATATAATTTGAATAATCGTAAGTCAGTACCTTGGATGTTTGTTTCAAAAGAAATGTTAATTAGACTTGATGGTCACCATCGTTTAGCAATTTGTTTGCACTTTAAATATGAAAAAGTTCCAATTTTGATTATTACACCGAAAGATATTCTTTTAATTCCCAAAATAGCCTTAGAAATAGCTAGTTTAATGGAAAAATATATGGAGAGCTAGAATATTTTTTAAAAGCAAATAAATGATAAACTTACTAGTACTAGTAAAAATACAACATTGTATTTTAAACCCTAAAACTTATTGAACTAATTTATTTCTTTTCCATCTTTTTTTATATATAGCATAACCCGCTTTCGCTAATACGGTCTTGAACTACTTCAAGAAAGGTTTGGAAAACTACTCAGATTCCGTATTTTTGCTTTTTGAAAATATATAAGAAAAATTTATTCACTGCTTTTCAGAATGTAAATGGTTTTCCGTTCAAAATACGGTAGAAATCGTTTCTATTTTGTCTCGATTTTTATCGTTTTCTATGTTGATTTGATTGTTTGCTTTTTGGACGCTCCTATCCTCTTTTATATGAACGCCAGATTTAGAATCCTCAATCCTCTTTTGTGTTGAATGCTTCCTGGCGGCACCAGCAATTGAGATAGTTTTGGGATTTAATGAAAAAAATATTTAAACTACCTTGCGATTGGCATTTAACAAAAGATAGAAAAACCTATGGCCCAAATAACCGGGAACATCTTAAAAAGAAGTTTAACCGCTTTACGATAAGATCGTATTCCTTTCATGGAAGTAGGGTTACTAAAATCAGATGATTCAAAAACGCAAGTTTTTATCTGCTTTCGGTTTTAGCGGGCATATATTACAGGAAAACATGTTTTGGTAATGAAAGATGATGAAGGTTTCCGTCGCTTTATGTTCATATAACGGAGAATCATTCATACGGGATCAATTACTAAGCATCGCCAAACAGACTCGTATTCCGGATGAAATCATTCTTTGTGATGATCGTTCCTCTGACAAAACGATGGAGATTGTTCATGAAGTCTATAAAAATACCGGATTGCCGATAAAAATGTATATTAATGAAATCAGGTTAGGCCTGGAAGCGAACTTTTCGCAGTCGATGATAAAGACAACAGGGGATGTAGTCTTTTTTTGCGACCAAGACGATGTGTGGATTCCTGAAAGAGTAAATGAGATGGTTGCGCCGTTTGAAAAAGATCCGTCTACAACACTTGTTTACGCCGACGGGTGGATAACCGGACCAGACCTGGAACCGAGCGGCTATACGCTCTTTCTGAAAAACCCAAGCAAAAACCTTGAAAAAGGAGATGACAGAAATATTGGGGAGAGATTGATCCGGGGGCAGGCACCGGGAATTAAAGCCAGCGCAATGGCATTCAGCTCCAGAGTGAGAGACCTTGCCGGGCCGATACCGAAAGGCGTGGCTCATGATAGCTGGATTGCCTTTTTTGGCTATGCACTGGGCAAGGTGGTGTCCATCAATAAACCGCTCCATTATTACCGGCGACATGATCAAACCAGTGGCGGCTCCTCAACCAATGCACTGGTCCAAGGGTTGCGTCCAAAGACCAAAAAAATATCTAACTTGTCATATTTGCAGGAAAAAACGCATCTCGCGAGATGCCTGCATGATCGGATGGAATGGTTATCGCTTGAGATGACAGAGAAAGCATCCTTCCCCAAACGGTTTTTCCGGTTGAAACGTGACGCCAAGGAAGCCGTTCGTGTACTGAATACAAGAGCGAATATCGTCAATACCTCCTCATGGTTCATACGAACACTGAAAGGCCTATCCGCATTGAAAAACGGCATATACGATATAGAGGGTGGATGGAAAAGACGAGTGAATGCATGCCGCCGCGATATTACCAGGTAAAATATCATTTATTGGGGATCCCCTGCCGAATTTTTCCAAACCAACAGTGAAGATATTGAGGAATAACAATTCAGGTGGTTAAAAATCAAAGAATATTAGCTGTTGTCCCTGCCAGGGGAGGGAGCAAAGGGATAAAGCTGAAAAATATTTTTCCGCTTTGCGGTAAACCGTTAATATGCTACACCGCAGAAGTCATTCACCAGCTCAAATACATCGACAAAGCAATTGTTTCCACGGATAATGAGAAAATAGCTATGATTGCTGAATCCTGTGGGCTTGAAGTTCCTTTTTACAGACCGCAGTCCTTATCCGGCGACTTCGTCGGTGATTGGGAAGTGCTCCATCACGCATTATCCGAAACGGAAAAAATGGATAAGCTAATATACGATATTGTCCTAATGCTTCAGCCGACATCTCCATTACGGAAACCAGAATACGTCACGGAAACGATCCATTCATTGATTGATAATGATTATGATGCAGTATGGACGGTCAGCCCGACAGACTCGAAGGCTCACCCGGTTAAACAATTGATTATTAATAATGAACTGCTGGACTATTATGATCCGGAGGGGGCAAAGATTGTCGCCCGCCAGCAATTAACCAAAGTATACCACAGAAATGGCGTCGCGTATGCCGTCAAGAGGCGGTGCATAATTGAAAAGAAGTCCATTAAAGGGGATAAAACCGGTGCGGTCGTTATTAATCGGCCGGTTTCGAATATCGACACGGAGATGGACATTCTTTTTACCGAATATTTACTGTCCGTTTCGCAAAAAAGTTGAGTATCGCGATTAAAAAATGTCAAACAAAAGATGGCTGACAGCATCATGAAAAAAAATCGTGTGCTGTATATCCGGCGAGAAAATAAGTTTAAAAGAGTACTGGAAAATTTTCGTCGATGGCTTCCGGACGTCAATTTTTCAGGACAAGACGGCTTTTTTCGTGCAAGCCTGCACTCGGCTTTTAATGTTACGGAAAAGCCGCTTGATTATCTTTATCTAAATAGAAATAATGTTCATAAAAAATATGATTGGATCGTTTTAAATTATAAGGCGGATTCCAGAGGAACCGGGTTTGAAAAAGATTCAAAAATCATCAGGCTGATCAAAGATATAGCACACTGTGGAAAGGCGCTTTTTATTAATTTTGCGCGGGCAGGGGTGCTTCCTCCGGAGCCGCTTTTAGATGAATTCGATGTGATTTTCAAAAGGGAAGTTTTGAAAGATAAAGATCAATATAAAATTTCCAATAACAACAAGAGGAAACTTAAAACAACCATGTTGTCCTGTCCGCTGGTGCCGGCCGCCCTGTGGAATTATCGACGTTTGAACATTGAAAAATATGGATATAATGACCCTCCTGCATCTCCGGTGCAAGATGCAATGTTCATTGGTTCAGACAGCAATCCACTACGGACTTCCGTCATAGAGCATCTGAACAACTCCGGCCTTCATTTTCTTGGGGGTTTATATGGCAAAAAAACGAAAATGATCAGAAGACAAGAATATTATCTTTCCAGATTGCCCATTCCCGAATATATTCGGCAGGTGCGAAACACCAAGGTAAACCTGGCATTGGAGGGGAAAGGCGAGTTCACTTTCCGACATCTGGAATTATGGTGCCTATGCTCATTTATGCTTTCGAGCCCTTCGATCCGAGGTGTTGAACTTCCAATAGACGCGGAAGAAGGAAAGCATTATTTGTGTTTCGATGATCACGGCGATCTTTTGGATAAAGCGGCTTATTTTGCAAAGAATGAAACGGAACGCAATCACATTGCAAAGAGAGGAAGAGCCATGTTCGTCCGGGATTATAATTTTAACAAGCATGGCGAGTATATTGCTTCCTTCTTGTCATGAAAAGCAGCGTTTTGTTTTCGATAAAACTTTCTTAAAATAGTATGGGAGACCAAATGAAAGTTGTCATTTACGGTGCAGGATCAATCGGCAACCACTTGGCCTATGCGTGCCGATGTAAAAACTGGGATGTGACGATTGTAGATATCGATCAAGATGCATTAAACCGAACGAAAAACGAGATCTATCCTTCCCGGTATGGAAAGTGGGATTCCGAAATCAAGCTCGCAACACCGGACACAATTCGCCAAGCCAGTCCGGACCTGGCGGTCATCGGGACGCCTCCGGATACGCATATGGAAATCGCATTAAATGTTATTCAGCATTCCGCACCGCCTATCCTGCTGATTGAAAAACCCCTATGCACCCCTGATTTGAAAGGATATGAAGTACTGTTATCCGCTTCCAGGAATAAAAACACCAAAATTCTTACAGGATACAATCATGTATTGACGAAAAACACTCGTGAGGCCCAACAAATACTTTCGGCCGGACGGATCGGCAATCCCATCGGCATTTCGGTTCGATGGCTGGAACACTGGGGTGGCATTTTCGACGCCCATCCATGGCTGAGCGGCCCGGCGGATTCTTATCTCGGGTATTCTCATCGCGGCGGCGGGGCATGCGGCGAGCATTCGCATGGGATCAACCTGTTTCAGCATTTCACGAGATTTTTAAATGCCGGACGGATTGTAGACGTTCGCGCCACGATGGATATCGTCGAACTGGGAGGAACCCGCTACGATCGAATCTGTCATATCAATGTCATTACGGAAACCGGAATGGTCGGAAGCATATCGCAGGATGTCATCACAAAACCGGCCGTTAAAACTTTGCGCATACAAGGAGATAAGGGATTCCTGGAGTGGTATGCGAATTACGATAAAAGCCATGATGCGGTTGTCTGGCAGGCGGATGGTAGTGCGGTGGAAACACTTCTGATACCCAAAACGCGCCCGGATGACTTCAAGGGTGAGATCGACGAAATTGAAGCGATCCTGAACGGTCAAAATTCAGGAGAATCGATCTCCCTCGAATCCGGGCATGAAACCATGTTGGTGATTGCCGCCGCCTATCGTTCTCACGAACTGAAAAGGGCATGCCGCATCGATTATTACGGAAGCGGCACCATCGAAGCGGTATTGTGAAAAGGAGACGGTATGAAAACCTTTGATTTTGACGGATTGTTCACCTTTGATATGGCCAACAACCACCAGGGTGACATGGAACACGGGATGCGGATCATTCTGGAAACGGGAAAGATCGCAGCGGAAACCGGAGTGAAGGCGGCACTGAAATTTCAGTTCCGGAACCTGGAGACCCTGATCCACCCGGAGTTCAGGGACCGGAAGGATGTTCCCCACATTCCCCGATTCATGCAGACCGCGATCGGCCATGACGAATATGGGCGGCTTGTCGATGAGGTTCGTAAAGCCGGCATGATTCCGATGACAACACCGTTTGATGAAGAGTCCGTCGCTTTGGCCGAAAAACTGGATATTGAACTGCTGAAAATCGCCAGCTGCTCGGCGGATGACTATCCGCTTTTGAAGGAGGTGGTCAAGGCGGGGAGACCTGTTGTTGTTTCCACCGCAGGACTCAGCATGAATAAAATCGACAGGTTGGTCAGCTTTTTGGAAGATCATGGGGCCCGGTTCGCTTTAATGCATTGCGTGGCGCTTTATCCTACACCGAAGGAAAAGCTGAACTTGAATCAAATTGCGCTTTTACGGGAACGTTTTCCGCGAATTCCCATAGGATTCTCAACACATGAACATCCCGACAATCTGGATGCGGTCAGAGTTGCCTACGCGAAAGGGGCACGACTTTTTGAACGGCACGTAGGCGTAGCCGCCGGCAAACACAAGCTGAATAGTTATTCGTCGACACCCGCTCAGCTACGGGCATGGATTCTTGCATACCAGGAAGCGGTTACCATCTGCGGCGGTGAAGAACGTTCACCGGCGGACGAAGCTGAGAGAAAATCACTTCAGTCCCTGATGCGGGGCGTCTATGCCGGAAGGGATTTGCCAAAGGGCGAATCCATTGAACGCGGTGATGTCTTTTTTGCTATGCCGCTGCAAACCGATCAACTTGCCAGCGGACAATGGAGAAACGGACTTTCGGCCGACCGAAATTACCGCAAGGACGAACCATTGATGGAAGCCCTTGCTGATTTTTCTCAAACGAAAAGAGATATCATCTACCAGATTCTTTTGCAGGTAAAAGGCATGCTGAACCAGGCGCGGATATCGATCCGGGGCGATCATCCCATAGAACTGTCCCATCATTACGGCCTTGACCGGTTTCGGGAGTTCGGCGCCGTAATCATCGACTGCGTCAATCGAACGTATTGTAAAAAACTCATCGTCATGCTGCCGCGGCAGAAACATCCCTATCATTACCATAAAATGAAAGAAGAAACGTTTCAGCTGCTTGACGGGGATATGGAAATTGTTTTGGAAGGCCATCGAACACGTCTCGATCCCGGAGATACCTTCCTGGTCTTGCCCGGACAATGGCACAAGTTTCATACATTGGGAGGCGCCATTGTTGAAGAGATCTCGACTACACATTACAATGACGATTCGTTTTATGATGATGAACAAATTGCCAAAATTCCAAGGGAAAAACGAAAGACCGCCATTGAAAATTGGAGTAAAATCTGAAAAGCATTAATTCGACCTTGAGCTGTGACATGAAACCCTGGCTTCTAATCCCGATTGAAACTATCGTACGCGAACTTCAATCAAAGGTTTTACTGAGCTGCGTTGCGGCCGAAACAGGATTCCAGGTGATGATTGGGGATGCCTTGTTCCTTAGGCAGAATTTACCATGGTTTCCGACGGGTGTTTTTTTGGATAAGAGCATTTCTCCATCTCGAGCTAAACGATTTCAACATTTTCAAAAGCTGGGTTACAGAGTCGCCGCCTGGTGTGAAGAAGGATTGACCTTGATCGATCCTGATGAATACCTACGGCGGAAAATCAATCCGGAGGCATTGCAGCGCACGGATTATTTTTTTGCATGGGGAAAGAATCAGGCGGATTTAGTGAGAAATGCCTGCCCGCAGCATAACGGCCGTGTTATCGAGACGGGTAACCCAAGAATGGACTTATTGAACCGCGATTTGCGAAAGGTTTTTTTAAAGGACGCTGAAAAATTAAAGAAAAGATTCGGAGACTTCATACAAATCAACTTGAATTTTTCACTGTGCAATCATAAAAAAGGGGAGGGGGCATATATCTCAGAACTAAAAAAAGCAGGAAAAATTCGAACGAAATTCGACGAAGCGTTTTCTCTTGGCTGGGTTGCGCATAAATCCCGTTTATTCGGATATTTCAAGGAAGCAATTCCTGAGATCAGCCGTGCATTCCCCGATCGGATGATAATTGTTCGCCCCCATCCATCCGAAAACCATGACACCTGGAAAAAAGAGACCGAGGGGCTGAACAATGTTCATGTATTGCACGAAGGCCCCGTGGCTCCATGGCTGATGGCTGCAGATGTTGTGATTCACAACGGATGTACGACAGGTCTGGAAACATTCATGCTGGAGCGGCCGGTTATTGCATATCAGCCGGTGGTATCCGATATTTATGACGCTCATTTGCCGAATCGGGTAAGCGACCAGGTTTATTCATTGGAAACGCTCATTCAAGGGATTCGAAGACGGCTCAACAACCCGGCTCTTTCAGTGAATGAACGATCACAGCGGTCGTCTTATGTGCGAAATTTTGTTTCCGACAACAATGGAAAATGGGCATGTGACATCATTGTGGACCATCTCTGGAACTCATCGATGAAATTAATCAATGAACGAAAGGCAACAAATATCATTAAAAACAATCTCCACCGGATGTCCGCCCGTAGTTTTACAAGATGGAAAAAAAGTGATAAAACCGAGTATAATTTGCAAAAATTTCCAGGACTTTCGGTTGAAACGATTAAAGAGGTCATTGCCGGATTCAACTCAGTAACCGGTCGGTTTTCAAATATCGAGTGTTTTGAAACCAGGAAATGGTGTTTCGTTATTTCCAAAAATTGATGAATTGAAGGTTCATAAAGACCAATCTATCGTTCCTCTTCTTATTTCACTCTTCCCACGCTTTTTCTTACCTAAATTATCCTCTTGAATATCAAGGAACATTCTTATTTTCGGATTGAATTCATGGGATTGCCGGGTGCCGGTAAAACATCCCTTTGCAGTGGATTGGTCCAGCGATTCAAGGGGAAACAGTCTGTTTTGACAACAGAAAAAGCCATAACTCTTTGCATTAAAAGGAGAGACTCTGGACGCATAAAAAACATTGTTAAACGATTTCCCACAGCCTTTCGTGAACCTTTGATTGGTGCATCCACGGCACTGCCGGAATATCATATTTTTACAAGCGATCACGTAGGGTTATGGCATCACGTATTTGAGGTGTTGGATCGGGGAGATTTTTCAACTGAAACACACCGGCTGGTGACCTATGCTTTCATTCAACAGGGGGTGCAATATCAACTTTTAAAAACACATCTGCATTCCTCGGAATGTGTTTTCATCGAAGAAGGATTCGGTCAAAGAGGTTTCACGCTTTTTGGGTACTTACCGGAAGAAAACCGGATAAAAGGAGACGAAGAGCGATATGTCGGCAATATTCCTCTTCCGGATCTGTTGATCTGGATTGTGGCGGACCCCGCCAATGCGGCGGCGCGCGTCTTTCAGCGTGCTGAATTACCTGTTTTGCTGAATAAAATGTCGAAAGATAAAGTCTTGCTTCAAATGAATTGGGGTGCGGAATGCCTCAAAAATATCGCGTATTATATGAGTAAAAAGAATACGCATATTTTAGAGATATCCAATAACGATGGAGAGTTCGAAAACGCATTAAATATTGCAACACGGGAAGTAGTGAAAATACTTTTTCCAAAATGACAGGTTTGAAAGTTTTGATTGATGGAAGATGAAATTAAATATACTTTTTTGGGAAAAACGTATTTCAAGTTCAAAGAATTGACTTTCTTTATCCGCTTAAAACCGAGTTATCTAATTATCGGCACCCAAAAGGGAGGAACCACCTCGTTATATAATTACCTGATCCGGCATCCGCAAATTAAACCGGCTCTCCACAAAGAAGTCCACTATTTTGATTTGCACTTCAATAAACCAATGTGTTGGTATCTCGCGCATTATCCTATTGAGATTTGTCAACGATTTCTTAATGCCGATAAAGGTCAAATGCGAATCACAGGAGAAGCAACGCCGTATTATTTATTCCATCCTTTTTCGCCGAAAAGAGCAGCAAAATGTTTTCCGAAAATGAAATTGATATGCATGCTCCGTAATCCGATCGATAGAGCATACTCCCATTTTAATCATAATAAAAGAAAAGGACGTGAAAACAGAAGCTTTGAAGAAGCTGTCCGCGTGGAATTAGAAATATTGCACGTCGAGACCAAAAAAATGTTAAAGGACAATCTTTATTATAGCCCTGACCATCGGCACTTTTCATACGTCTCCCGAGGCATTTATATCGATCAATTGAAAAATTGGCACCAGCATTTTGAAAAAAAACAATTATTAGTTATAAAAAGTGAAGATTTTTTCAATAATACAGCGATGACAATGAACCGAATATTTCATTTTTTGGGAGTAAAAAAAAATACCCCTCTTTCTTATACGGTTTTTAATCAACAAACCTATGAATCAACGCTAAACCAGAATACCCGCGCCAAATTAAATAAATTTTATAAACTCCATAATGAAAGATTGTATGAATACCTTGGAGTCGACTACGGATGGAAATAGATATTAGAATTCATTTAAAAAGCCCATCTGAGGCTCAATGGCTGTATTGCAGACCTCCGGAAAATGCTCACATACGAAGATGTATGCTGGGCATTCCTTATCGGGCGGACGCCTTGCCCGTGGACCTGATCTGAGGTTTTGGAACATCTTCTATTGATTACGGGTCGATCAATCTGACAATAATAAAGTAATTTTGAACGATACAAACTAAATATTCGCTATGTCCAAAAATAAGGTCGAGCATATATGTATGCTGATATACAATTACTGGCCGGAAAAAGTCGGTGGAGCTGAAAATCAATGTAGAAAACTGGTTAAACATCTTACAAGGGAAGGGTTCAAATGCTCGGTTGTTTCGGCAAAAACAAGACGTGATTCGAAATACCATGAATTCGACAACAACAGTAAAATTATTCGAATCCCTGTTTTCCAAATATTATTGAATTCTAAAAGATTACAACCGAAAAATTCTGTATCGATTTTTAATCCACCAAAAAGCAAACCAAAAATATCTGCAGGCATTTTAAAATGGCTGAATATGATGATCTTCATGTTGGGAACGTCTGTCTATTTATTTTTTCAACGTAAAAAAATCGATATTATCCATGTTCACATTGCAGACTGGATCGCTGGTTTTGCCGGATTTATCGGTCATTATTTAAAGATACCGGTCATTTGCAAAGGCGCTTTCATCCCTGTGTTTCCCGAACTCGGTAAAGAAGTTCCTTTTTCCAAAACGATTGATGAGTGGAGAAGAAGAGTCGCGTATTTTGCACTTACGGAATATATGATGAAGGAACTTGTTATGAACGGTGTTCCAAAAGAACATATTTTCATTGTACCGAATTTGGTTGAAATTCCAGAAAATTATTCCAATGTGGAAAAAAACACAAATATTCTTTATGTCGGCAACATCTCACAACCGATTTGGCATAAAGCGTTTGATGTGTTGTTCAATGCATGGTGCATCGTGCATTCCAAAGAACCGGAAGCGAAGTTAATTGTCGTTGGTGGAGGCTCAACAGAATTATGGAAAAAATTTCTAAGTGAAAAAAATGCCGGAAAAAGCGTTCAATTTGCTGGATTTGTTTCTGATCTGACCACGTTTTATGAAAATACCTCAATTTTCATCTTACCTTCCCGAAGTGAGGGAATATCGAATGCGTTGCTGGAAGCACAATCCTGGGGTATACCGGCGATTGTAACGGACATACCGGGAAATAAAGCTGTTGTTATCGACGAGATTACAGGAATTCTAATACCGGTGAATGATGTTTATGCACTTTCCGAAGCCATTTTAACACTTCTAGAAGACCCTATGAAAAGAAAAAGGATGGGATCGGCAGCAAGGAAAAGAGTGATCAGTTTTTTCTCACCACAGCCGATTCTTGGTCAAATCATTAAAACCTATCAATACCTTCTTAGCAACGATCGCCGAAATTAATTTCCTATGTGCGGAATTGCCGGATTCATAAGCTCCTATCCATTGATCGATAGAAAAACGCTTCGTTCCATGAGTGACCTGTTATTTCATCGGGGACCTGATAATCACGGGATCGAGATGTGGGATGAAAATGGTGATTCTGTCCATGATGGAAAGGGTGTTGTCGGCTTATCCCATAGACGTTTGAGTATTATTGATTTATCCCATGCCGGCAAACAACCCATGTGCAATGAAACGAGAGATATTTGGATTACTTACAACGGTGAATTTTACAACTATCTTAAATATCGCAAAGAGCTCGAAAAGAAACACAATTTCCTTTCAAATACGGACACCGAAACGATTTTACATAGTTATGAAGAAGACGGAATTGAAAAAACGATCCACAAAATAAATGGTATGTTTGCGTTTGCACTCTGGGACTATAGAAGCCGAAAATTATTCCTGGTAAGAGATAGAATTGGAAAGAAGCCCCTTTATTATGTTCAAACGCCGGATGGAGCACTTTTATTTGCATCAGAAATCAAAGCACTCCTGATAACCGGCATGATTGACCAAAACAAAATTGATCCGGTTGCTCTTTTTCAGTTCTGGGCTTACGGGTATACAATTGGTGAAAGGACCATTTACACCCAGATCCGTCGATTATTGCCTGGACACTATGCGGAATGGGAAAATGGAGAGATTCGTTTAAAAGAATATTGGGATCGACCGTTTAGCCTTGAAACTTTAAAAAATCGAAAACTAGATGAATTATCCGATGAATTGGAAGCACTGCTGATAGATTCAATTAGACTCAGACTTATTTCTGATGTTCCCATTGGATTATTTTTGTCGGGCGGAATAGACTCCAGTTTGGTTGCCGCATTAACTGCAAAAATTACTCATAAAACCATTCAGTCATTTACAATATCTTTTTCACATGAGTCATTTGATGAATCTCAATATGCAAAATCAGTTGCAACATCAATTGGTATTCCAAATCGCGTTCTGGCTCCGAAAGTTGATCAAGCTTCCTATTTTAATATCATTGCGAAACAGTTTGACGAACCCTTTGGAGATTCATCTTCAATTCCAACTTATTTTGTTTCCAAAATTGCGAAAGAATATGTCAGCGTGGCATTAACAGGGGACGCGGGGGACGAATTGTTTGGAGGATATAATGCGTATGCCAAAGGACTTTGGCTGTGGGGAAATAAGACGCAAAGAAAAACATTCGCACAAAAGATTTCATTCGCACAAAAATTGGCAGACATCTGGCTTCGATATCTTCCCAGAGGTAAAAGGCTAACAGAACTCGAAAAAGTTACAAATCCTCTTAAATTGAAATTAATCTTATCGAACCGCCTGTTTTCTGAATCAAATATCAAAGATGCCTTTTATGAACAGAGGCGGTGGCTGAAACGCGTTTGCAACGCCGACTTGTTAAGTCAGATGCAATATATGAATTTAAAGACTTATTTACCTGATGATATCTTAGTGAAAGTCGATCGGATGAGCATGTGCCATGCGCTTGAATGCCGGAGTCCCTTTTTAGACTATCGGATCGTCGAACTGGCTTCGCGATTGCCGTACTTTTTCAAGATAGATGAATTCGGAAGGCAAAAGATCATTCTGAGAAACATCTTAAAAAGATACATTCCGGAAAGATTAATCGATAGGCCGAAAATGGGATTTCGAGTTCCATGGGCGTATTGGTGCAAAGGGAAATATCGTGACGATTTGCGGAAAAAATGGTCTACGCAAAATAATGGTTACCACAGGAGAAGTGCCGCTAGGATAATATTTCCCCATTATAAGCTGGGTTGGCCTTCACTTCAATGGAACGCATTTTGCGTTCTTAATTTTTTCGAAAAATAATCGAAGCAAAAAGATTTGTTTGAATAAATCGTAAATGAATATTCTCATGCTTATTTGGAACTTTTGGCCGTTACCCGAAGGCGGTGCTGAAAAACAATGCAGATTGATTGCCAGATCGCTAAATGCTCGAGGAATATCATGCACAATAATCACCGCCAGAGTGAAAAATAATTTGCCGGAATTTGAACTTATTGAAAATACGCCTGTTTATAGGTTTGGAAAAAACATAGAAACATTACTTAGAATAAGAGATGAAGTTTCAAGATTGCTTGTTAAACCTTTCTTTCAAGAAACGCAGGATAACTTACTTAATAAGATTAACTTTTGGATTGGTGCTCCATTAATCATTACCACACGGAGAATATTTATAAAAGATATACTTCAGAAATCAAAAAAATGGAAAAAAAATAATATTGTTCATGTTTTCGAATCGAGTTGGATTCCAGGGTTTGGAGACTGGTTGTCGGAATTGATCGGAGCGAAAACGTTATGTCGATGCGCTTCCTGGCCTGCCTGGCAAAATCTTCCGTATGATGTTCCCTGGCGAAAAACGCTGGAAAAGCGTAGATTGAAACCTTTCTACGCCGTAATGAATAGTGAGGCAAAAAACAATTTAATTGAAAATGGTATAGAAAAAACCAAATGCTTTCTTGTACCAAATGGTGTCGAAATTCCGGCCGGCATTGCTGATGTAAAACAAAACAGCAACGTCCTTTATATCGGTAACTTTTCTCAAGGTTCCGAATGGAAGGGATTCGATATACTGATTCAAGCATGGGCAAGGGTAGTGCATAAAGTGCCGAATGCACATCTTGTAATGGTCGGAAGCGGAGATTTCACACCATGGAAACGAATGGCCAAATTATTAGGTTGCGACGGAAATATTACATGGGCAGGAGAAACTCGAGATCCGGGATCTTCTTATTCCCAATGTGGTATCTTTGTATTACCTTCCAGGGTGGAAGGGATGTCAAACGCACTGCTTGAAGCACAAAGTTGGGGTCTCGCATGTGTCGTATCGGATATACCCGGGAACACTGCCGTTGTTGAAAATAATAAAAACGGAATCGTGTTTTCAAACGAGGATGAAAGTGAATTAACGGAATCAATTGTCATGCTTTTAAAAAATCCGGAAATGCGGTTAAAGCTTGGCAAGGAGGCCCGCCGGGAGATGGAAAAACGTTTCGCACTTCCGATCGTTACCGAGAAGTGGATACAAGTGTATAAGGCCATACTTCAAAAATAAAACGAAAAATATCGATATGGTTATATATGCAAAAAAACGCGTCATATTCTATAATGATGCGCCGGAATTCGGAGGCCACGAAATCATGTCTGCCCATTTTGCAAACGAGTTATCCACAAACAGTCGGGTAGTATATTTCCATTCACATCCGAGTCTCCCAAGTCGGCTTTCATCATCGGTCAATTCAATCCAACTCCCATTTCAATCCCGGCTTGGAACCTTATCGTTTCCATTTAATATAAATGTTTCAGATATTCTATGGTTGAAAAAGCGTTTTAAAAAATATGAACCTGATTATGTGATCATTGTTCAGGGAGCTATCGACATATCCTTGCGAGGCGCAATTGCATCACGAATTTCTCGATTTAATACTTTGAACTATTTGCCTGCTGGTTATAAACGATGGATGATGGGATTGAATCATGGATGGTTTTTTGATCACTATTTTTCTTTATTCTATAAACTGTTTCACGGTACAATTACCATAAGTCAGAACCAAAAAAAAATTATAAGTTCTTTTGTTAAGAAAAAACCGCCAGTTTATGTTTTAGAAAATTATATAAACTTTGATGAAATTAATCAATTAAACGACTCAGGCCATTTTTATCCTAAACGAATTGAAAAAATCGGTTGGGTTGGTCGGGTCGATTGGAATCCAAAAGGATTAGATTTTTTGCTTAGTGTAACAGAAAGCCTTTCGGCTGTCAAATCTAATAAAAAAATCATTTTTATCGGGGATGGTCATGACCTGGAAAAACTGAAAAAAAAAATAGTAAAAAAAGGGTTGCAAGATTATTTTGTTTTCAAAGGCTGGGTTCAAGATCAGAAACACATTTATTCTTCTTTCGATTTGCTGTTAATCACTTCAAGATTTGAGGGAGTTCCTCTCACTCTCTTGGAAGCAATTACTCTAAAGAAACCGGTATTGGCAAGGCTAACGCCTGCAACGACTATATTTAAAGAATATCTCCCCGACTTATTTCTTTTTAAAAGTGTCTCTGAAGCTGTAAAAAAGATTAACTCTGCGGAGAATTTGGTGAAGCAATATAGTAACATTGCTTCGGAATTACGATATAATTTGATCCATAGGCACAGCAGGGAAAGTTTTAAAAAAAATATTCATCAAATATTTAACATGATCGAAAATGAACTTGAATATTGATAATATCAATAATGAAAAAAACAACCAAAAGCATTTATCTTATACCTTATGGAATTTATCCTATAGATAACGGGCTTAAAAGAGAATCATGGAAGATCTTATCCGTATTGAATCTCTTGGGGCAATGTACCATATTTTCGGCCTGTAACAAACCCGTGGGAGGTGGATGGACTGACCAAGCAAAAAAAGAATTGGACCGTCATAATATTCATGTTCTATTCCGTGAACAAGTTCAGAAAAGAAGAAACTTGCTCCAATTCGCAGGAACCCTTTATGCCGCATTGAGTAAAGTGCTTAAACTCGAAAAAGCATTCGGTCACAGTAACCCTTATCATCGTTTTGCGTTTCCCGGAGACATTTGGGAAAATTTAACAAAAAAATTTGAACTTGCGGTTATTTCCTACAGTTATTGGGCGCGGTTTTCGAGCGCCTGTCCCAAGATCGTAGTGTTACACGATTTGCTTTCAGACTACATGTGGGAAGGAAGTGATCGGGAAACCCGCGATCTCAAAACCGCCGATCTGGTTATCGTTATCTCCAAGGCAGAAGAAAGAACACTTCAGGAACGTGGCATTACGAAAACCCACTGGAGCCCGCCGGCCGTGGAACGAATCAATGCCCCCCTAAACGACCATGTTGGGCTTGTCGGTTCCGACAATCCGTTCAACCGTGAAGGATTGAAATGGATGATGTCCGTACGCTCGAATCTGCCCGTTAATATATACGGTCGAATTTCCAAACAAGGTCTTAAAAAAAACTTTATTCCCATGGGATATTACAATGATACGGGGAAACCTTACTTCGACTGTGGTGTCATATTGATCCTCACTGTCCTTGGAATGGGGGTTCAGATAAAAGCAGTCGAGGCACTGGCTGCCGGAAGGGCGATCATCGCCCGTAAAGGCGCAATGAGAGGAATTCCGCATTCGGAAGAAGCCTGGATTGAGGTTAATGATCCCAGAGAAATGATCGAAGCCTCTGTTTGGCTGAGCAGGGACAAAAAATCTCGTGAAAAAATGGGTGAAGCTGCCCACATGTATTATGAAGAAAACCTGAACGCCCGCCGAATTTCGTCCCGGTTGTTCGAAAAATTCAATGAAGTCCTGAATCAATAATGGCAAAATCGAGACTTTTTTTCATTTTCTTTTTTTTATGGTCTTTGGCTGTATTCATTTTTTTTCACAATGGCGCACTTGATAAATCCTTGAGATACACTCGAGTTGCTGAAGGAAATATTTCAAGAGCGGTTCACCACGTTTGGACACAAGGATTGAATGGGTATAGTGATATTTTAAATGCCGACGCAAAAACGTGGGGACGCATCAGGCCGGTGCACTGGCTGTATTACCAAGTGCCTTTTATCCTTACCATGATCCGAAACGGCGATCTTTTTGACCTGAACAGTAAAACAGCATTAAGAGACCGTATCAACGGAGATCTTCAAACCCATGCGTTTTTTCTTGTTTTCACTTTGGCGGCCGCCACAGGATTCATCAGTTGGATCGTCTATAGGATTGGCGGCTCCTGGTGGATATTACTTCTAATCCCCGTTTATTTCGCAAGTTTTGAAAGCATTCATGAAAACCTGATCGTTTATTATTCGGACAGTCAGGAGATTCCGCAGCTTTTATTCGTTGCCCTGTATTTCTTCGGAATCCGGAATATATTTTCAGGAAATGCACCGAAACGCATGCAGGAAGTGTATTCAACCGCTGCTTTGATCATGGCATACGGAACGAAGGAAACCTCGATCATCCTATTTCCGATGGTGAGTCTCTATCTGTTGTTGCGGACCCTGATGAATAAGTACAAAGAACAATCGTTTCGCTCATTCTGCATCCGTCACATCATCGTGCATGCTATATGCTCCCTGGTTCTTATATCTTTAATTTTTCATTATAAAACAGGTGCCTATGTATCCGAAAATTACATTTTTGACCTAAACGTGAAAGAACATATCGAATTTTTTGTAACGACCTTTACGGGGGGGGTGCCGATTTTTCGCCTGTTGCTTTTTGGGGGGATTATCGCTTTCGGCCTGGCAATCTTTAAATATCCTGCAGAAGAAAACAATGGACATGATCGGACAAAATTGAGCAATTTAATCCTATTGGCAATTCTATTCAGTGGGCTTTTCATATCTTTCTGGATGATCAATATTCCGTGGCGTGTTGAATTGGTCAAATATTATTTGCCGGTTCATTTTTTTGCGGCTTCCGGAACCGTGTTGCTGCAAATAATTGTATATAAAAAATTATCAAAAAATCAAAATTATGTCGGTGCAATCATCTGGATCATCGGAACGAGTGCTTTCATGTTGAAAGATATCAGCACGGCGGTGAACCGGATGGAAGTATTATATAAAAATCATTACGAATACCGTGAAGCTGTTCCAATGATCTCCAAAGATATTGCAGCTTCCGAGGATGTACACCCTAAAAAAAAATCAGTCCACATTGTTTCCGGACATAGTTTTCAGGAGGGCGCGCTCCCATTTTTACGATATCTCAATTACACATACGGTTTCAATATTTCTGCAAATTACGAAAATGCCGTTACCCACATTAAAGCACGAGAACGGAATTATTTCAGGATATATCCCAATGACAGACCATCCGTCCGTATGGCATTGACCGAGAATTTGCCGGCTTCCCTGTCAGCGGATATTCTGTATCTTGTTTATAACCGCGAGCCCGAACACATAAAGCGCAGGCTTTCAGAAAGCGGATTTGTTGTTGTTGACAAATGGCGGACAACCGGACAACAGACCACAATTGAAAAATATCATAAAATTCCAAATGGTTGAAGACCGCGGACAGCAGATCATTTCTAAATGAAAAGACCGGCTGCAAATTTCGTTTCAACGGCATGGATCGTTTTCGGAATCCTTTTTTTGTTTTTTGGGGAAAAAGCGTTACCCATTGTATACAAAATTTTTCCCGGAGGCTTAACTGTCCAGTATTTTAACGGAATTCAATTCGATGCGTACATTCAATCGGAAACCGAAAGAAAGGTGGAGAAAGGCTACTCTGAAGGATCACTTTGGCAGGATGTGCAGAAAGAAAGTTTTTCCGCAATATGGAAAGGATTTGTGAAAATTCCAGAAGACGATACCTACCATTTTAAAATTCTTTCAGATGACGGTTCTCGCTTATTCATTAATGAAGAATGTATTATCGATCATTGGGGAGAGCATGATTTTATCCCGAAAACCGGCCGTGTTTTTCTCAAAAGAGGAAAATATCCAATTCGTATCGAATATTTCAACAAGGGACCGATCGGGAAAATACGGCTTAAGTGGTATGCAAAAAATGATCAGATTGATTCGGGTTCCGTCTTAGGGACACCGTTTCTCTCGAAGTGGTGAGATCAATCCGCATGAAACTGGATATTGTAGTTCCCTTTTTCAATGAAGAAGACTGCATCATGGGGTTTTGTGAGGAACTCATCAATGCAATGGATGGGGTTTCCGGAATTGACTGCAGATATTATCTTATTGATGATGGTTCGACAGATAAAACCCCAATAATACTTAAAAAAATATCAAGTATGGACACCCGGGTCCGGGTCATTAGGCTAATGGGAAATCACGGCCACCAACGGGCTTTGATTGCGGGTTTGGATTATTGTCAGGGAGATCGAATCCTGATGATGGATGGGGATGGACAGCATCCGATCGGCGTGGCGGTACAATTAGTGAATTTAAGCATGGAAAAAAGTGACGCCGCCATTTTACAGGCCGTTCGCAGAGAAGGCCAAGGAGGAAAATGCAAAGAATGGCCGAGTCGCATTTTTTACTGGCTGATCAATCGTCTCGTGCCGGAAATTCATCTTGAAAGGGGATCATCGGATTTCAGGGTGATCCGTAAGGATGTCTTAAACCTCATCAGATCCTATCCGGATCGGTATCGAAACTTGAGGGTGTTGCTGTCGACACTGCGGCTTCCTACCGTCCATGTGCCCTATGTGCCCCTAAAAAGAACCGCCGGAAGGTCGAAATACAACTTGCGAAAAATGCTGAACCTTGCAACAGACGGCATTTTCACATTTTCGTCTCTGCCGCTGCGCCTCAGCGTCATACTGATGATCGGAACAGGTTTTCTGGGTTTCGGCTACACTGTATACGGTGTTGCGGTGTATCTGCAAAACCGCGTGGTTCCGGGATGGACCTCGGTAATCGCCCTTATCGGACTGGTATCCAGTGCGATTTTTGCAGTCCTTGCCATCATGGCCCAGTACATTCGGCGCATTTACGAAGATGTCCAGCGCCATCCGATATACATTCTTCATCCGGATTCGAAAGGCACCGATAAGGACGGTAAAAATTCGAATGATCATCGAGACGGGTTTTGATTTGAATCCCCAACGAACAATGATCCTTATCCCGGCCTTCAATGAAGAGGAATCCATCGGGAGTCTTTTGGCTGAAATACATGAAACACTTTTCGAATCGGATATCGTGGTCATCAATGACGGATCCACCGATGAAACGGCAAGAGTCGCCGCATTGGCAGGCGCCCGGGTTTTAAACCTGCCTTGTAATTTGGGTGTCGGCGGCGCCGTACAATCCGGCTTTCAATATGCATTCGATCATGGTTACCACAGAGTGATCCGCATTGACGGCGACGGCCAGCATCCCCCATCCGAAATTCCAAAGCTTATCGCCGCCATGGATACCGGCACCGCCGACTTGATCATCGGTTCGCGATTCATCGAAAGGCGTGCCTGTCATTCGACGACGTGGGCACGTTCCCTGGGGATCCGCCTCCTTTCCATTTTTCTTTCCGTTATTTGTCGCAGCCGAATAACAGATCCCACGTCCGGGTTCTGGCTCGTGAACCGTAAACTGCTATGCTACTTTGCCCATGAATACCCGACAGAGTATCCGGAACCGGAAGCGCTGGCGCTGCTTCGGCGCCACGGTTTTTCCTATTGTGAAGTGCCCGTCCGTTTTCGCCCGAGAATTGCGGGCACGTCGACGATAAAAACCTGGGGCGCCATCTATTATATGATAAAGGTCGGTCTCGCTTTAGTCGTAGACCGCGTCAAGCCTTTGAATCCTCGGTTTACCCGGGACAACCTCAAGGATCTTTGATGGATTTACCGCGTCTTTTGGAAGTAATCCTCAATTTCATCGCGAACTGGGCAGGAACGACTGTCCCCCGAATCGCGGCCGCCTTCCTGGGGATTCTTGTCTGCGTCCTGATAATTGTTGCCATATGGGACCGTCGTATCCGAACCGTGGGTGCGTCTTTCGGATTGGCATGCGCTTTGCTGCTTATCGCTGTTGCGATCGATACCCGTATCATGCACTTCCTCGTCAGAACATCCCATATCACTCGAATCCGCATATTGATGAGCGTCATCAGTTTTGTCGTGTTGGTGATCACCATAGAATCGATCCGACGTTCTCGCTTACAGGAGCGTTATGCACTGCTTTGGCTGGCAACGGGATTGATCATCCTGTTCACTGCGTTTTTCCCGCAACTGCTGGATATCATCCGTTTTGTTTTCGGAACGCAATATGTCACCTCGGTCGTGGGCGTCCTCTTTGCGTTTTTGTTATTGATTTCATTCCATTTTTCGATCGCGTTGTCCGGATTTCAAAGGCATCAGGCACGCATTGCTCAACGATTCGCAATTCTGGAGCAGCGTATTAATGAGTTGTCCGGAAAAGTTCTGGAAAATCAAAATGCGGTTGCAGCAACCGATGATAGTCAATTCGACAAAAGGCGGAACGCTGAAAAGATAATACCGGTGATACCGAAAAGGCCGCTTCCAGAAAAATCCCCGACAAGGCGTCGTTTTGCGGGATCAAGAGTGGCTGTCCTGATGATTATATTCTTTTCGGTGGCGGCGGTTTTTACCCTGGGGGCCTTGACCCCCCAGGCGATGATCGGGGATGAAGTCACCCATTTTTATATGGCGGTGGAACAGTCTCATGATTTATCGCAGCCGAATTTTTTATCGCGGATTCCCACGGCTTGGGGAAAAAATGAGAAACGAAGATATCCCCACCCGTTTTTATGGCATTACGGCGCGGCGATTGCTTATCGGATAAGCGGCGGGTCCTTCATCGCGGTGCAAGCCTATCAGGCCCTTTTTTTAGGCCAACTTTTGCTTGTCGCTTACCTTTTGATACGAAACCGAAAAGCGGCTGAAACAGGTCCCGTATTGTTATACCTGCTGACACTGGCATCTTTACCCATGACTCTGATATTTTCGGTGGCTTTTTATCAGGATGTTCCCATGACCGCCCAGGCACTCACCGCTTTTTATTTTCTTGACCGCCGGCGATGGTTTCCGGCAACGTTCTTCATTATACTGGCCATGGGTTTCAAGGTGACAGCGATCCTTTTTCTTCCCGCATTTTTTGCATTTATGGCATACCGGCTTTTTCAAAGGGAGAATTGGAAAAAACGGGCCGTTCCCATAGCGACATCCATGGCGATCGTTTTCGGATATGTTGTTTTGATGGGATGGACCATAGAAACGTATGCCGAATCCCATTTCTATCCATATGCAAGAATCGTCAAGGCGGTTAAAGATACTGTACAGTCCATGGACGACGGAAAAAAGACGCCGGTTAAAAAAACCGTAAAAACGGGCAAACGACAAGACAACCCTAACCCCAATCGGATAACCGCATATGAAGCCGAAATTATCGCCAACCATCCCGGTGACCTCAGGAAACCTGAAAATTTTTTGATTTATGGAGGCGTCGTCCTCTGGATATCCATGGGACTCGGGTTTGCCGGTCTTTTTACAAAAAGCAAAAAAAATCCTAAGCCGCCAGAGAATGAAACGGAAAGAAAAAAAGACTCTTCGACTTGGCTTTTTTTGGCCGGGGGAAGCTTCATTCTGCTGACGGCATGGCTTCTGCGGTCCGCACCCGATGCCCGCTTTTTCCTTCCCGGGATTCCCTTCATCCTGTTGCCGCTTTTGGGGTACATTGTCAAACTGCCTCGTCAGAAAACGATAATCGTCATTATCGCATCTCTTTCCATTCTCCAGGGAGGGCATGTCCTGGCAAAGATCCATACGCTCAGGCAAGTCACTCCGGAGATACAGGCGGCCATACACTTTTTGAAAGAAAACCCTCCCGACCCGAATCGTGTCTTCATGTATCCCGAAGGAAACTATCGGCTATTCCCCTGCCGCCATGAATGGTATCTGAAATACCGCCTCCGGGATTTCTGGCGTGCCGACAATGATACGCGCATTCGTATGTTGCAGGCATTTGATATCGGTGCGGTCGTTGTCAAAAAGCACCTCATCGCCGACGTGGACTCGGAGATCGTCGATTTGGGTGTTTATCCGTCTTTTTTCGTCCGGGAGTTAAAAAAAGATTCCCGGTTTGAATCGGTTTTTGAAAATGCCGGCGTCATTATTTTCACAGTGCCTTCTCCCAGTCAACAAAGGCCGAACGAACAGAATTAATTCGACAATTGTCATTTTGAGGGTCCCCTTTTCATGCCGCTGACCGACACATTCCTTTCAAAATCAAAAAAAAATTTGCGGAAAGCGTTTTTGGTCCTCTGGATTGCTGTCAGCTGTGCGGCGATAATCGGGATGTTCCACCTTTGGTGGAGCCGGGAGAGGGTTCTATATTGGGGAAAAGATACCGCGGCTCAACGAATCGAAGTTTTCAAGTATGCCGGCATTCCGGTTTCCGTATTGAATGTTTTTCAAAAGATCGATTCCTCCTGGCCGTTGGAAATCACCTATAAAGCTTCGGGAGACCACAATAAATTATCCTATTTAAAATATCTGTTGATCCCTCGTATTCCTTCCGGATCTGACAAATATCAAGTCCGCAGCAACGGAAAAACGATAAAATATACCCATCTGTCTCCGCCGGCGGTGATAAAGCGATTTTCTGATGAGAAGCCAAGTGCTTTTGGATGGATACTGTCTTTGCTTTTATTCTGGGGCGTCGGACTGACTTTTACATGCGCTTTGAATACTTTTGATCTGAATGTTCCCGAAACGGGGGGTCTGTGCTGCCTGTCATTGATGATATTGTCGATATTTTCAGTTGTTTTGTTGAACAGAGCCGCTTATGCGTATATATTTTTTTCGATAATCGGGGTTTTCGGCTGGATTTTTTATTGGTCCAGACCTGACAAGAAGCGTCACTTTCATTCAGGACTGAACCGTTTGCAGGCCGGAATGCATTTCAATCGACAACGCGCCTGCCTCTTGATCCTTTGGTCAATGGGTCTTCTTTTTGTTCTTTGGTCCCTGGTGATGGCCGTGGCAGTCGTTCCGGATGATTGGGATGCATGGGCGATCTGGGGCGCGAAAGCCAAAGTACTGGCCCTTTCTCATGGACCATTGAAAAACGTCACATATTTTGGGCATCCGGATTATCCTTTGTTGTGGCCTGCCGTCTGGGCGTTTTCAGGATGGTGCAGCGGAGGATGGGAGGCACATTGGAGTAAAGGATGGGGGGCGCTTTTCATGCTCCTTACGTCCTGGCAGATTTTTTCCATCATCAAGCGCGAGACAAACAGCGCGTCGACGGCTTCAATCGCCGCCGTGATGTTTCTTTCTATACCCATGGTGCCCCTTGTTGCTTCCTGGGGGTATGCCGAAGCGCCCCTGTGGCTGATGATAACCTGCTGTTTCGGACGATTATTGCAGTGGCGAAACTCGCATCTAAAACGGGATTTGTTTGCCTGCGCGGTTTTTGCATCGGCGGCGGCGTATACGAAAAACGAAGGACTTCTTTTTGCATTGCTGGCATTTTTCTGGATTTTGGGATCCGATATTCAGAGATGGCGGGAATGCCTTGTTTATTATCTGGTCCCCGTGATCATTTTATACGGCCCCTGGTTTTATTGGACGCGCCTGGAAATGACCATGGGGTCCCATGCGCTTACCGGCGTCGCCGTCGGTATGAAACGCATCGGCGAAACCGCAACCCATCAAGGAGCGGCCGCCCTTTTCACCATTGTTTTCATGTATCTTCGAAAAATATTGGATGCCTTTTATTATATTGGAAAAATTTGGCTGGATATCAAACAATGGAATATCATTATTGCATTTGCGTTGTTCTCATCCGCCTATCAGTTTGTCGCGGGGACTAAAACCGTTCGCATGGATCTGACGCTGCCGCTTTTTTTATTTTTGGGATATCTTTTTTTGACTGTTTTACACTTTCACAGTTTAGGACATCAAATCGGTGCATCATGGAATCGGCTCACCCTTCATATCATGCCGCTGCTCCTGATCGTCATCCACATACACGGTTCCGGTTTTTTGATGAAAAAACAGTAAAGGAGCCGAGATTCGACCAAAACACCATTTAAGGCTCGTAAACCGCATCTCGCATGCTTAAAAACATGACAGTAGAAGTAAAAAAGCCGGTTATTATTATCGGAACAGGACGAAACGGGTCGAGCATATTCTTGCGTATGTTTACCTATCATCCCGAAGCGGCCTGGCTTTCAACGTTATGTAATTGGTACCCGGAAAAACCGGTGCTGAACCGTCTGTTTTTGAAGGCAATCGATTTCCCGGTTATCGGGGATCATCTGAACCGAAAAAACAATCCGGATGAGGCCTATAACCTGTGGGATATCCATTGTAAGGGATTTCGCAGGCCGTTTCGCGATCTTACTCGAAAAGACGTTACGGAAAAAAACAAGAAGAATGTGCGCCGAATAATGGCTTATATACTGAATGAAAAACGGCATCGGCTCTTGCTGAAATTGACCGGCTGGCCCCGAATTGGATTTTTGAAAGAAATATTTCCGGATGCGAAATTCATTCATATTGTTCGAGACGGCCGAGCGGTAGTAAACTCTCTTTTGCAAAGCGATTTCTGGATGGGATGGCACGGTCCTTCCAATTGGCGCTGGGGAGAACTTCCAGCGAATTATTTGAAAGAATGGAATCGTCATGAACAGTCTTTCATCGCACTGGCCGCGATTCAGTGGAAAATGATTTTGGATGCGACCGAAACCGCCATTTCCAAAATCGCACCGAAGGACATCATAGAGATTAAATATGAGGAAATGTGCAAAAATATTTGGAACACTTTCGAAACCATACTGGCATTCTGCGAAATGGAATATGTCCGCACTTTCGAAAAATCACTTGGACGCTTCACGCTTCGGAATGCCAATGATAAGTGGAAAACCGATTTAACGCAGGAACAACAGGAGTTGCTCTCTGAAATGCTCGAAAGCCATCTCCGGAAATATGGATATAACGACTAAAGCGGCATCTTCTCATTCATACCGAAAAATATGTTCATCTGCCGATAAATGGATATTGAAACAAAATTTGTTTTTCAGGCCGGAAATGCTGAAAAAATATGTCGATGGTTGTCTAAGCGGTTCCCCAAGGACCCGATATTTCCGGAAAATATCGTTCAAAGCATCTATTACGACACGTATGACTGGGATTTCGTAAGAGAAAAGATAAACAGCGACTATATTAAAAAAAAAGTGCGCCTGAGATGGTATTCTGATGTTAACGGCGCTCTGAATGGGAACGCCTCTTTTATTGAAGCAAAAATTAAAATCGGCTCAAAAAGGAATAAATATCGGGTGCAAACCTCCTATTCGGGGGACTGGCTTTCCAATATGGCGCTCGAAGACGGTCGTTTGGAAAAGATTCCTTCTTTATTGTGCGCGACAAGCCCATTTCTTGTTCCTACTTTTCTGATTCCGATATGCGAGATTCGATATTGCCGGATGCGTTTCCTTGAACCCATAACAAGGTCTAGAATGTGTTTGGACTTTGATATATCCATTCCCCGCGTCAACCGGCGGGTGCTTTCATTTCCTTGCGCAACCGGGCTGAAAGATGGCGTGTTTGAATTCAAAGGCAATGTTTCGAATCTGCCGCCGGAACTTCACCAGCTCACGGCATTCGGATGTCGAAAAGAATCATTTTCAAAATATTTTGAATGCGTTAAACAAATGCTTAAAGGCGCAATCTGACATTTAAGGGAGGGAAGGTGGAATCGAAATTATCCCAGATTCTCCACATGGCATCCGGTCTTGCCGGCACTCAAATGGAAGACATCGGGTTGATGTCTTTTTTGATCATCATGATCATCAGTCTCCTGAGTTCCTTATTTGTTTCTTTCCTTTACGTGAGGTTTTATGAGGGGCGATCGACAGGAAGCCAAATCCACCGATCATTCGCACTGCTGGCGATTTCAATTACCGCCATATTTATCTGTATTCAATTTTCGCTTCCTCTTTCACTGGGTCTTTTGGGCGCATTGTCCATTGTCCGGTTTCGAACGCCAATAAAAGAACCGGAAGAAATCGGATTTATCATGCTGATCGTTGCCGTCTCCATCAGTGCTGCAACGTTCAACCTTTTGTTCCTTGCGATCATCCTTACTGTCGCCGTAATTGCACTCGTCGTAATGCGATATGGCAAAATTATATGGAAAGGCAGGTTGAATGACGGAATGCTGATTGTTGCATTACCCGCAAGCGAATATGCATTGATCAAAAAGGAATTAATGGCATTGCTGGAAAAAAATTTTCCGCGGGGAAGGATCGACAGCGTCTCGGAAAGCAAGGATGAATCTACAATATCCTACAGTTTTGCAAACCTTAAAAAAGACGTACTTTTGAATTTTCAAAACGAACTGAACACACTGTCTGCCGATGCCTCATCCAATTTTTTCTTCAACCGTTCCGGCCAAATTTAATTGATTCAGGCTGCCGTGTTAAGGCAAAATTGCATCATTTTTTCGGTTCTTCTCTCGTTCCTGGTCATATTTCAATATGTGGAAGAGCATCCTGAATTTGCACGGAAAAGAATGGAATTTCAACGTCATTCGGTGGATGCGAACATATTGAATTATGGCACACTGGGGCGCACGTTAAAAGAACTCGGCTTGATAAAAGCAGGTTTTGACGAATCAAATCTCAGTTTGCCCCGGCGGGAAGACCGATATATCGCACGCAATATTTTTCAAAAAAAACGCCATCCAAGTTTGTTCCAATATACTGTTCAAAGGAACTCCGCGCGTTTATATCCAAGTAAAGCAGCCGTGCATTCCAGGATGCCAAGTGCGGGCTATCCAATTCTGTCTGTCTTTTTCGATCACAGTACAAAACAGGAAAATGGAAACCCTCTCCTTAAGGGCTTTTACAGACGGAATGACAGACAAATCGAACGGTTGGCCTATGTTTCCTTTTTTGACACATATCAGGGCAGGGTTGTTTCTACCGCCGCCGGGATACGCATCAACGGAAACACGAACAAAGCCATTGAAATCGAAGATATATCTGCAAACGGAAATGGATTTTCGATCCTTTTTCGAAAAGCCTACGGTCTGAACCAAATTAGCGGAACAGCGCTATTCCAAAAAGAAAATGTAAAAATTGAAAAACTTATTGTACACGAAAAAAACAACCGCTCTGATTTGAAAGATTCTTCCGAAGGGCATGTAAATCGTTCTTCCATTTCAAGTCCAGAAACAACAACGCGGATTTTATTGTATCTGAATGGATTTGAGGCAGGGATACGAACAATTAAACCGGTATTTTCTGAAAAGCGCACTCCACTCCGCAATGCGAGGGTAACCGGCCCGATTGTCATATCCGAAGTCATGTTCAGCAACAATACAACACTGATGGATGAAGACGGCGATTTCTCAGATTGGGTCGAACTTTATAATACGGGTCGATCAGAGGTTGATTTGCAGGGTTGGTACCTCACGGATGATATGGAATTTCCCATCCGATGGGGCTTTCCAAAAGTTTCCATAAAGCCCAAGGGATATCTCCTGGTCTTTCTCTCGGGTAAAAACAAAGAATACGAGGGAAGAGAAATACACACAAACTTCAAGGTGAAAAAATCGGGGGAATTTCTCGGACTTGTCCTCCCGGATGGAAAGACAGTCGTCAGCTGCATCGATGCATCCATTCAACACATTACGGATGTATCCTACGGATATGTCATGCGTGACGACACAATACACTTCCAGACGCGAAAAACCGCGGAAAAAATGGGACATCTTCAATCTGCGACACCCGGCGCACGGAATACAGATGAATTAAAAAGGGTCGGTCCCATAATCACGCGCCATCATTTCAGGCCGACATCTCCCGGATCCGGGGATGCAATCATCGTCGAAACCATGGTCGAAAAGAGAATCGACCCGCTAAGATCAGTGATAACGCACTATAAGAGAATGTTCGACCATGAAACTGCGGTTTCGATGACGGATGACGGTCGCTTTCCTGATGCGGTCGCGAATGACGGCGTCTTTTCCGCCGCTATCCCGACAGATGAGGCAAATCCAGGCGATATGATCCGATGGTACGTCACCGCCGCCGACACTGCGGGGAATACGGTCAGGATCCCGGAGGCGCATGACCGGACCGGCAATCGGCAGGACCCTCGATTCTACGGCACGATGATCTCCGATTTTGATCTGAAAAGCCGCCTGCCGATCCTGTACTGGTTTGCGGAAGATCCCGAAAAAGCGCATACCCGGGAAGGGACGCGGGGATGCGTTTATTACAACGGCGCTTTCTACGACAACATATATGTATGTCAGCGCGGCCGCTCGACGAACAAGCGTCATTCACAAAAATTCGTATTCAATCGGGGACATGAGTTTTATGTCAATGAACGGTTGGGAAAGGTTTCCGAATTCAACCTCAACGGACCGGGCATGGATGCCTCATTCCTGCGGCAGCCGATCGGTTTCGAGAATTACCGGCGACACGGTGTTCCCGCTTCCGAATGTTTCTTAATGCGCGTTCAAACCAACGGTCAATTTGACCGTGTCGGCATTTTCATCGAACAGGTGGATGAAAAATTTTTGCAGCGAAACGGGTATAATGAAAACGGGGCCTTGTATAAATTCGTCCAAAGGGATCCAAAACCGGTTTTCAAAGATTTAAACGGCGTCGAAAAAAAATCACGGCGATGGGAAGATGCGTCCGATATGCAAGCAGTGATCGATAATCTCGACCGCGAGGATAACAACAAACGCCGCAAATTTTTAATGGATCATTTCGACATTCCTCAACTCGTCAACCGTCTCGCTGTTATGGTGATGCACCGGGAGGTCGACAGCATTCGAAAAAACTTTTATTTGTATCATGATATGATGGACAGCGGCCGGTGGTCGATGTTTCCATGGGACCTGGATTTACTCTTCGGCAATACGGATCCCGGAGCGTACGCCGGGCATCCATTTCTGGGGGACCTATCTCATCCGCTTCACCCCCAAAACCAATGGAGTGCCCTTCTCGATGTCTTTTACAATTCACCGGATTTCCGGACCATGTTTCTGCGCCGGCTGCGCACGCTAATGGATGATTGCCTGCAGGCGCCGGAAACACCTGAAAAAAAGCGTATCCTGGAAAACCGCATCGATTCATTATTTGAAAAGGCGGAAACGGAGTTGCGAGTGAAACATTCGCGCATCGATAAATCAATCCGCCAGCTAAAGCAAAGCATCCAGGAACGCCGGTTTGAGCTGTTTGTGAAATATCGGGACCTCATTCCCGAAAAACAGGCGGAAAATATTCCAATTCAATTTTCTGAAATCAGTTATCCGGCTCCGAATGACCGTAAAGCGGAAGAATACATATCCCTTTTCAACCCGAACGATACCGCAGTGGATATGTCGCTGTGGCAACTTTCAGGGGCCGTGAATTACACGTTTAAACCGGGAACCGTGGTGCCCCGAAAAAGCCGCCTGTTTGTATCCCCGGACATTAGGGCATTCCGGAAGCACCGCGGATCTTCAAGTGGAACGGGATGCTTCGTCCAAGGACCGTATTTGGGATATTTAAAGAATGCGGCAGAAGTGCTGTTGCTGAAAGACGACAAGGGCCGCCTTGTCGCCAAATCGGAATTCCATGTCCCCTCCAATTAAAAGCGAATCACAAATCCACCGGGAGGAGTCACCATTGCAGACACATAAGGAAAATGTGGCGCTCATATCCGGGATCACCGGCCAGGACGGGGCATATCTTGCCGAATTTCTTTTGAACAAGGGATATCACGTCCACGGCATCAAGCGGCGGAGTTCCCTGTTCAACACGGAGCGGGTGGATCATCTGTACCAGGATCCCCATGAAACGGAGCGCCGGTTTTTTCTGCACTACGGGGACCTGACGGATGCCACGAATCTGATCCGGATCATCCAGGAAGTGCAGCCGGATGAGATCTACAATTTGGGCGCCCAGTCCCACGTGGCCGTTTCCTTTGAAACCGCCGAATATACCGCCAATTCGGATGCCCTCGGTACCTTGAGGATGCTGGAAGCCATCCGGATCCTGGAGATGGGAAAACGCGTCAAGTTCTACCAGGCCTCCACGTCGGAACTTTACGGAAAAGCCCGGGAGATCCCCCAGACGGAAAAGACACCGTTTTATCCCCGGAGCCCTTATGCGGCGGCAAAGCTGTACGCGTACTGGATCACGGTGAACTACCGGGAGGCCTACGATTTTTTCGCCTGCAACGGCATTTTGTTCAACCATGAATCCCCTCTCCGGGGGGAAACTTTTGTCAGCCGGAAGATTACCCGGTCGGTGGCACGGATCCACCTGGGGCTTCAGAACAAATTATACTTGGGGAATCTGAACGCCAAGCGGGACTGGGGACACGCCCGGGATTACGTGGACGCCATGTGGCGGATACTCCAGCAGGAAACCCCGGACGATTACGTCATCGCCACTGGGAAACAGTATTCGGTCCGGCAGTTCGCCGAAAAAGCCTTCGAGCGAATCGATGTGAAAATCGCGTGGGAAGGGGAGGGCGCCGGTGAAAAGGGCCGGGTGGCGTCCGTCACAACGGACTCGGGCTCCCTGTTGAAAGAAGGCGACATCGTGATTGAAATCGATCCCAAGTACTACCGGCCCACCGAAGTGGAAAATCTCCTGGGGGATGCTACCAAGGCAAGGGAAAAATTGGGATGGCAGCCCCGCATTTCCCTTGATGACCTGGTCTCCGAGATGGTCGGAGAAGATATTCGGGAAGCCCGGAGGGATCAGGTTTGTCAATCGGAAGGTTTCCGCATATTTGAGCGGAATGAGGCATAACAAATCGTTTTAAGTTTTAGGTTTTACGTTTTAGGATGCGAGGATGGATGGCGTATCGTTCTTTTGAAGAACTGGAGGTTTGGAAAAAGGGATGCAGGCTGGCGGTTATGGTTTATAGAGCCTTGAAAGAATGCAGGGATTTTGGCTTGAAGGATCAAATGACAAGAGCCGCTGTCAGTATTCCAAGCAATATAGCGGAGGGTGCCGAAAGGGATTCCAAAATAGAGTTTATTCGATTTCTTCATATTGCAAAAGGATCGGCGGCGGAACTCAGAACCCAGATCTATATCGCCCAAAAAATTGGATTGATGGAATCGAAAACCGTTAAAGAACTTGTTGAGGAATTGAAATCCATCTCATCAATGCTCCATGCATTAATCAAATCCCTCAAGTCGAATTCCAACTAATGAACACCTAAAACTTAACACCTAAAACTTAAAACTTTAGCTGAAAAAGAATAGAAAGTGGAAAAAGAATCGAAAATTTTCATCGCCGGGATCACCGGAATGGTGGGAAGTGCGATATTCCGCAGGTTGGAGACCGAAGGGTTCACGAATATCACAGGGAGCTATCATCACCGCGCCCCGGATTTGGGTTCCCGGGGCGTATCCGAATCACCTCGGCTCGTGCGCATCGATTTACGGCGTCAAACGGATGTGGATGCGCTGTTTGAAGCGGAAAAACCCGAGTACGTGTTTTTGGCGGCGGCGAAAGTGGGCGGAATCCTTGCCAACAGCACCTACAAGGCCGATTTCATCTACGACAACATCATGATCGCCGCCAATATCATCCACGCGGCGTTTCGCCACGGAGCCAAGAAATTGCTGAATCTCGGTTCTTCGTGCATCTACCCGAAAGATTCCCCTCAACCCCTGCAGGAAGAATATCTGCTCACCGGAACCCTGGAACCCACCAACGAGCCGTATGCGGTGGCCAAAATCGCTGCCATTAAACTTTGCCGGTATTTCAACGAACAGTACAAGACCAACTTTTTATCGGTGATGCCGGCCAATCTTTACGGACCCTGGGATAATTTCAACCTGGAAACGTCCCATGTCTTACCCGCACTGCTTCGAAAGTTTTACCTGGCGACACTTTTACAAAAAGGGAACACGGCAGCCGTCATTCGAGATGTACGGCGCTTCCCACTGGGCGTTGCCGGCGGTTTTCATGGAGAGACGATCACGTTTGAACAGGTGGTGGCTGTTTTGGAAAGAATCGGGATTTCCGACATGCACGTCCGGGTATGGGGAACCGGCGAAGTCTTTCGGGAATTTCTGCATGTGGATGATCTGGCGGATGCGTGTGTCTTTTTGATGAACCGTTTTAACGCTGAAGATATTGGTGAGTTTATCAACATCGGTGCCGGAAAAGAGATCAAACTCAAGGATCTGGTGCGTCTCATAAAAGAAGCGGTTGGATTTGACGGGGACATACGCCATGAACCGACGAAACCGGACGGCGTCAAAAAAAAATGCCTGGATATATCCCGTATCCGGAATTTGGGTTGGATCCCGAAAATCGAGCTGAAAGAAGGCCTGCGAAAGACAATCGACTGGTATGAACAGGCCGTCTCCCAAATCACCCAGAGTGATGAAGAAAGGCCTGACCCATGAAAAGATACGCCTTTCTTTTGGAACATACCGGTATCGGCGGCGGCCACTACGTTGTTTTTGAACATGCCGTCCGGATGCAACGGCGCGGAAACGACATCTTCATCGTTACGAAACAACCCGTATCAAAAGAAGATATCCAATGGCATCCGGAAGCCCTTGAACTGGAGTGGATCACCTACGACGATGTTCAAAGCCTGCATTTTGACGCGGCCGTGGCCACATTCTGGAAGACCGCCCGCTGGTTGCACCGGATAAACGCGTCCCGATACTGTTTTTTCGTCCAGTCCATCGAGACCCGTTTTTATCATGAAACGGAACAGAACTATCGCCGATATGTCGAATCCGTTTATCTTTTTCCGGTGCACTACATCACCCAGGCGGAATGGATAAAAGATTATCTCCAACGCAATTACGGACATGTTCCATACCTGGTGCACAACGGAATCCGGAAAGACCTCTATACCCCGGCGGGGGAGGCTTATGGGGTTCGGGAAAAAGGTAAACTCAGGGTGCTTATTGAAGGCCCGCTCGAATTTTCTTTCAAGAATATCGAAAAAACCATCTCCCTCTGCCGCCAAGCCGCCGTTGATGAAATCTGGTTGCTCACGTCCACGAATATCAAAGAATGCGAAGGCGTGGACCGGGTGTTTTCCCGGGTGCCCATAACGGAAACGCCGACGATTTATCGATCCTGCGACGTGCTGGTCAAATTGAGTTACGTGGAAGGAATGTTCGGCCCGCCCCTGGAGATGTTCCACTGCGGGGGGACGGCAATTGTTTATGACGTTACGGGACATGAAGAATACATCCGCCATGACGTCAATGCCCTTGTGGTGGAAAAAAATGATGAAGCAAAGGTCATCGCCCATCTCAATGAACTGAAAGCAGACCCCGCCCTTTTGTCCAGGCTGAAAAAGGGCGCCCTGGAAACGGCCGCACGGTGGCCGGACTGGGAAACCCAGTCCATCCAATTCGAAGAGGCGCTTTCCAGCATCGCAGCATCTAAAGCGCCGGGCATTGTCTCGGCGTCTTTGTTGCAGCGAATGGCGGACTGTTTCCAGGAAAACTACGAACAGGTTGCCGGGATGAGTAAATTCGATTACCGGTACGCCGAACTTTTCGTCGATACCGGCCTGGGGTTCAATGAAAAACAGACCCAGGTTAAAGACGTGGGCGGCCACGAAACCGAAATCGCCTTTGAATTGAACCCCGGCGAAAATCTCAAAGGCCTCCGCTTCGATCCCGTAAACGATTTTTGCGCCCTGCATTTGGAAGGCATCTTCCTGGAGCGTAGCGATGGCTCCACATATGAAATCGGTGATTTTTCCACCAACGCCGTTTACCGGGAACAGAAAGAACTGATCTTTTCCACCGGTGATCCCCAGATTTACCTCTCAATATTCGAGGAAAAGCTTCAAAAGGTGATTTTTAGACTCCGATACATCGCCATCGGGAAAGAGGCGATGGGATACTTCGGCACCGCCCATTCCCGGATTACCGCCCGACTGAGTGGGGCCCTCCAGGAACGTATCGTCGAAGCCTATCGCCGGAAATCAAACCTGGAAAAGGCAAAAGACGACGGCATCGAACTGCAGCGCCGGATCGGGAAGCTGGAAAGCGAACTGACCCGGAAAAATCAGGCCGTGGATGCGATGACGGCCTCGGCATCCTGGAGGTGGACCGGTCCTTTGAGAAAAGCCCGGTGGAACGCCCTCAAGATCCTCAACCGGATATACCGGTACCGGAATGCATCCTATAAACAAATCCTGGAATCCGGTCTCTTCGAGCCAGCCTATTACGCCGAGCAAAGAGGAGACAAGGAACGGGTGGGTGAATACCCCCTGCTGCATTATGTGCGGTACGGGGCGAAAGAGGGAAGGCGCCCGCATCCGCTGTTTGATCCGGAATTTTACCTGGAGGAAAACCCGGATGCAGCGGCGCCGGGGATCAACCCCCTGGTGCACTTTATCACGCAGGGCGCCGCGGAAAAGCGGAACCCCCATCCGCTCTTCGATACGCGGTTCTACCTGGAGCAGAACCCGGAGGCGGCCGAAGCCGGTGAAAACCCCCTTTCCCACTATCTCAAGAAAGGATCCGGTGAAGGGAAAACCCCGCATCCGCTTTTTGATCCGGCGTTTTACCGGGAACAAAATCCCGATGTGGCAACGTCGGGAGTCGATCCCCTGGTACACTATGTCACCCAGGGGTGGATCGAAAAAAGAGATCCGCATCCGCTTTTCGACAGCCGTTATTACGTGAAACAGAATCCGGATCCGAGTGCGATCAGGGAAAACCCCCTGATCCATTATCTGAAAGAAGGGAGGAAAACGGGAAAAACACCGCAGATACTCTTTGATCCCGAATTCTATTTCAAACAGCATCCGGATGCCGCCCGGACGGGAATCGATCCCCTGGTGCATTACGTCACAAAGGGGGGAAGGGAAAAACGGAATCCGCATCCGCTCTTTGATGCCTTGCACTATCTCCGGCAGGTCCTTCCGGACCCGGAGGCTTCAAGAAATCCCCTGGTGCATTACCTGCAAAAAGGGAAAAACGCCGGCCGGAGCCCGCATCCCCTTTTCGACACGGCTTATTATCTTGTCAAGAACCCGGACGTGGCCAACGCCGGAATGGATCCCTTGGAACATTTCATCCGCTTCGGCAGAATGGATGGCCGGTGCCCCCACAAGTACTTCGACGGCGCGTATTACATGGACCAGTACCCGGATGTCCGGGAAAGCAACGCGAACCCGCTGGCCCACTATCTTGAAGTCGGATTGATGGAAGGGCGGCGGACCTGTTCCGCCTGGGATTTGCTGCATCATATCCCGTTGATCAGTCTCGTGATGCCGGTGTATGACCCGGAACCGGATCACCTGAGAATCGCCCTGGATTCCGTCATGACACAGATCTATCCCTTCTGGGAATTGTGCGTGGTGGATGACGGCGGCACGAACGATGCGGTCCGTGAACTGATCCTGGAATACGCGGCAAAGGACAAGCGGATCAAGACGTTCTTTTCTCCTGAAAACCAGGGGATCGCCGCGGCTTCCAACCAGGGGATCGGCATGGCCCAAGGGGAATTCGTGGGGTTTCTGGATCATGACGACGTCCTTTCCATGGACGCGCTCATGGAAATCACGGAAGCCGCCAACCGCCACGGGGCGGATATGATGTATTCCGATGAACAGGTCATCGACGCCCACGGATTCCACCGGGATTTTATCTTCAAGCCCGATTTTTCCCCGGATCTTCTTTTTTCCCACAACTATATCACCCATTTGCTGGTGGTGAAAAAGGATCTCCTGGACGCCGCCGGCGGATTCGACCCTGATTTGGACGGTGCCCAGGATTTCGACCTGGTGCTTCGGGTCAGCGAAAACGCGCGAAAAATCCATCATATCCCGCGATGCCTGTACTTTTGGAGAGCGTCGGACACGTCCTCCAGCGCGGATCCCGAAAAAAAAGCACACGCCGACGCACCGGGAAAGGCTGCGCTGGAAAACACGTTGAAAAGACGCGGGATCCAAGGAAAGGTCCTGAAAGGAAACCAGCGCTTTTTTTACCGGGTTCTGCGCAAAATCGAACACCGGCCCCTGGTGAGCATCCTCATTCCGTTTCGGGACAGCGCCGATCACCTGGGACGCTGCCTGGAGGCCGTGCTCCAAAAGACCCGGTACGAACCCTTCGAGGTCATCGGGATCAACAATGGAAGTCGAAGGGAAGAAACCCTGGCGCTGATGGAGCGGTTTGCATCGGAAGATCCCCGGGTTCGGTTCGTGGATTGGGATATTGATTTCAATTATTCCCGGCTCAACAATGCCGGTGTGTCCATGGCCTCCGGCGAACACATTATCCTCATGAACGACGACGTGGAGGTCATGAATTTCGACTGGATCGAAGCGCTCCTGGAGCATTCCCAGCGGGACGAGGTGGGGGCGGTGGGTGGAAAGCTCTACTATCCGGACGGTTCCATCCAGCACGCGGGGATCGTTCTGGGGATCAAGGGGTTTGCCGGACACCCGCACCGCGGAGTTGCCGGAGACAGCCAGGGGTATTACAACCGCCTCATGTGCATCCAAAACGTCTCCGCCGTGACAGGCGCCCTCATGATGGTCAAAAAACGGCTGTACCAGGAGGCCGGCGGGCTGGACGAGAAGAATCTGTCCATTGCCTTAAACGATGTTGACTTTTGCATCAAGCTTATGACAAAAGGACGTTTCAATGTCTGGACCCCGTTCTGCCAGGCGATCCACCACGAATCGGCCTCCCGGGGCTACGAAGCCGATCCTGAAAAAGAGATGAGATTCATAAAAGAAATCAGTTATTTTCAGACAAAATGGAAAGTATTGCTTGAAAAAGGTGACCCCTTCTACAATCCAAATCTCACCCTGGAAAAAGAAGACGTTTCGCCAAAGATATCCGTCCTTTAAATCCCGCCCGGGTAAATCCGGAACCCCTCGCCTTTTTTAAGACGCAATTCCAGAAACGGACAGGAGACGCATTTGATGGATTCCGATTCTTATGACGTGTGCATCCTGGGAGGGCTCGGCCACGTGGGGCTTCCCCTGGGAATTTCCCTGGCCCATGCGGGGAAACGGGTGGTGCTGTACGATATCAACGAGGCCGCGGCCCGAAAAGTGGCACAGGGCCGAATGCCTTTTCTGGAAAACGGGGCCGAGGAAATCCTCAAGACCGTGATGGGGAAGACCCTTTTTGTTTCCAGTGAAAAGGATTCCATCGCCAGGAGCCACTATATTATCATCGTCATCGGGACGCCCGTGGATGAGCACCTGAATCCCAAATTCACCATCTTCAAGCGCCTCTTCGACGACATCGTGGATTCCATCCGGGACGACCATCACATCATTCTGCGCAGCACCGTCTACCCGGGCTCCACGGAAAAGATCAAGGCGTACCTGGAATCCAAGGGCAAAAAGACCCGGGTGTCCTTTTGCCCGGAGCGCATCTCCCAGGGAAACGCCATGGAAGAACTCAAGAGCCTTCCCCAGATCATCTCATCCTTTGATGAAAAGGGCCTGGAGGAGGCCGGGGCCTTGTTTTCGCTGCTGACCCCGGAGATCCTGGTCTTAACCCCCATCGAAGCCGAGTTCGCCAAGCTTTTCACCAATGTGTGGCGCTACATCCAGTTTGCCATTTCCAACCAGTTCTACCAGATCGCCACCCATTACGGCATTGATTTTTACCGGATCTACGACGCCGTCACCCATAATTACCCCCGGGCCAAAAGCTTTCCCCGGGCAGGCTTTGCGGCAGGGCCCTGCCTTTTCAAGGACA
>Ga0068713_1000252_pt1 | contig 103605 bp, 92 predicted proteins | sample MTBAKSrepl2MetaG_FD_62223 | JGI IMG/M metagenome (GOLD analysis project Ga0068713, IMG submission 62223) | Enrichment culture microbial communities om Arthur Kill intertidal strait, New Jersey, USA, that are MTBE-degrading - MTBE-AKS2 (Arthur... | ecosystem: Environmental > Aquatic > Marine >... | reverse complement strand
CCGTGCAGGCCGTCACCGTGGCCATGGCCAGCCCGCCCCGGATGGCACCCAAAAATTTGTAGGCGGTGTCGTAGAGGCGCCGGCCGATCCCGCAGTTGAAGGCAAGCTGGCCCATGAGGATAAACAGGGGGATGGTGGTCAGGCCGTAGGAGGCAAAGGTTTCGTAGATGCTCCGGGATAACAGCCCCAGGCCGCCTTTGAGGGAGATCATCAGGCTGAATCCCAGGAAGCCGACCAGGGCCATGACGTAGGCCACGGGCATCCGCGTCATGAAAAGCACCAGCATGAAAAGGATCCCGAGGACGCCGATGAGGGTGGGGCTCACGATTTCTCCTTGAGTTGTCTGGACATGGAAACGATTTCTTCGAAAATGGTCAGGACAAAGACGAGAAAGGATACGGCGACGGCCAGGATGATCAAGTATTCCGGAAACTTCAAAGAGATGGAGACCTCTCCCGATGCCCGGATGGTCCCGGCATAGACGAACATCCGCCATGTGACCAGCAAGAAGAACACCAACCCCAGGATATTGGTGAAAAGGTCGAATGTCTTCTGGGTCCTTTCGGAAAAATTCTTGACCACGATCTCCACGCCGATGTGGCCCTGGACATGGTGGGTATAGGGAAGGGCCAGGGCGGCGGCAAGGGTGGCCATGAACCCCACCAGTTCCACGGACCCGAAGATGGGGTGCCCCAGTTTGCGCCCCACTACGTCCACACAGGTCAGCAGCGTCATCCCCGCCAGGCAAAAGGCGCCGCCGACTTTGCATACGAGGCGGAGGTGCGCCATGATTTTCCGGAAAAGACTTTTCACGATGCCATGTTTTCCCAAAGCATAAGGGGGGCGGCACCCCCCTTATGTGCCCGCATGTTTCTTACTGGACTTCCGCCAAGGCTTTGGCGGTAAAATCCACCACTTCCTTGGCATTGATCCCCTTGGCGCCGGTCTCTTTGATGTAGTCCTCCAGGATGGGTTCCACGGCCTTTTTCCAGCGGGCCTGCTCATTGGCGTCCACGCCGATGAGTTGTCCCCCCTGGTTCAGGAAGAACTGGATCCCCTCCATGTCGCTGACATCCCAGGCTTCCCCGTGCTTTGTCACCCATTCCGCGTTGATTTCCTCGATGACCTTTTGCACTTCCTGGGGGAGGGCGCTCCACTTGTCCTTGTTCATGACCACGAAAAAGGACGTGGTATACGCGGCGCTGAAGGCGGCGGTGCAGTATCCCGTCACTTCCCCCAGTTTCCATCCCTTGTTGGCTTCGAGGGGATAGACGGCGCCGTCCACCACGCCCTTCTGGAGCATTTCATAGGTTTCCGGCATGGGTTTGGGCACCGGGGTGCCGCCCAGGGCTTGGACCACCAATGCGCTGGTCCCGTGGGCCCGGAATTTCAGCCCCTTCATATCCTCCATCTTGCGGATGGGCTTCTTGGAATGCACCAGGCCGGGGCCGTGGGCATGAAGGTACATGACCTTCGTGTCGTTGAGTTCCTTGGGTTTGAAATGTTCGTAAACCTGCATGATGATTTGCGTGGCGGCCTTCCCGCTGGCATAGCCCAGGGGGAGGTCCACGGCGGCCATGACCGGAAAGCGGCCCCGGGTATAGGCAAAGACGGAAAAGCCGATATCCGAAAGCCCCTGGACGACGCCGTCGTAGCACTGGTTGGCCTTGGTCAGGGTCTGACCCGGGTAGTATTCCACCTTGACTTGACCGCCGGTGCGCTTTTCCACTTCCCTGCACCATGCTTCGGCAAGCTTGCTCTGGATATGGGTGGGCGGAAAGAAGTTGCTGTAGGTCAATTTGATGACCTTGGCCTCCGCCGGCACGGGAGAAAAGGAGATCCCCATGCACCCAATGCCGAAAAACAACAGCCCGATCAAAAGGATCCTTTTTTTCATACATCTACCTCCTTCCATTGGGTGACCAAAACGCTTTTAAATCCTCCTTGCCGATGTGTCGCCGTGAGATCGGATTGCAAAAAATGAGGTGACTACATTTTAGCTATATTATGGCTTATCTTTATCAAAGACCGAACTCGACTGTCAACAAAAATTGGCCGGGTCGGCTCGTTTGAACCTCAGCAGCGGGCGCATTCCCCGCAGGTTCTGCCTGACGGGAGTGCTTTGCGGGATGGAGCGAAGCGGACCCGCGCAGCCCTGCCGTCAGGCAGAAATCCCGCTTTGCGGGGCTCCGGGGAGGCTTCAAATCCCCCGGCCCTGAAGGGCGGGACTCCCAAGCGTTCCGGCCGGAAGGTGATGGATGTCGTTTCAAGGCGCCCTGGAGGGCATGTCCTCTTCCATCGCCGCGACAGGGAGAAACGGGTTGCCCCCTTTGAGAGGCTTGGGCTTTTTTTTATACCTCCGGGTGAACGGCCGCCGCCGGAGGAGCAGGTAAGTGGCGCCGGCCCCGCCGTCGCAGAGGCGGGCGCTGGCAAAAGCGATGACCCACTTGCGCCAGACTCCGGAGGTCAACCACTCACAGATCCGGGTCTTGAGCACCGGTTCGGCGGGGGAGGACAGGCCCCGGCCGTGGACCACCAATACCTGGCGCTTTCCGGTGCGGATCGCTTCTTGCAGGAAACGGTCCAGGTTCTCCTTTGCGGCGTCCACCCCGAGTCCGTGAAGATCGATGTGGGACTGGATGGAGAAATCCCCCCGATGGAGGCGCCCGGCGATTTCCGGAGGGACCCGGTACCCGGTGCCTTCCACGTATTCCGACGTTTGGGAGACCAGAAAGCCCGCTCCGGATTGGACTAGGGCGTCGAGCCGTTTCGTTTCCGATGCATCCGTCTCAGGAGTCCGGGACGCCGAAGACGGGGGTTCCGGAGACCGCGACGCAGAGGAATGCTTTCGTCGGGCCAGGGGGAGAACATCCCGCATGGCGTCGCGGAATATCCTGGATTCATCGACTTCGGCGGGAAAGGGTTGTGTCGCCTTTTTGCATTCCAAACGAGGATGCGTTTCCGACAGAAAGGATCGCTTTCGCGGGGATTCGTTTAAGAAGCGTGTCAGTTCTTCAAAGGATTTGAATCGCATCCGGCGTTTGGCATGCATTTGCCCCTCCCGGAAAAAAAAGAGAGTTGCAGATCTTTACGGCCTGTTCAAAGACCTTTTCAACGCGTGTCCGTTTTTATATCATAAGAAACCGGGGTGAACAATAAAGGCAAATGAAATAAAATGCACATCGGATCGGATGCGTGGAAAAGACACCTTCGGGAGGGGGCCCGGGAAATGGGATTTTCCATCGGGGTCCGGGAAGCGGATCAGCTCGGCGTCCACGCCGTGGAATTGATGCGCTTCAACCAACGGATCAACCTGACCGCCATTACGGATCCTCTGAAGGTGGCGGTCCACCACTATCTGGATTCTTTGGCCGGTCTTTTCTGGATTCCTTTCCGATGCCGGCTTCTCGATATCGGTTCCGGAGGTGGATTCCCGGGGATTCCATTGAAGGTACTGCGACCCGGGATGGAACTGGTCCTCATTGACGCGTCCCGAAAAAAAGCCACGTTCCTGAAACACGCCATACGCACCCTGAACCTGAACCCCGCCGAGGCGCTTCATGTGCGGGCCGACTCCCTGGCGCAACGGCCCGGATACGCCGGTGCTTTTGACGTGGTGGTGAACCGGGCCCTTTCTTCATTAAAGGAATTTATCCTTACGGCCCGGCCCCTGTTAAAGGGAAACGGCCGCATGGTCGCCTGGAAAAGCCGTTCCGTCGCCGAAGAAATCCACATGTTGAAGGGGGAAATGGACCCATCGGTTTTTTCCGGAATTGCCGTTCAACAATACCCGTATTCCCTCCCCCTGATCCGGTCCGAACGGGTGTTGGTGATTGTTTCCACGAAAAAAACAAGACCGTACGGAATGAAGCGCATTGATGGATCCTGATCCCACCGTAAAATCGGTATCGGTATCGGTATCGTCATCGCCATCGGCGTCGCCATCGCCATCGAAAATCACCACAATACCCACGCGTGTGTTTCCGGGCAACATCTCGCAACAGATGGGGCGTCCTTTATCGTCGATCACAACACTCCCACTCCTCTGCTTGAGATCCGGCCGATGGTCCTTGGGAAAACCCCTTCCTTACTTTTCAATTTTTCAATATCTTCAGGCCTTTTCTGTGGCACTGCCATTTGGCGCTCAGAAACTCCCGGCTTCAATGAAAACAGGCACTGAGAAGAAGAAATCGGCAAAAATCGGTGTTCAACTGTAAAAGAAAAGTTAAACCAAAACCACAACATCTTGTATGGACCCATGAAAAAGTGGGATGAGCCATTTTTAAAAATCAGAAACTATTCTTTGGAATAAAATATGGACAGGAATTTTTCTTGACAATTCATTGGTGTCCGGTTAAGAATCGAATAAATTCAATTAGATATGTCGGCTAGTAAATTTGTTTTGGTAATAGCCATCTGTGAACACCCATGAAATCTGGATTCTCTTCAAAATCCAGACAGGACCGATCCATCACATAAATCGAACCGACTTCCGGAAGCAGTTCATCAAGGATGTTCACCGGAAGGCTTCCCGAAATAGGTACTTACCATTCCTGGACCCGTTGTTTTTTGGAAGTGGAAATGGACGTAAAAGAGTTGCGAATCAACGGCGGCCGGCTGAAAGCCGCCCTGGAAGAGATGGCCAAAATCGGCGCCACGCCCGGCGGCGGTGTCCAGCGCCTGGCGCTCAGCGACGAAGACAAGCGGGCCCGGGATCTATTTGTTCAATGGCTCAGGGAGCTGGACCTGGAGGTCACGGTGGACGAGATGGGGAACATCTTCGGCCGGCGGCCCGGCAGGAGGAGCCAGTCGGCGCCGGTGTTAAGCGGCTCCCACATCGACTCCCAGCCCAAAGGCGGGCGGTTCGACGGTATCCTGGGCGTGATGGGGGCCTTGGAGGTGCTGCGCACCCTTAACGATCACCGCGTGGAAACCGAACGGCCCATCGTCATCGTGGACTGGACCAACGAGGAGGGGTCGCGCTTTGCACCGGCCATGGTGGCTTCCGGTGTTTGGGCGGGGGCGTTGGACCGAGATTGGGCGTACGACCGCACGGATATCAACGGCCGGCGTTTCGAGGATGAACTGATCCGTATCGGGTATAAGGGGAGCGCCCCCTGCAAGGCCTTCCCCGTCCACTGCTACTGGGAGTACCATATCGAACAGGGTCCCGTGCTGGAGCGGGAAGGCAGACAGATCGGCGCGCCCAAGGGGATTCTCTGCCTCCACTGGTATGACGTGTACATCGAAGGAGAAGCCAACCAGGTGGGGCCCACCCCCATGGAGGGCCGCCACGATGCGCTTTGCGCCGCCGCCGAAATGATTCTCACGGTCAACGCGCTTCCCGCGCGGATGGGGGGGAACCTGGTGGCCACCGTGGGCGAAATTCAGAATCATCCCAACTCGCGCAACATCATTCCCGACAGGGTTCATTTCACCGTGGACATCCGCTCCTGGGACGACGATCTCGCCCTCAGGGCCTGGGAGACGGTGCGCGAAGATTTTGAGGCCGTGGCGGCCCGGAGAGGGTGCCCCATCCGGATCGAGGAAACCTGGCGTGTGGCCCATTCCCCTTTTGATGAAAAACGGGTGCAGATGGTCCTGGACACCGCGGGGGAACTGGGGTACGCGGGCCTGCGGATGGTCAGCGGCGCCGGCCACGATGCCAGCTACGCAAACCGTGTCTGTCCCACCGCCATGATCTTCGTGCCCAGCATCGGCGGGCGCAGCCACGTGGAAGTGGAAAACACCGCCTGGGAGGACTGCGAAGCCGGGGCCAACGTGCTGTTGCACGTCATCCTCAAGTCCGCCGGAGAGCGGTAACCTTCCATCGTGAAACGGCGGGGCTGCGCCGGAACGCGTTAAAACCCGGAAAAGGGTTCGCGTTTCACGAACCGGCCGTGACCCTTCTCGCCGGTGAAATGCACGCGGTCCTTCCGCCACTCGGCCACTTTCCTGCCTCGGGAATAAACGGCAGAAGGCATCCCCGTGACCTTCATCCCTTCATAGGGCGTGTAGTCCACGTTCATGTGGAGCTTCTTCTGGGTGATGGTGAAGGCCTGGCGGGGGTCGAAAACCACGATGTCGGCGTCTTTGCCCACCGCGATTTCCCCCTTGTCCTTGAGACCGAACATGCGGGCGGTTCCTGTGGAAAGCACGTCCACCATCCGCTCCAGGGTGATCCGTCCCTTGACCACACCTTCCGAGTGCAGGAGCATCAAGAGGGTCTCGATGCCGGGCGCGCCGTTGGGGATCTTCTTGTAATCGTCCTTGCCGAACATGTCCTTCTTGCCCTTGAAGTCAAAGGGGCAGTGATCGGTGGCCACCACCTGCAGCGCCCCGGCGGAAAGGCCCTGCCATAGGGCGTCGTTGCTTTCCTTGGTCCGCAGGGGCGGGCTCATCACGTACTTGGCGCCGTTCCAGCGCGGCTCCTTGTAACGGGACTCGTCGAGGAGCAGGTATTGGGGACAGGTCTCGGCGTATACGGCCACACCCCGGTCCCGTGCGTCCTTGACCCTCTGCAGGCCTTCCTTGGAGGACAGGTGCACGATGTAGATCCGTGAGCCGGTAAGCTCCACCATTTTCGAGGCCCGGCTTATGGCCTCCTCCTCGGCGATGTTGGGGCGGCTCACCGCGTGATAGTAAGGGGAGAGTTTCTTTTCCCGGGCGAGCACCTCGTTCATGTGCTGGATGATGTAGACGTTTTCGGCGTGCACCTGTACCAGGCCGCCCCATTTCTTTGTCTGTTCCAGCAGCTTGATCATGGTGGCGTCGTCCACCCGGAAATCGTAGACCATGAAAATTTTGAAACTGGGGGTACCGTAGTCGCGGCAGGCCTTTTTCACCTCTTCGATGACTTCCGGCCGGGGATCCATCACCGCAGGGTGCAGCGAGTAGTCGATGCAGGCGTTCCCTTCGGCCAGTGCTTTTTGGCGCTCAAGGGCCTCGTAGAGTGTTTCGCCCTTCTGTTGCAGGTCAAAGTCCACCAGGCAGGTGACCCCGCCGCAGGCCGCCGCGATGGTGCCGGTTTCGAAATCATCCTGGGAATAGGTTCCCATGAACGGCATGGAAATATGGGTGTGGGGATCGATGGCCCCGGGCAGGATGTACTTGCCGCGGCAGTCGAGCACCTCTTCGGCGGTCTTGTCCAGCCCGGCGCCGATTACCTTGATCTTGCCGTCCTCCACGAAAACGTCGGCCTTGGTGCGGCCGGTCGTCGAAACAATTGTTCCACCCTTAAGTAATACACTCATCGGGGCCCTCCTTTTTGAATGGCTCGTATTTCATTTCGGCGGTAAGGCTCGGATCTTTCACCGCCGTTTCCCTGCGTTTCCATTCCCTGGGCATCTCCTTAAAGGAAATCAGGTCGGGGATCGGGCAGACGAAGGAGCACAACATGCAGCTCAGGCATTTTTCTTCCACCAGCCTGGGGCGCCGCTTCCGGCGGTCCCATTCCAGAGCCTGGCCTCCGGCGTCCCGGCACACGATGTAGCACTGGCCGCAACCCACGCATTTGTTCATGTCGTACTGGACAATCCCCTGTCGATCCAGCGCGAAGGCCTCCGTCTCGTAAAGATTCGGCAGCGCCTTTCCCACCAGGTCCGACACCGATGGAACGCCCCGGGAGGCCATGTAGTCGGACAGGCCTTCAATCATGTCCTCGACGATGCGGTAGCCGTAGTGCATGATCCCTGTGGTCACCTGTACCGTCCCGGCGCCCAGAAGGATGTATTCGAGGGCATCGGTCCAGGTCTCGATGCCGCCGATCCCGGAAAGCGGCAGTCCCAGCGTCTCGCACTTGGCCATGGAGGCGATAAAATTCAGCCCGATGGGCTTCACCGCCGGTCCAGAGGTGCCGCTGATGGCCCCTTTGCCGAAGACGTTCGGCCGGGGCACCCAGTCATCCAGCCCCACCGAGGAGATGCCCCGCACGGTGTTGATGGCCGAGATGGCGTCTGCACCCCCCTTCTTGGCGTAAAGGGCCGGTTCGGTGATGTCCGTGATGTTGGGCGTCATTTTGGCCATCACCGGGATGGAGACGTGATTCTTGACCGCTTCGGTGAACCGTTCCAGCAGGTGGAAGGCCTGACCCACCTTGTGGCCCGCGCCCTCAATACACATGTGCGGGCAGGAAAAATTCAGCTCCAGCATGTCGGCGCCGTTGTCCTCGGCGGCTTTGGCCAGGTAGACCCACTCGTCCTCGAAGAACCCCATGATGCTGGCGACAATGGGATGATCCGGATAGTGCTTCTTGAGATAGAGGCATTCCAGCAGATTGTCTTTCAGTGGCCGGTCGGAGATCTGCTCCACGTTCTGGACCGCGATCTCTTTGCTGTTGCCGTAGTGGATGCAGTGCATGCGCGGGGAAGGATGCGTAATGGGAAGCCGGTCGGAGTTGAGGGTTTTGAAGACCACGCCGCTCCATCCTGCCTGGAAGGCGCGTTCCACCATCTCCGCGCTGTTGGAGACCGGTGATGACGATAAAAGAAAGGGATTCTTGAATGCAATCCCGCAGAATGTTACGGATAAGTCGACTGGACCCTTCACGATCGTCCCTCCTGTTTGACCTCGCGTAAATACTCTTTGATGGCCCGGGCCGCCGCCTTGCCGTCCTGGACCGCCTGGACCACCAGGCCGGGACCCCGCACGATATCGCCGCCGGCAAAGACGCCTTTGCGCGAAGTGGCGCCGGTTTCAGGGTGGATTCGGACCCGTCTGTGTCCATCCACCTGCACGCCGGGATACCAGCGGGGAGAATCGGCCGGCGCCACGTTGCCGATGGCTTCGATGACCACCCGGGCGGGCAGGGTCCACTCGGAGCCTTTGACGGGTACCGGGCTGCGCCGGCCGGAAGCGTCCTCCTTGCCCAGGCGGGTGCGTACCAGCCGCACCCCTTTGACGTGCTTCCGGCCGTCGCTGACGTAGCCGACGGGCTGATTGAGGAGCAGGAAATGAACGCCGGCTTCCTGGGCGTCGACCCGTTCGTCGGGTTCCGCCAGCATCTGCGTAAATGAGCGCCGATAGACCAGATAAACATCCCTGGCACCCAGCCGGACCGCAGAGCCGACACAGTCCATGGCCACCGATCCGCCGCCGATCACCGCCACGTCCTTGCCTTCGACTTTCTTGGCCATTTGGTCGAAGCGGCCGTCGCGCAGGGCGGAAAGATAGTCCACCGAGGAAAAGACGCCGCCGATCTTTTTTCCCGAAGGCACCAGGCTTGTCGCTCCCCACAGGCCCGGTCCCAGGAACACGGCGCCGAATCCTTGTTCGAAAAGCCAATCCACGCCGGTTTGGGCGTCAATGGGCGTATTGCACCGGAACCTTACCCCCAGTCCCTTGATATCCTGCAGTTCCTTTTTCAGAAACTTGTCATCGAAACGGTAGGCAACCACTCCGTAGCGAAGGACGCCGCCCGGCTCCGGGCGTGATTCAAAGACCGTCACCCGGTAACCGTCCTTGGCCAGTTCGGCCGCGCAGCCCAGCCCGGCGGGGCCGGAGCCCACCACCGCCACCTTCTCGGGCCGCGGGGCGGGTTTCGGGAAGACCTTGAATCCCGTCTGCCACGTGTATTCGATGAGACACCGCTGGATCTTGCCGATCTGGATGGGCCGGTCGGCACCCTCCGGGCGCCCTTCCGAGACCATCCGGGCGCTGCACGCCTTTTCACAAAGGCGATGGGTGGGGCACAGGACGCCGCACGCGCCGCCCAGAATGTTATTTTCTTTGATGGTCCGGATTGCGCCGGTGATGTTTTTGAACCGCAGTTTACGGATGAACTCCGCCGGCCGGGTGTCTGCGGGGCACCCCTGGGAACAAGGGGCGTCGTGACAGAGCAGGCAGCGGTTGGCCTCAACGACGGCCTGGCCGAAATCGAATTCCTTGCGCATTGGAAAGAAACTTTTTCTGTGTTTCACCGTATATCTCCTTTACCCGTTGCGGTAACATTCCCTTCTGTCCGAGGCGGACGGATCCTTTATTTGTCCTGGGTGAAAGGCGTCATGGCCATTTTGTAGGGTCGTTTCTCAAAGAGGCGGCGTTGGGATTTCATCAAGGAAAACATAACTACGCCTTTAGAAAAAAAAAGTCAAACGGCAGCGGGATGTTTTATGCAGGCTTTCGGCGGTGGAATGTCTTTTTGAAAAACACTTGACGATGAAGAAACACCTCCACTAATATGCGATCGTTTCCAGTGAAACGTGTCGGGATTACTATTGCTGAAGGGAGGGTATCAATGGCTCGAATCGTTACATGCGCTCATATCCAGGCATCCAACGCCACGCATGAGGGAACGCCGGCCGAGATCAAAGAGGCCATGATCCAAAAACATCTCCCGCTGATCGAAGCGGCGGGAAAGAAGGGCGTTCAGATCCTGTGTTTGCAGGAAATTTTTCATGGGCCCTATTTCTGCGCCGAGCAGGATATCAAGTGGTACGGCACCGCCGAAAGCGTCCCCGGACCCATCACCGAACGAATGGCGGAGTACGCCAAAAAATACCGAATGGTCATGATCGTCCCCGTCTACGAGGAAGAAATGGACGGCGTTTATTTCAACACCGCCGCCGTCCTGGATGCCGACGGCCGTTACCTGGGAAAATTCAGGAAGGTCCACATCCCCCATACGTGGCCGGGGTTTTGGGAAAAGTTTTATTTCAAGCCCGGCAACCTGGGGTTCCCGGTCTTTGATACCGCCTATGCGCGGATCGGAATCTACATTTGTTACGACCGCCACTTCCCCGAATGCGCCCGGGAACTGGCATTGAAAGGCGCCCAAATCCTTTTCAATCCGTCCGCCACCACGGAAGGGAAGTCCCGGTATCTGTGGGAACTTGAACAACCGGCCCAGGCTGTGGCCAACGGCGTTTTCATCGGCGCCAACAATCGAGTAGGCCTTGAAAAACCATGGGAATTCGGCCGGTTCTACGGATCCAGCTACTTCGTGGATCCCCGGGGACAGATTCTGGTCAAGGGCAGCGAGGACAAGGATGAAGTGGTCGTGGCCGAGCTGGACCTGGATCAAATCCGGGAAGTCCGCGACGGGTGGCAATTTTTCAGGGACTTAAGACCCGATCAGTACACGGAACTCTGTCGAGTCATAAAATAGGCACGGTTCAAGTTCCTGAAACCCCACAGCGGGGGAACCCTGAAAGAGGAGAGAAGAAAATGAGCGAGCAATCGGCGGGTGAAAAGCAACACTGGATTGTCTATCCCATCGGCAGCAAACCGAAATGGCCGGTGGCGATCCTTTTGGGAATTCAACAATACCTCACCATGTTCGGCGCCACCGTGTTGATCCCTTTCATCATCGGCGGCGCCATGAAGCTCCCGCAGGAAGAACTGGCCCTGATGATCTCGACCATTTTCTTCACCTCGGGGATCTGTACCCTCATCCAACAGTCGCCTTTAGGAAACAAACTGCCCATCATCCAGGGGGGCACTTTTTCGTTCCTGGGGCCCACCTTCGCCATTATCGGCATGGTGACGGCGGAGAAATTCGGCGGCGGTCCGGAACCCCTGTGGCAGATTCAAATTCAACACCTGACCGGCGCCATCATGGTGGCCTCCATCTTTGAAATCGTTTTAGGGTATACCGGCATTATCGGCGCGGTCCAGAAGTACATCGGCCCCATCACCATCGGTCCCACCATCGCCCTCATCGGTCTGGCCCTCTTCGGCATCGGCGCCCCCTGGATGGCGGGAAACTGGATCGTCTCCATGATTACCCTGACGGCGCTCATCGTCTACTCCCAGGTTTTTTCCGCCAAGTCCCGGGTATTCATGCTCTTCCCGGTGTTGCTGTCCATCATCACCGGATGGCTGGCAGCTTTGATCGGCTCCGTCACCGGGATGATTTCGCCGGAAAGCCCGGCCTACCTGAAGACGGGCCTCATCGCCGCAGCCCCCTGGTTCAGTTTCAAGCCCATGCTCCCCTTCAAATGGGGGGTACCCGATTTCGGCTCCACGACCCTCTGGGCCGGCGCCGTAGGCATGCTGGCCGGCTATCTGGCTTCCATGATCGAGTCTATCGGGGACTACAATGCCTGCGCACGTATTTCCGAGGCACCGGCACCCACACCGCGCATGGTCTCCCGCGGACTGGGCGCCGAAGGGATCGGCTGCCTGATCGGGGGCATCCTGCAGACCGGCAACGGCACTACTTCCTACTCGGAAAACGTCGGTTCCATCGGATTGACGCGGGTGGCCAGCCGGCGGGTGGTGCGCTGCGGCGCGGCGGTGATGCTCCTTGTTCCGGTGGTGGGTAAATTCGGCGCTGTGCTGGCCACCCTGCCTCAGCCCGTGGTGGGGGCCATGTTTGTGGGACTTTTCGGCATGATCGCTTCGGTGGGGTTGTCCAACCTGCAGCTGGTCAACCTGAACAACTCCCGGAATCTTTTCATCATCGGGCTGGCTTTTTTTGCCGGATTGAGTTTTCCGGCGCACTTCGGGGAAGCCAAGAACGCCATCAACTGGTACGAGGCAGGCCGTTTCGCCGGGCTCATCGGCGATATGATCACCACCATCTTAAAGACCGGGATGGCGGTGGCCGGCATCACGGCGTTGCTTCTGGACAACCTGCTTCCCGGCGCCACCAAGGCCGAGCGCGGCCTGGAAGTGTGGGCCCAGGAAGCCTCCGAGGAAGCCTGGGAAAAGGCGGAAGCGGAATGGGCGGCCCTGAAGGAAGGCGAAGCGCGGGCCGTCTAGTGTCTGGCCGTTAACGGATTCCGTGACGGAGCGGATTCAGGAGGCCTTTGGGAAATACCATACCCTCAAAGGCCTCCTCTTCCCGGCTATCGGGGGTGCATTGCGTGTCCAGGGGAGTATTATATATCGTTTACGCGATGATGGGATTCATCGGGATCATTGCCATGTATTCACTGCTCAACGCCGGCAATCCCGGGAGCCTGCTCAGATTCGTACTGCCCGATCCGGCCCATGATCTTTATGTGGCCATGGGTTCCTCTTTTCTCGTCTTCATCCTGGGATTCGTGGTTTTTTACTCCAGAGACCGGGAAGACTTTCAGCGGCTGCTGGAAATGAATTCCGATCGCATCCGGCACCTGCGCCGGCAGGGCAAAAGCGACGCCCAGATCGCCGATTCCCTCCTGGAAGCCATGGGGAGTGCCGGTGGATATCGGCATCGCCTGGCCCGCAAGAAGTTGATCCTTTATCTTTCCGATTTTCAGTAACGGCACCGGTTTTCCCGGTAGGAAATGGCCGGTGGTTTTTTGAAATGATCGAATTTTTCAAAAACCAGCAATGGATGATCATCGCCGTGCTCTTTTTCGGTCTCCTCGCTTATGTCGCGTTATTGCGCCGGCGGGATCGAAAGTGGATCGAAGGACGGTTCGGCCGGAACCCCGTCCTGGCCATGAGCTTCGGCGTCAACTACTTCGGGTGTTTCGGCGATCCAGGCCCCCCGGGCCGGAGCAGCGGGTTTCTGCTGTTGATGCGGGACCGGCTTTTCTACCGCAGCCGGGTCAAAAGAATCGAACTGGATATCCCTGCGCGTGCCATCTTTCGTGCCTATATGGACCGGGTGCACAAAGGCGTCGACCTGCATCAGTCCGTCATGAAGATCGATTTCATCGACCCCGGCGGAAATCGCAATACCGCCGCATTCAAAGTGCCCTATCCGGCCCAGTGGATCCGGGCCATTGAAAACCTGCGGCCCGGAAACGACGCCGCCGCATCCCAGGCGCCCGTCTCCTAGGCGGCATCCCGGCGCCTGCGTTTCGATGCCTTGTGGTTCCGCCTTTACCGCTGTTTTTCAGTCAAGGGCGGTGCCCCAGTCGTACTGGCGCTTGATATATTTTAAGAACATCCCGGTTTTGGTCCGCTGCACCCCGTCGATGTGGTTGATCTTGTCAAAGATCAGCCGGTTCAGTTCGTCCAGGTCCTTGACCACGAATTCCGTATCGATTCCTGTTCCGCCGGTGGTCTGGACGATAAACCACAGGGGCTTCAGCTTCTTCAACTGGACGATGATGGCGTCCATTTTTTTGATGTCCACATAAATGCGGATGTGGCCCACGATTTTAAACCCCAGTTTTAATGGATTGCTCACCGCTACGATTTGAATCACTTCGTCTTTGATGAGACGGTTCAAACGGGTTCGGACGGTGGCCTCCGAAATCCCGATCTCCTTGGCGATATCGGTGTTCGATATGCGGCCGTCCTTCTGCAGCAGCCGAATCATTCGGCAATCCACGGCATCGATCTCCCTCTTTTTATTCTTGTTCTGGTTTTTTTTCATCGTCCCTCCTTGGATGCGTCCATGCGGTCATGCCCCCGCAGAAACCGCGATGCCGCCGGAAAACCGTCGGCACGCCACCGATTTTCGACAAATGGATGGCGCATTGTTAACAGAAAACACAAAAACAATGCAATTATTATCCTTATATCGCATTTTTTTTATTTTCAAATTATATTTTTCGTAATTATCGAACATTTATTTCTTGACATCCGCCGGAAACCCGCCTAAGATTCCCATGCTTTTGAGATCGTATCCGGTCCGTCCGGGCGAGCGCCGCATTGAACCGCATCAGCGAGCGCATTCCCCGCTGCTTGCAGCGGGGAGGCTTCAATCATTCAGCTGAGTAAAGGAGGTACCCGAATGGCATTGCCGTTGATGAAAAACTATGTAAACGGAGAATGGGTCGAATCCAATTCGAAGACCATCGGCGATGTGTGGAATCCGGCCTTGGGAGAGAAAATCGCCCGGGTCGCCTATGGCGCAAAGGAAGACGTGGACAAGGCCGTGGCCGCCGCCAATGCGGCTTTCTGGGAATGGCGGACGACGCCGCCGCTGACCCGGGCGCGGTATCTGTTCCGGCTCAAGGACGCATTTGAAGAAAACTTCGAAGAGATCGCGCGGGTGCTGACCACCGAGCAGGGAAAATGCATCGACGAAGCCCGGGGGGAAGTCCGGCGCATGATCGAAAACGTGGAGCACGCCACCGGGGTGACCACGCTCATGTGCGGCTACACCCTGGAAGATATCGCCAAGGACATCGATTGCTACGGACATCGCCAACCCATTGGCGTTTTCGCCGCCATCGTCCCGTACAACTTCCCGGGCATGGTCGCCTGGTGGTTCCTCCCCTACGCCATCGTCTGCGGCAACACCTTCATCGTCAAACCCTCCGAGCAGGTCCCCATGACCCAGACCAAAATTTTTGAAATCGTGGATGAGATCGGCTTCCCGGAAGGTGTGGTCAACATGGTTCACGGATCCCGGGACGTGGTCAACGCCTTGCTGGAACATCCCGACATCGAAGGGATCTCCTTTGTGGGTTCCACCCCCACCGCCAAATACATCTACGAGCGGTGCGGGGCCACGGGCAAGCGCGTGCAGGCGCTGGGCGGCGCCAAAAACGTGGTGGCCGTCACACCGGATGCGGACCTCGGAGCGGGGATGCCGTCGTTGATCACCTCCTTCTTCGGCTGCACCGGGCAGCGCTGCCTGTCCGGTTCGATCCTGGCGCCGGTGGGGGACGTGGCCGACGAATTGATTGAAAAGTTTCTCTTTGCCACGAAGATGATGAAGGTGGGGAACGGCCTGGATGAACAGACCGGCATGGGTCCGGTGGTCAGCGCCGCCCATAAGGAGAGGGTGCTGGGATTCATCGAAAAGGGGATCGAAGAAGGCGCCGACCTGATCCTGGACGGCCGAAATTTCAAAGTCCCCGAGTATCCCAACGGGTTTTTCATCGGTCCCACCGTTTTCGATAACGTCACACCCGATATGACCCTCGCCCGCCAGGAAATATTCGGGCCTGTGGTCAGCATCGTGCGCTGCAAGGATCTGGATGAAGCCATCGAACTGGTCAACACGCGCGGCTTTGCCAATGCGGCCTGTCTTTACACCGGCAGCGGCGGCGCTGCGCGGGAATTCAAATATCGCGTAAAGCCCAGCATGGTGGGCATCAATATCGGCATCGCCGCGCCCATGTCCTTTTTCCCCTTCGGCGGCGCCGGCGACTCCATGTTCGGCGATATCAAAGGCCACGGCCAGGAAATCTTCCACTTTTTCACCGATACGAAGGTGGTCATCGAAAGGTGGTTTTAACAAAGGAGCAAAAGCATGCCCTTGGAAAATTTTGGAAGCGTATTGAATTTCGCAGAGCAGCTGGAAAAAGAAGACTCGGCGTTCTACGGTATCCTGGCTGGAAATCCGGCCTGTGCGCCGAACAGGGCTCTTTTTGAATCGCTGGCCGCCGATGCGAAAAAAAACATCCGGATCATTGAGCGGACCCGCCGGGAAAACGTCACGGAAATGATCCTGGAGCCGATCAAGGATTTCACCCGGGAGTCCTTCTGCGTGGCGTGCCAGGGGGCGGAAACCCTGAACGCCGCGGAAGCGGTGGAAACGGCCAAACGACTCGAGGACCGCGCCCATCGGTACTACGCGGAAGCCGCCGAAAGAATCAAGGCCCTTCCGGAAGTGGCGCGTGCCTTAAAGAGTCTGGCAAAAAAACGAAAGGCCCACATGGACCAGCTGGCCGGCATTTAACCCGCCGTGCCGTCCAATGGGATGATGGCTGAAAAAGGAGCAGAAACCATGAGTGACATTGTCTCCAAAGTGCAGGAACTCACCCGACACACTTACGGCACCTGGAACCGCCAATCGGCCTGGAAAACACCCATGTTGATAACCGACGCCGAGGGGATTTATTTTTACAACGCCGACGGGAAACGGTTCATCGATTTTTCTTCCCAGTTGATGTGCTCCAACCTGGGGCATAAAAACCCGGCGGTGATCGAGGCCATCGTGAAGCAGGCGGAACGACTCCCCTATGCCGCTCCCGGCTTTGTCACCGAAGCGTCCATCGCCGCGGTGGAGGCGTTGCGATCCGTGATGCCCGAACCGCTGAACCAGTTTTTCTTCTCCACCAGCGGCACCGAAGCCAACGATGCGGCCCTGATGCTGGTGAGACAGAAACAGGCGCCGGCCTATAAAATCGTCTCCCGGTATCACTCCTACCATGGATCCACTTCCGGTGCCTTGACGCTGACGGGGGATCCGAGGCGGTGGCCGGCGGAGCAGGCGCGGTATACCATCCAGGGTGTCCTCTATGCACCGGATCACTATTGCTACCGCTGTCCGTTTGATTTGATCTATCCGCAGTGCAACGTGCAGTGCGCCCGTTTCCTGGATTATCTTTTCAAAGAAGAAGGAAACGTGGCGGCGTTCATCGTGGAACCGGTGGTGGGGACCAACGGCCGGATCGTACCGCCGCCGGAATACTTTCCCCTGGTACGCCGCATCTGCGACGAAAACGGCGTCCTCCTCATCGCCGATGAAGTCATGTCCGGCTGGTATCGGACGGGAGCCGCCTTTGCCGTGCAGCATTGGAACGTGACGCCGGACATCATGACCACAGCGAAGGGGGCCAGCACGGCATACACACCGGTGGCCATCACCGCCACGACCCAGGGAGTGAAGGATTTCTTCGAGGATACTTTCTTTTGTCACGGCCACACCTATGCCTATCACGCCCTGGCCCTTTCGGCGGTCCCGGCAGCGGTGTCCGAATATCAAAAACTCATGGCCTCCGGTCTGCCCCAGCGCACCGCTGCCTATCTCAGGGAAAAGCTTTACGCTCTCGGAGAAAAACACATCTGCATAGGGGATGTGCGCGGCATCGGCCATTTCTGGGGCTTTGAGATCGTTAAAAACCGCAAAACCAAAGAACCCTTCGACGTCAAGCCGGATAAGCTGACGGGCAAAGCCCTCATGACGGGAAAAATCGCCGCCGAAGCCATGAAAAACGGCCTTTACCTGGCGCCCTGGTACGATACGCTGGTGATCGCGCCGCCGCTCATCATCACGGAAAACCAAATCGATGAAGCCCTTGACATTCTCGATAAGGCACTGGTTGTCGGGGACAAGGAAGCCGTCGAAACGGACGCGCCTCTTTCCAAAAGCGCCGAATACTGATGGCCCTCGATCCGGCCGTGCTCCAGGCGCAGCCGGATCGTTTCTCTTCAGGGGTCAGGGGTGCATGAAACCGCGGGGCAACACGGTTTTCCGGCCCCTGGCCCCTTTTCATGGACGCTGCAGGCGATCAAGCCGGTTCTGTCATCCGCTTTTTCAGCTCCGACAGGGTTTCCTCCGGCATCTTGAAGGAGTGCTCCGGTCCCGGAAAAGCTCCCTGCTGGACGTCCTTTTTATAAGCTTCCATGGCTTCCAGGATGATCGTGCGGATCTGTAGATATTGCTTGACAAACTTGGGCACGAACTTGTCGAAGAGCCCGATCATGTCGTGGGTGACCAGGACCTGACCGTCCACGTCCACACCCGCCCCGATGCCGATCACCGGCACTTTCACGGATTCCGCCACCAGTTTTCCCAGGGGCGCCGGCACCGCCTCCAGGATAATGGAAAACACCCCTGCCCGCTGCAACGCAATGGCGTCATCGATGATCTGCTTTGCCGCCGCCGCATCGCGTCCTTGCATGCGGAAGCCGCCCAGGGCGCTGGCGGTTTGCGGAGTCAACCCGATATGGCCCATCACCGGAATCCCGGCCTTGACGATGGACCGGATCGTGGGGGCGAAGTCCACCCCGCCCTCCAGTTTCACCACGTCGCAACCCCCTTCCTTCATCAGGCGGCCGGCATTGATGATGGCATCCCGGATGGAGGTGTTGTAACTCATGAAAGGCATGTCCCCCACCACCAGGGACCGCTTGCATCCCCTCACCACCGCCCGGATATGGTGAATCATGTCTTCCATGGTGACCTCCACCGTACCGTTGAGTCCCATGACCACCATTCCCAGGGAGTCCCCCACCAGGACGATGTCCACTCCGGCCTGATCGGACAAAAGACCGAAGGGGTAATCATAAGCGGTGACCATCACCAGTTTCCGGCCTTCTTCTTTTGCACGCTGCACATCCAAAACGGTTACTTTCTGAGTCATATTTTCCTCCCTTGTCATTTTTGGATTTTTGCACGATAAACGTCTCGAATCGATGGACGTCTCCCGGTCACCGGGCTCAGGCGTAGTGGGCCTGGAGGGTTTGAATCAGGGCGGCCAGGGTCTGGTTGACGGGCACGGACAGTCCCAGGGCTTCGGCGGACCGCACCACGTACCCGTTGATGGCATCGATCTCGGTGGTCCGTTTTTGATCCACGTCCTGTCCCATGGAGGAACGATTCGCCGCGGTGGCTTCCGCCACGGCCAAAACATGGTCCACGGCATCTTCCCGAACGGAAATCCCCTGGGCCCGGGCCACGGCCACGGCTTCCTTCACGGCGGCGGCGCTCAGACGCCGTGTTGCTTCCAGATCCAGGAGCTGGCCGTTTTTAATTCCCGTCAATGCCGTAATCGCGTTGATTCCCACGTTGATGATGAGTTTGTTCCACAGCACGGGCAAAACCTCTTCCACCACTTCGGTTGGGATGGATGCCTCATTGAATACGGCGCCGGCGGCTTTCGCCTGATGCATGCCGCCGCCTGTTTTCGACCAGGGGCCGATGACAGTGGGTCCTTTTCCGGCGTGCCGGATATGCCCCGGCCCCAGGAGGGTCGCACCGTGAGAGGTGGTACCCACGACGATATGCTCTGCCGGGGCGGCGGCCGCCAAAAGTTCGGCGTTTCCCATGCCGTTTTGAAGGGTCAAAACGGTGCCCCCGGAGCCGGCCAGCCGGGCGGCGGTTCGGGATGCCGCCGCGGTGTGGGTGGATTTCACGAATACGACCACCAGCTGGGCGGAACCCGCTTCGGCCGGGTCAAGGGTCGCTCGGATCTTGACGGAACGCTGTTTTTCTTCGGATTCGATGATCAACCCCCCGTCATTGACGGCCGCCACATGTTCCTTCCACACATCCACCAGCCAGACGCTGGATCCGGCTTCTGCCAAAAGGGCGCCGAAAAGACTCCCCATGGCACCCGCGCCGATCACGGCGATTTTCATGTCTGTTCTCCTTCCAATCCACGGCCGCTGTTCAACCAGCAGGCCGTCCAGTGATCCGGTACGATTTCCTCCAAACACGGTTTTTCCAGGCGACAGCGGTCAAAGCAGTATGCGCATCGGGGGTGAAACGGGCATCCCGGCGGCGGATCCACGGGACTGGGGACATCCCCTTCCAGCAACACCGGTTCGCTTCGGCGGTGCGGATCCGGAAAGGGAACGGCCTTCAGCAGCGCCTCGGTATACGGGTGGCGCGGTTGGCGGATGAATTCCACGGTGGGGGCCAGTTCCATGATGCCGCCCAGATACATGACCGCGATGCGGTCACAAACGTGTTCCACCACGCTCAAATCGTGGGAAATAAAAACGTAGGCCAGTTCCATCTCTTCCTGCAGGTCCTCCAAAAGATTGATGACCTGGGCCTGAATGGAAACATCCAAGGCGGATACCGGTTCGTCCGCGACGACCAGATCGGGCCGCACACACAAGGCGCGGGCGACGCCGATGCGCTGGCGCTGCCCTCCGGAAAATTCGTGGGGATACTTGTCCAGATCGCCCGCCCGCAGCCCCACCTTTTCCAGCAGTTCCGCGGCCACCCTTCGACGTTGGCTTTTCGTCCGGTTCGAGGTGGCCCGAAGCGGCTCCGTGACGATGGCCTCCACTTTCATCCGCGGATCCAGGCTCGAATAGGGATCCTGAAAGATGATCTGCATGCGGCGGCGCAGCTGTAACAGTTCCGTCCGGGACATGGCGAAAATATCTTTTCCGTCGAACGTCACCCGCCCCGAGGTGGGTTCCATCAGCCGGAGAATCAAGCGGCCCAGGGTGGTCTTCCCGCATCCGGATTCCCCCACCAATCCGAAACTTTCGCCCCGGGCCACGGTGAAGGAAACCCCGTCCACCGCCCTGACCCACCCGGAAGGTTTTTTCAGAAATCCGCCCCCCAACGGAAAGGACTTCACCAGGCCGGTGACCTGCAAAAGCGCCCGATCACCCATGGACCCCTCTTTTTTCCGGGAATGCAAACAGCCAGCACCGCGCCCAATGGTCACCATCGATTTCCGCCGGCGCCGGTTTTTCTTTGCGGCACCGGTCAAAGGCGTCGGGACAGCGGTCGGCGAATTTACACCCCACCAGGGTTTCCGTTGACGGCGGGACGGTGCCGGGGATTTCTTTCAATCTTCGGCCCCTGTCGTGTCCTCCCAGGCGCGGCATGGACCGAAGGAGTCCCTGTGTGTATGGGTGAAAGGGATGGTCGAACAGCTCGGTCACGGGGGCGGCTTCCACCACCTCGCCGGCGTACATCACCAACACCCGGTCCGCGGTTTGGGCCACCACACCGAGATCATGGGTGATCAGGAGCATGGACATGCGGCTTTCTTCCTTGAGGGCCATCATCAGGAAAAGGATCTGGGCCTGGATCGTCACATCCAGGGCCGTGGTGGGCTCGTCGGCGATCAACAGTTTGGGTCCGCAGATCATCGCCATGGCGATCATGACCCGCTGGCGCATCCCGCCGGAGAGCTGGTGGGGATAATCATTGAGCCGTTTGCGCGCGGCGGGGATCTTCACCCGTTCGAGATAATCGGCGGCCTGTTCCATGGCCGCGGACTGGGGCATGTTCTGATGCACCATGAGGGGCTCGGCCACCTGGCGGCCGATGGGCAGCACCGGATTCAGGGAAGTCATCGGTTCCTGAAAAATCATGGAGATCTCTTTTCCCCGCAGCCGCCGCAACGCCTGCGGGCCGATGGCCAGGAGATTCCGGCCTTCGAACAGGGACCGACCGGCCGAGATCTTTCCGGGCGGGGAAGGGATCAAACCCAGGATCGCCAGTGAAGTGACGCTCTTCCCGCAGCCGGATTCTCCCACGAGCCCCACGGTTTCCCCCGTGCGGACGGCCAGGGAAACGCCGTCCACCGCCCGGGCGATCCCCTCGGGAGTATGAAAATCGACCTGCAGATCTTGAATGTCGAGCAGGGGAGGGATCACGCCGCTTCTTCCGGATGCAGGTAGAAAAGGGCCGTCAGGGCATAGATCCGCGCCGTATCGGCCAACTGGTCCAGATCCACCCATTCATCCGCCTGATGGGGGACCAGGCGATCGCCGGCGCCCATGGTGACGATGGGGATCTGCTTTTGCGCCCACAGGAACGTGCCGTCGGTGGCGCCCAGAACGCCCCCGTAGGCTGGTTCCCGGCCCCAAATCGTTCGGGTGGCCCCATGGGCCGCCCGAACCACCGGTTCCCGGCGGTCGGTGAGGGTGCATGGGCGGTCGGTGAGGATTTCCAGGCGGATGTCCAACCCTCGACTGCGCTCCACGTCCAGCTGCCGGTCATAGGCGGCGTAGTCTTCCTGAACCCGCCGGGACACCGTATCCATCAATTGCTGGAGTGCGGCGATGATTTCCGGATGGGACTGCGCCGGAACGGTGCGGATATCCGCCAGCACGAGGGATTCTGCCGGGATCACGTTGAGCTGTGGCGGGCCGCTTTTCGGGGCTTGGATAACCGTGGGTGTAAAGCTGGGCCAGCCCAGATACGGATCCCTCCCGGAAGCCTGCGCGGCAGAGGCTTCCAGGGCGTGCAGGCCGTCGATGATGCGGGCCAGCGCCGGTGCCGTGTTCAATCCTGCAAGGGGCATGGCGCCGTGGCTCATGTGGCCGGTTACGGTCATCCGGGCGCGCAACGCCCCCTTCTGGGAACAGCAGATCATTCCGTCCTGGGGTTCGCAGATGACCGCGGCGGTAACACCGTCGGCATGCCCCCGGTGGATGAAATCCTGCACGCCCAGCATCTGGCCTTCTTCGTCGCAAAGCACGCCCCCCACAATGGTTCCGCCCAGGAGGACACCGGCCCGCTTCAGGGCTGCCATGGCGATGAGCATGGCCGCCAGGTTCCCCTTGGTGTCGCAGGTTCCGCGGCCGTACATCCGGCGGCCCACGATTTCGGCGCCGAAAGGATCGTACCGCCAGGCCGAAACATCCCCCGGCGTCACCACGTCCGTATGTCCTTCGAACATCAAACATCGTGGGCCGGGACCCGCCGGCCAGGTCACAATCACATTGGGCCGTCCGGAGACCACCTCCTCCTGGCGGACCTGGAAGTCTTCCCTGCGGGCCCATTCGGCCGCCTTCGCGGCCGCCGCGGCCTCGCCGGTGCCCGCTTCCGGGTCCCAAACCGAATTGATCCGCACCAGCTGCGCCGTCAGCTCGACCAGTTCTTCGGGCTTGATTTCCTGCAATACCCTTTGAATCGTGTCTTCGGAGATCATCGGATATCCCTTCCTTTTTCTTACCGCATCCTAACCATCCTGGGATCAAGGGTATCCCGCAATCCGTCCCCCAGCAGGTTGAATCCGAGAACCGCCCAGGCGATGGCAAGCCCCGGGAAAACCGCCATCCAGGGCGCCCGGGACATGAAGGTCTGCGCTTCGTTGAGCATCCTTCCCCAGGACGCGGTGGGGGGCTGGGTACCCAATCCCAGGTAGCTGAGGCCGGCTTCGGCCAGAATGGCCACGGCAAATTGCACCGTCCCCTGTATCAACAAAGGAGAAAGGATGTTGGGCACCACGTGGCGCCAGGTGATGGTCCATTCGCTCACGCCGCCGGCCCTGGCCGCCGTGATGAATTCCCGTTCCCACAGGGTCATGGCCACGGCCCGGGTCAGGCGTGCGAAGACCGGAATGTAGAAGATGCCGATGGCCAGCATGGCGTTGATCATGGACGGTCCCAGGATGGAGGTGATCAAAATGGCGGTCAATACCGCCGGAAATCCGAAAAGCAGATCCGAAATACGCATGATGATTTCATCCACGAATTTTCCGAAGTACGCCGATGCAAGTCCCAGCAGCACTCCCAGGCTCATCCCGATGGCCACTGTCACGAGCCCCACGATGATGGAGCTGACCGCACCCGTCATGACACGGGAGAGGGTGTCCCGGCCGTACTGGTCGGTGCCCAGCGGGTGGGTCCATGAGGGCCCTTGAAGCCGGTTCTTGGCGTTCATTTTATCGGCGTCAAAGGGCGTCCACACCAGGCTGAGGGCCGCCGCCAGCACCACCACGGCGGACATGACGAACCCGACGGTGAAGTTGAGGTTGCTGAAGAACCGCTTCATTCCTCTTTCCTATTCCAGCTTCACCCTTGGATCGATGTAAGCGTATGCCAGATCGATGACAAAGTTTACCACCACAACGGCGGCGGCCATGAACAGCACCACGTCCCGCACCACGGGGAGATCGCGCTGGCCGATGGCGTTGAACACGAGACGGCCCAGCCCCGGCAGGTAGTAGACGTTTTCAATGATGATGGCGCCGGCCAGCAGCTGCCCCAGCTGCAGCCCCATGATGGTGAGCACCGGAATCAAGGCGTTGCGAAGGGCGTGGGTATAGATGACGGTGCGTTCCATGAGCCCCTTGGCCCGTGCGGTGCGGATATAATCCTCCCTTAAGACTTCCAGCATGGAGGACCGGGTCAGGCGCGTTAAAATCGACGCCCGGATGACGCCCAGCGCAAAGGCCGGCAGCAGGATGGCCTTGAAGGATCCCCACACATCCACGGTCCAGCCGGGAAATCCCCCTGCGGCGAACCATCCCAGCTTCACCGAAAAAAAAAGGATCAAGAGGATTCCCAGCCAGAATTCCGGAACAGCCAGCCCTAATTGGGTGAAAAACATCACGGAAACGTCGGCGGGGCGATTTTGGCGGCAGGCGGCGTAAATCCCCATGGGCAGGGAAAGGATCACGGCAAAGACCATGGCCAGCAACGCGATGGGACCGGTCACCGCCAGCCGGCTGACAATCAATGCATTGACCGGCATGTCATAGTTGAGGGAACGGCTCCCCTGACCGGTGATCAGCTGCACCAGCCACTGGAAGTATTGGGCCCAGAAAGATTGGTCCAAACCCAATTCGCTCCGCAGATTCGCCAGCGATTCGGGGGTGGCGTTGATTCCCAGCATGATCTGGGCCGGATCTCCGGGAAGGACGAAAAGAACGGAGAACACGGTAATGGAAACCAGCAGCAGCAGGAGCAGCAGCGTGATGCATTTTTTGATGAAATAGGGGACCATGGGAAGAGAAATCGGCCGGCCGCGCCGTTCGGGCGGCGGCCGGCCGATCCATATTTTAGATTATTGATCCAGCCATACCTCGGTGGCATCCAGGGCGATGGTGGGATAATTTTCCCACCAGTTCATGACTGCATTCTTCATTATCGGCAGGCTGGGCGCGGAAAAGAGATAGCCGTTGACCGCATCCTCTGCGATGATTTCCTGGCAGCGGCCGAACCATTCGGCCTTTTCCGCTTCGTTGGGCGCTTTCAGGGCTTTGGTATACGCATCCCGAAACTCCTGGGAATCGTATTGAAAGTAATACTCCGGATTGGCATAGATACCGATATCCCAGGCCTCCACATGACCGATCATGGTCAGGTCAAAGTCTTTTTGCTTGAAAATCCGATCCAGCCAGTAGCCCCATTCCACCACCTCGATCTTGAGTTTGATCCCCACCTGCCCCAGCATATCGGCGATGACCTCGCCGGCCCTTCGGGAATAGGAATAAATCGCCGGGAGCTTGATGGTGGCGTCGAACCCGTCGGGGTATCCTGCTTCGGCCAGCAGTTCCCTGGCCTTTTCAGGGTTGTAAGGGAACTTGCCGGTCAGATCTTTGTAATACGGCGTGGATGGGGACCAGTGGGAACCGATGGGGGTGCCGTAGCCGAACATCACCAGATCGATAACGGTCTGCCGGTCGATGGCATGGGCCATGGCCTGCCGGACCAGTTTGTTGTCGAAGGGTTTCCGCTTGTTGTTGGTGGACATGATCACCTCGCCGGTGGTGGTGCCGGCAAAGACTTTGAACCGCTTGTCCTTTTCCATCTCGGAGGCTTGCTCGGGGGCGGCGATGTACCCGATCACATCGATATCGCCGGCCTTCAAGGCAGCGATCTGCGCACTGGGATCGCCGATGAACTTGAAGGTGACCTTGTCGAGATAGGGGAGTTCGGGGTTCCAGTATTTTTCATTGCGCACCATCTCCACCCGGTCCCCCCGCACCCAGGCGACGAACCGGAAAGGACCGGTACCCACCGGCTGGCTGGCGGCGTTTTCATGCCCTTTCATGGGGAGCATGACGGCGTCCCCTTCCGCCATGTGGGCGATGAAAAGCGCGTCCACGTCCTTAAGGGTCACCACCAGGGTGTGGTCATCCGGCGTTTCGATTTTTTCGATGCCTCGAAAATATTCGGGATGGGCGTTTTTGGTGGTTTCCGCGGCGCTGCGTTCCAGGTTCCACTTGGCGGTCTGGGCGTTAAAGGGTTCTCCGTTATGGAACGCCACCCCTTTCCGCAGGGTGAACGTGTAGACCTTGCCGTCCGGCGATACCGTCCAGGCGGTGGCCAGGCCCGGCACGAATTCTCCGGTGCGCTTGACCTTCACGAGTCCTTCGTAGATGTTGGAAAAGACCACCCGGTCGATGGCCGCGGCCGTATTGGCGGTGGGGTCGAGTCCCGGGGGCTCGGCCGGTTGGCAGACGACGAGACTCCCGCCTTTTTTCGGCGTCTCTGCCGGGAGTTGTTGGACCGGGACGAGCAGGGTGAATGCCAGCATTGCAAGGATGATTTTTTTCATCGTGCCTCCTTTTTCTTGAGCGTTCAAAATTTACGGAAACTGCCCCTTTAAAAAGAACTTTTTTTATTCCAATTGCAGCGGAAAGTCCAGCGTTTTGCACCAAGGAAAGTCCTATGGGTGGCGATTTTCAAGGTCCCGGAACGCCTGCATTGTACCGATGCTTTCGGCGTCGAGGACCCCCCGGATGATGGCCCGGGACAGACAGTCGGCCGCCGCGTGGCCGATGTGGCTGACGGCCTGGACCTGAGGAAGGGAAAAGAAGCCTCTGGGATCCGGAAGATCCCGGAGGCCGGTGGCCATGCAGAACAGGGTATCGCCGTCGAACATGGTATGCGCCGGGCGGATGGCTCTTGCCAGACCGGCATGGGCCATCTGGGCCACCTTGGTGGCCTGGGACTTGCTGAGTTTGGCATCGGTGGCCACCACTCCGATGGTGGTGTTTTGCACCGGGGCCGCACCCGGCCGCGGCGGCACCCGGACGCACCGGGAGCCCTGTTCTTTGAATTCGTTTTCCATCTCGAGACCGATTTCCCAGGGGCGGCCCGTTTTTGGATTGACGACGGTTCCGTCGGAGTTGACGGCCACAACGGCCCCAACGGTGATACCGTTTTCCAGTACGATGCTCGCGGTGCCCAGTCCCCCCTTGAAACCCCCGGAAAAAGCGCCGGTCCCGGCACCCACGGTGCCGGTGGCCACCGGGCCGTCATCGGCCGCTTCACAGGCTGTTCTCCCCCATTGGGGATTGATGGACGGGATGAACGCCGGCCCCCGCCCCAAATCATAGAGCACGGCGGCAGGGACAATGGGGGCCACGAAGCGGTCTTCCAGGGGAAATCCGAACCCTTTTTCCGAAAGCCAGCGCACCACCCCGTCCGCAACGGCCAATCCATAGACCGACCCGCCGGAAAGGACCACCGCCTGGGCCTTTTCCACCAGATTCACGGGATCGAGGAGATCGGTTTCTCTCGTCCCCGGAGCAGACCCGCGCACGTCCACGCCGGTCACCGCTCCTTCGGGGCAGAGGATTACGGTCAATCCGGTGACCGCCTCCCGATCGGTGTAGTGTCCCACACGAAGGCCGGCCACATCCGTTACGGCATTGTATTTCCCGGGCTTTTCCACCTGCAGACCTCCCCTTCTCTCCTTTCCTTGTTCCCGGGCGTTTCCATTTGCTGATATTGTTTGTTTTTACGCCAAGGCAAAGAAAAAGACAATTCGAAATGGGTCGGGTGAACGAAATCAACCGGCCCGAATGGAATGATATGGACCTTGAACATCGAAGGATTATCCTGTATACAAGAAAAAAACGCGGCGGTCATCTGACCTGCATTCGACCGGAAACGCTGAAATTGAAGCGATGAAGGTTTTCGACAGGCAAATTAGAAAAAAGTCTCCCGCAAAAGAAAGGAATGTTAAGGCGCTTTCGCCGTAACCCACTGATTTTATTGGTACGCCTGGCAGGACTCGAACCTGCGACCTACGGATTAGAAGTCCGTTGCTCTGTCCAGCTGAGCTACAGGCGCACTGCTGGAAGCGCTTTATAACACGAGACGCTTTGGATGTCCACGAAAACGAAATCAAAAAAGACCCCGGCCGGCGGCCCCTCCAAGAAGCCGAAAAAGAAGGCGGAGAAGCCGGCGCCGGTCATCGATAATCGTTTGCCGGCAAAAGAGACGGGGGAAAAAGCCCTAGTCCGGTACGATCCTCTCCAGCGCTATCTCATGGAGATCAGTCAGTACCGGCTCTTGACCCGGGAAGAAGAGATCGAACTGGCCAAGCGGGTCCTGGAAAAAGGGGACCGGGACGCGGCATATATCCTGGTGACCTCCAACCTCCGGCTGGTGGTGAAGATCGCCCTGGAATTCCAGAGGATCTGGATGCAAAATCTTCTGGATTTGATCCAGGAAGGCAACATCGGCCTCATGCAGGCAGCGCGGAAATTCGATCCTTATAAGAACGTCAAGTTCAGCTACTATGCGTCATTCTGGATCAAGGCCTATATTCTGAAATTCATCATGGACAACTGGCGCCTGGTCAAGATCGGCACCACCCAGGGACAACGGAAGCTGTTTTTCAAACTGAAAAAAGAAAAGCAACGCCTCATCGATCAGGGATTCGATCCCAAACCCAAACTCCTTTCCCAGCGCCTGGGAGTGACGGAAAAAGAAGTCGTGGAGATGGATCAGCGCCTGGACGGATGGGACCTGTCCCTGGACGCCCCCATTAAGGAGGATTCGGACACGGAACGGATGGATTTCGTCAGCACCGAAAGTGACTCCATTGAAGTCCAGATGTCCAAAAAAGAGATGGATTCCATACTCCATGAAAAAATCGACGCCTTTAAAGAGCAGCTGACCCCACGAGAGCTGGAGATATTCGAACTGCGGATTTTCTCGGAGTCGCCGGTGACCCTTCAAGAAATCGGGGAACGATACGGGATCTCGAGAGAACGCGTACGCCAGGTCGAAAAAAACATCGTCAAACGGATGCGGGAGTTTTTTAAGGAAGAGATATCCGACTTTGATACATTTTCCGCCTCCACCGGATAATTCACCGGGTCCAGGGGGTTGTTCGCACCGCAACCCTTTGTCTCTCTTTTTCCGAAAAGGCGTGAACGACGCTCACCAAAGCCTTTTTACGATTGAAAGGATCCGTGTTTTCATGAAAATCCGTCTGGTGAAATGGGTGCTTTTCCTTTTGCCCCTGCTTATTTTCATGGCCTGCGCCGCCTCCAAATCGAGCGGACCGGCCGGCCAAACCGCTTCCCTGGAAACCGTTTCCAAAAGCGGCGCGGAGTGGCCCGGGAATGCGTATTTTTATTATTTGGCGGCCCGGCGGGAGCTGGAAAGCGAAAACGCTGAAAAAGCCCGCCAACTCCTCGGCAAGGCCATATTGCACGATCCGCGCTCCACCTTTTTGAAGATGGAGTCGGCCTTGCTTCTGGCCGAACAAGGGGAATCCCGACAGGCCCTGGAGGTCATGCGAAGCGTGACCGCACAAGATCCGACCCATGCGGAAGCGCTGGTGCTTCTGGGAAAACTGGAGCAGGAGCAAAAAAATCACGCCGCCGCGGCGGAGGCCTTTGAACGGGCCCTTCAACTCGATCCCACCCAGGTGAATGTCTATCTGATCTTGGGAAATGCCTATGCGGAAAAAAAGGATTTTGAAAACGCCCGGCGGATTTACGAACGACTGGTGGACGCGTTTCCGGATTACTATGTGGGGCACTTTTTCCTGGGCAAGACGTTGGTGGAAGAAGGGGAGCTGGAGGCGGGGAAGAAGGCGTTTTTGCGGGCCCTGGAATTGGCACCGGAGCTGCTGGAAGCCCGGTATGCCCTCATCGATCTTTATCAAAAAGAAAAAAAGCCTCATGAGGCCGTCGGCCTTTACCGGGAGATCCTCAAGAGAAACCCGGACAGCATCCGCTCCAGGCTCGGATTGGGCCTTTTGTATCATGAACTCGGGGATTTCAAGGCAGCCGAAGGATACCTGACGTCTTTGGGCGAGGAAAGCCGGAAGGACCCTGAAATCATCCGGCAGCTTTTCAATCTTTATCTGGATGAGAAAAACTACGACGCCGCCATCGTCATCCTGGCCGGGATGCTCCAGGGGGCGCCGGACGCCTCGGACCTCCACTACCTGATGGGGATCGCCCATGACGGAAAGGAGAACAAGGCCGAGGCCATCCGTCACATGCAGCAGGTCCGGCCCGACTCCAAATTCTATGCCAATGCCGTGATTCACACCGCCTTTTTGCTCCAGGAGACCGGAAAGACGGCGGACGCCGTGGCGTTATTGAAAGACGTCATCCGAACGATGCCGGACAATGCGGAATTCTACCTGTATCTGGGCTCCTTTTACGAGGAAATGGAAGCCTTTGATCAGGCCGAAGCGGTTTTAAAACAGGGTCTGGAAAAGGATCCCGACAACGCCAAGATTCTTTTTCGCCTCGGTGTTGTCTATGACAAGTCCGACCGCAAAGAAGCCTCCATTGCGGCCATGAAAGCGGTGATCCGCATCGAGCCGGAAAACGCCAATGCCCTGAATTATCTGGGATATACCTATGCGGAACTGGGACGCAATTTGGAGGAGGCGGAAAATCTGATCCGGGAAGCCTTAAAGCACAAACCCGACGATGGGTACATTACGGACAGCCTGGGCTGGGTGTATTTCAAAAAGGGAAAATTTGAAGAAGCATTGAAATGGCTCCTCAAAGCCGTGGCCCTCGTCCCGGATGACCCCGTCATCCTGGAACACCTCGGTGATATTTATCGCGGGATGAATGATCCCAAAGAAGCGTTAAAGTATTATCGAAAATCCCTGGAGTTGAAAAAAAAAGATAAAACAGAAATTGAAGAAAAGATAAATAACTTATTGAAATTAATAAATTGATAATACATGCATTGCTCAATACAGTCAGGGATGAGTTCATGGAAGGGTTCGAGGGGTCAGGTTCGGGTCCAGGGTGTCAGAGCCCGGACGTCGGTATCGAAATCGGTATCGGTATCGCAATCGCAATCGAGAACCCGTGTAGGGCGGGATTTTATATCCCGCCGGTAAAGGGACAAAAGGTACGCTTGAAGTTCGAAGTTGAAAGAACAGGGGAGAGAGTCCGATGGGTCGCATGCCGGCGATGAAGAACGGGCGTCCGGGCATTTGGGTGACGGGGGTGGGGGCATTGTTGCTGCTGTGTTTCGGGTGCGCGATGGTGCCCCCCGCCGGGACACACCCCCTTTCCCCCGAGGCGATGGAAGCCCGGTCGCTGATGGATGCCCTGAGACAAAAAAATACGGACCTAAAAACGTTCAAAGGCCTTGGCTCCCTGCGACTGAAACGGGACGGGGAATTCCAAAGGCTGCGGGTGGCCTGGATGGGAGAATCCCCGGAAAAGCTGCGCGTGGAGGCGCTGGCTCTTTCCGGGCAACCCATGGCCAGCCTTTCCGGAGACGGTCGGTGGGTCTATTTTCTTTCCCATACCGACGGCCGATATTACAAAAAGCCTTACGGTGAAGGGTTTGAGCGGTTTTTGTCCATACCCATGGATCCCGGCCAACTCCTGGCCCTTTTGGGCGGCAAGGTTTCCACGGTGAAACACGACGCCGTGAACCTTGAGAAAGATCCCGATTCCGCGGGGTATGTGATGATTTTAAAGAAACGCTGGCAAGGGGTGGTGCAAAAGCTTTTTTTGGATCCGCAAAAGAAAAAGGTATACAAAATAGAGTGGTTCGACGGTCGCGGGGATCTTTCTTTCCGGGTTTTTCGGGATCGTTTCCAGGCCGTATCCGGTTTTGAGATCCCCTTTTTCATTCATGCCGCAGACGATGCCGGATCCTTTTTCGAGCTTATGGTTCAGCGTTGCTGGATCAATGTGCCCACCGATCCGGGGGCGTTTGTCATTGCTCCCCGGACAGGATGAACCGCGAGGCCATTTTCGTTTCCTCGTGTGACACATGGATAGAATGCGTTTCGTGGCCGAAAGCCCCCTGGGGAAATTGGCGAAATGGCTGCGCCTCATCGGATTCGACACCTTTTATGAACCGCACATGCCCAAAGGGATCCGTAACATCCCGTCGGCGGAAAGAATCCGTCTGACACGGACAAAAAATTCCCTTGTTTTTGCATCGGTGCAACCGGTTTTATACATCCGTTCGGATCATGTCCGGGATCAGCTCCGGCAGGTGGTTTGGGAAACAAAGATTCGCCGGAAAGACCTCCGGCCCTTCAGCCGCTGTATCCGGTGCAACAGTGAAATCCACGGAGTGGATAAATTCGAGGCGGCCTCCCGTGTTCCGGATCATGTCTGGGAGACCCATGAGACGTTTTCGGCCTGCAGGACCTGCGGCCGGATATACTGGCCGGGCACCCATACCCGGCGCGCCGGCCGGATCATCGATGCCCTTTTCGCGGAGGTGTCTCCGGCAGAGGGCGAAACCAAAGCGGACGGGCCGTGAGGGGTGAAAATTCCAAAAGCGCCGTGGCCCTTGAAGGTCGACTGAGAGGATGCAGAAACGTCCTGACCCTCGGGGTGCGGCCCAACTGGTCTGATTACACCGAGGAAGAAAGAACCCTGATTCTGAACGCGCCGGTGATCTATTATCCCACCCTGTTTTATGCCGAACTCTTCGACATTATGGGGAAAAAAACCTTCCCGAGCTACCACACCTACAAGTGCGTCCAGGATAAAATCAAGCAGACCGCCTTGTTGGCGCTTTTGGGCATCCCGCATCCCCGGACACGCGTTTTTTACGGCAAGATCCAGAAGGCGTCCATCCTCGATTATTTCGATTTTCCCTTCATTGCGAAGATTCCCCGAAAATCCGCCATGGGCAGAGGGGTTTTTCTGATTCAAAACGAAGCCGAGCTCGAACGCTACTGCGCCCGGAAGGATCCGGCCTATATCCAGGAATATCTGCCCATCGACCGGGATGTTCGCGTGGTGGTGGTGGGGGACCGGGTGGTCCACGCCTACTGGCGCGTGGCGCCCGAAAACGAGTTCCGGACCAATGTGGCCGTGGGGGCGTCCATCCGGTTCGAGCCGATTCCGCAAACGGTCTTACAGCTGGCCCTGGACACCGCCCGGCGGTGCCGGTGGGATGACGTGGGCATCGATATTTGCGTGTATGAAAACCGGGAGTATGTTTTGGAGGCAAACATGAAATACGGCCGGGAGGGATTCCGCATGGCCGGCATCGATTTCGATCGGCTGATGGAAACGATGATCGAAAAAGGCCAGATATAGGAAAGGAATGATACCGTTGGTGAACCTGGAACGCATCCGGAAAGCGTTGGATCAAGCAGAGGCCCAGCGCCTTTCGCCCCACGCCACCCGGAGCCAAGACGCCCTTCGCCGCCGGGGAGAAGCCCGCCTCAAAACGGGCTACCGCCAGGCCTTCTCCGTGGACGTGGATCGCATTCTCCATTCCCATGCGTACACGCGCTATATCGACAAAACCCAGGTCTTTTATCTCATCGAAAACGACCATATCACCCACCGGGTGCTGCATGTGCAATTGGTATCCAAAATCGCCCGGACCATCGGCCGGTTTTTGGGGCTCAACGAGGATCTCATCGAAGCCATCGCCCTGGGGCATGACATCGGACATACCCCCTTCGGGCATGACGGGGAGCGTTTCCTTTCCCGGCTGTGCCGGGACGCCGGCATCGGGCATTTCCAGCACAATGTCCAGAGTGTTCAGTTCCTGGAGCATGTCGAACGCAAAGGAACGGGCTGGAACCTGACCCTCCAGACCCTGGACGGCATCCTGTGCCACGACGGAGAAGTGCACGAACAAAGACTGGCACCTGCGGAAAACGCCGGTTTTGATGTCCTGGAGCAAAACATCCGCCGGAAAAAGGAAGATCCGGAAACGCCCCTGACCCCCATGAGCCTCGAGGGTTGTGTGGTCCGCATGGCCGACACCATCAGCTATGTGGGGCGTGACATCGAAGACGCCATCCGGCTGGGGATGATCCGGCGTTCCGATATTCCGAAATCCTGCGCGGATCATCTGGGAAAAACCAACGGCGAGATCGTCTATACCCTTGTCACCGACGTCATCGCCCAGAGTATGCAGACCGGACACGTGGCCTTAAGCGGATCGGTATCGAATGCATTGAAAATCCTTAAAGGATTCAATTACGCGCATATCTACATGAACCCGGCCATTAAGACTCATACCGCCGCCATCGAGGCCCTTTTTGAATTGCTCTTTGAAACCTATGTCCGGGATATCGAGGCCGAGAATCGGGATTCGGTGATATTTTCGAGCTTCCTGTCGGGCATGTCCGATGCGTATGTCGATACCCATCGAACCGAAGAAATCGTCCGGGATTTCATCGCCGGAATGACCGACCGCTATTTCTTGATGCAATGCCCGGAACACCTGCGCCCCTCTCCCCGAATCACCTATGCCTGAAACGAAGCAGATGCAAAAAACCGTTGGTCCGGAATACCGGCATCGGGTCCGGACCCGGCGGCTGGTGCCGTTTCATGTCCGCGTGAAGGAAACCGATCTGATGGTTTATGCCGAAAAGGATCTTTCCGCGCCGACCCGGGAACGGATCCTGAAATACCGCCGTCACATCGAAGTCTATATGGAAACGCATCCCGGGTTTGCCGCGTCCCTTTCTCCCGTGGCGATCCACGAACCGGTTCCCCGGATCATTCAGGAAATGGCCGCCGCCGCTCACAAGGCCCGTGTGGGCCCCATGGCCGCGGTGGCCGGGGCCATCGCCCAGTGCGTGGGCATGGATCTGGTGTCCCTGCCGGAAGGTTCCCCGGAGGTCATCGTGGAAAACGGTGGGGATGTCTTTGTCAAGACCGGCACCCCCGTTACGGTCGCCCTTTATGCCGGGAAATCCCCCCTTTCTTTCAAGATCGGCCTGCGCATCCGTTCCCGACAAGGGCCCCTGGGGGTTTGCACGTCTTCGGGAACCGTAGGGCATTCCCTGAGTCTGGGGAAAGCGGATGCGGTGTGTGTTCTTTCACCCTCATGCCCCCTGGCGGATGCGGCGGCCACCGCGGTGGGGAACATCATTCGTTCCGGCCGGGATATTCCCAAAGGCCTCGCCCGGGGTCAGAAAATTCAAGGGGTGACGGGCATTGTGGCCGTGGTGGGAGGGGAAATGGGGGTTTGGGGGGATGTGGAACTGGTGCGGCTGTAGGAAAAATACCTTGAGTTTTACAGACAAATGGAGTACTGGAAAGCCGTCTGAGCAGTTGAAAACAAGAACGACGGCGGGGATGCGGCGATGAAGACCATGTGGGCGCCATGGCGGATGGAATACATCCTGGATTCAGACACGGACGGGTGTATTTTCTGCAAGGCGCTGGAGGAAGACGATGCCTTGACCTTGTTTAAAGGAGAAACCACTCTGGTGGTGATGAATAAGTACCCTTACATCAACGGGCATCTCCTGGCGGCGCCCCGGCGGCACGTGGCCGCGCTGCATGATCTGACGCTGAAGGAAATGGGGTTGCTCTTAAAAACCGTGGAGCAATCCGTGGAGATCCTCAAAAAAGCCATGAAACCCGATGGGTTCAACGTCGGGTTGAATCTTGGAAAAGTGGCCGGTGCCGGCGTCGAAGAGCATCTTCATTTCCATGTGGTCCCCCGATGGTTCGGGGACACCAACGCCCTGACCGTATTCGCCGATGTCCGGGTGATCCCGGAGCATTTCAAAGCCACCTATGACAGGCTCAAGCCGTACTTCGACAACATCGATTTAATGAATTGAAACGGATGGGAGACAGGACTCATGAAAAAATTAAAGATTGCCTTTTGGGTGCTTTTGATCGGCTTTTTCGGCCTGTTGATATATCAGAACCAGGAATTATTCCTCGGTAAAAAGGGACTTTCCATCAACCTGTATTTTACCGCGTACCGGATTCCTGAAATTCCCAATGCGGTTTACTACCTGGCGTTTTTTCTCGTCGGCATGCTCGTTTCCTATTTCGCCACGCTGACCCAGCGCTTCAAAGCGAACAAGACCATAAAGGAACTCAAGGCCACCGCAGACGCCAATCTGCAGAAAGTCGTGCAGCTGGAAACAGAACTCAACGCCTTGAAGAAGCCCGAGGCTGCTTCCGACGACGTGCCGCCCGTTGATGCGGCGTCTTGAGCAGGCGGTCTGACCCTCCCATCCGCGGCGCCTTGCGTTTACCCCAATGTTGTATAACGAAAACAGGGCGAAGAATTTTTATCATTCTTAATTTATTACAAAAAATGTCTTTTCTGCATTGGGGCTTAAATCCACGGGAGTCGGTGATCAAAGCGCCCCGGAGGGACAACAGGGGACGCCGACGGCCCCGTATCCGATTTCACGGTCCATGAAGCCGCAGAAACTGACCCCCATGATGCAGCAGTACCTCCTGATCAAGGAGGCGCATCCCGATGCCATCCTCTTTTTCCGCATGGGGGATTTCTACGAGATGTTTTTCGAGGACGCCAAGGAGGCGTCCAAAATCCTGGAGATCACCCTGACTTCCCGGAACAAGAACGACGCCGGGGCCGTCCCCATGTGCGGAGTTCCGGTGAAAGCCGCGCCGGTTTACATCGGGAAACTCTTGGGACACGGAAAAAAAGTGGCTGTATGTGATCAGGTGGAGGATCCTGCTTCGGCGAAAGGGTTGGTGAAACGGGATGTGGTGCGTGTCATCACACCGGGAATGATCATCGAAAGCGAGTACCTGGATGAAAAGACCGAAAATTATCTTCTGGCCCTGGGGGAGACGGACGGTCTTTACGGGATTGCTTGTCTGGATCTTTCCACGGGGCGTTTCCGGGTGACCGAAATCAAAGGGGTGGAACCGGCGAAAGACGAGATCCTCCGGATCGCGCCCACAGAGGTCCTTCTGCCGAACGTCGCCCGAAACGAATCGGATTCGCCGGGATTCCGGCCTTTTCAAAGGGTGCTTGAAAACCGTTCGGTGACGTATCTGGAAGACCGCCTCTTTGATCCGGTCCGGGGGAAAGAGCGGCTCACCGACCAGTTCAAGACACTCACCCTGGAAGGGTTCGGGGCCGGGCATCTGCGCGCCGGCCTCGGGACGGCCGGCGCCCTCTTGCACTACGTCCGGGAAACCCAGAAACAATCCGTCGGCCACATCACCCGCCTGGAACCGTATGCCTATTCAGACTCCCTGGTCATCGACGACCTGAGCTGCAGAAATCTCGAACTTACAAAGAACCTGTGGGACGGATCCCGGAACGGCACCCTGTTGCATATCCTGGATCACACCGTCACCGCCATGGGCGGCCGGTGCCTCAAGCGCTGGTTGCGCTATCCTTCCATCGATTTTGACGAGATCGCGCACCGTTTGGATGCGGTGGAAGAAGCCGAAAAAGAGATTCAGGTCGCCCGGCGCGTCCGGGAGCATTTGGCGCAGGTGGCCGATATGGAGCGGCTCGGAAGCAGGGTGGTTTTGGGTCACGCCAACGCCAGGGACTTGATCGCATTGAAACGCGCCCTCCAGTTACTCCCTGACATCTTGAATTTACTGGCGGTATTTCAATCCGCCCTTTTTCAGTTCCAGGGGGACACGTCGACCCTGCAGGCCCTGGCCGAAGGGATTGAATCGGCCATCGTGGAAGATCCGCCCCCCACCCTTCATGAAGGCGGGATCATCAAAAAAGGGTACCATCCGGACCTCGACGAACTCATCCAAATCATCCAGGAAGGTCGTGCCTATCTGGCGCGGCTCGAAGCCCGCGAAAAGGAAGCCACCGGGATTTCTTCACTGAAGGTGCGGTACAACAAGGTGTTCGGTTATTACATCGAGATTCCCAAAACCCACGCCTCGGCGGCCCCCGCCCGTTACGTGCGCAAGCAGACCCTGGTGAATGCCGAACGGTACATTACCGATGAACTCAAGGCCTTTGAGCTGAAGGTCTTCACCGCCCAGGAAAAGCGGGCGGCACTGGAATACGAACTCTTCGAGACCGTCCGCGTTCAAGCCGCCGCCCAAAATCCGCAGATTCAGGCGGTGGCGGCTTTCCTGGCCCGCCTGGATGTCTTGTTGGCGCTGGCCGAAACCGCCGATCGGAACCACTATGTCCGTCCGGTTCTGAACCGCGACGGCCGGCTCGTTATTGAAGAGGGGAGGCATCCGGTGGTGGAAAAGATGATTGCGGGACAGCGGTTCGTTCCCAACACGGTCCAAATGGATAACGACCAACAGCAAGTCCTCATCATTACCGGACCCAATATGGCGGGAAAGTCCACCCTGCTGCGGCAGGCCGCCCTTTTGGTGCTCATGGCCCACATGGGGTCATTCGTCCCGGCCAAATCGGCGTTCATCCCCTTGACGGACCGTATCTTCACACGGGTGGGCGCCTTGGACAACCTGTCCCAGGGGCAGAGCACGTTTATGGTGGAAATGCAGGAAACAGCCAATATTTTGCATCACGCCACGGATCAAAGTCTCGTGATCCTGGATGAAATCGGCCGCGGCACCAGTACCTATGACGGTTTGAGTATCGCGTGGGCCGTGGCCGAATACCTGCACGACCTGAAGGAAAAGGGTGTCAAAACCCTCTTCGCCACCCATTACCATGAATTAACGGCCTTGTCGGAGACGAAATCCCGCATCCGGAATTTCAACGTCGCGGTCAAGGAATGGAATGAAGAAATCATTTTTTTACGCAAATTGGTGGAAGGCGGGACGAATCGAAGTTACGGCATCCAGGTGGCCCGGCTGGCGGGAATTCCGGGGAAGGTGATCGAAAAGGCCAAAGAAATCCTGTCAAAAATCGAAAACCGTCCCGGGGCCTCCCTTGAGGCACATCACTCTCAAAGGCGGAGACCGTCCCAGCTTTCCCTTTTTTCCGACACGTCTTCTCCGGTCCTCGAACGGTTGAAAAAAATCGACGTGTTGCATATGACACCCGTTGAGGCATTGAACTGTTTAAATGAATTGAAAGAAATGGTCGAAGCGGAGGCACACGGCGGTTCGAAAACCGGCGAAGGCACGAGACGATAATGGTCTTGGATACGATTTTCAATGTATGCGTTTCATGGTGTTGCATCCTTCCGGCGGAAAAACGCCGCCGGATTTTCGGGTGGATCGGTTTGTTCCTGATGATACCGGTAATACCGGTTCCGGCGGCGGCGGCGCTGGACGCCAAGGAACGCTTCCATCTGGCGGAAGCCTGCAAGCGGCGTTTGATGGAAGATCCCCGGAAGCAGCGGTTCCGGCACAACTGGGAGACCTGCATCAAACAGTTTTACGCGGTTTACCGGTATGATCCGGAAGGGATATGGGCGGCGGCAGGGCTGTTTCAAGCGGCCCAACTTTACGAAGGCCTGGCTCAACACTCCGGAAGGGTGAAAGATCGACGGGAAGCCGTGGACCTGTATCGACGCATTATGAACCGGTTTCCGGAAAGCGCCTATTCGAAACGGGCCGCCGCCGCCATCGCGTCCCTGACCGGGGAGAAACCCGCATCATACCCGGCCGCATCCCCGGAGGACCCGGGTTCCGGCGGGGGCGACAACGCACCGGGCCGCCGCACGACAAACGGTTCACGCCTGGCGACCGTCAGCGGCATCCGCCATTGGTCCAACCCCACCTACACCCGCGTGGTGGTGGATGTGGTCGACGAGGTGGATTACAACTTCCATCTGTTGAAGATGGACCCGGACCTGAAAAAGCCCCCCCGGCTTTACGTGGATCTGAGCCGTTCCCGGCTGGAAAAGGATATCGTCACGACCATTCCCATCAATGACGATCTCCTCAGTGAGGTCCGTGCCGGGCAGTATCAGCCGGATTCGGTCCGGGTGGTTTTGGATATCAAGTCTTTCGAACGCTATAAGATTTTTTCTTTGAAAAACCCTTTCCGTATCGTCATCGATGTCTGGGGGGAGGCCGCGTCAACGGCGAAACAAAAAGGGCCGGGATCTTCCGGGTCGGATCCCAAGATTCCCAAAGGCTCCCTGGCACGACAACTGGCACTGGGGGTGAGCCGGATCGTCATCGATCCGGGCCACGGGGGGAAGGACTTCGGTGCGCCCGGATACATCAAGGGCGTCCACGAAAAAGACATCGTACTGGACATTGCCAAAAGACTCGCGGCGAAGGTCCGGAAAACGCTCAAACTGGAAGTGATCCTCACACGCCATACGGACCGGTATCTGACGCTGGAAGAACGGACCGCCATCGCCAACACACAGAATGCCGATTTGTTCATCTCCATCCACACCAATGCGTCACGGGACCACCGGGCCTATGGGCTCGAAACCTATTTCTTGAACCTGGCCACGGATGACGAAGCGATCCTGGTGGCGGCCCGGGAAAACGCCACATCGACGAAAAACATCAGTGACCTGCAAAAGATCCTGTTCGACTTGATGCACAACGCCAAAGTCAATGAGTCCCGTCGGTTGGCCGGTTTGGTGCAAAACGCCCTCGTGGGGGAAATGGAGAAAAAATACACCCAAATCCGCGATAAGGGCGTGAAGCAGGCGCCCTTTTATGTGCTTCTGGGAGCCCAGATGCCCGCCATTTTGGTTGAAACCTCCTTCATCAGCAATCCGAGGGAATGCCGGCGGCTGATGGATCCGGTGTATCAGGAGCGCTTGTGTGACGCCATCATCGACGGCATTGAGCAATACATACGGGAAACCCACCCGGTGGCCCGGAGGGACGAAACGGCGGCGGAAAGGGTCGATCCGTCTTGAATCACCGACAAGCCGGGGATGAATGAAGAAAGGAAATGCCATGGAATACACCCACATTATTTTGGAAGAAAAAGATTCGGTTGCCGTGATCACGTTCAATCGGCCCAAAGTGCTCAATGCGCTCAACAGCGCCCTGCTGGAAGAGTTGTCCCACGCCCTGGAGAAAATCGAAACGCAGGAATCGATCCGGGTCCTGATCCTCACCGGCGCCGGGGAAAAGGCGTTCGTGGCCGGAGCGGATATCGCCGAACTGGCCACCTTGACGCCCCTTTCGGCCAAGCATTTTGCCAAAAGAGGGCACGAACTCCTCCATCGGCTCCAGGCCTTGCCCATCCCGGTGATCGCAGCGGTGAACGGATTCGCCCTGGGGGGCGGCACGGAGATCGCCATGGCATGTGATTTCATCTATGCCTCTGAAAACGCGGCGTTCGGCCAGCCGGAAATCAATCTGGGCCTGATCCCCGGGTTCGGGGGGACCCAGCGGCTTCCCCGGCGGATCAACATCGCCCGGGCCAAGGAATTGATTTTCACCGGAGCGATGATCAAGGCATCCGAGGCGGAGGCAATCGGGCTCGTCAATAAGGTGTTTCCTCCGGAAACGCTGATGGAAGAAGTCATGAAGACCGCCTCGGTGATCGCCTCCAAGGGACGTGTCGCCCTCCGGGCGGCCAAGGAGACCGTGAACGCCGGATTGGACATGGATCTTTACAACGGTTGCCGGGTCGAAGTGGATGCCTTTGCCCTGTGCATGGCGAGTCCGGACGCCAAGGAGGGAACGTCGGCCTTTTTGGAGAAGCGGAAAGCCGTGTTTAAAAGCGGCTATCATGCGTAAAGGTCCCCGATGGTAAAAAATGTCAAAAAAGTCTTGCATTTGCATTGGGACTGGCATATGGTAAAAATCTCCGAGTGTGATGCATAGGAGGTTTTTCACTGCAAAAACGGGATTCTTCTTTTCAACCGGGACGGTATGCCTGAAAACCGATCCGCATTCCAATTGGTGTGGGGGCTTTTGTTGACAGCGGCGGGCACCGGCGTCTTTTTCCGCGTTCCCCAGGTCATGCCGAAAATCGAAACGATTCAGGCATTTTCGGACGCGGCGGGGTATATCCGTTTCTGTTTTTACTTTATCGGTATCCTCCTTGTCGGCGGAGGCGTGAAAAAGATCTACCATCACCTGGCCGTTCCCGGGAAACCAAAACCGGGGACCGGCGGCAATTCCGACGGAAGACGCATTGAAACCGAATAAAAGAGGTAAAAAAACCTTACAATGAACCGGCCCGAGAGAAAACCCGCATCCACGCGTTCCGATGCCGCCAAGAGCACCCGGTTTCAAGCCACGGTGCGGGATCAGTCCGGCGCGGGAAAGACCAAAATCGGAGAGATCCTGTCCAAGGAAGGACAGATCACCGGTACCCAGTTGAAACACGCCGTCGAATATATGCAGAAGCACGGGGGACTGCTGAGCCACATCCTGCTCCGCCTGCGGTATATCGAAGAAGACACCATCCTCAAGCTTTTAAGCCGCTCGTACAATTATCCCGCTGTTCATTCGGGACTACTCCGACCCGAAGGAGAGGTTCTGCAGCTGATGCCGTATGAGACGGCCAAGGCCCATATGGCGTTTCCGCTGTCTTTGCGGGAAGACACCCTCCGGGTCGCCATGGTGGAACCCACCGACACCACCCTCGTGGAAAGCCTCCAGGCCACCGTCAAGAAGAACCTCACCATTTACGTCTGCATGGAAAAAGACCTCGTGGAGGCGTTCCGGCTGCATTATCGGATCAGCGAAGAAGAATATCGAAAATATTTCGATTTTTTAAAAGAAGAAGAGGACGATGAAAACATTAAGGTCGTAGAGGATTTCGGTTCCCTGGTCTCCGAGGCGGAAGGGGAAATCGAGATGCAAAGCGTCCGGGAGGACATGGAGGAAAAGGAAGACTACCTGGCCTCCGATGCCCCCATCATCAAACTGGTCAACGGGATCCTCGTCAAAGCCATTACGGACGGAATCAGCGATATTCACATCGAGCCTTTCGAGAACTCCCTCCAGGTCCGATATCGATTGGACGGCGCCCTTTTCCGGTCCATGAACCTTCCCATCACAATCAAAAACGCCATCACTTCACGGGTTAAAATCCTTTCCGGGCTGGACATCGCGGAACGGCGCCTCCCCCAGGACGGCCGGATCAAGATGAGCGTGGGGAAGAAAAAGAACGTGGACATCCGGGTGTCGACCCTTCCCACCCTCTTCGGAGAAAGCATTGTCATGCGGATCCTGGACCGGGGGCAGCTCAATGTGGACCTGACCCGGTTGGGTTTTGATCCGGAGACGTTCCGCACCATCCAGCGGTGTATCTCCAGGCCTTACGGGTTGCTGCTGGTCACGGGACCCACCGGGAGCGGCAAAACCACCACACTTTACTCCATCCTCAATACACTCAACACCGAGGATACCAAGATCCTCACCGTGGAAGATCCTGTGGAATTCAACTTCAGGGGGATCAACCAGGTGCACGTCCGGGAAAAAATCGGCTTGACCTTTGCCAGGGCATTGAGATCCTTTTTGCGCCAGGACCCGGATGTCATCATGATCGGCGAAATCCGGGATCACGAGACCGCGGAAATCGCCATCAAAGCCGCCATGACCGGACATCTCGTCTTTGCGACGGTCCATACCAACGATTCCCCTTCCACCATCAGCCGCCTGGTGGATATCGGGATCCCGGCATATATGCTGGCCGGGTCCGTTACCATGGTTTTATCCCAGCGCTTGGTCCGGCGGCTGTGCAACAACTGCAAAGTGGAAGCCAACAAAAAAGACAAGGAAGAACTCGAAGCCCTCGGGTTCAGCGCCAATGAAATTCCGGAATTAAAAATTTACCGGCCCAGGGGATGCCCGGAATGCAACAGCACGGGATATAAAGGCCGCGTGGGGCTCTATGAACTCATGGAAGTCACCGACGAGGTGGAAAAAGCCATCAACGCCAATATCGCCGAGGATCAACTCCGGAAGATCGCCATTCGGGAGGGGATGACCACCCTCCGGGATGCGGGCCTTGAAAAAATACGGCAGGGCGTCACCTCCGTGGAGGAAGTGGCCAAAAAAACCACCATCACCAAAGAAGCGCTCCCCGACTATCTTGTGAATCCCGATCTGGAAGAATACGAGGACCGGGAAGTGATCATCCGGGAAGGGAACACGGACAAGGATTTCTTCATGCTGGTCAAAGGCGCCCTTTACGTGGTCAAAGGCGGAAAGGTCATCTCCCAGATTGTGCAACCCGGAGAATATTTCGGAGAGATGAGTGCGGTCACCGGAGATCCCCGGTCCGCCACCATCATTTCCAACAAGCGTTCCACCGTCAAACGCTTTCCGGGTGACAAGCTCCCGGAGATCATCGAGAACTATCCCCACGTGGCCAAACACCTCTTCGAGGTGATGGCCAACCGCCTGAATCTCGCCGACCGCCAGATCTACCGGCTTCTGACGGAGAAAAGTAAAACCGCCTGAATCCACACCCGTCCGTTTTAATCTTTCTTCCGCGAATCGTCTCTATCTCATGAACGTTTACCGGATATGAATCGTTTGAGTTGTTCCTCATAGTACTTTCGGTTCTCCTTTGCCATGGCCAGGGCCTGTTTTCCCGCGGCCACGGCCCCTTCCACGTCGCCTGCGGCAAAGAGACTTTCGGCCAGGGTGTCCCAAACATGGGGGGAAGGTTCGAGGGCCACCGCCTGCCGGGACAAAAAAACCGCCCGTTCAGGGTTTTTGAAGGATGCATCCGGGCAGGTGGCGTAAAGCCATGCCAGGTTATTCAACACCCGGGGATTATCCGGAAAAATGGAAATGGCTTTTTCGTAAACCTCTACGGCGTCCCCGAAACGATCCGCGGCGTAATACAGATCCCCGAGGATGGCATAAACTTTCGGATTCGCCGGGGACTTTTCGATTTCTTGCTCCAGGATCTTTTCAAGGAAACGTGCCGAAAGCCGCTTCCCGGTCTGGCCGAAATTGAGATGGTACCCGGCATATCCCACGGCAAGAAAGCAAATGAGATAGACGGCCATGCTTTTTTGAATCTTCCGGTCCTGCCGGAATACCCACCGCCGATCCGTCTCGCATTTTTCAAGGTAGGCGATCCGATCCTTCAAGCTGAAATGGTGCCAATTGGGTTTATCCAGGGGCTGTCCGGAGGTCTGGGCGATTTTGATCATTGTGGTGATCAAGGGTTTTGCATTCTCCATGACCGAATAGACATAGACATCGGCCTGGCGTTCGAAGTTCCGCATGAAAAAGCCGAAAACATACCGGAAGTAGATGAGAAAGACGGTAATCATGAAAAAACTGAACAAGAGGGAAGTGACCGCGGCTTGGTTGATGCCGGTTCGGCCCAGAAGACGATGGACGGGTTCGGCGAAGACCATCAGGTACACGATGAGATCGAAGGTGGCATAGGAAATGAGCAGGTATCCGATGAAAAAGACCAGGTAAAACAAAAGGTGCTTCTTTTTGACATGTCCGATTTCATGGGCGATGACGGCGTCCACTTCTTCGGGGGCCAGGTAATGGAGCAGCCCCGGCGTGACCAGGATATACCGGAACCGGCGGATCAGTCCCATGACGCCGGCCGTGATCATCCTTCCCCCGAAAATGGGCCAGTACAAAATGTCAGCATAGCCAAGCCCCGTTCTTTTGCAAAGCGCCTCGATCCGGGTCCGAAAATATCCGGGAGAAAGGGACTGGCACCTCCAGAACTTTTGGATCATGGCCGGGCCGATGAGGGCGATCAAGAACAGAAAAAAGACAAAGTAGGCGATCTCGCCCTGGGTGGTGGAAAGCAAACGCTTGGGGAGATCGAAGGGCAATGCAAAAATAATATCGGAAACACCGGACAGGACAAGCCAGGGCAGAAGGACGGGCACGGAAAAAAGGATATGGGAAAGGACATAAGCGGGCGCATCCGTGTCGGCGTCGAATATCCGGTGATGTACCTGACCCGCGAAACCCCACACGATGGACAGGTACCCGATGAACAGCAGAATAAACCCCAGGGCCAAAAGGGTGGGCGCCGCGGAGAAGAGGGGCATATGGAAGAAAAAGGAAGGCAGATTCAGCGCGTAGATATCCAGGGCATATACGGCAAGTGCCGCCGCCGACGACCGGGATAACACCGACTGGAATCGATGGTCCAGCTCGGAAGCAGAGGCCGATACGGACTTGCCGACGATGCGCCCGAACTGGAGCCTTGTAAATAAGGTGAACAGAAATGCCTTGATCAGAAAAAGGGAAAAGGCTTCCAGGGGATCGAACTGCATTTCCGCGGAAGGCGGATAGGTGATATAGATCAGCAGAGCGATAATGAAGTAGATGAAATTGGTAAACATGGTTTGTATCTGTCCGTGTGTTTATTGAAGCGCCCCGCTGCAACAGCGGGGATTGCGCTCGCTATTGTAAGTCAGTTTCAAACGGCTGATTTCCCGGGTCATGGACGGCGCCGCCGGGTTTTAAAGACCCTCCCGGAATCCGGGAACATGGGAAGTCACATGACGGCCTTTCCGGGATCGCGGCGCGGGCGGGAAGAAAAGTAGCGTTCCTTTTCGCTGTAAATGCATCCGCAATATTGCTGGCGATACATGCCGAGACGTTTCGAGATCTGGATCCCTTCCTTCCAGCCGATGCGGAAGTCACGGTAGACGAAACGGATGCCCTTTTCCCGGCTCATCCGTTCACCCAGGTCCCGGATCGCCTCGTGCCGTTGGAATTTGCTGTACAGAAGCGTCGTGGAAAACGCGTCAAAACCGCTTTTCCGCGCGGTTTCCGCCGTGGCTTCCAGTCTTTCGCGATAGCAGATGGCGCATCGATCGGATTCGTTGAAGACCACCTTCCTCAAGAACCCTTCCAGATCATAGCCCTCTTTGAACATGAGGGGGAGTTCGATCCGGCGTGCATAATCCACCAGCGTCTCCCGGCGTTTCAAAGATTCGGTATAGGGATGGATGTTGTCCGGATAAAAAAAACCGGTGACGAAAAAATTGTCTTCCCGAAGTATTTTTACGGGGAAAATGGCGCAAGGGCCGCAGCAGGCGTGTAAGAGAAGCCTCATGCCCGTTCTCCGAAAATGGCGGTGCCGATCCGAACCAGGGTGGCGCCTTCTTCAACGGCCACCTCGAAATCTCCGGTCATCCCCATGGAAAGCTCCGCGCAATCTCGGAGTCCCGGTTCCCTCCGGAGGCGGTCCCGCAGCTGTCTTAAGGATGCAAAATAGGGCCTGGCCCGTTCCGGATCGTCGAAAAAGGGCGGCATGGTCATGAATCCTCTGAGTCGAAGATGCGCCATGCCGCAAAGGGCGCCGGCCAGCATACGGGTTTCTTTTTCGGAAACACCGGATTTGGTGGCTTCTTCTGAGATGTTGACCTGGATCAAAACGTCCTGCACCTTGCCGTGCTTTCCGGCCTGGCGGTCCAGCTCCCGGGCCAGCTTGATGCTGTCCACCGTATGCACCAGGTCGAAAAGCCGGACGGCGTATTTGGCCTTGTTGGACTGGAGATGCCCGATGAAATGCCAGGACACGGGTTGATTTTTAAGGGTTTCGATTTTGTTTCGGGCCTCCTGGATATAGTTTTCCCCGAATACGGCCACTCCCGCTTCGATGGCATGCTGGATGCGGGGGACGGGAACCGTTTTACTCACGGCGACCAGGCGTATTTCCTTGGGATCCCGGCCGATCCGGACGGCCGCCGCGCGGATTCGTTCTTTCACCTGATCCAGGCTTGCCTTTAATTGATCGACGATTGTGGCGTTGGAGGGGTCCATGGGGGATCTGCCGCCATTTCGATGATCTTTTCTTTGATGAGAAAATCCATGACCTCGCATACGGGGAGGCCCACCACACAGGTGTAGGAGCCGTTGATCCGCTGGACCAGAAACATCCCGAGTCCCTGGATGGCGTATGCGCCTGCCTTGTCATAGGGTTCCGGTGTTGAGGCATACCAGGCGATCTCCGCTTCGGTGAGCCGCTTGAAGGTGACGCCGGTTCGGACGGCGTCGGAAACGGATCGCTTGGACGCGGCGTGACAAACGGCGTATCCTGTAAATACGCTGTGGGTTTTCCCGCTCAGGGCCCGCAACATGGTTTCGGCCGCATCCTTTGAAACGGGCTTTTCAAGGATTTCGCCGTCGTTGACCACGATGGTGTCCGCACCGATGACCCAGCTTTCCGGATACCGATTGGCGACCCCTTGGGCTTTTTTTTCGGCCAAAAACCGCACATAGGCCGCCGGATCAAAACGGGAATCGGCGTTTTCTTCGTCCGAAGAGAAAACCACGGAAAAGGTCAGGCCGGCCTGCTGTAACAGCGCTTTCCGCCGGGGAGAGCGGGAGGCCAGGATAATGGGTGCATGTTGCACATATCTTGCCATGGGCGTTTCTTACCAGAGACCACGGCCGATGACAAGGGATTGAGACCTTTGCAAAAGGAACATTTCCTAAGATAAAGGTCTCAGATTGAAACGGACCCTGGAGCCTTGAAAACATGGATCCGCTTGGCGTCATGCGCCGGGGGAGCGGGCGAAAACCGGGCCGAAACGCGTCGATGCATCCGGGCGCCGCCGGCCGGGAATCTCAACGGATGGGTCCTGCGTTTCTTCTGGGAGGATTCGGCCGTGGCGGACCCTGCTGGTAAAAATCGAGCAGTTTTTGAAATCGTTCGGTCCCCAGGATTTTCCGGACCTTTACCACGAATTGGAAACGGGATTCGGCAAGGGCGGCCCGTTTTTGTTCGAGCCGTTCGAATTGTTGCCTTGCCGCGGTCTCGTTGAATTTGTTTTTTCCGAACATCGTTTCCAATTCGAAGCGCTCCGCTTCCAGGGCCCCCTTGCTTTGGATCAAGCGGCGCCGGCTTTCCGTATAGGCCTGCTCCAGCCGGTCGATTTCCGGATTTGTCAGGCCGAGCTGCTGGATAACCCTGGGATCCCGCCACCACCTTCCGGCGGGGAGATCCTGGCTGACCGCCGCCGCCGGCATGAGGAACAGGAATCCCATGATCAGCGTGACTAAACCGACGTTTGCCATAACCCTTCACCTCGTTGTTTGGAATCAAAGGACAATGAATCATCTTCGGGCAACGGCGCCACGAACTGAATGAAATCGTCGGTAAACCGGGGTTCGGGATCCCCGGCGATATATCGGTAGGCTTCGGGGAGGGCGCCGTCGATGAGGGCATCAACTTCGGCCATCAAGGCCGCGTCGTCGATTTTTTGCAACTCCGCCGAATCGAGACGCCCGGCACCGCGGCGCCGGTCTCCGGAGTGCCACCCGATCCAGGTCACCATCAAGAGGATGCCGATCGCCGCGGCCAGCAGCGGCCGCAGGCGGAATCCCATGTCGAATATGTTCCGCCCGGGTTCCCGTTGAACGATTGAAGGGGATCCGGCGGGCCGGGGGGTATACCGTGAGGCCAGATCCCCCATCCGAACAAAGGGGGCCTCCACGGCGCTTTTTCGTTCTTGGCATGCCGCGCATGCCGACAGATGCGCCTGTTTTTTGGGATCCAGGTCCACTGTATCAATGACGGCGGAAAGGATTTCTTCATCGTTTAGATGGATACCGTTGTCTGTTTTCATGTCCACGCCTCTTCGAAAAGCCTGAGCAGGGCGGGTTCCTTCCGGAACTTTTTAATGGCCCGGTAGAGGCAGGTCTTGACCGTACTTTCACTCCTGTCGAGGGCTTGGGCGATCTCCCGGATGCTGAGATGATCTAAAAATTTCAGCATGAAAACCTCTTTTTCCATGGCGGAAAGCGTCTTGACGATCCGGTTGAAGATGTTCCAAAAGTCGGCTTCCTGGAGACGCTTTTCCGCCTCGGGCTCTTGAAACTGCCCGGATTCAGGCGCATCGGGATCCACCCGTTCCGGCATCTTTTGAAATATTTTGAGCCATCGTTTCTTGCGATAGTAATCCTTGACCTTATTGACCGCGATTTGGAAAAGCCATCCCCGGAAGCGTTCCGGAGACTTGAGCGTTGAAAGGTTTTGAAAGACCGATAAAAAGACTTCCTGGACAATGTCCTCGGCGTCCGGCCGGGATTGGGTCCGGTAATAGACCATCTTGAAGATATCCGCATAAAACGTCTCGACAATCGTGTCAAAGGCTCCCTGAACGCCCCTGGCGGCATCCCGAACATGCACATCGAAGGGTGATTCGCCAGGACCCGGGTGATCCGTATTTATGGCCATGGGCCATCCGCCATCTCGTGTATGGAATCCGGGAAGGGTCCCGGGGAATGGGTTCAAAGAAGCGCTTTTTTGTTTTTGTTGCCGGTTTTTTTACCAATAGACGTTCAGGGCGCCGTCTTGGTTTACAAAATAGGCGTTTCCGGCTTGTAAAAAAAAGGTCTATCGTCCGGCAATCAGACCGTTGTCTGTCTTTTATGGTACAATGGCGAGATATCCCGCAGCGTCTTTACGGTTTTTTGCAAAGACGCCAAAAAGGTCGTGATGTCGGCTTCCGTGTTGTCCGGCCCCCAGGAAACCAAAAGGGTCCCCTGGGCGTCGGCATGGCTCAAACCCAGGGACATGAGGACGTGGGAGGCACGCAGGGATCCCGTGGCACAGGCGCTTCGGGTGGCGACGGCGATGCCGTCGTCATCGAGCATCAGCATGACGCTTTCCCCTTCAATATACTTGACGGAGACGGAGAGCATGTTGGGAAGGCTGTGTTCCGGATGCGTGTTGATGATATATTCATCGATGTAGCGGGGAAGGGCGTTCAACAGTGTTTCTTTCAGTTTCTTGAGATGACCGAGGCGACGGTCCATGTCTTTTGCGGCCAGTTCGGCGGCTTTTCCCATTCCGATGATGCCGATGAGGTTTTCGGTTCCCGCACGCTTGTTCCCTTCCTGGACGCCCCCGTCGAGAAGGGGCCAGATGCGGGTTCCCCGTTTGATGTAAAGCCCGCCGACGCCTGTGGGTCCGTTAAAGGGGTTTGAAGCAAAACTGAGCAGGTCCACGTCCAGTGCCTGCACATCGACGGGGATCACGCCCACGGAATCCACGGCATCGGTGTGATACAGGACCTTTTTTTCCCGGGCGATTTTTGCAATCTCGGCAACGGGCTGCAGTGTGCCGGTCTCGTTGTTGCTGTGCATGACCGAGACCAGGATGGTCTCATCGGTGATGGCCTCGGCCACATCCCGGGGATTGACGCGGCCGGTGGAATCCACGGAAAGGGAGGTGACGGTGAACCCCTGGGATTTGAGGCGCCGGATGCTCCGGATCACGGCGTTGTGTTCGATGTTGGTGGTGACGATGTGTTTCCCCCGTTCCATATTGGCCCAGGCGGCGCCTTTGACGGCGTGATTCACGGACTCCGTACCCCCCGATGTAAAGATCACTTCCCGGGGCGCGGCGGCATGAATGAGACCGGCAACCTGCTCCCGGGCCGTTTCCAGCGCCTGAGCCGCTTTTTCCCCGTCTTGGTGTTGGCTCGACGGATTGTGATGGTCTTGTTCAACGGCCTGTATCATGGCCGCTTTCACTTCAGGCAACAGCGGCTGGGCGCCGATGTGATCCAGGTTTATTCGTTTCATGCGCGATTTGTCCTTTTCGGTTTCAGTGCACTTCTTTCAGGTCGTGCTGGCAGGCGTCGCAGAATTGGGCGCCTTCTTCGAGTTCCACGTCGCAATAGGGGCAAAAGCACTTATCCCCGTGGGAATGCTCGTGCTCGTCTTTTCTTTTCAGCGCCGCCGCCGGTTTTCCGGCCCTTCGGTTTTCGTAGTCCTTGATGGCCATTTGGAGGGCGTCCGCGCCCAGGTTGCTGCAATGGAGCTTGTTTTTGGGAAGCCCTTCGAGGGCGTCGGCCACGTCTTTGTTGGTGATCCTTTTGGCTTCCTCCAGGTTTTTCCCTTTGGCGATTTCGGTCAGCATGCTCGACACCGCAATGGCGCTCCCGCATCCGAACGTCTGGAATTTGACGTCTTCGATCCGGTCGTCTTTGACTTTGATATAAATCGTCATCATGTCCCCGCAAAGGGGATTTCCCACCTCACCAATGCCGTTGGCGTCTTCAATGACCCCGACGTTTCTTGGGTTTCTGAAATGATCCATCACCGTCTGGTTGTACATCGTCGTGCCTCCTTGATATCCCTATGGCCGGTAAAAAACCCGGTTCCGTTGTATTTTCGATATCCCGGGGGTGTTTTTCCGCTCCTTTTTCCTCCGGGATTCGGAAATTTTTATACCTACACGATCGTATCTTTTTTGTCACGAGGGAAATTCGACGGCGCGGAATCGACGATTATTGACATCCCTTTGACTTGAAGATAGAAGGAAATTCATGTGTGGATCCTGCCTGGGTGGCGGAACAGGTAGACGCAAGGGACTTAAAATCCCTTGGAGCGAAGTCTCCGTGCGGGTTCGATTCCCGCCCCAGGCACTTGAAATAAAAAGAAAAATTGATGATTCGGAAAGGCTCTACACATAAGTTTTATTTGTGATAATGAAAATTTACCCTCACTATACCCCCACTTGAGAAAGTCTGTAAGGGATAAAAAAACCTGCACCCTCCGGGGCCGGGTTTTGCTAAAAAAGGAAGGCCACTCCTAAAAAAAGAAGTGGCCCTTTTGGCGTGCCTTGCCAAACCCTGCCATGCCGTGCCTTAGAGCGTGGCAACGTCCATTTTTTCCATCTGAACAAAAATCAAGTCCACAAGTAAGTTATCAATAATAGCCATTTTTTATGATTAATAATCAATATTATTAGGATTGTAAAATGCTTGATTTTTGATGGATGGTCTGTTATTAAGGCCAAAAACAACGGATTATCTACAATTTAAATTCAAATAAGCTCCCAAACCCGACCAATGGGTGAAACTCCGAAACAAGTCAGTTCATCCTGATAGATTAAATGAAGATCCCCGCGCCTTTCAGAAATACATAGACCTGATTTACAGTTGTATCGCCTTATTTTACAATCTTATCTTTTTAATCATAAAGTATGACGGGAAATATCTTGGTTATTCAGAAAATGGATGGCCTGAAAAAACTTTTAAAAAAGAATGAAAAAAATTGTATAACAAGGCTAATTCAGCCGACGCAAAAAACCGCGCGGCTGATTAGCGGCGTTAGGTGCTCAATATATATTCAATAAAGGTTTGAAACGTGCGTTTTGAATGGGATCCGGAAAAAGCAAAGAAAAATCTGAGAAAGCACGGGGTGTCTTTTGAGGAAGCGGTAACCGTGTTCTATGATCCGCTGTCGGCCACTTTTGATGACCCCGATCATTCGGTCGGCGAATACCGCTTCATTACAATCGGTTTGTCTTCTCGCGACCGCCTGATTGTCGTTGCACACGCGGAGAGAGGAGAAAGTCTACGAATCATAAACGCGCGGCCTGCAACCACGCATGAGAGGAAAAAGCATGAAGGATAAACACAAAAAAAGCCAGGATGAATTACGTCCAGAGTACAATTTCGACTATTCAAAGGCAGTTCGAGGGAAATATTATAAGAGACTAATGGAAGAAGGGTCTAACGTTGTCGTCCTTGAGCCGGATGTCGCGAAAGCTTTTCATGATTCAGCTTCAGTTAATGAGGCGCTTCGATCGCTTCTGGATCTAACTCGCTCCACCCAGCGCTTAACATCTATATGGCCTTCGGATGTCAAGAAAAAAATTCCTTAAAAGATCGGGAAGACCAAAATAGAGAATAAATCTTCCATCTTCGAATCAGATTCTTTGATGAGCGATCCGCCCTCATTTCGGCACCACCACCGTCACCGCCTTGAAGCTCCGGCGGCCGCCTGTGGAAACGATGTCGCCGATTTTTTTAAAAAACCCCTTGATTTTGATTCCCGGTTTTTGTTAAGAGCTAGGGGTGGAACGTTTCCCGCAAGCCTCGCCTTTTAAGGCGGGGTCGAGGGAAGCTGTCTCAAAATAGGTAGTTACCTTACCGGAGGAACCCCGTCCTTCAGGGAGGGGGCTCCACAAAAATCAGCGGTTCATGTCAAGGGTTATGCCAGGCGATGCCATCCCGACCCGGGATGGCATTTTTTTTTGGAGGAGGTCCATGAGCACCAAAGTCGCTGTGCTTGCCGGGTATTTTCTGGTTGTCCTGGGAATCGGCGTCATCGTTCGGAGACGGCTTCAAAGCACCCCTGAAAGCTATTTTCTGGCGGACCGGAAGCTTGGGACAGTGGTTCTTTTAGGGACCATGGCGGCCACCAATTTCTCCGCCTTTACCGTATTCGGGACTTCCGGGGCGGGTTACCGCGACGGCTACGCCTTTTTCCCCATCATGGGATTCGGTACCGGTTTCATGGCGCTCACCTTCTGGATTTTGGGCCGCCGTATCTGGGAGGAGGGCCGTAAGGCCGGCGTGGTGACGCCGCCGGAATTGATCCGGCATCTTTATCAGAGCCGTTCCCTTTCCTTTTTATTCGCCCTGGTGATGATCATTTTTACCCTCCCTTATCTCGCGTTGCAGCCCATGGCGGCCGGATATGCCCTTGAGGAACTTCTGGGACTGCCCTACTTGGCGGGCTGCACCCTCGTGACTGCGGTTATCGTGGTCTACACACTGCGGGGGGGTATGCGGGCGGTGGCCTGGACCGATCTTTTTCAGGGGACCATGATGTTTATCCTGCTCTTGATTTCATTGATCATCGTGGTCCGCCATCACGGAGGGTTCGTGGCGGCCAACCAAAAAGTCCTTTCCCTGGAGCCGGCGCTTTTCTCCCGGCCCGGGGGAATGGGGAAGTATTCTCCGGGAATCTGGATGAGCTTCATGATGCTCTGGTTTTTTTGCGATCCCATGTTCCCCCAGCTTTTTCAGCGCTTTTTTACGGCCCGCAGCCGAAAAACGATTCATTGCACCATGCTGTTTTATCCGCTGATCTGCACGGCCGTGTTTATTCTGCCCATTGCCATCGGTGTGATGGGACGCCTTTCCATACCGGGGTTGACGGGCAAGGCCGCCGACCGCATCCTCCCTATGCTCATGACCTCCATTTCCGGGGATGCCATGGCGTCGCTGGTGATCGCCGCCGGCCTGGCCGCCCTCATGTCCACGATGGACTCCCAGTTGCTGACGCTGAGTTCGATTTTCTCCCGGGACATATTCGCCTTGGTCAAACCGGATGCCGGAGAAAAAGGGATGAATGGCAGGATTTTCGTGGTCTTTCTGAGCTTGGCCGGTTTGGGCCTGGCGGTTCGGCCGCCGGCCACCCTGTTGCAGATCGCCACCCAGACCTTTACCGGGTTGGCGGTGCTCTTTCCCACCGTCATTTTCGGATTGTATTTCCGTCACCGGTATGCACTTCCCGGGATCGTCTCCATCTGCGGGGGGGAGGCCGTTTTGGTTGCCTTTTCCCTGGGCTGGCTTCCTGCCGGCCGGTTTTTACCGGTAATCAACGTGATGCTGACGGCTTTTGGGCTTTACCTTTTGACCCACGGGGTATTGGCGTGGAGAAAGCATCAGTTGCGGTTTTTTCTTCCCCGCTGGGTCAAATCGCCCTACTTTCATGTTCTGGGACTGCTCTTTTTACTGGGGATCGATTTTTGGTCCTGGGGCCGCATTTATCCGCTGCTTGCGGGGCTTCCGGCCTGGATCTGGTATTTCGGGGGCCTTTCCCTCCTTCAGATGGGGATCATGGGAATGATGATTGCGCGGGAAAACAAAAAATAGGAGAATGGATCCGCAAACACAAAGTTCCCGGAGAGGATTCGTGGAAAAGGGTTACCTGGCGTATCCGGGATGACGAAAGCGAACGGCGATACCGTCCGTTGTCACACGCACGATTTCACCGGTTTTTTGAATCTGGATGCCCTGGGCCGAGAGGTAATCGAGTCTGATCTCTTGCCCATGGTGAAACCGCCCCCGGGTTTCGATGAAGGCCCCGCCGTCGCTTTCATTCGAAATGATTCCGTTGAAGCGCCGCCCTGACACCATAAACTCCACCGGCCTGGAAACGACCAACCTGACGTATTTTCTTCTATCCCGATGGTCCATTGGCAGGAGACTCCTTTCTCAGGATTTGCATTGCCCCTGGATTGCATATTCTGCCCGAAATCGCAAGGAAAATGGTTTCCCTTGACATCAAGAGACACTCCGCATAAATTTGGAACTTTAAATTATTCCATCTTCGGAGAAAACAATGGACTACAAAGAAACGCTGAATCTGCCTCAAACCGCCTTTCCTATGAAGGCGAACCTTTCCCGGCGGGAGCCGGAGCAGCTTGCCGCCTGGGAAGAGATGCACCTGCACAACCGAATCCGACGGTTTTCCAAAGGACGAAAGCGGTTCATCCTCCATGACGGACCGCCGTATGCCAACGGCCATATCCACATCGGCACCGCGTTGAATAAGATCTTAAAAGACATCATCGTCCGGTCCCGCCAGATGGCGGGATTCGACGCCGTGTATGTGCCGGGGTGGGATTGCCACGGTCTTCCCATCGAACACAATGTGGATAAGGAACTGGGGGAAAAGAAGCTGACCCTCACCCAGTCCCAGGTGCGCCGGCTGTGCCGGACGTATGCCGAAAAGTACATCGACATCCAGCGGGAGGAGTTCAAGCGCCTGGGGGTGATGGGGCACTGGGAAGCGCCGTATCTGACCATGACCTACGACTATGAGGCCACCATCGCCCGGGAATGCGGGAAGTTCGCCAAAAACGGAAGCCTCTTTAGAAGCAAAAAACCCATTTACTGGTGCAATACCTGCAAAACGGCATTGGCCGAGGCGGAAATCGAATACAAGGAGGATGCCTCGCCGTCCATCTATGTCAAATTTCCGATGAAAGACGATCTGAGCGCCGAAATCCCCGCGCTGTCCGGCAAAACCGTGTCCATGGTCATCTGGACCACCACGCCCTGGACCCTTCCGGCCAACCTGGCCGTGACCCTGCACCCCGATTTCGAATATGCCGCCGTGGACGCCGGAAATGAAGAGGTCTACATCCTGGCCAAGGATTTGGCCGCCCCCTGCATGGCGGCTTTCGGGCGGCACGAGGCCCGGATCCTGGCATCGGTGGATCCCCGGGCGTTGGAAGGAAAAACCTGCCGGCATCCTCTCTACGGGCGGACGTCGCGGATCGTGTTGGGGACCCACGTGACCCTCGATGCCGGAACCGGGTGCGTGCATACCGCGCCGGGACACGGTCGGGAAGACTACGAGGTGGGGCTCGAATACGGCATTGATATCTATTCCCCCGTGGATGACGACGGCCGGTTCACGGAAGACGTGGCGTTTTTCGCCGGACAGTTTGTTTTCGATGCCAATGCCGCCATCAACCGGAAACTGAAAGAAACCGGGGCCCTGTTGAATGAAGGATCCATTACCCATTCCTACCCCCATTGCTGGCGGTGCAAGCACCCGGTGATCTTCCGGGCAACGCCCCAGTGGTTCATCTCCATGGACAAGACCGGTCTGCGGCAGCGCGCCCTGGAGGCCATCGACCGGGTCAAGTGGATTCCGCACTGGGGGCGGGAGCGGATCTACGGCATGATCGAAAGCCGCCCGGACTGGTGTATTTCACGGCAGCGGGCGTGGGGAGTGCCCATCGCCGTGTTTTACTGCGCCGACTGCGGGACGCTCCTTCTGGACGATGCCGTCATGGAACGGGTCTATGCCCAATTCGAAGCCCACGGGGCCGATATCTGGTTCGAAAAGACGGTTTCGGACTTTTTGCCGGAAACCACGCGGTGTTCCAATTGCGGGGGAGGGGATTTTGTCAAGGAATCGGATATCCTGGACGTCTGGTTCGATTCAGGGGTCAGCCATGCGGCCGTTCTCGAAAAACGTCCCGAGTTGAGGTGGCCGGCGGATCTCTACCTGGAAGGGAGCGACCAGCACCGGGGATGGTTTCACAGCGCCCTTTTAACGGCGGTGGGGACCCGGGGCAGGGCGCCCTACGATGCGGTACTGACCCACGGATTCGTGGTGGACGCCGAAGGACGGAAAATGTCCAAGTCCCTGGGGAACATCGTGGCGCCCAGGGAAGTCATCGAAAAATACGGGGCCGAGATCCTGCGGCTGTGGGTGTGCGCCACCGACTACCGGGAGGACATCCGCATCTCGGATACCATACTCAAACAGCTCACCGACGCCTACCGGCGTATCCGGAACACCTGCCGGTTCATGTTGGGGAACCTTTTCGATTTCAATCCGCAAACCGACGCGGTTTCCCATGACCGGATGCCGGAAATCGACCGTTTCGCCATGCACCGGCTCCAGAGACTCATCGAAAAATCGCTCAAGGCTTACGACGACTACGAGTTTCATGTCATCTACCACGGCTTGCATAATTTTTGCGCCATGGATCTCAGCGCCTTTTACCTCGACATCCTGAAAGATCGGCTCTATACGGCTCCGCCGGGATCGGTTTTGCGCCGAAGCGCCCAGACCGTTCTTTATCACCTGGTGGAGGCCGTCTCGCGGCTCATGGCCCCCATCCTGGTATTCACGGCAGAGGAAATCCGGCGGCACATGCCGGCCGGCCCGGACCGGACCGAAAGCATCCACATGACGCCTTTACCCAAGCCGACGCCGGAATGGACGGATCTCGCGCTGGCCCGGAAATGGAACCGCCTGCTCCAGGTGCGGGGGGAGGCCCTGAAGGCACTGGAGCTGGCCCGGGCCGAAAAGCGCATCGGCCATCCCCTGGATGCGTCGGTGGTCCTTTATGCGAAAGGGGAGCTGTACGCCTTCCTGAAAGGGTTCGGGGCCGAACTGAAAGAAATCCTGATCGTTTCGGAAACCCGCCTGGATGCGGGCGCCCCCGGAGACGGCGCCTACACGAGCACGGCGGTGGAAGGGTTCGCCGTGCAGGTGGAAAAAGCCCCGGGAGAAAAGTGCGCCCGGTGTTGGGTCCATGAGACTTCCGTGGGGACCGACCACCGGCACCCCGGGATCTGCCGGCGGTGCATCGACGCGTTGAACGCGATGGACGCGGACCCGTCCGTTCCCGTCATGGATGCCCCGGATCCGGAAAAAGCGATGGAATGAAAAGACATGGCGTCTTTTCGATCCAAGTGGATGCTTCTTGCTGTTTTGGTCTTTCTCGTCGTACTCCTCGACCAGGCATCCAAGGCGTGGATTACGGTCTCGCTGCCGGAAAACGTCGCGATACCCGTGGTTGACGGGTTTTTCAACATCGTCCATGTCCAGAATCCAGGGGGCGCCTTCGGCTTCCTCGCCGAAGGATATTCCGATTTCAAACGCACCTTTTTTTTGGCGGGAACCGTTGTTGCCGCCGTTGTCCTGATGCTTGTTTTTCGAAAACTTCCGACGGAATACGTGTTTTTGCGAACCGGCATCGCCCTGATCCTGGGTGGGGCGGCGGGAAATTTCATCGACCGCCTCCGACAGGGACGGGTGGTGGATTTTCTCGATTTTTACATCGGCGATCTCCACTGGCCGGCCTTTAACGTGGCGGACAGCGCCGTGACCGCGGGCGCGGTGATTTTCCTTTTTCACCTGATTTTCAAGAAAATCCCGGAGTAGTCCTTTTTTTAAGGTTCCTTTGGAGGAGGGCGGCATTGCCCCTGATTCCGCACCAGCATCTCAAAACAACCCTGGAGAAGATCCGCGGCGGCGTATCTTATCCGGTGTATTTGATCTTCGGTGAGCCGTTTTTATGCGACCGCGCCCTGAATGCCCTTCTGCGCGAACTCCTTTCCGATACGGACCGATTCGGTTATGAACCCTTTGAGGGCGCCGTGGCGGATGTGCGGGACGTCATCGAGACGCTGTCCACGTTTTCCCTGTTTTCCGAAAAAAGGGTCGTTGCGCTCCTGGACGCCAAGGGGTTTTCCGCCAAAACCGATGCAGACGGCATCTTGAAAAAATCCAAGGAAAAATACGACACCGGAGACCTCCGGAGCGCCTCCCGGTACTTTTTATCCTGGATGGCGGCGGCCAATATGGATTTTGAGAACATCGCTGAAATGCTGGAAGAAAAGGCCGTCAAGGGGGATTCGGCCCTTTACGGCAGCCGGGCGTGGATCGATCACCTGGCGCGGTATTGCAAAGAAAACGACCTGTCGCTTCCGGATGCCAAAGGGGATCTCAGGATCCTGGAAGACGCCGTCCGGAAAGGGTTTCCGGAAAAAAACGTATTGGTGATCACCGCCGGCCGGGTGGACCGGCGCACGGGCCTCTATCAGGCCGTGGTGGACCGCGGCATGGCCGTGGATTGTACGGTGCCCGCCGGAAACAGCCTTGCGGAAAGAAAAGCCCGGGATGCCGTTTTAAAAGACTGCATCCGGGAAATCCTGAAACCCGAAAACAAATCATTGGATCCGCAAGCCCATGCCGCCCTGTGCGACATGACGGGATTCGAACTCCGCGTGCTCAAGGGTAACCTTGAAAAATTGATTGCGTTTACCGGGGCGCGGCCCCGGATCACCCTCAAGGATGTGGAGGCGGTCCTTTCCCGGACCAAGACGGATCCGGTTTTTGAATTGACCGGCGCCGTTATGGAAAAAGATCTTGAAAAGGCGCTTTTTTTCTTAAACGCCCTCCTGCAAAGCGACATGCACCCCATGGCCGTGCTTTCCGCGCTGGCCAACCAGGTGCGCAAGCTCATCGCGGCAAAAGAGTTCCTGGAAACCGAAGGGGCCGGGGCATGGGAGAAGGGATATCCGTTCAAGCGGTTTCAGGAAAAGACCCTGCCCCGGCTCGAGGTCTACCTGAAGCAAATCGAAAAAGCCGCTGGAACCTGGCTTGCAGGGCATCCGGAAAACGGGCCGCCGGAAAAGAAAAAGAAAAAAGGCGCTGAAAAACCCGTTACGGACTTGCTGGCGGTCCGGGGGGGCGCCGGGGCCTATCCCATGTTCAAACTGATGGGCGCTTCCGGGCACTTTCAAAAAGACGCATTGATTTCGGCCCTGGTCACCCTTTGCGAGATTGACCGGCGCCTCAAATCCACACCCGTTTCCCCGCGTCTACTCCTGGAAAAGGCGCTGGTGTCCATATGCCGCCCAGAAGAGACCCCTTTGATGCCGGGTGAAAGGAGGTGATGATGCCCAAAACCAAGATTGTCTGCACCATCGGACCGGCCAGCGGAACCGCGGAAATGCTGCGGGAACTGATCCGAAGCGGGATGAACGCCGCCCGGCTCAACTTCTCCCACGGGACGCACGAGGGGCATGGCCGGGTCATCGACGAGATCCGCCGGGCATCGGCGGAAATCGGGAAGCCGGTGGCGATTTTACAGGATCTCTGCGGGCCCAAGATCCGTGTGGGTGCCGTCCAGGAACCCGGCGTCCGCCTGGAAGCGGGCCGCACCCTCGTTTTAACCAGCGAGCAAGTCCTCGGGGACGCCCGGCGCGTTTCCGTGTCATACCCCGATCTCCCGGCGGATGTGAAACAAGGGGACCGGATCCTCCTCGCCGACGGCATGATGGAGCTGGAGGTCACCCAAAAAGACGCCCGGGAGATCCTGTGCCGTGTGATCACCGGCGGGGTCCTCACCTCCCACAAGGGAATCACGGTACCCACGGGTTCCATGACCCTCCCCGCCTTGACGGAAAAAGACATCGGTGATCTGCACTTCGGGTTGGAGCACGGCGTGGATTGGGTGGCGCTGTCCTTTGTCCGGTCCGCCGAAGATATCCTGAGGGCGAAGCGGATCATTCAAGAAAAGAACAAGGAGATTCCCGTCATCGCAAAGATCGAAAAACACGAGGCTATCGCGCATATTGACGACGTCATCGAGGCGGCGGACGGACTCATGGTGGCCCGGGGGGACCTGGGGGTGGAGCTTCCCCCGGAAAGGGTGCCGCTGATTCAAAAGAGCGTGGTGAGAAAAGCCAATGCCCAGGGGAAGCCGGTGATCATCGCCACCCAGATGCTCCGATCCATGGTGGACTCCCCGCGGCCCACCCGGGCCGAAGCCGCGGATGTGGCCAACGCCGTCCTGGACGGCGCCGATGCGGTGATGCTCTCCGAGGAGACGGCCATCGGGAGGTATCCCGTCGAGGCGGTCCGGTTCATGGCCCGCATCGCCGCCAGCGCCGAATCGAGTTATCCCTATGACCGGTATCTCAATTTTTTACCCAAAAAGGGCGTCTCCCAGTCCGTGGCCCATGCGGCCTGCATCCTGGCCAAACACCTGGATGCCGCCGCTGTCCTGGCCTCCACCCAGTCCGGGAGTACGGCCATGCAGATTTCCCGCTTCCGGCCCGCCACCAAGATCATCGCCCTGTCCCCCAATCCGGAAGTCTCCCGGCGGCTGGCCCTTTTCTGGGGATGCATCAGCTATACGGCGGAAGGCACCGAGGACATGGACGAAATGATCGAAAACGCCGGACGGTCGGCGCTTTCCAGCGGCGAACTCCGCCCGGGGGATCTCGTGGTCTTTACCGCCGGATTTCCCCTGTGGGTGGCCGGGACCACGAACATGCTCCAGGTCAAAACCCTCTAAGGGAAGGTCGGTATGGGCTTTTTTCGAAATCAGGAAATACAAATGGCCGCCCGGCTCCTGGCATGGCGCCATAAAAAGGCCGGCCTGGAGCCCCCCGATGAAAAACGGTTGACGGAAATGGCGAAAAGTGTCGTGGAGGAAGCGCACCGAATCGCCCGCAAACGGGGCCAGAACGTCTGGGGCATCCTCAAAGAACTTGTCCAGGACATCAAGAAATAAGGATTGATAAAACCAAAACCCTATGATATCGGCCCTAACGGACTTATCGGGGGTGGAAGTCGCGTTTCAAAGGTTTATCAACCGGGATCGACTCCCCGGCCGCGGGGGGTCGGCGCAGATGGGAAAAGGAGGAGGTATGCGCAAGGGATATGTTTTCGTCGTTTTATGCGTGGCCGTCGGGCTTGCGTTCGCACCGCCGGCATGGAGCAAAACCAAGCCCATTGTCATCGGGATCAACGCGCCCATTACGGGCGATATCCCCAAAGTGGGGGAGGGGACCAAGTTCGCCGCCCAGATGTGGCTGGAGGACGTGAAGGCCGCCGGCGGTCTGGCCATCGGCGGGAAGAAGTACCCGGTGGAACTCGTTATCGAAGACAACGAAGCCAAGGCCGAATCCGCGGTAAAGGTCGCCACCAAGATGATCACCGAAGATGAAATCCTGGTGATGGTGGGACCCCAGGCCTCCAAGCAGGCCGTCCCGGCGGGGGAGGTGGCCAACAACTATAACACGCCCATGATCACGCCCTGGTCCACCAATCCCAACACCACCAAGGACCGTCCCTATGTGTTCCGGGCCTGTTTCCTGGATCCCTTCCAGGGGCCGGTGGTGGCCAACTTCATCAAGGAAGAATACGAGTTCAAGAAAGCCGCCGTCCTATACGACGTGGCCAGCGATTACCCCAAGGGACTCGCGGAGTTTTTCAAAAAGGCCTGGGAGGATATCAACGGGCCGGGGTCCGTGGCGGCGTTCGAAAGTTTCACTACCAAGGACACCGATTTCAGTTCCCAGCTCACCAAGATCAAGCAGTCCGGCGCCGAGTTCATCTTCACGCCGCAGTACTATAATGAGGTGGCCCTCATCGTGCAGCAGGCCCGCGAGCTGGGATTCAAGGCACCCATCGTGGGGAGCGACAGCTGGGGAAGCGCCGAGACCGTAAAACTGTGCGGTGAAGCCTGTTACGGGCTCTTCTTCTCCACCCATTACGCGGCGGCCGGGGCCAAAGGAGATACCAAGAAGTTCATCGACCGCTATAACCAGAAATACGGCTATGTCCCCGACGATGTGGCGGCGTTGACCTGGGACGCCATGCGCCTCGTGGAGGCCGCCTTGACCAACTGCGGGAAAATCACCGGCGATATCGAGAAAGACCGCCGGTGCCTGCGGGATGCCCTGGCCAAGGTGAAGGATTTTGACGGGATCACCGGAAAAATGACCTTCACCGAAGAAGGCGACCCCATCAAGTGCGCCGTCGTGGTCCGCATCAGCGAAAAAGGGGAATTCGAGTTTTACAAGTCGGTTTGCCCGTAAGCGCGCAAGCGGGCTGAGTCCCAAGCGGCGGGCTCGGGAGATCCCCTCCCGTGCCCGCCCTTTTGAACGGGGGATGCCGCCGCAAAGGGATCCGGAACCATGGTCTTTTTCTTCCAGAACATCATCAACGCCCTGCAGTGGGGAAGCTTTTACGCCCTCATCGCATTGGGATACTCCATGGTTTACAGTATCCTCATGCTGTTCAATTTCGCCCACGGCGACATCTTCATGGTGGGGGCGTACATCGGATTCGGGGTGGCCACGGGATTCCTCGCCCTCACGAGCGCAGGGATCATTATTCTGCCCAACTGGCTGATCCTGGTTTTGACCATCCTTTTTTCCATGTTTCTGACATCCCTGGTGGGGATGCTGGTGGAGCGGATCGGATACCGTCCCTTGAGGGACGCGCCCCGGGCATCGGCCGCCATTACGGGGCTCATGATCGGTATCATCCTCGAGACCGGGAACCTTGCGCTCCTCGGGGCCCAGCGCGTCAGTTTCCCGGGGCTGGTGGAAAGCGCCACGTATAATCTCGGGGGGATTTACGTCACCAACAAGAAGATCATGATCGTCGTGGTCTCCCTGGCGCTCATGCTGGCGCTGGATCAGTTCATCCGGAGGACCAAATGGGGGATGGCCATCCGTGCCATGGCCTTTGATTATCTCGCCGTCCCGCTGATGGGCGTTTCCATCAACACCATCGCCCGGATGACCTTTGCCATCGGGTCGGCCCTGGCCGCCGTGGCCGGGATCCTCTTCGGGACGGCTTACCCGGTGCTGGATCCGTACATGGGGATCCTCTTTGGATGGAAGGCCTTCGTGGCGGCCATTCTCGGGGGGCGGGGGTCCATTATGGGGGCGTGTCTCGCCGGGTTTCTGCTCGGATTCATCGAGATCTTCGTGGCCATGATCTTTCCGTCCACCTTGCGGGATATCATCGCCTATTCCATCATCCTGATCATTTTGACGTTCCGGCCCCACGGTTTTTTCGGTCAACCCTATTCCGCCCGGTTGCGGCTGTAAGGGGACCGGATGGGTCTGAACAACGCGAAAGCGGAAACGCATCTTTTGCCCTCGGGTATCCAGCAGCGGAACTGAGATGGTACAGTCAGACGAACCCCGGTTGATTCCACCCGTATCCCGGATCCGGCGGTTTTTTTCAGGGATACCGCTTTTCGGCTGGCTCCTGGGGATTTTGGCGGCGATCCTTTTGGAGCGCTATCTGGGAGACGCCCTGACGGCCCTTTTGGGCCTTCCCAAAATACCGGTGCTTTTCGGATTCGTGAACATCCTCAAAAAGCCGGCGCTCATGCCCGGGTCCCTGATTTTTACCCTGATCATCTATGTGCTGCCCATCGGCGTCCTGGCCAGGGCGACCGCGCCGATTGCCAACGCGGCGTCCGGTTTTTTGATCCGGCGCTCCGTGGCCCTTTCCGCCGTGGTGCACCTGGCGCTGTTATATCTGATCCTCCATATCTGGGCGGACGTATCCGCCTACCGGGTCCTGATCCTGAAGCTGACCTTGATCTCCATCATGATCACCCTGAGCCTGAATGTCGTCAACGGGTACATGGGCGAGTTTTCCTGTTCCCATCCCGGGTTTTTGGCCCTGGGCGCCTATGCCTGTTCCGTGTTTACGGTGGGGCTTTTCGTCAACGACCGGATCTTCGGGGAAGCACTGCTCCCTTCCTTTCTGGCCCCGTACTTTTTCCCCGTGGGCCTGATCTTCGGGGGCTTTGCCGCTGCCGTGGGCGCCCTTTTCGTGGCCATTCCGTCCTTTCGGACCCGGGGGGATTATCTGGCCATCATTTCCCTGGCGTTCATGTTCATCGTCAAGAGTCTTATCGAAAACCTCGAATTCGTGGGGGGGCCCCGGGGGCTGGGGAGCCAGCCGAACATGGCGAACCTGCCTGTGGTCTTCATCTGGACCGTCTTGTGTGTCTGGATCATCAACAATTTTGTCCGGTCCACCCTGGGAAAGGCGCTGAACGCGGTCCGGGACGATGAACTGGCCGCCGACGCCATGACCGTGAATACCCGGCGCACGAAAATGACGGCCTTTTTGTTCGCGGCCTTCTGGGCGGGGGTTGCCGGCGGGCTTTTCGCCCACGTCCTGCGCTACGTGAACCCCGGCACTTTCGGGATCCAGCGCCTGGCCGAGGTACTGGCCATGGTTTATTTCGGCGGGCTCAATTCCGTCTACGGCTCCATCGTGGGGGCCGTGGGCCTCAACCTTTTGGGCGAAGCCCTGCGGCCCCTGGAACTCTTCAAATGGATCATCATCCCCCTGCTGTTGATCCTGGTGATGATCTACAGGCCCAAGGGGCTCATCGCCTTTAAGGAATTCGATCCCGAACGCGTGCTCCGACCCAAATCCAAGGCCGATCCGGGGGGGAGTCAATGACCCTGTTGCACGTGGAAAACATGACCCACTACTTCGGGGGGCTGCGGGCGGTGCACCGGTACAATCTCGAAATCGACGCCGGCCAGATCCGGGGGCTCATCGGACCCAACGGCGCCGGGAAGAGCACCGTCTTCAACCTCATCACCGGCCTTTATACGCCCACGGAAGGGGATATCCGGCTCGACGGGAAAAGCCTCCTCGGGCTCAAACCCCATCAAATCGCCTCCATGGGCCTGGGGCGGACCTTTCAAAACATGCAGCTGTGGCGGCACATGACGGTGCTGGACCACGTCAAGATGGCCCGGTACTCCAAGCTTACCTACGGCCTTTTCGGCGCGTTTTTCGGCACCGCCGCACGGCACCGGGAAGAGGCCGAATCCGAAGAAAAAGCCCGCTATTTTCTCAACATGTTCGGGGTGGAGCAATTTGCGGACCAGGTCATCGTCAACCTGCCTTACGGTGCCCAGCGGCGGGTGGAGATGGCCCGGGCCCTGGCCACCGAACCCAAGGTCCTTTTCCTGGACGAACCCACCGCGGGGATGAACCCGGAAGAGCTGGGCCGGATGGTGGCCGTCATCCGGCGGGTCCACGAAGAACTCGGATTGGCCATCCTGCTCATCGAGCATCGACTCCGGGTGGTCATGGAGCTTTGCGAAACGATCCAGACGCTGGTTTTCGGGGAGATCATCGCTGAAGGGACACCGGATGAGATCCGCAACAATCCCGCGGTCATCGATGCGTACCTGGGAAAAGACGTGGTGGAATGATGTTTTTATCCATTGAAAACCTGCGGGTATCCTATGACCGTATCCGGGCCCTGCACGGCATCGACTTTGACATCGAGCGCGGCGAGATCGTCTGTATCATCGGCGCCAACGGCGCCGGGAAAAGCACGACCCTCAGGGCGATTTCCCGCATGGTGAACCCGGAGCCCGGCACCCGCATGACCTTCATGGAAAAAGACCTTTTGAAATATCCCGCGGACCGCGTGGTCCGGGAATTGGGCATCTCCCACGTTCCGGAAGGACGGCGCCTCTTCGGAAACCTTACGGTTCTGGAAAACCTCAAGCTGGCCGCATTCGCCCGGAAAGACGCCGAGAACGTCAAAAAGGACATGGCCCGGGTCTTTTCCATCTTTCCGCGGCTCCAGGAACGGGTGGAACAGGAGGCCGGGACCCTTTCGGGCGGGGAACAGCAGATGCTGGCCATCGGCAGGGCCTTCATGAGCGGCCGCCGGCTCATGCTCCTGGATGAGCCGTCCATGGGGTTGGCCCCCCTGTTGATGGTCTCGGTTTTCAACGCGTTAAAAGAGATCAACGGGGAAGGGACCACCATCTTGCTGGTGGAGCAAAACGCCCGGATGGCCCTGCAGTTCGCCACGCGGGGATACGTCATCGAAAGCGGGAACCTGGTCCTTTCCGGCGATTCCAGGGATCTCCTTGAAAATCCGGACGTGAAAAAGGCCTACCTGGGGGGCTGATCCCCTCGTCCCTGGGGGGCTGATCCCCGTCGTCTTATTTTCGGCCGGAACGCTTCCCGCCCCCGCCGGCATTCTGAACGGGATGGTGCAATGGGTTGCCGGCGGCTGTCGGTTTTCAGGTCTTTCCTTTTTTCTTTTTCAACAGCGCTTCCAGCCCTGCCAGAGGCTGGTGATTGAAAGACGACGGTTCTTCACGGTCCGGCGCAGAGGGGTCATAGGCATCGGCCACCGCCTGGCGGGCGTGTTCGTTGTCGTGGCAGTAAAGGCAGAGCAGTTCCCAGTTGCTGCCGTCGGGCGGATTGTGGTCGTGGTTGTGATCCTTGTGATGCACCGTCAGCTCGCGCAGCCGTTTACCCGAAAATTCCCGGCCGCAACGGGCACAGACGGGCGGAAACAGTTTCAGGGCTTTTTCTCGGTAGCCCTTTTCCCGTTGTTCCCGGTAACGGTGCGCCTCGGCAACGATTTGATCCAGCCGCGGGCTCCCGGAGGGTCTTTTTTTAGAGGACATGAAACGCTCCCCTTGGACGCCGCGTTTTACCTGTGGGATCTTGAGGGCCGCGCCGGCGCACGCCCGGATGCCGTCGCCCGCCGCGGGAGGCTGCGGGTTCCGGGGTTTCGGGACGCGGGGGTGCCATAGTTAAAGTCGGCCAGGGTGCGGCGCTCGACCCTGGACCCGATCACCCGGTCAATGGCGCGGACCATCACCGTATCCGAATCCGTGACAAAGGTAAAGGCGTCTCCGGTGTGTTCGGCGCGGCCGGTTCGGCCGATGCGGTGGATGTATGCATCCGGCGTGGCGGGAACATCGTAATTGATCACGTGGGTGACCCGGGAGACATCGATACCCCGGGCGGCGATGTCCGTGGCCACCAGGATCTTGAATCGACCGCTGCGGAATCCGTCCATGGCGGCCTGCCGCTTTACCTGGGAAAGGTTTCCCTGCAACGCGGTGACGCGGTATCCCGCCCGGGCAAGCTGTTCACCCAGCCGCTCTGCGCGATGCTTGGTGCGGGTGAAGACCAGAACCGATCCGCTGCCGGCGGCGGGTAGAATCTTCATCAAAAGCGCTGTCTTCAAATGAGACGGCACCGGGTATAAGGCGTGGCTGACGGTTTTGACCGGCGCAGAGACCCCGATCTGGACGGTTACGGGCCGGTCCAGGATTTCGTTGGCCAGCCGACGTATTTCCGAAGGCATCGTGGCCGAAAAGAGCAGGGTCTGCCGCTGGCGGGGCAAATGACTCAATATGCGCCGGATGTCCGGGAAAAAACCCATGTCGAACATCTGGTCCGCCTCGTCGATCACCAGGACTTCCAGACGGGAAAGATCCACGGATCTTCGATTGAGGTGATCCAAAAGCCGTCCCGGGCAGGCCACGACAATGTCGACGCCCCGCTTCAGGGCCGACATCTGTGGGCTGATGCCGACACCTCCGTATACGGTGGCGCTGCGCAGGCCGGTCCGGCGCCCCAGGGTGCGGATGGCCTCATGCGTCTGTTCGGCGAGTTCGCGGGTCGGGGCGATGATCAGGGACCGGAGACGACCCCGGGGGCCTTGCATCAGGCGGTGCAGGATCGGCAGGACAAACGCCGCGGTTTTGCCGGTGCCCGTCTGGGCGATGCCCATGATATCTTTTCCGGATGTAATCGCCGGAATCGCTTCCTTTTGAATCGGTGTGGGCGTGACAAATCCCGCAGCGACCACACCGGATGCGACATCCGGATGGAGTTTGAACAGTTGAAAATTCATAAATTTCCTTTTTCGTAAATAAACGTTTAAAAAAAAAGCCCCGGAACGATTCCGGGGCTCACAAGGGTCTTTTGTTTCTCCTGGAAATGTATTTAGTTTGTAAAAATACCAACGAAATTTACTGCTGTCAAGGAATATCGATAATCAGACCGGAAACGATCAAGTTGAGTATAAAAATTGTGTGGATGGGATGAAGCCTTTTATTCTGCTGTATCGTCCGGGAAAAATCGCATCATAGACGTGAACCCTTCAACAAATCGATATCATTGGACTCCAGGGTCCGCCGGCGTGACGTGGGAAACGATTGTTTAGGATTTCATTCATCGGTTCGAAATTATCTATATTACACAAATAATATTTTTAAATCAAATAGTTATATTTAATTCGCTCGACAAACGCTTGAGGATCATCCGGCCGTCGGGCGTGTAGGGAAGATGTTCGGCGTCGGCAAGGATCTGTTGGATGGAAAGAAATGCGCCGTCTATGATTTCTTCTTTTTGAAGCGTGATTTTCCCGTCAAAAACGCACCGGAAAACCCGTCCGAAGACCCGGCTTTTCGGGTCTTCGAAAAACAAATCGAAAAGAAATGCCAGAGGGGTGTCCCGGATCCCCGTCTCTTCTTCCAGTTCCCGCGCCGCTGCCGCTTCATGGGTCTCACCGGAAAGGACCACGCCTCCGGCGGTGATGTCGTAATACCCGGGGTAAATGTCCTTGGTCAGGGTGCGGCGGTGCCGGAAAAGCTCTCCTTTGGAGTTGAAGACCAGGACATAGGCCGCCCGGTGGAAAAGGTTTTGTGCCCGCATCCGGGAACGGGGGGCCGCGCCGGCGGGCCGGTTGCCGGCATCCACCACCATGACATATTCATCAGTCAATTTGCGTCTCTCCTTGCAGCGGGAAATGATGAAACGATCCGAAATCGGGGGATACTTTAAAAAAAGGCGGTGGCCGCGTCAATTCCTCGTTGGTCAAATCGGGTTTGGCTTGTAATTTGGCGGATATCTGGTATGGATGGTTTCTTCGGCATAAATCGAAATTAAATTGATCAATCTATGTGGAACAGGCGCGTGAAAGAGCGTTGATTTGTTGTTCTTATGACCCCCTCACCCCGCCCTCTCCCCCAGTCTTGGGGGAGAGGGAGAGAGAGTCGTCCGTTTCTTCAATTCTTGGGGGATTTTCGGCGCACAGCCGGGATTCGATTTTTTTATGTCATTCAGATACATCATTTTTAGGGAAATGCGATGATCCGAGCGGGCATTGTCGGGGCCACCGGCTACACCGGGGCGGAGCTGGTGCGCATTCTTTCCGGGCATCCGGACGTGACACTGACGGTGATGACTTCCACCCAATACGTGGGAAAAGCGATTGCGGATATCTACCCGGCCCTGCGCGGGGTGGTGCAACAGCCCCTGGAAGCCTTTGATCCGGATCGCGTGGGGGACCGGGCGGACGTGGTCTTCACGGCCCTTCCCCACAAGCTGCCCATGGAGATCGTGCCCGGGCTTTTGGACCGGGGGGTCAGGGTGATCGATCTTTCCGCGGATTTTCGGTTCAAGGATTCGGCCCTTTATGAACGATTTTATCAACCCCACACCGCCCCCGGCCTGCTGGAAGAGGCCGTATACGGGCTGTCGGAAGTCTTCCCTAAACAAGTGGCCGCCGCCCGGCTCGTGGGGAATCCCGGATGCTACCCCACCTGCGCCCTTCTGCCGCTGATTCCGTTGATCCAAGCGGGGCTCATCGACTCCCGGGGGATCATCATCGACGCCAAATCCGGGGTCAGCGGGGCTGGGCGCTCCCCTTCTTTGAAAACCCTTTTTTGCGAGGTGGCCGAGTCCTTCAAACCCTACAATGTGGGGATTCACCGGCACGCTCCGGAGATGGAAGCGGTCCTAGGCCGCGCGGCCGGGACGCCGGTGCATATCACCTTTGTCCCGCACCTGGTTCCCATGTCCCGGGGGATGCTGGCCACCATTTACGCGCCCTTGAAAGAGGACGCCGGCCCCGAGGCTGTTGCCCGTGCATTCCAACACTTTTACGGGGGGAAGCCCTTTATCCGGCTGATGGGCCAAGGGGGGATCCCGGACACCCTCCATGTGCGGGGGACCAATTTCTGCGACATCGGTTTTGTTCTGGATCCGGATGCAAACCGGATCATCCTGATGTCGGCCATCGACAACCTGGTCAAGGGTGCCGCCGGCCAGGCGGTGCAGAACATGAACCTCATGTGCGGTCTGGACGAAAAGGCCGGGCTGTCCGTCGTGCCGTATCCCCTTTGACCGGAGTCCGGGCGAAAGAAATGAACCGGTTTCGGGCCACTTGACAGGCCGGCCGTTTTTCACTACATAGGCCGAAATTCTCAAGGGCCGGGCATCGCGTCGATCTTTTCGGATGCCGAGTTCCGGTGCTTCAATCGGTTTTACGTCCCACACTGAAAATAAAACGGAACATCAAGAAAGGAGAATCGAAATGCCGGCAAAGTTGATAATCGGAACCGAAATCCGGGAACAGATCCTGGAAGAGATCACCGCGGAGGTGGCCCAGATCAAGGAAACGCACGGGGTGGTACCGGGCCTGGTGACCATTCTGGTGGGGGAAAATCCCGCATCGGTTTCTTATGTGACCCTGAAAATCAAAACCGCCCACCGGGTGGGATTCAAGGAGATCCAGGACACCCAGCCCGTGGATCTTTCCGAGCAGGATCTTTTGGCCCTCATCGACAAATACAACAAGGATGACAGCATTCACGGCATCCTGGTACAGCTCCCCCTTCCCAAGCATATCGATGAAAAAAAGGTCCTCAACGCCATCGATCCGGACAAGGACGTGGACGGGTTTCATCCGGTGAACGTGGGCCGGCTCATGATCGGGGGGAGCGAAGTCAAGTTTCCGCCCTGCACGCCTGCGGGAATCCAGGAGATGATCGTCCGTGCCGGCGTGGAAACCTCCGGGGCCGAGGTGGTGGTGGTGGGCCGCTCCAACATCGTGGGCAAGCCCATTGCCAACATGATGCTCCAGAAGGGCCCGGGCGCCAACTCCACGGTGACCGTGGTGCATACCCGGACCAAAAACATGGACGCGCACTGCAAGCGGGCGGACATCCTGATCGTGGCCGCCGGCGTTCCCGGCCTGGTGAAACCCGAATGGATCAAGCCCGGCGCCTGCGTCATCGATGTGGGGGTCAACCGGGTGGGGGAGAAGATCAGCGAAAAGACCGGCAAGAAGGTGGCCATCCTCAAAGGAGACGTGGATTTTGATGCGGCCAAGGAGATCGCCGGATGGATCACCCCGGTTCCGGGGGGCGTGGGCCCCATGACGATTACCATGCTCATGAAAAACACGCTGAAATCTTTGAAGTTCAAGCTCGGCCTCGAATAGCTGTTTCAGTAAAACACCCCCTTTCGGCGGAAACCCTGAAAATTCCGCCGAAAGGGGTTGAGTTCCAGCCAGTTCCATTCAATGGTAATGATCCGCCGGAGCGGGTTTGTTCACGGGGAAGCCTTTCCCGAAGGACCCCAAACGTTCCGGCGGATGCGCGGCAAACGCAACCCTTCGGCTTGGGCCGGAAATCGTCGATAAAACGCATAAGGGCAGGAAACCACGATGGAGAAGATCACCTTTTTTGTCACCAGCACCGCGGCCGGACCCCTCAAAAAAGTGACCCTTTCCAAAAAAGTCTGGGGCTTTTTGGCCCTTTTTGTTTCCATCGGGATGGCCGTTGTCGCCGTCCTGGTGGTGGACTATTTTTCGCTGCGGCGGCAGTACAGCCACGTGAAGCAAAATCAGGCCGCCGCCCCGGGCCGAAAGGACGCTTTGGATCCTGTCTGGGACCAGATCAAGAAGCTTGATTCCGATATCAACCACTTAAAGACGAAGCTGTCCCAAATATCCCTTCTCGAAGAAAAGTTGAGGCATATCGCCAGGTTGGATGTGAACGGGGATAACGATGAAAACGGTGTGGGCGGGCCGCTTCCCGAAGATATCGACTCCAAATCGGAAATGAATGCCATCCCCGGTGAAAATCTTTCCCGGCTGCGACAGGAAATGCAGCAATTGGAAAAGGTTTCCATCGACCGCCGGCACACCCTTGAAGAACTCCTGGAACTTTTGGAACGGCAGCAGGAAATCTTTTCGCGCACGCCCATGGGGTATCCGACCCAGGGACGGATCTCTTCCCGGTACGGCTGGCGCAAATCCCCCTTTAACAGCCGCCGAGAATTTCACCAGGGGGTGGACATCGCCGCTTATCATGGCGCCCCGGTGACCGCCCCGGCGGACGGCACCGTAAAGTCCGCCGGCAGGAACGGGGGCTTGGGGAAGGTGCTCGTCATCGACCATGGTCACGGCGTGGTGACGCGTTACGGGCACCTGAGCAAGATCCTCAAGAAGCCGGGGGATCGCGTCAAACGGGGGGATGTGGTGGCCCGGGTGGGCAGCACCGGCCGCAGCACCGGCCCGCATCTGCATTATGAAGTGCTTGTGGGCGGGGGACCCGTGGATCCCAAGCAATTTATTTTCAACTAAATCAAACAATTCCGGTCTCAATTGATTCCGTAGCGCATTCCTTTTTTGGCCCGCGTCGTTTCTTCCACCGGGAGTCGATTCCCGGATCCGGCCTTTTTTTTAGCAGTTGCCTGTGTTATAATTTTCCTGTCAGTAAAAAGTATGCGATGGAACTCCTAATTTTAAGCGGAACGCTTCGCGCAAGCCCCGCCTTTTAAGGGGGGTCGAGGGAAGCCTTCAAAAAACACGTGATTTCCTTACCGGGGAGCCCCGCCCTTCAGGGGGGGCTCCAAAAGACGATGGTGCCATGTTTTTCAATTTTTTGACAAAGGTCTTTGGAAGCAAAAACGAACGGGAGCTGAAAAAGCTGGAGCCCCTGGTGGCGCACATCAATGCGCTGGAGCCCCGGGTACAAGAGATGTCCGACGATGAACTGAGAGCTCAGACCGGTATCTACCGGCAGCGCATCGAAAACGGGGAACCCCTGGATGAACTCCTTCCCGAAACGTTTGCCGTTGTTCGGGAGGCCTCGGTCCGTACCCTGAAGATGCGGCATTTCGATGTGCAGTTGATCGGCGGCATCGTGCTGCATCAGGGGAAAATCGCGGAAATGAAGACCGGTGAAGGAAAAACCCTGGCCGCCACCCTCCCCGCCTACCTCAACGCCCTGGCCGGGAAAGGAGTCCACATCGTCACGGTGAACGATTACCTGGCCCGGCGCGATACGGAATGGATGGGGAACATCTACCGCTTCCTGGGGCTTTCCGTGGGGACCATTGTGCACGGGATGGATGACCGGGAGCGCTTCGAGGCCTACGGCTGCGACATCACGTACGGGACCAACAACGAGTTCGGATTCGACTACCTGCGCGACAACATGAAGTTCGATCGGGCCTCGCTGGTCCAGCGGGATCTGCATTACGCCATCGTGGACGAGGTGGACAGCATCCTCATCGACGAGGCCCGGACCCCCTTGATTATCTCGGGACCGGCGGAAAAATCGACCCACTTGTATTACCAGGTGAACGGCATCATCGGCCGCCTGAAACGGGACGCGGATTTCACCGTCGATGAAAAGGCCAAAACCGTGGTCCTCACCGAGGAAGGGGTGGCCCATGCCGAACGGATTTTAAAAGTCGATAATCTCTATGATCCCAAATATATTGAGCTTCTGCATCACATCAACCAGGCGTTGAAGGCGCATCATCTCTTCAAAAGGGACGTGGATTATATCGTCAAGGACGGCCAGGTGGTGATCGTGGATGAATTCACCGGCCGCCTCATGCCCGGCCGGCGGTACAGCGAGGGGCTCCACCAGGCCCTGGAGGCCAAAGAAAACGTCAAAATCGAAAACGAAAACCAGACCCTGGCCACCATCACCTTCCAGAATTACTTCCGGATGTACGACAAGCTGGCCGGGATGACGGGGACCGCCGACACGGAAGCGGCCGAATTCAAAAAGATCTATAATCTGGACGTCTGCGTGATTCCCACCCACAAGCCCATGATTCGCATCGATCACCCGGACGTGATTTACCAAACCAAAAAGGAAAAATACGAAGCGGTCCTGGATGAGATCGAGGATTGTCACCGGCGGGGCCAACCGGTCCTGGTGGGGACCATCTCCATCGATGTCTCCGAAGCCCTGAGCGAAAAACTGAGCAAGCGGGGGATTCCCCACTCGGTGTTAAACGCCAAAAACCACAAGAAGGAAGCCGAAATCGTCGCCATGGCCGGCCAAAAAGGGACGGTCACCATCTCCACCAACATGGCGGGCCGCGGGACGGACATCGTCCTGGGGGACGGGGTCGTGGAACTCGGGGGGCTGCATATCCTCGGAACGGAGCGGCATGAAAGCCGGCGCATCGATAATCAGCTCCGGGGGCGTTCCGGGCGGCAGGGGGATCCGGGGTCCTCCCGGTTTTACCTGGCCCTGGAGGATGACCTGCTCCGGATCTTCGGGGGGGAGCGGATGGGAAACATCATGAACCGCATGGGCATGGAAGAAGGGGAACCCATCGAGCACAATCTGATTTCAAGAGCCATCGAAAACGCCCAGAAGAAGGTGGAAGCCCACAACTTCGAGATCCGCAAACAGCTTCTGGAATACGACAACGTGATGAACCAGCAGCGGGAAGTCATCTATCGCCAGCGGCGGGAAGCGCTCCGCGGGGAAAACCTGAGGGATTCCGTTCTGGAGATGATCAATGAAAAAGCCTCGGAGATCGCCGGGACCTATGCCGATGAACGAACGCCGCCCGAAGAATGGGACCTCAAGGGGCTCAAGGAGGCGGTCTTCAAGCAGTTCAATTTCCGCCCGGATTTGCGGCCGGAGGTGCTGGAAGGGGTGGATTCGGAAGGATTGGCGGAAACGATTCGGGATCAGGCCCTCAAAATCTACGAGGAGCGGGAACGAAGCATCGGCGCGGATGCCTTCCGGGAGCTGGAGCGGATCGTGATGCTTCAGACCGTGGATCATCTGTGGAAAGACCATCTGTTGAGCATGGACCATCTCAAGGAAGGGATCGGCCTTCGGGGATATGCCCAGCAGGACCCCCGTTTGGTCTACAAGAAGGAAGGGTTTGCGATGTTTTCCGAAATGATTTCCCGGATCAAGGAAGAAACCCTGGGAATTTTGTTCCGGGTGGAGATCGCCCAGCCCGAAAACCTTACCGAGATGCAAAAACCCAAAGAGCAGCATCTGATTTTTTCCGGGGGTGACGGAGGAGACCCAAAAGCACCGATCCGGCGGGATCAGAAAAAGGTGGGGCGGAACGCCCCGTGCCCGTGCGGGAGCGGCAAAAAGTATAAAAAGTGCTGCGGACGCACGTAACCCGGATGCACCGGGGAGGTTTCAGACGGTTCGTGCCGGGGGTTGATTTTTCCGCCGTGCAAAATTATAGTTTTTATAACGCATACGCCATGCATTCCACTCGCGCCATATTTCCCGCTGTTTTCGGAGGAGCAACCCATGGACGGATATGTTCCCGGTGAAGAAGAAACCGTCCTTTCCGAGGTGGATGCCGAGACCCGGGAACCGGCCATGTACCGGGTGCTGCTGCACAACGACGATTACACCACCATGGATTTCGTGGTGGCGGTGATCATGGGTGTTTTCAACAAGTCCCTGGAAGAGGCCACCCGGATCATGCTCAGCGTCCATCAGTCAGGGATCGGGGTATGCGGGGTCTTCACCTTCGAAGTGGCGGAGACCAAAGTCCAGATGGTCCATGAACTGGCCCGTGAAAACGGTTTTCCCTTAAAATGCACCATGGAAAGGGAGTAGATCCATGATCAGCAAGGAACTGAGCGCCACGTTGGGGTTCGCCGTCAGCGAAGCCAAGAGGCGGCGCCATGAATACGTTTCCATCGAACATGTCCTGTTCGCCATTCTCCACGACGAAACGGGAAAGGAGATCCTCCAGAACTGCGGGGGGGACCTGGGGAGTTTGAAGCAACGCCTGGAGGGGTTTTTCAACGAAAAAATGGCGATCGTCCCGGATCAGGGCGATTATGTGCTCCAGCAGACCCTGGGGTTCCAACGGGTCATCCAGCGTGCCGTCAATCATGTGCGAAACGCCGAGAAGCAGGAGGTGGAGATCAGCGACATTTTGGCCTCCATTTTCCTCGAAACCGACTCCTACGCCGCCTACTTTTTGTCCCAGGAAGGGATCACCCGGCTGGACATCCTCAATTACATCTCCCACGGCATGCCCAAAGACCCCTTTGCGGACGTGATCGGAGGGTTCGTCAAGACCCAGAAGACGGAAAAGACAAAGGAAAAGAAAAAAGACGACCCCTTGTCCCTGTTCACCCTCGACTTGATGGAAATGGCGGAAAAGGGACTGTTGGACCCCCTCATCGGCCGGGAGCATGAACTGGAACGGACCATGCAGGTCCTTTGCCGCCGGCGGAAAAACAACCCCATTTTCGTGGGGGATCCCGGCGTGGGAAAAACCGCCCTGGCCGAGGGGCTGGTGCAAAAAATCCAGAAGAAAGACGTCCCGGATCTTTTGAAAGACGTCCGGATTTATGCATTGGATATGGGGGCGCTGCTGGCGGGGACCAAGTTCCGGGGGGACTTCGAACAGCGCCTCAAGGGAGTCATCACCGAACTGAAAAAGAAGAAAAACGCCATTTTGTTCATCGATGAAATCCACACCATCGTCGGCGCTGGTGCCACCTCCAGCGGTTCCATGGACGCCTCCAACATCCTCAAACCGGTCTTTGCCACCGGCGAACTGCGATGTATCGGTTCCACCACCTACGAAGAATACAAGAATCATTTCGAAAAGGACCGGGCCATGTCCCGCCGGTTCGAAAAGATCGAAGTGCCCGAGCCCCCGGTCTCCGAAACCGTCCAGATTTTAAAGGGGCTTAAATCCCGATACGAGGCCCATCACGGGATCGTTTACACGGAAACCGCCCTGAAGGCGGCGGTGGACCTGAGCGCCAAGTATATCAACGACCGGTATCTCCCGGACAAGGCCATCGATGTCATCGACGAGGCCGGGGCCGCCGTCCGTCTTTCCGGCAGCGTCACCCGGAAAAAGATTCATCCGTCGGACATCGAAAAGATCGTGGCCAAAATGGCCAAAATCCCCACGGTGAGCGTTTCCGCCAATGACAAGATTCAACTCGAAGAACTGGAAGACCGGCTCAAAGCCAAAGTCTACGGGCAGGATGCGGCCCTCCACGCCATCGTGACGGCCATCAAACGTTCCCGGGCCGGATTGCGGACACCGGATAAGCCCATCGGCTCTTTTTTGTTCACAGGCCCCACCGGTGTGGGGAAGACCGAGGTGGCCCGCCAGATCGCCATGAACCTGGGCGTGGAGTTCATGCGCTACGACATGAGCGAGTACATGGAAAAGCACGCCGTGGCCCGGCTCATCGGGGCGCCGCCCGGGTATATCGGGTTTGACCAGGGAGGACTCCTCACGGACGGGATCCGGAAGCATCCCCACAGCGTCCTCCTCCTGGATGAGATCGAAAAGGCCCACATCGACCTTTTCAATATCCTCTTACAGGTTCTGGACCATGCGACCCTGACGGACAACAACGGGAAAAAGGCCGATTTCCGGAACGTCATCGTCATTATGACCTCCAATGCCGGGGCCCGGGAGATGAGTTCCATGACCATCGGGTTCGGGGATCCTAAAAGCGACCTGAAAGCCAAGGGGAAAAAGGCCGTGGAAAGTTTCTTCAGCCCCGAGTTCCGCAACCGCCTGGACGCCATCGTCCACTTCGATGCACTGTCCCTGGAGATCATGGAACGGATCGTGGACAAATTCATCCACGAGTTGAATGATCAGCTGCTTGCCAAGAAGGTGGTGATTACCGTCTCTCCGGTGGTCCGCCGGTACCTGGCCAAGAAAGGATACGACCCCACCTACGGCGCACGGCCCCTGGCCCGGGTCATTCAGAAAGAGATCAAGGATGTGTTGTCCGAGCAGATCCTGTTCGGAAAACTGCAAAAAGGAGGACACGCCCGGATCCGATTGGAAGAGGACGCGTTGCAGTTTGACTTCGCGTAAACGGGCTGTCCTTCCGCCGGCAAAAACCCGGTGCACCTTCGTTGGTCTGTTTCCCAGGTCTTCGGAAAACCGTTTCACGAGTGTAATCCCCGTCCCATCGTGCGGCGCCGTGAAAAGGACTTTCACGCGCGGCACGCCTTCGATGGGGCCCATGATGCGATAGGATCCATGGCGGTCTTTGTGCTTTCCGAGAAGCCGGTATTCCCGCCGCCGTACCTGGCCCGGAAAAACGGCCTCCTGGCAGTGGGCGGGGATCTAACCCCCGAGCGTCTGGTCGTCGCCTATCGAAGCGGCATCTTCCCCTGGTACGGGGAAGGGGAGCCGATTCTCTGGTGGTCCCCGGATCCGCGTCTCGTCTTATTCCCGGACAAGCTGCATGTCTCCAAGAGACTCAAAAGGGTCTTGAAAAAGCGTGCGTTCCGGGTGACCGCCGACACGGCGTTTGGAAGGGTGATTACGGAATGTGCCCGGATCCGGATGGAAAAAGGGAAAGAGACGTGGATCGATTCCCGCATGATCGACGCCTATTGCCGTCTCCATGAATACGGTATCGCCCACTCGGTGGAAAGCTGGCAGGGAGAAACCCTCAGCGGCGGGCTTTACGGCGTGGCGTTGGGGAGATGCTTTTTCGGAGAATCCATGTTCAGCCGGACCTCCGATGCGTCGAAGACGGCCCTGGTCCACCTGGTGGGCCATCTTCTCGAACGGTCCTTCACCATGATCGACTGCCAGACCACCACGCTGCATCTCATGCGCATGGGGGCGACCCATATCCCCCGGAGCCTCTTCCTGGAGCTCCTGGAAAAATCCATGAATGGGCCCCCGGAAGAAAAAACATGGAAGATGGATGCGGATCGGGTGTTGAAACGGGTACTGAACTGAAGGAGGAAAAGAATGGATGCGGACTGTTTGTTCTGTAAAATCGCTTCCGGAAGGACGGATACGGAATTTTTACATGAAACCGATGCCCTGGTGGTGTTCAAGGATATCCGGCCCCACGCACCGGTGCATTTGCTCATCGTCCCCAAGAAACACATCCGCAGTATCAACGACGTCGATGAAGAGGACCGGGAAATCCTTGCCGACTGCATCATGACCGCCAGGGAAATGGCCCGGCGTTCCGGGATACATGAATCGGGATACAAACTCTTGTTCAACGTGGAAAGGGGCGGAGGGCAGGTGATCTTCCATCTCCATCTTCACCTTATGGGAGGGTGGCACCGATGATGGCTTCGTAAAAAGTCCATCTGCGGCGTTGCGCGGCATTTTTCGTCATTGCGGCGTATCTGTAAGGTCCTTACAGGCGCTGGGTTTCCAGGCGCTTCATCGTTTCGAGGGCTTCTTTTTCTTCGGGGATCCCGTTTCGACCGCCGTAATCCCGGCACGAAAGGGAAGCCACGGCCACTGAAAAGCGTACTGCTTCATGAATCTCCCACATCCTGGCCGTGGCCAGGGAGAAGGCGGCGTGGAAATTATCCCCCGCGCCTGTGGTGTCTTTCACGGGAACCTCGGGTGCCGGGACATGGTACAATTGATCCTTCCACAGGTAATAGGCCCCGTCACCCCCCCGGGTCACGATCAAAACACCTTTGATGCGGGCGTCCAGGCGGACCATTTTCTCCCGAAACCCCAGGCCGCCGAATCCCAAGGGGGGTGCATCCAAAAAAGAAAACGAGGGGATAAAAAAATCGGCGGCGGCCATCATGGCGTCCATGCCCTCCCGCCAGCGTTCGCAATCGTAAACGATGCGGATGCCGGTGCCGCCGAGCGGTTTCAGGGCACCGGCCAGATACGTGGTCTCCGGATCCAGCAGGAGGATTTTTGGATCGCGGGATAAGGCCGGTAGAAGATCTTCGAATTGAAAGCGGGGGAGGGCGCTTCGCTCGTAGATGATGGTTCGTTTGCCCGTCGATTGTGTCACGAAGATGTAAGCCACCGGTGTTTTGCCTCCGTCCACCCTCCGAATAAAGGCCGTATCCACGCCGAACGCCGTCAACCGCTGAAGGCAAAACGCACCTTCGGCGTCGTCGCCGAGACGCCCCGCGTAAAGGACCCGACCCCCGAGCCGGGCGATGCAGGAAGAGGCTGTCCCGCCTTGTCCTCCCCCTTCGGCGATCCGGAATTCAAGGGGCGCCTTGGTGTCTTCTTCCGGAAAGGTTTCCACCACCGCGATATGATCCACACAACTGCGTCCCACCACAAGGACGTCGGGTTGATGCGTCACCGTTTACCTCCCCAAAAAAATTAAATTTGATGGCTTCGTAAAAAGGCCAAAAGAGCCCATTTTCGTCACCCCGGCGAAAGCCGGGGTCCAGTAATTTGGAGCCCTCCCGCCCTGAAAGCCGGGGCTCCCCGGTAAGGTAAGTACCCGTTTTTAGATTGCTTCCCTTGACCCCGCCTTAAAAGGCGGGACTTGCGGGAAGCCTTCCGGTCAAATAGTTCTGGATTAGCGCGAAAGCTTCACTTCGTGTCTGGATCAAGTCCGGAATGACGGGTTCGGCACTTTTTACGAGTTCATCAAATTTGAACGGCATCAGCAAAAGCATTCCCCGTTGCCTGTCCGAGCGAAGCGGAAAACCCGCCTGCAGGGCAGCGGGGTGCTTCAATGCGTATGCCCCGTTACACGGGTGCTGTCAAGGCGCGATTTGCGCATGCCCCGAAGGCGGAGGAATTCGTTGTTGACATTTTGTCTTTGATTTTATAAAAACCCATTAAGACCTCAAAGATCAAGTCATTAATATTTGAAGGCAAAGGGAAGGGCACCGTGAAAGGGGAGGAGGCGACGCGCGTTGTTCATTGGGCAGACAAAGAATAGGCGCGGCCCGGGTTGAACCCCTTGTTCCGTTCGATTCAACGAAAGGAGGAAAACATGAGTAAAAATGAAAAGCTGCATCCGGCGATTCCTGATTTAAAGGCGGCCGTGAACGCCGGGAAGCTGAGCCGGCGTGAATTCATCCGATACGCCACGCTCCTGGGGGTATCGGCCGCTGCGGCGAGCCAAATGATCGGCATTCCATGGCCCAGGACGCTTGCGGCCGCAGACCCCAAGCGCGGCGGTGTTCTCAAGATTTCCCAGTCGATCCAAAAGATCGATCACCCGGCCCGGTATTCCTGGCTGATGCCGTCCAACTCCATGCGCATGATTTTCGAGTACATGACCCTTACGGGCCCGGACAACGTCACCGTGCCGTACCTGTGCGAAAGCTGGTCCGCAAGCGAGGACCTCAAGACCTGGACCTTCAACGTCCGCAAGGGGATCAAGTTCAACAACGGCGATCCGTTCACCGCGGATGATTGTATTTTCACCATCAACCAGTGGCTGGATCCGGAAGTGAAATCTTCCCTGCTGGGGCTCGTGGGCTCTTATCTGAAGCCCAGCGGCATCGAGAAAGTCAACGATTATCAATTCAAACTCCATCTGGAACGGCCTGAAATCGCCATCCCCGAACATTTCTTCCAGTACACGGCGCAAGTGCTCAACCATCGGACCTTTGAAGGGGATATGAAGAAGGCCCCCCACGGCACCGGTCCTTACGTACTGGACACCTACAAAGAAGGAGAGATCTGTATTGTCAAACGCCGCAGCGACTACTGGCAGAAGGGTGCCGACGGCAAACCCCTGCCGTACATGGATGAGATCCGGTTCATTGACATGGGCAGCGAACTGGCGCCCCAGATTGCGGCCCTGAAATCGGGTGAAATCCATCTCATTGACGCGTCGGACAACCCCGGCCCCCAGATCATGAAGGCGGTGAAAGGGGACGCGAACATCAACGTGCTGCCCGTGGCCACCGCCACCACGCGGGTGCTGCGGATGCGGGTGGACATGAAACCCTGGACCGACAACCGGGTGCGCATGGCCCTGAAGCTGTGCCAGAACCGGGAGAAAATCCTGGCCCTGGCCTACCAGGGAGAGGGCCTGCAGGGGCAGGACTTCCATGTCTATCCGAAACATCCCGAATATTGTGAAAAGCCGATACCGGCGTATGAGCCCGATAAGGGCAAGGCCCTTCTGACCGAGGCGGGTTATCCCGACGGGATCGACGTCAACGTCGCCGTGGGCTCCGAGTGGACGGACATCGTCCGGTATGCCGAAGTGCTCAAGCAGGACGCCCTGCCCGCCGGCATTCGGGTGAACATCCAGACCATGCCCACCAGCCAGTACTGGGAAAAGTGGACGGAAGTGGATCTGGGGGTCACCCCCTGGACGCACCGGCCCCTGGGGACCATGGTGCCCAATCTGGCATACGTGGCCGACGACAAGGGGAATCCCGTCCCCTGGAACGAAACCCGCTGGGTGGACAAGGAATTCAGCACCCTTCTGGATCAGGCCAGCGGCACCCTGGATGTGGAAAAGCGACGCCAGATCTTTTGCACCCTCGAAGACATCCAGATGACCCGGGGATCCATCGGCATCGCTTACTGGATGAACACGTGGATGTGCTCCAGCAAGAAATTGAAAAACGTGGAAGCCCATCCGAACCTGATTTTTCTTTTCAACGACGCCTGGCTCGACGTTTAAAAAAAGGATGCGGCGGGCCGGTGGTTCCACCGGCCCGCCTTACCCGGGTAACCCCATATGGCCAAATTCATCGTCCGGCGGTGCATTCTCCTGTTGCTGACCATGCTCCTGGTCAGCATGGCCGTCTTTATGATCACGGAAGCCTCGCCGGGGAACGTGGCCCGAAACATCCTGGGGGCCTTTGTGACGCCGGAACAGGAAGCCTCTTTTCTGGCGCAACTGGGCCTGGATAAACCGGTGTGGCTCCGCTATGTCTGGTGGCTGACGGGATCCGATTGGCAGGCGCAAAAACGGATCGGGAGACCCTTGAAACGGATCGTCACGGAGAAAGGGTTCGTGGAATGGTGGGCGGTGAAAAAAGACGGAACCCTGGTACGATGGAAGCTCATCGGCGATGACTTGGTGGCGATCTCGCGGAAGCCCGACGGAACCGTCTCCAGGGCAGTGGACAATGACCGCTGGAAAACCGATTCCCAGGGCGTTTCCGTCTTTTGGGGCGTGGACACCGACAACCACGTGGTCAAGTGGGAAAAAGGGAAGGATAAAAAAGTCTGGACGTTTATCATGGGTTCGGGCTGGAAAGAAACGTCGGGAGGGCCGGTGGAGTACATCCCCCTCAAAAAGGGCTTCATCCGGGGGGATCCCGGGATCTCCCTCCGGACCGGAAGGCCGGTGGCCAAAAGCCTTTTCATCCGCCTGAGGAATTCCTTGGTCCTGGCCGGCATCGCTTTTGTGATCGTCATGCCGCTGGCCCTGCTTCTGGGTTTGATGGCGGGACTCAAAGAAGGGAGTCTCCGGGACCGGATTTTTTCCGTCGGGGGAATGATGTTTTCCGTCATCCCCGAATTCGCCACCGGTATTTTTTTGATTTTGATCATGGCGGTATGGCTGCAATGGGTCCCCGGTGCCACGGTATTCGGTGAACAGGCCCCCTGGGAACGCCCCGACATGCTCATCCTTCCCGTGTTGACCCTGACCCTCATCGAACTCGGATACGTCCTTCGCATCACCCGCGCCAGCATGGTGGAAGTCATGCGCTCTCCGTACATCCGGACAGCCTACTTGAAAGGGTTGCCGTACCGCCGCATCGTCGCCAAGCACGCGGTGCGAAACGCCCTCATGGCGCCCATCACCGTGATCATGCTCCATGTGAACTGGCTGATGGGCGGGATCGTCATCGTGGAAGTGGTCTTCGGGTATCCGGGGCTGGGGAAGTATCTGCTCGACTCGGCCTTGTATAAGGACATCAATGCACTGGAGGCGGGCGCCATGATCCTGGTCATGGTGGCCGTGGGGACCCAGTTGATCGCCGATATCGTTTACACCTTTTTGAATCCCCGGATTCGGTACGGGTGATAATGACTGTCGCTGAATTCAAAAGAGGCATCCCATGACCCAACCCGATTCCAGCATTCCCGCCGATTCCCAGGAAATCATCGTCCCGGACACGGACGTCATCCGGTTTGTCCGGTTGAGACGGCTGTGGGAAGGCTTGTCTGTTTTATTTGCCTCCAAGATCGCCGTTGCGGGTCTGGTGATCGTTTTGTTCTGGGTGGGGGTGGCGATCTTTGCGCCGCTGCTGACGCCCTATTCGCCCCTGGAACAGGATTGGAAACACCCCAACGAAGGGCCGTCGGAAGCCCATCTCCTGGGGACGGACGAATTGGGGCGCGATTTGTGGTCCCGCCTGATTTACGGGGCCCGCGTGGTTCTGGTGGTTCTTCCCATTTCAGAGAACTTCTGGGTCCCTGGCGGTACCGCCATCTGGGGCGTCTTCGTGGCCCTGGTGGTGGGCACCACGTTGGGCCTGATCAGCGGGTACTACGGCGGCTGGCTCGATGAAATCACCATGCGCTTGCTGGACGCCATGATGGCCATCCCCATTATTCTGCTGTTTTTAATCATCATGACGGCCCTGGGGGCTTCCGCCATGAACGTGGTCATCGCCATCACCATCGTGGGAACACCGGGGATCGCGCGGCTGGTGCGCAGCCTCACCCTGGACATCCGCACCCGGGAATACATCCGGGCCGCCGAGACCCGGGGGGAGAGTCCCTGGTACATCATGTTCATTGAAATCCTGCCCAACGCGCGGGGTCCCATTATCGTGGATGCCATGCTGCGCGTGGGATACGCGATTTTCGCCATGGGAACCCTGGGCTTTTTAGGGCTTGGGATGCCGCCGCCCTCCCCGGACTGGGGAAGCATGGTGGCCAAAGGAAGGGAATTTATCCTGCAGGGGAGTCCCTGGGCGGCCCTGTGGCCGTCCCTGGCCATTGCGTCCCTCGTGGTGGGCCTGAATCTTCTGGCGGACGGGCTCCGGGAAGAAAGCATGCGATATCAATGAACCGGACAACGGAAGAAAAAACCGGCGACGCGGTCCTGGATGTCAACAGCTTGACCATCGCCTACGAAACCCGGAAAGGGGACGTCCACGCGGTACGGGACGTCTCCTTTCGCGTGCGGCAAGGGGAAACCGTGGGTCTGGTGGGAGAATCCGGGTGCGGGAAGAGCACCATCGCCTTCGGTATCGTCCAATTCCTGGGACCCAACGGAAAAATCCTCAACGGGCAGGTGCTGTTTCAAGGGAACGATCTCGTGGGCCGGTCGGAACGCGAGCTCAAGCGGTTGCGCGGGGACCGGATTTCCATGGTCTACCAGGATCCCATGCAGGCGTTGAATCCCGCCATACGGCTGGGAGAACAGTTGATGGAGGTGCTGACGTGCCACCAGGATATCTCCCAGGAGGAAGCGTGGGAGCGCTCCGTGGCCATGCTCAAGCGCGTCTACATGCCCGATCCGGAAGACGTCATGCAGCGCTTCATGCATCAGATTTCGGGCGGACAGCAGCAACGGGTGGTCATCGCCATGGCCATGCTCAACAATCCCGCCCTTTTGATCATGGACGAACCCACCACGGCCCTGGACGTCACCGTGGAAGCGGCGGTTCTGGATCTTCTGGAAGAACTCAAGCAAGACTTTCAAACGGCCAACATTTTCATCACCCACAACCTGGGCGTGGTGGCCCGGGTGAGTGACTATCTGTGCGTCATGTACGCGGGGGAGCTGGTGGAACGGGGCCCCATCCACGACATTTTTCAAAATCCGCGGCATCCTTACACCATGGGACTTCTGGCGTGTGTGCCGCGACTCGGGGAAAGCAAACTCGACTCCGTACTACACCCCATCCGGGGGCGGGTCCCTTCGCCGGCGGCGCGCCCCGATAACGCTTGTGTTTTTGCCCCCCGCTGCGACTACGCCACCGAGGAATGTACAAAAGCGTTGCCGGCCATGGTGGAGATCGACACGGGGCACCTGGCGCGCTGCATCTATGCCAAAGAGATCGACACCCAGCCCAGGACCCATCGCGGCCGGCGGCGGGTCGCCGAACGCAAAACCGCGGGCCCCTCGACGGCCGAGACGGACGGCCTGCTCCACCTGGACCAGTTGAAAATTTACTACCCCCAGGAATCCAACTCCCTGGTGAGCATGCTGGGCCTCGGAAAGAAACGGTACGTCAGGGCCGTGGACGATATCAGCGTGCGCCTGGCCAAGGGACGCACCCTAGGCGTCGTGGGGGAGTCCGGGTGCGGGAAATCGAGCCTGGTGAAGGGGATCATCGGCCTGGAGGAAATCACCGGCGGTGACATCGAATTCATGGGATTTGACGTGACCCAGCCGGTGCGTGAACGGGATCGGAAGCTCATCCAGGAAATGCAGATGGTCTTCCAGAATCCGGATTCCACACTCAATCCGTCCTACCCTGTCGGCAAGCAGATCGCCCGGCCCATCCGAAAGTTCAAAACCGTACCGAAACATCAGGTGAAAGACGAGGTCCTGCGGTTGCTGAAAGCCGTGCGATTGGGCTCTGCCTATTACGATCGGCTTCCCCGGCAGCTGAGCGGCGGAGAAAAGCAACGGGTGGGGATCGCCCGGGCATTGGCCAGCCGCCCGGATCTCATCATCTGCGATGAACCCGTGTCGGCCCTGGATGTCTCGGTCCAGGCCGCGGTGATCAACCTTTTACTGGAAATCCAGAAAAGCTTTGGCGCTTCCATGATTTTCATCGCCCATGATCTTTCCGTGGTCCGGTACTTTTCCGATGATATCGCCGTCATGTATTTGGGGCAGGTGGTGGAAATCGGACCCGCCGAAGCCATTTACTCCCCTCCCTATCATCCCTATACCGAGGCCTTGTTGTCCGCGGTGCCCATACCCGACCCGGATGCCGAGCAAAAAGAAATCCGTTTGAGCGGGAATGTTCCGTCCGCCCTGGATCCGCCTTCCGGGTGCCGCTTCCATACCCGTTGTCCCCGGCGGAAAGAAATGCTTCCGGACGGCGGCGCCGTATGCGAAACCGAAGTACCTCCCTGGCAGGAATCCGGGCGCCATCGGATCCTGTGCCACATCCCCATCGAAACGCTGCGCCGACTGGAACCCGTGGTCCACCAGGAAGTCGCCTGATCTTCGCCGGACCCGTCTCGGAAACCGCGTTTTTTTAGCTGTTTGAAGGAAAGGCAAGTCCCGTGGAAGGACAAAGCGGGAAGCCTTGATTCCTGCCTCTCCATCGAAATCGAAATCGAAATCGAAATCGAAATCGGTATCGAAATCGAAATCGGTATCGAAATCGAAATCGGTATCGCAATCGCAAATAAGCCCCGATGTTTTTGATACAACGAGATAAGCGCAACAGCAATTTTGATGAAATCGTAAAAAGTCGAAATTGGGACGGCAAAGTAAAAAGTTCCAGATGCAAGGCGCGCAAATCCTGTTTGATTACGGGCCGGGGGAGTAAAGCCCTGCAATCTCCGGCAGGAAGAGGGAGAGGATCGGAAAGAGGGAAAGAATCAGCAAGACAAAAACATCCATGACGACGAACCAGATCGCCTGTTTGGCGATGGAATCGATATTACCGCCGATCAAATTGGCCGCCGTGAAGAGATTCACGCCCACCGGAGGGGTCGCCTGGCCGATGGCCAGTGCGGAGATGAAGATGACGCCGTACCACAGCGGGTCGATATGAAAGGCCGCCAAAACAGGGATGAGGATCGGCATCACCAGATAGGAAATGGAGATGGCGTCGATGATCATCCCCAGCGCCAGAAGCAGCAGATTGACGAGGATAATCATGACGGCGGCATTGGGGGAGATTTTGATGATCGCTTCGGCCGCCTGGTCGATGATGCCGATCACGGAGGCCGCCCAGGTGAAGATTCCCGCAAAGACCACGATGAACATGATCACGGAACTGGTGACACTGGCATCCACCAGGATATGCACCAGGTCCCTCCAGTTGATGGAACGGTAAATGACAATGGCCACGAAAAGGCTGTAAAACACGGCGACCACCGCGGCTTCCGTGGGCGTGAAAACGCCGGTGTAGATGCCCCCGAGGATGATCACGGGGGTCAAGATGGCCCAGATGGAGTCTTTCAAGGCGATCAGGATTTCCCGGGAACTTCCCCGGCGTTCCAATCCCCGATAGCCCCGCCTCCGGGAAATCAGATACGCCACCAGAACCGTCCCGGCGCCGGTGATCAATCCGGGAATGATCCCGGCCATGAACAGGGCGCTGACGGAGACGTTCGTGATGTTGCCGTAGATGATAAAGGCGATGCTGGGCGGAATGATGATGGAAAGATCGGCGGCATTGGCGATGCTGGCGCCGGCGAAATGCTTATCGTACCCGTGTTTCACCATGGGTGCCAGGAGGATCAGGCCCACCGCCGCAGTGGTGGCAGGACCCGATCCGGAAAGGGCCCCCCAGAACATGCAGGTCAAGACCGCCACCATGGCCAGGCCGCCCACGGCCTGGCCCACGAGGAGTTCGAAGAAACGGGCGATCTTTGCCGCGAGTCTCGCCTTTTCCAGGATCACGCCGGCCAGCACGAAAAAGGGGATCGCCAGAAGCGGAAAGGACGCAATCCCGTTGGCGAAGTTGACCCCCAGCATGCCGATCCCGAGGTTGAAATGGAAGATGGTGATGACGCCGGCGACGCCCAGCGCCGTCCCGATGGGCACCCCCAGGGCCATCAACAGCAGGAAAATGGATCCGATGACAATGGCTTCCATCACGGATCCCCGTTCCGGTTCAGATCGGCCAACCGGACGGCGGCGGACCGGTAGATTCCCATGAAAACGAACACAGAAAGCACGGGCACCCCGGCGTAATAGATCCAGACCGGGATTCCGAGGGCGGCCGAAGTGGCACGAAACAGGGTCAACTCTTCGTAGATGGCTTGCAGCATATAGTAGTCGACGAGCAAAAAGAGCATTCCGCTCAATCCCGCACTGAATATCACGACGCTTTTTTTGAATCGCTTGGGGAGCACATGATACAGGGTGACCATCCCCAGTTGACCGCCCCGTTCAAAGGCGATTCCCGAACCCACCACCGTCAGCCAGACGAACAGGTTGATGGTCACTTCCTCTGTGGCGGCAAACGAGAAATGGAAAAGATACCGGCTGAGGACGTTGACAAACGCAATGGCGGCCATGGTGAAGAGCATGACCGCCGCCAGCCAGTAATCGATACGGATGTTTTTGATTTTGGGAATCATGGTCATACGGGGGAATAAAAAAACCCCTGCAAATTGATTTTTCCAGGGGTTTTGACCCGGCCTTATCGAGCCATGTCGGCCTTGGCTTTGTTGTAAAGGTCTTGGCCGATCTTGGGGATCCACTTGTCGTAGACGGGTTTCACGGCGTCGATGAACGCCTGCCGCTGAGCATCCGTCAACTCGGTGACCACCATGCCCTTGCTCTTGACAAATCCCACCGGATCCGGGATTTCCATGGTGTAGTTGAACTCTTCCTTGAGGATTTTCAGAGACGTTCCGTCATCGATACCCGCCCTGGCCAGGGCGATTTCATACCGCCCGGCCTGCAGGGCGGCTTCCTGGATCGCTTTTTGAATGTCCGCGGGAAACGCATCGAATTCCTTTTTGCTCCAATAGATGATCAAGGGATCCACGAGGTAATTCCAGCGGGTGATGAACTTGTGGTACTGCCAGACCTGGACGGGGATGCAGACGTTGGGAAGGGGGTTTTCCTGGCCGTCCACCACGCCCTGCTGGAACGCCGTGGTGGCATCTCCCCAGTTCATGTTGACCGGATCCGCCCCCAACTGGCGGAAGATGTCGATGAAGATCGGGCTGCCCACCACCCGGAACTTCAATCCGTTGAGATCTTCGGGCATCTTGATTTCCCTTTTGCTGTTGGTGATCTGCCGGAACCCGTTTTCCCCCCAGGCCAGCGGCTTGAGCCCCTTGCTCTCCATGGACGCAAAAATGACTTTGCCCGTTTCCCCTCCTGTCATTTTATCGAGATTTTTGAAATTGTTAATAAAGAAGGGCAGGGAAAAGATGTTGCATTCGTTGATGACCGGCGAAATGTTGATGGTGGACTCCATGGCGCACTCGATGACGCCGTTGGCCACCATCTGGGCGGATTTGAGCTGGGCGCCCTTCAGCAACTGACTTCCCCAGTACGGCTTGATATTGATCTGACCGTTGGTCTTTTCTTTAACAAGTTCCGCAAACTTGATTGCTCCCATCCCCCAGTAGAATTGGGGACCCACATTGACCTGCATTTTGTATTCTTTTTTAAACGCCGCGGCGTCTGCATCCGTCATGACCGGTAAAAGGATTGCCAGGGCCAAGGTGGCGACGAGGGTGGATTTGACCAGGGACCTCAGGGTTTGCGTTGATGCCATGATATGCTCCTTTCTTTTGGCTGTTGTTTTCCAGACCGCAAAGAAGGGCGGCATCCGATTCGGGCACCGGGGGCGATTCCGATGGTCCGCCATTTGTCGCCTTTCTTTATCCGTTCTTGAAAAGTGTAATCAAGCAATTCCTTTTATCCATGTCAAGGGAAATCCTGGGTGCGGGAAAAGAGGTTTGACGCAGAGGGCGATATATGAAAGACAACAACCCTGGCGATCTCATCGTGGAGGATGGCGCGGGAAAGGAAGCGGATGTTCGTTGTTTTGGTGAAAATGCTGGTGACCGTATGCGTTGTGGTGGGGCTTTCCGTCGTGGCCGAGCATGTCAGCCCCCGGGTGGCGGGGGTGCTTTCCGGGTATCCCCTGGGGGCGGCCATCGCGCTGTTTTTCATCGGCTGGGAGGTGGGGCCGGATTTCGCCGCCGCCAGCGCCGTTTACACCCTGGCGGGCCTCGCCGGAACTCTGTGTTTCGTCTACGTGTATTACCAAACCGCCGTCCGCGTCCAGCGGTACACCATCTTCTGGTCCTCCATCACCGCCTCTGCGGGCTATTTCACCGCCATCGGCCTGTTGAACGTATTTCCGCTGTCCACGTGGACGGCCTTCTTGCTGCCCATGGGCGCGGCCGGTATTTTCATTTTTTTCTTCCGAAGGATTCAAAACACCCGGATCCACAAGCCCATCCGCCTGAGCTTCGGTGTATTGCTCCTGCGTGCCGTCTTATCCGCCGTGATCATCCTGGGGATCACGGGCGCGGCCCGGGCCGTGGGTGCCCGCTGGGCCGGTCTCTTTTCCGCTTTTCCGACCACGTTGTTTCCCCTGTTGATCATTGTGCACGCCACCTACGGCAGGCCACACGTCTATACGATTATCAAGAATTTCCCCAAGGGCCTGGGCTCCCTGATGCTCTACACCCTGGGGGTATCGATTTTTTTCCCGCGCTGGGGAGTCGTCATGGGGAGCGTGCTGGCATTGGTTACGGCGACCGTTTATCTGGCTCTTTATGCCCTCATGGTGATGCGGTTTGAAAAAGGATCCATGAAAGGGTATATAAGCCGCCACGATTGACCGGAACGTTTCCCGCACGCCCCGCCTGTTCAGGCGGGTCAGGAGCAGCGATCTTAAAACGGGCATTTTCCTTACCGGGGAGCCCGCCTTTCCGGGCGGGAGGGCGTCACCCCGGGATGACAGAGAGGAGTCATGCATGGCCCTTGCAAAACAGGAATATCTTGCGCTGTACCGGACCATGGTCACCATCCGGCAATTTGAGACCCTGGCCGGAGAATTGTTTTCCGCCGGCAAAATTCCGGGTTTCATTCACCTTTCCATCGGCCAGGAGGCGTCGGCGGCGGGGGTGTGCGCCTGTCTGAGAAAAGACGACTACATCACCACCACCCATCGGGGTCATGGTCACATGATCGCCAAAGGGGCGGACCTGAAACGAATGGCCGCCGAACTCTTCGGCAAAAAGACCGGCTATTGCCGCGGCAAGGGAGGCTCCATGCACATCGCCGATTTTTCCCTGGGAATCCTGGGGGCCAACGGCGTGGTCGCCGGGGGGCTCCCCATCGGGGTCGGGGCCGGCGTCTCCATCAAGATGCGGAAAACGGATCAGGTGGCGGTGTGTTTTTTCGGTGACGGCGCCGCCAATCGGGGTCCGGTCCATGAAGCCATGAATCTGGCATCGATCTGGAAGCTGCCGGTGATTTTCGTGATCGAAAACAACCGGTATGCCTCCACCACGCCCCAGCAATACGCCTGTTCCGTCAATGATCTCTGCCTGAGGGCGGCCGGCTACGGCATGCCCGGAACCGCGGTGGACGGCAATTCGGTGTTGGACGTCTACGCGGCCGCCGCTGAAGCGGTCCAAAGGGCCAGGAACGGTGAAGGGCCCGCCTTGATCGAAAATAAGACCTACCGTATCCGGGGGCATTTTGAAGGGGATCCTCAAAAATACCGCGAAAAGTTCGAGGTGGACGCATGGGAAAAGGAGAAAGATCCCATTGAACGATTTGACGCGTTTCTGAAAAAAAAGAAATTCCTGACGAAAAAACACCGGGAAGAGATCTGGAACCAGGTGAACGAAAAATTGAAGGAAGCCGTTGCGTTTGCAGAAGAAAGCCCCTTTCCGGAACCCGAAGAAGCCATCGAAGATTTGACGGCGAACCCGTAACCGACGGAGACCGAAAATGACGTCCGATCGCATGTTGAGCTGTTCGGCCGCACTGGCCGAAGCATTACACGAGGAGATGACCCGGGATGAGACAGTGTTCGTCCTGGGGGAAGACTTGACCGCCCATGCCGGCATTTTCGGCCAGTTCAAGGGGATACCGGAGGCCTTTCCCGGACGGATCCTGGATACCCCCATCAGTGAATCGGCCATTGCCGGCGTCGGCGTCGGATCGGCCCTGACCGGAATGCGGCCCTTCGTGGATCTGCATTTTTCGGATTTCGTCACCTGCTGCATGGACGAAATCGCCAATCAAGCGGCCAAGATCCGGTACATGTCCGGCGGGCAGGTCAACGTCCCCCTGGTGATCTGGTGCCCGGACGGCGCCGGGCTGCGTGCCGCGGCCCAGCATTCCCAGTCCCTGGAAGCCTGGTTCGTCCATATCCCCGGGCTGAAAGTGGTGGTGCCCAGCGAACCCGCGGACGTCAAGGGCCTGGTGAAAAGCGCCATCCGCGACGATGACCCGGTCATGGTGTTTCAGCACAAGAAGCTCTTTGCCAAAGAGGGGCCGGTGCCGGAAGGCGAGCACCTGATTCCCCTGGGCAAAGCCGCCGTCAAGCGGCCGGGCAAGGACGTGACGCTGATTTGCTACGGCATGGCCTACTATCTTTGCGAGGAAGCCGCCCGCTGTTTGGAAGAAAAAAAGATCGACGCCGAGGTGATCGACCTGAGAACCCTCAAGCCGTTGGATATGGCCACCATTTCCGAGTCCGTTCAAAAGACCAACCGGGCGGTCATTGTCCACGAAGCCTGCCGGACGGGCGGGTTCGGCGCAGAACTGGCGTCGCGGATCATGGAAGACGTATTCGATTACCTGGATGCGCCGGTGAAGCGGGTGGCGGCCAAGGACGTGCCCGTCCCCTTTTCCCCGCCGCTGGAAGACGCCGTCCTGCCCGGGGTGGCGGATGTCATTGACGCGGTCCTTGAAGCCGCTTATCGCTGAACAGGAGAAGGTATGGCGCTTCAGATCCGGATCCCCAAACTGGGATTGACCATGCTGGATGCCGTGCTGGTCCGCTGGATGGTTGAAACAGGGCAACCGGTGATACTGGAACAATCCCTGTGCGTCATCGAAACCGACAAGGTCACCTATGAAGTTCCGTCCCCGGGGGACGGTTTGTTGCTGCCGGTTATTGCGCCGGGCCGGCGGATGGCCGTGGGGGCGTTGATCGGATACGTGGCAGAAGATGACACCGAGCTGGCCGCACTGATCAAACAACACGGGACAGTGGATACCACCAGGGAAAAACCCGTGGCCCAAAGTGACGGCGTGTCCCCGCCGGAAAGAAAAGCCGAAGCGGGCGCACCCCGCAAACCAGCGGGACGCATCAAGGCGTCCCCGGCGGCCAGAAGATGGTGCAAGGAACATGGGGTTGCGCTGGGAACCATTCCCGGCAGCGGTCCGGAGGGCCGGGTGATCCTATCGGATGTAAAAAAGGTCATGGAAGAAAAGGCAACTGAAACCACCGGCTCGATTTACGAAATGGAAAAAGCGCCGGAAGGGTCGGATGTCCTGGCGGCCGCCGAAGAGATTCCCATCCAGGGGATCCGCAAGCGGATTTTTCAAAACATGCACCTCAGCCTCACCCGGCAGGCCCAGTTGACCCTCCACACCGAGGCCTCGGCCCATGCCATGACGGCGTTGCGGCGCCTGCTGAATGATCGGATGAAAACGGACGCGGTCCCCGTGTCCTACAATGCCGTCATCGTCAAAGCCGCCGCACGGGCGCTCCGGGATCATCCCCGACTGAACGCTTCGGTGGACGGCCGGAAGATCAAATTATGGAAACAGATTCACATCGGGGTGGCCATGGATTTCGGGCAGGGGCTCCTGGTGCCCAAAATCCGTCACGCCGACCGGAAATCGATCCGGGGGATATCGGCGGAAATACAGGATGTTGCCCGGCGGATCGCCGAAAAGAAGCTTTTACCCGACGAACTGCTTCACGGCACCTTTACGGTCACCAACCTGGGGGCGTGGGAGACGGATCATTTTACGCCCATCGTGAATTTTCCGGAAAGCGCCATCCTCGGTGTCGGCCGCATCGTTGAGAAGCCGTGGGTGCGCGACCATGCGGTGGTGGCGGAGGAACGGATGGCCTTGAGCCTGACCTTTGATCACCGGGTCATTGATGGCGCCGCTGCGGCCGCTTTTTTGAAAACCGTGAAAGACATGATCGAAGAACCCGGACTGATGTTGTAACCGGGCATTCTGGATGGAATCGTAAGAAGCGGCGGAAAACTCGAGGAGAAACACGTCCATGGAAGAACGGCACATCGAAATCGCCCAGTTGTTTCAGCAGCTGGAAGCGGATTTTCCGGAAGAACTGAAGGCGTTCAAAGGGTTAAGCCGCGTCCTGGAACGGGACGGGGCCATCGACAGGAAAACAAAGGATTTGATTTTGGTGGCGCTGGCGTGCGCCGGCCGGTGTGAAAAGTGCATCGCCGTCCACGTCCGAAACGCGGTGCTGAACCAGGCCACGAAAGAAGAAATCCTGGAGGCGGCCATGCTCAACGTCCTGTTCAACGGCGGGACCGGGATCATGGACATGCACGTCGTGTACGAAGAACTTTACAACCACTTTGATTGAACCCAAGTCCCGGGCGCCGTTTCCGTTACCGCGTTTCTTGACCGGAACGCTTCCCGCAAGCCCCGCCTTGACACGCGGCTCCTCGTCCCTAAAATATCCACAGGCGCGGTCGAATTTGGACCATGGGTCGTGCGAAGCGCCCCGTAATTGAAAAAAGACTGTATTTGCGCCTTTTCGGCGGCTTTCCCGGATCCAAGGAGGAATGCCTTCAAGGTACTCGTTCCTGTCAAGCGTGTTCTGGATTACAGTCTCAGGCCCGTCATCAAGGCCGACGGCAGCGGCATGGACCTGGCAGGCCTGAAGATGAGCATGAACCCCTTCGACGAGATCGCCCTGGAAGAGGCGATCCGGATGAAGGAATCCGGAAAAGCCGGTGACATCGTCGCCGTTTCCTGCGGCGGGAATCCCTGCCGGGAAACCTTACGGATGGCGCTGGCCCTTGGTGCGGATCGGGCCGTATTGATCGAAACGGATCTTGATGTGCAGCCCCTGGGGGTGGCCAAGCTGCTGGCGGCTCTGGCGGTGAAAGAATCTCCGGGGCTGGTGATCTGCGGCAAACAGGCCATCGACGACGACGCCGGCCAGGTGGGGCCGCTTCTGGCGGGCCTTTTGGGCTGGCCCCAGGCCACCTTCGCCTCCAAGGTGATCATCAAAGACGGCCGGGCGGAGGTGACACGGGAAATCGACGGCGGCCTGGAAACCCTGGAGGTCCGGCTTCCCGCCGTCATCACCACGGACCTGCGCTTGAACGAACCCCGGTATGCCGCCCTTCCCAATATTTTGAAAGCAAAGCAAAAACCCCTTGATGTGTTCCATCCGGAAGGTCTCGGCGTGGATGTAACCCCCCGGATCACCGTCCTCAAAACGATTGAACCGCCCTCCCGCAGAGCCTGCATCCGCGTGGCGGATGCGGCGGAGCTGGTCCGGCGGCTCCGGGAAGACGCCCGGGTGATTTAAGGAGGATTTCATGGCCATCCTGGTGATCGCGGAACACGACGGCGGGGTACTGAAGGCGGCGACACGGAACACGGTGACGGCGGCCGCCAAGGTGGGGGGCCCTATTCGGATATTGGTCGCCGGAAGCGATTGCGGCCCGGCCGCCGGGGCGGCGTCGAAGATCAGCGGGGTCTCCAAGGTCATGGTGGCGGACGATCCCCGCTACGGGGATCAGACGGCGGAGAATGTGGCGGCCCTGGTGGCGGCCCGGTTCAGGGATTTCAGCCATATTCTCGTTCCCGCGGGCACCTTCGGCAAAAACCTCACGCCCCGGGTGGCGGCGCTCTTGGACGTGGCCCCCGTTTCGGACGTCATCCGCGTGGAGGGGCCGGATACGTTTGTCCGGCCGGTCTATGCCGGAAACGCCTGGGTCACCGTCCGATCCTCGGATCCGGTGAAGGTGGTCACCGTAAGGGCCGCAGCCTTTGATCCGGCCGGGGATGCGGATGTCCCCGCTCCGGTGGAAGCCGTCGCGGCCGCCGGCGATCTGGGACTTTCGCGGCGGATCCGCCGGGAACTGTCTTTGTCGGCGCGTCCTGAATTGACGGAAGCGGAAGTGGTGGTTTCCGGAGGCCGGGCCCTGGGGAGCCGGGAGGATTTTTTCCGTTTGCTCGAGCCTCTGGCGGACCGGTTGGGGGCGGCCATCGGCGCCAGCCGGGCCGCGGTGGATGCCGGGTATGTTTCCAATGACTACCAGGTGGGACAGACCGGAAAGATCGTCGCCCCCCGGCTGTACATCGCCGTGGGCATCTCCGGCGCCATTCAGCACCTGGCGGGGATGAAAGACGCCAAGGTGATCGTGGCTGTCAACAAGGACCCGGACGCCCCCATTTTCCAGGTCTCCGATTATTTTATGGTGGGGGATCTGTTCCGGATCCTCCCCGAGCTTATCGACGCGTTGGAAAACGACTGAACCCCCAAAGCGGGCAGATTCCCTGCGCCTTGCAGCAGAACGCGTGAAACACCGGTTGCCGTTCCGGCTTACGGTTTCCGCCGGGGCAAAATATGAATGGCCGATCCGGTGAAGATTTCCGCCGCTTCCATTTCGGTTTCGGACAAGGTGGGGTGCGGGTGGATGCTCAGCCCAATGTCCTGGGCCAGGGCCCCCATCTCCACTGCCAGAACGATTTCGGCGATGAGGCTTTCGCTTTCCCGGCCGGTGATTCCCCCGCCCAGGATGCGGCCCGTTTCCGGATCGACGATCAGCTTGGTCAACCCGTCGAACCGGTCCATGGTCAGGGCCCGGCCGGAAAATTTCCAGGGGAATCGAAGGATTTCCACGTTTCGGTCTTCCCGGTGAGCGGTTTCCTCGCTGAGCCCGCAGCAGGCGATCTGCGGGTCCGTGTACACCACCGCCGGGACGGCCGCTGCGTCAAAGGCCGACGGCTGCCCGGCGATGACCTCGGCGGCGATCTTGCCTTCGTAGGAGGCTTTGTGGGCCAGCATCATTCCCCCGGTCACGTCCCCCACGGCCAGGATGCGGCTGTCGGATGTCCGCTGCCGGGAGTCCACGACCACAAAACCCCGGGCATCGGTTTTGACGCGCGTGTTTTCAAGGCCGATGCCGGACGTGTTGGGTTTCCGGCCCACGGCGGCCAACACGCTGTCGAATTTTTCCTCGCGGCCTTCTTTTTCCGTTTCCAATCGGACGGTTACCCCGTCTTTGTCTTCCCGGAGGATGCGGGCCGTCGTGTTCAGGCAAATGGCGGCGAATCTCTTTTCCAGTCGGTTTTGCAAGGGGCGGACCAGGTCGGCGTCGATGCCGGAAAGGAGCCGGTCCCTTGATTCCACCAACGTGACGCGGCTGCCGAAAGCGGCATAGACCGAGCCGAGTTCCAGTCCCACGTACCCGCCGCCGAGAACCAGGAGAGTCTTGGGGATCTCCGAAAAGGCCAGGGCGCCGGTGGAATTCATGATTTTCCCCCCTTTCCGGTAAGGCATGCCGGGAACGGGGGCGGGGTGGGAGCCGACGGCCAGAACCGCGTGCCTGAACCGGATGCGGCTGACCTCGGCGTCGTGCAGGCGCACCTGATTTTCACTTTCAAATACGGCGCGGCCCTGGATTCTCTGGATTCCTCGCCCATCGCCGAGGGTCACCAGGCCGCCGGCGAGCTGATCGATGACCCGGTCTTTGTGTGCCCGGAGGGTTTCCAGGTCGATCTCCGGCGGGGGAAACCGCAGGCCCATCCGGTGGGCACGGGAGGCGTCGGTGATCAGTTCGGCCAGGTGCAGCAATGTTTTTGACGGAATGCATCCCTTGAAGAGACAGACCCCGCCGGGGCGCGGGGAGATGTCCACCAGGGTGACATCCATTCCGAGATCGGCGGCTCTGAAAGCGGCCGCGTATCCTCCCGGGCCGCCCCCGATGACAAGCAGTTCCGTTTCCTGCGTGAGTTCGCCCATGACCATGATTCGTTCTCCATCGATCCGAAACCGCCCGCGCATGCCCGTCCCGCCGGGGAGGACCCGCGGGGTCAGGGGGTGAACCGAAGCATCCGAAACACGTTCTATGCGGATAACAGCAGTTTTTCGGGATCCTCCATCATCTGCCGGAAGAACTCCAGGAACCTGACGGCGTCCACACCGTCCAGCACCCGGTGATCGATGGCCAGTACCGCCGGCAGAATCAGGCGGGGGACCACCTTCCATTGCCCGTCGCCGGTGGTTTTCACCACGGGTTTGGGCCGGGCTTGCCCCAAACCGAGAATGGCGGCTTCCGGATAATTGATGATGGGCGAAAAATGCCCCCGGCCGCCGGAGGCCCCGATATTGGTGAGGGTGAAGGTGCCGCCCTGGAGTTCTTCCAGGCGGATCTTGCGGGCTCGAGTGCGCTCCACCAGGTCCTCGATTTCAACGGCAAGTTCCGTCATGCTCTTGCAGTCGGCGTTCCGGACCACCGGCACCACCAGCCCGTCGCCGGTGTCGGTGGCCACCCCGATGTGACAGTATTTTTTTCGGATGATCTCGCCCCTGGCAAGATCCACCGAGACGTTGAACCGGGGAAACCGCCTGAGGGCCGCGGCGGCGGCTTTCACGGCGAAGACGGTGAGGGTGAGCCGGCCGCCGCTGGATTCCACCTCGGTTTTGTATCGCCGCCGGGCCTCCTCGAGGCGGGTGACATCGATCTCGTCCTGGCTGGAGACATGGGGGATCTGAGACCAGGCCAGGGCCATCTGCCGGGTGGTGACGCGGCGGATGGAGCGAAGGGGCGTGCGCTCCACCGGACCCCACCTGGAAAAATCAGGAAGCGGGGGTGGGGCGGATCCGGCCGCCGCCGGCTCCGGAGATGCCGGCGCAGAGACTGCCGCGGATTTTTCGGATCCTTTTTCGGCATGGCCGCGCACGTCTTCGGCGGTGACGACGCCGCCCGGACCGGTGGGGGAAACCCGGCGCAGATCCACGCCGAGTTCCCGGGCCAACCGGCGGGTCGCCGGGGATGCGGGGACCGGCGCCGTTGGCGGGGTTTCCTCGAGAGGCGGCGCAGTGCCGGCGTCGGCCGGGGGTTCCGCGGCAGGAGGGGGGGAGGGCGGTTCATCAGAAGTGGTTTCTTCTTTTCCGTTGCTGAAGGTCATGAGAACGTCCCCCACCTTGACGATCTGCCCGGGCTTGACCCGGACCTCCAGGATTTTTCCGGTAAAAGGGGAGGGGATTTCCACCGCTGCCTTGTCGGTTTCCACTTCCAGGATCGGATCCCCTTCCGTCACCGTATCCCCCGCCGCCACCAGCACGGCGATGACTTCTCCTTCATGGATTCCTTCTCCCAGGTCAGGGAGTTTAAACGGTCGCGCCATGATCTCCTCTCACGGTTTGTTATCCAGCACCCGCCGCGCCTCCCGCACGATGCGGCCGGTGCCGGGAAGATACGCCTTTTCCCGGCTGAACAACGGAATCACCACGTCAAACCCGGTCACCCGGGCGACGGGAGCCTCCAGGTAGTAAAAGGACTTTTCCGCGATCTTTGCGGCGATTTCCGCCCCGGGTCCAAAGCTGCGGGGGGCTTCGTGAATCACCACGGCCCGGCCGGTCTTGCGGACCGAGGCGGTGAAAAGACTGTCGTCCAGGGGGGAAAGCGTGAGCAAGTCGACGACCTCCGCCTCGGCGCCGTATTTTTCCCTGAGCCGGTCCGCGGCCTCCAGGGTGGGGCGCATCATGGCCCCGTAGGCGATGAGGGTGATATCCGTGCCTTCCCGGACGATCTTGGATTCGCCCAGGGGAAGGGTTTCTTCTTCTTCCGGCACTTCTTCCCGGAACGCCCGGTAGAGGGCCTTGGGTTCGTAGAAGACCACCGGGTCCGGATCCCGGATGGCGCTGACCAGAAGCGCCCGGGCGCTGCGGGGTCCGGAAGGGATCACCATCTTCAGCCCCGGCGTATGGGCCCAGTAGGCCTCCCGGCTTTCGGAGTGGTGTTCCAGGGCCCGCACACCCCCGCCGTAAGGGGCTCGCATGACCATGGGGACCGTGAACCGCCCCCGGGACCGCCACCGCAGCCGGGCGGCATGGTTTTCCAATTGGTGAAAGGCCTGGTAGCTGAATCCCGAAAACTGGATCTCGGCCACCGGGTGTAGGCCGTATGCCGCCATCCCGATGGACATGCCCACGATGGCCGATTCGGCCAATGGGGTGTCCACCACGCGCCGGTCTCCGAACTGCTGGATCAGTCCGTCGGTGACCCGGAACACCCCTCCGTCCAGGCCCACGTCCTCCCCCAGGACGATGACCCGGTCGTCTTTTTCCATCTCCTGGCGCAGGGCCAGATTCAGGGCTTGGACCATCGTCATCTTGGCCATGGATCAATCCCCCTCGGATTCGGACATTTCCCGGACGAGATAATCTCGTTGTTCCTCCAGGTGGGGCGGCATCTTTGAGTAGGCGTGATGAAACATGTCCAGGGGGTCCCCCAGGGTCTTCATCCGATCTTCGGCGGCCTCCACGGCGGCCTGGATTTGTGCCTTGACGGCGGATTCTTCGGCTTCCACGGATTCCGGGGTTAAGAGGCCTGTGGACAAAAGGTGGTTCTGGAAACGGGCAAGGGGGTCCCGGCCGCGCCAGGCCTCCACCTCTTTGTCGTCCCGATACCGTTTGGGGTCGTCCGCGGTGGTGTGGACCGACATGCGGTAGGTCATGCATTCGATGAGTGTGGCGCCCTTTCCGCGGCGGGCCCGCTCCACGGCGTCGGCGGCGGCCCGGTAGACGGCCAGGATATCGTTGCCGTCCACCTGGATTCCGGGGATGCCGTAGGCCAGGGCCTTTTGGGCCAGGGTTTTTGAGCGGGTCTGTCTGCTGCGCGGAACGGATATCGCCCATTGATTGTTCTGGCAGACAAAGACCACCGGCAGTTGAAACACCCCGGCGAAATTCAATCCTTCGTGGAAATCCCCTTGGGACGTGGCGCCGTCTCCGAAAAAGACCATGGCGACATCGTCCTTTCCACGGTATTGGACGGCCCAGGCGATTCCCACGGCGTGCAGGATCTGGGAACCCACGGGGACGGCAATGGGAAAGTCGTTTCGGTCTACGGGAATCTCCACCCCTTCGGCAAAGCCGTTGTTGTACAAGATGACGCTTTCCATGCTCCGTCCGCGCCACAGCTCGGCGGCCGTTTCCCGGAAGGCCGGGATCATCCAGTCAGCGGGGCGAAGGGCCGCCACGGCTCCCAGGTGGGCCGCCTCCTGCCCGGTGACGGGGGGAAAGGTCCCGATGCGTCCCTGTCGCTGGAGGCTGAGGAGGCGCTCGTCGAACCGTCTTCCCAAAAGCATGAAGCGGTAGAGTTTGACCAAGACTTCCCCGTCCAAATCCGGCTCGAGGGTCTTGTCGAGATTCCCCTTTTCATCCAAAATGGAAAGGGACTCCACGGTGCCTGCAATTTCGATGGATGTGACGGGCATAGGGCACACTCCGTTTCATGCAGGGAAGCGTTTTGATCCAAAACCGGCGTTCCGGCGGCAAACCCGGATAACGCAGCCTATCACGTAAATGTTTACTCTTTCAATATGGAATCGATTTTACCGGCGTCAAGGTTGATGAAATCGTAAAAAGGCCGATTTTGTTCACGCCACAACCCTTTTCGGGCGATCCAAAGGGTTTCGCTAAATCTCCAGAACTCGACACAAGTGTCTCAAACAGCTTGAGATTTTTAACGCTCAACCCTTTGTCTCTCTTTTTCCGAAAAGGCTTGAACGGCGCTCACAAAAGCCTTTTTACGA
>Ga0068713_1000247_pt1 | contig 104789 bp, 93 predicted proteins | sample MTBAKSrepl2MetaG_FD_62223 | JGI IMG/M metagenome (GOLD analysis project Ga0068713, IMG submission 62223) | Enrichment culture microbial communities om Arthur Kill intertidal strait, New Jersey, USA, that are MTBE-degrading - MTBE-AKS2 (Arthur... | ecosystem: Environmental > Aquatic > Marine >... | reverse complement strand
AACAAATATTTCTTCATCAATAAGAAAGTCTCCATATGCTGTTAAGTTAAAATTAAGACATCCTCAAGGTAAGAATATATCCAGAGTAGAAGTAAACGGCAAAGTCTGGAAAGATTTTGGTAAAGAAATAATCAATCTTCCGGGTACCGGTGAGGAGTATTCAATTGTTGCATATTATTAAATCAGGAATAATGAAAAGGGCAATGCTTTTCGAAAAATCAGATCACAAGCCCGGATTAAGCAATGCCAGGAACCGACTCCAAATAATTAACAAAGCAAGGCAAAAAGCATGGTAGATCAATCACGATTTTATAATAATGACTGAAGGCGCTTTACTTTTGCATGCAAACTCATTAGGAAAAAAATTTTTAAGACAATTTTTAACTGGTATCAAACATTTTTAAAAAATTTTAATCAATTAGGCTTAAAATTATTGTTTAACCGAGTCCACTTTTCGTAGTGGACTCAAAATTGTAACTATATGAATAAATTTGAGAAATATTTATTTGTTTTTTCATGGTTATTTTTATTCATAAACGGATGTAGAATAGAAGAAAGACACATAAGTATTATTCCAAAACCTGTCAGTCAGAAACCCCTAAGTGGTGAGTTTAGGTTAGGGCAGAAAACAAAGATTATTATCGAAAATAATGATTTTATTCAGTCTGCTGATTATTTGCGAAATTATATTGAAAATAAATACGGCATTCAAACCGAAATCGGAATGAAGGTTCCCGATAATAACTATATCCTCCTATTTTTAACAGATTCAATGGAGAACGAGGAGGGATATTTATTAAAAGTAAGGAATAATACAGTGGAGATTACAGCACCTTCGGATGCCGGTATATTTTATGGTGTACAAACTTTTTTACAAATGTTACCTCCGGAGACAAAAAAGTATAAACGAATCACTGTCCCTGCAATAGAAATCAAAGACTATCCTCAATTTCGGTGGCGCGGACAACACTTAGATGTAGGCCGGCATTTTTTTTCAATTGATTTTATTAAAAATTTGCTCGATGTAATGGCAATTCATAAACTAAATATATTCCATTGGCACTTGACCGAAGATCAGGGTTGGAGGATTGAAATACAAAAGTATCCCAAACTAATCGAAATTGGTTCCTGGCGTGATAGTACATTAAACAAAACCGCTGGCCAATATCCTTTTAAATACAAAAGGGAGAAATACAATGGTCATTATACACAGGAAGAAATTAGGGATATTGTTCAATATGCACGGGAAAGACATATTACAGTAGTTCCGGAGATAGAGATGCCCGGGCATTGTTTGGCAGCACTGGCTGCGTATCCCCAATTTTCATGTACAGGCGGACCTTTTAGCGTAGGTACAAGATGGGGTGTTTTTGATGATGTTTTTTGTGCGGGAAAAGAAAAAACTTTTAAATTTCTGGAAAATATTCTTGATGAGGTTATACAGTTGTTTCCGGGGCAATATATTCATATTGGGGGTGATGAAGTTCCAAAAACACGTTGGAAAAATTGTGCGGATTGCCAGCGAAAAATACGAGAAGAAGGATTGAAAGATGAAAATGAACTACAGAGTTATTTCATTAAACGGATTGAAAATTACTTACATAATAAAGGTAAAAAAGTTATTGGGTGGGAAGAGATTATAGAGGGTGGTTTACCTGAACGTTCTGTAGTTATGTCATGGAGAGGAGTGGATGGTGGAATTAAAGCTGCAAAAGCTCATCATTATACTATTATGGCCCCATGGAATCCATGCTATTTTTATGTATATCAGGGTAAATATGAGGAACCTATTGCAGGTGGAGGTGATGATTGTAACTTGTTAAGCGATGTTTATAATTTTAATCCTGTTCCGGATACATTAAATGAAACAGAAACCGAATTTATCTTGGGTGGACAGGGATGTGCCTGGACTGAATACATGCCAAATACTGATATTGCCGAATATATGATATTCCCGCGGTTATCAGCTTTGTCGGAAGCTCTTTGGTCGGATAAATCACAAAAGAACTGGGATGATTTTCTTAGAAGAATGGATGATCAATATCTTAGACTGGATTATTACAATATTAATTACCGTATTGATTATCCTGACAATTATGGATTTATAAATCGTTATCTGGAAGAGAAAGTGCAGATAACATTAACTAATGTGATTCATAACAGTGAAATACGTTTTACTACAGACGGGAACGAACCAGATAAATCTTCACCTCTTTACAAAAAACCCATAACTTTAAATCTGGAAAGCAGGAAACCTGTGATTTTAAAATCAAGAACATTTATGCCTAATGGCCGCATAAGTGCCGTTCATACAGGCGAATTTATAAAGTTGGATTGGGAAGATGCATGTGAAACAGATTCTGTCACACCCGGTCTCAGGTATCTCTGTTATGAAAGGGAAATACTATCTGTTGAAGAAATTAAAGATTATCCGGATAAGACGGGGATTGCAGGTAATGTAAAATTTCCCGAAGTAAAAAAAGGGTGCTGTCTTGCAATCGTTTATGAAGGTTTTATTAATGTGCCGGATAAAGCTGTATATGATTTTTATTTATCTTCTTCAAGAGGAAAAACAATACTTCACATCGATGAAATGAATGTTATTGATAATAACGCTGAATTGCCCCATTACTATCAGAAAACCGGGAAAATTGCTCTTGAAAAGGGATACCACAGATTTAATCTGAAGTATCTTACAGCAAATCATCAGGGGCAAATCAAACTCGGTTGTAATTATAATGGAAATAAGATTGAAGAAATCCCTGTAGCATGGTTTTATCATTAAAAAATCATTTAATACCTTAATACTATGATAAAAATTAATTATGGGAAAAAAGTGTTGGCCATTTTTACACACACCGATGATGCGGAATTAATGTGCGCAGGAACCTTATCCCTTCTGAAAACAGAGGGAATGAAATCGGGACTGAGTATGCAGAAGTCTTCCGGCAACACTTAGGTCACGGGTATCCACAGGAAAATATTCTGAAAAAATACTCGGAGAACTAACCGTGGTCAAATAATAATTTTTCATATAAAAGAAAGATATAATGGTACGAAAATTAAGTATGCTGGCGCCCGGATGGTGGGATTTTACCACACTGGATGATGAGTTGCTGAATGATGCAGCAAATCTGACACCAAAAGATATGCTTGCACTTTTAAGACCTGGGTTCAAGGTTGTATTTTACGATACGCTGGAAGACTTTTATCTTGCTGAGGCACTCGAATACATTACAGCATGGCAACAGGCAACCCCATCAAATCCGGCAGGTATTTGCGGGCCCATTGGTCCTACCGAACAATTGCCTTTGGTTCCGCGCTTAGTAAATGAATTACAACTGGATTTATCTAATGCTCATTTTTGGGAAATGGACGAATGGTTCATTGATGAAAAGGAAATCAGCCCTGAAAGCCCTATATCTTTTGAAAGGACAGACCGGGAGTTGTGTTTTGACCGGATTGACAAAAAACTCAGAATGCCTGAATCCAATCTGCATTTTCCAAAAGCCTGTACAAGCGAATATATCAGCAGTTGGGATAAAGGTATTCGTTGCATCGTCATGCAGGGTGGGCAGGGCGATATAAAACACTGGGCTTTTAACGATCCTGTAAAAAGGGAAGGGAGATATAAAGATACCCCTCCCAAACCTGAGGAGTTCAGAAAGTTGTCAACCCGTGTTGTCGATCTACACCCGGTAACCTGTATGCAAAATGCACGTACAAGTGCAGGAGGTGTAGTAACCGGCATTCCAACAAAAGCAATTACAGTAGGTCCGGCAGAAACCTGGAAAGCAGAGAAAGTATCTATTTGGCACGCAGGGATGCATGATAATCCTTTTGGTCAAAGACTGACCGCTCTTATGATTGGGAAAAAAATAACAGACTCAGCAGTACCGATGTCTTTATTAGCAGATCATCCCAATGTCCAATTTAATTATTACAGGGGTGGATTGGGAACCTGTGGAACTGAAATACATTAAAATCCTGTTCGCATCTAACTATGTTTTATATTATAAAGTGATTAAATAAAGCCAAACATAAAAAAAGAACTACTTCAAAAAACTATCAGTGATATCCAGTCGGCAAAGATATATGATATAAGACCACGAATATCAGCGAGTATTAAATTTATAATTTTTTAAAATGATCAACTTATGAAACCTCCATGATTGCAGCAAACGCAACTTAGCGTAGCGATCTCACGAACGAAGTGAGTAAACTGCATGAATAAAAATGTGGAGGTTACATACAACCATTAAAAAAAACTTAAAGGTATGAAAACACTTTTTCAACATCTGTCCCTGCAAATAATATTTGCAATCCTGATATCCGGGCTTATCATCTGTTATTCCTGCGTAAGAACAGAAAATTCTCACAAAATGAATATTCATCCGGATCAGCTCAGGCAAAGTTTTATATATCCACCGGATGAGTGCCGTCCGGAGGTGCTGTGGAATTGGATGGGGGGGCTCATTAGTAAGGAGGGCATCACTGCAGATCTGGAATCTATGAGCGCAGTTGGGCTCGGAGGCGTAATGATGATCCAGATGCCAGACCAGTGTCCATACCCCAAACGCTGGTCGTACCGGGATTATCCGGGAAAGGTGAAATGTCTGAGTGACGAGTGGTTTGAAATGGTCAATTATGCTATAGGGGAGTGCGACCGGCTTGGACTGAATTTCTCTCTTTTTATGTGCCCAGGCTGGAGCCATTGCGGAGCACCCTGGATAACCCCGGAAAAAGGATTGAAAATTCTGGTTGCAAAGGACACGATCATTCATGGGCCAAAACAGTTTGATACAGCCGTTCCGAAGGCCCCCCAAAAAAGAGGAATAGAAGGTGGCAATCAGATACCGGAATGGAGCGATGACTTCAAAAAGCAAACTTTCGTGACCGATCCCTATTACCAGGATGTGATTCTTCTGGCTCTGCCATTCAGGGATAATAATAAGATAATATCCTCCAATGAGATCATAGACCTTTCGAAAATGATGACAACTGATGGAAACCTCAGCTGGGAAGTTCCGGAAGGATCATGGAAACTCATTCGTTTCGGACTTGCCTCAGAGAATGGAAAGAATCATCCTGCACCCATAGAAGGGTCTGGTCTGGAATGTGACCGGATGGATCCTGAAGCTGTTCAAATGGTCTTCGATGGTATTGTAGGGCGTATCTATCATGAAGCAAGAGCCAAAGGATATAATTCCTTTAAAGGATTTGAAACTGACAGCTATGAAGCTGCATTCCAGGACTTCGGAAAGGATTTCAGGGAAGAGTTTCGGCGGCGCAGAGGATACGATTGTGCATATTGGCTGCCAGCCTGGAAGAATAAAAAGCTGGTAATCGACAGGGAGGACATGACCAGGCGTTTTCGGTATGATATGCTGCAAACAATCAGTGAATTGTGGGCAGAGCGGTTCCATGGAGAACTACGCCGGCTGGGAGATGCATATGATCTGGATTGGATGGTTGAACCTTATTTTGGAGCGCAGATCGACTGGCGTACTTCCGGTTCTATGTCTCTATGGCCGGGAAATGAGTTTTGGGCTGGCAGGTCTGTATTGGAGGAGAAAAGTACCATGGGGCCCGCCCCAGGAATCGCTTCCCTGTATGATCTGGATGTCGTCTGGGCTGAGGCTTTCACAGCTGAACCGAATAAGAGTGCCTGGCGAAACGATCCATGGATGCTGAAGCTATACGGGGATATAGCCTTCAGTGAAGGTATCAATCATTTCTACTTTCACAGTTTTATTCATAATCCCTTTGATGACCGGCACAAACCCGGATTAACCATGGGCTACTGGGGAACGCAGTTCAACCGTCACCTGACCTGGTGGCCCATCTCTTTGGGTTGGCACAGATATCTGGCACGATGCCAGTATATGCTGCGTCAGGGATTGCCTGTGATCGATGTTCTGAGATATCCTCCGAAAAAGGAATCCATACCTAAGGAATTCGGATTTACAGGTCCTTACCGCCAGGTAACGCTGAATGATGATGCCCTGATGACAAGACTTATCGTAAAAAATGGCCGGATTACGCTTCCCAACGGAAACAGTTTCTCCGCTCTGGTCCTGAACCCGGATCAACCGATAAAGCCGGATGCCCTTCTGAAAATACGTGAAATGGTCGAGACCGGCGCCACCCTGATCGGTGAGTCTCCTCCTGCCTGTTCACCCAGTTTGAAAAACTACCCCGATGTTGACCAGGAAATAAAAAAGCTCATTGATGAGATATGGAATGAGGAAAACATTGGGAGAGGCAAGGTTCTTACGGGAAAGCCGGCAGAAAAGCACCTGGACGATCTGCTGGGCGGACCGGATTTCCAATGCAGTACAAACTCAGGAGAGGCCTCATTGATAAATGCCATGCACCGGCGAACAGACAAAACCGAATTCTGGTTTGTGGCCTATTCAGGAGACCAGGAATTAAAAACCAGGCTGTCATTTCGGGTCAGCGGACGCATACCGGAATTTTGGGACCCAGTTACCGGGAAGTCCCGGCCCTTGCCTGAATACAAACAGGAAGGCTTGTACACAGTGATCCCCTTTAACTTTTTTCCGCGCCAGAGCGGTTTTATAGTGTTCACGGATAATGGCGGGGGAAAGAAACCCTTATCAAACGGAAATAACCATCCGGATGTTAAGACACTTTTCGAAATTAAAGGTCCATGGAAGGTTACTTTCGATCCTGCATGGGGCGGTCCGGCTGATCCGGTTGTCTTTGATGAACTGGGGGACTGGACTTCCCACGCGGAACCGGGCATTCGTTACTATAGCGGGATTGCATTGTACAGTGCCAGCTTTGATGCTCCCACATTGCCCGTGGCAGAAAGTGTTGGGAAAACATGGATTGACTTGGGTAAAATAAAAAACCTGGCACAGGTAAAGTTAAACGGTTCAGATCTGGGATATGTTTGGTGCGCACCCTGGCGAGTCGAGATTCCTTCTGATCTGATGAAAGAATCAGGAAATATCCTTGAGGTCGAAGTAGCAAACACCTGGGCAAACCGCCTTATCGGTGACGAGCAGGAACCGGAGGATTGTGATATTGTAGGACCTGACTTGTGGTTTTCAAACCATCAGGAGGGAGGGAGGAGAATGGGTGGCTACGATGAAAAAACCAAAGGCAGAGGATTAAAAGATCTGCCCGATTGGTTACTGAATGATCAGCCACGTCCATCTCAGGGACGATATACCTTTACTTCCTGGAGGTATTATGATAGTTCCGCACCTCTGCTACCGTCCGGAATGCTTGGACCCATAAAAGTTGTAGCAGAAAGCCAGATAATTGACAAAAATGGAAAAATAGAATATAGCGATTAAGACAAGAATTTGGGTTCGAAAAACTACCTGGATTATCAGATATTACCTAACTATTCTATTTGATATTATAAATATATTTTTTATATTTGCACCACACTACACCAAACATATTATTTGTATCTAAAAATTAGGGTAATGCAATGGGAATGAGAATTGTTAACATGTATACTCAACTAAACTTTTCTTCTTATTATGAACTTAGGAAACAGGTATAAATGGGAAGTATTAGCCCTGCTCTGGATTGCCTTTTTCCTCAACCAGGCTGACAGACAAGTGTTTAACGTTGTTCTTCCTTTAATCAGAGATGATCTTCATTTATCTGATGTTCAGGTAGGAATGATAGCCGCGATTTTTAACCTTGTTTTTGCACTTCTCGTTCCTATTGGAGGGTATGTCGGGGATATTTTCAGTCGCAAATGGGTAGTAGTATCCAGCATCATTTTCTGGAGTATTGCTACTATGTTTACTGGTCTGAGTAACGGGATGCTAATGTTGATTCTAATGCGTAGTATAGCAACCGGGGGTGGTGAGGCATTTTTCGGGCCTCCAAACTATGCTTTGCTGGCAAGCTATCATAAGGAAACCCGTTCCTTTGCCATGTCAATACATCAAACTTCATACTACGTGGGGATAATACTTAGTGGGTATTTAGCCGGATATATTGGAGAACGCTGGGGATGGAGAAGTGCATTTTATGTATTTGGAGCAATTGGTGTTATTCATGGAATAATAATGATTTTCAGATTGAAAGATAAAAAAGACAGTAACGTGATAATCACTAAGAAGGAGAAAATTAATTTTTTCGACGGATTTAAAATACTTTTCAGAACACCTACTGCATTGATCCTTACAATAGCTTTCAGCGGTTTAATTTTTGTTCTGACAGGTTATTTAACTTGGATGCCGACATACTTATATGAAAATTTCAACATGAGCCTTTCTCAGGCAGGATTTCACTCCATGTTTTATACTCACTTGTTTGCTTTTGCGGGAGTAATTATTGCGGGTAATTATTCTGATAAAGTCGCCAGGAAGTATCCGGCTGCAAGATTACTTATGCAGGGCTTCGGATTGTTGTTCGCTGTCCCTTTTATTGTTTTAATGGGACATTCCGGAATTCTGCTTACTATTTATATAGGATTTGCCGGTTTTGGTTTTGCCCGCGCTTTTTTTGATGCCAACACATATGCTATATTATTTGATGTTATCCCGGAGAAGTATCACTCTTCTGCATCCGGGGTCATGATTATGACCGGATTTGCTATCGGTTCACTGGCACCTGTCATTTTAGGCTTCTTAAAACCCATGCTGGGTCTTTCATTTGGAATTACTTCCCTGGCAGTTATCTGGGTTTTCTGCGGTATACTTTTATTGATAGCTTATAAATTTTATTTTATGAAGGATTTTAATAAAGCAAGAGGTAACTAAACGGATAATAATGCTTGTCACTTCAGGAAAATATAGAAATTGGGATATACGGGTACTTGAAAACGAGTGGATAAAGCTTTTTGTCGCTCCACAACTGGGAGGAAGAATTATTCAACTGAAGATGGATAATTATGAGTATCTTTTCGTTAATCCTTCTCTTGCAGGTATGGAACCTGATGCATCCCGTCTGGGTCAGAACGGAACCTGGCTGAATTTTGGCGGAGAGAAAATATGGCCTGCTCCACAGGGATGGAATTCCTCAGAACAATGGCCCGGCCCTCCCGACCCTATTCTTGACAGCGGATTATATTCATTCCATGTAAATAATAGAAAAAATAGCGAAATCACCCTGCTTAGTCCATTTGATACTTATACCGGGATTCAAATAGAAAGAAATATCTCCCTGCAGAAAGATTCTTCAGAAGTTATAATTAATGCGGCTTTTCACAATAAAAGTAGTATTCCCAGGAAGTGGTCAGTGTGGCCTGTTTGTCAAATGAACATCTCAGCAGATGATTTTCACAACAGGTACCAGGTTGAATGCCCTAAAAATAAAAAAAGCAAATTTGAAAAAGGATATTCGGTAATGCATGGCTTAGTTAATAATCCGCAATTCAAATTTAATAAATACGGGAACCTGATCGTTGATTACCAATATCTTGTGGGGAAAATAGGATTAGACAGTAATTTAAACTGGGTAGCTTTTAATGATAAAAAAACAGGAAGAACATTTATTCTTAAATACAGGTTTCAAAAACGCAAACACTATCCCGATAATACCACTGTTCAAATATGGACCCAGGGAAGAGGCAATATTTTTTCAAGGAATAAAATTACGGAATTTCAAAATGACACTGATCTTAATCCTCCTTATATAGAGATGGAGCTGTTATCTCCTTTAGGATTAATAACTCCGGGAAAAAGCCTTAAGTATGAATACCGGATGTTAGTATGTACAATTCCCATATATGAGGAGATACAAAATGTAAATGAGTATGGGGTAATCGCATCACCGTTAAATGTCAAAATTGAAGGAGAAAGGGTTAAAATCACAGGGAAATATGGTGTTTTTATAAATGGAACGATAAAAATCATATTAAATGACAAACCGGGAACCAATATTGAAAATAATTGCACACCATATGAGAAGAAAGTTAATCCTTTTGAAGGAATTAACATAGAAATTTTATTAGATAAAAACAGGTTGTTGCTTGCTGGGGCAACCTGTTTATCGGTTGTATTAATCGATCAAAACAATAAGATTATAGGAGAGATCGACAAAACCATATTAAATAATTTATAATGAGCAGTTTTACAAAGAAAAATGAAACAGCGAAAGCCGGCTTACTTTTATTAGGTTCTCCCAGGTTCAAGAATTTAGGTGAAGGATTAAAACGGGGGAAATATAATGACCGAAAGGAAGTTGAAGTGGCTGATATTATGGATACTTTGCAGCAATTCATCCGGATTGTTCATCCGGGGATAGTTTATGAACGGGAAGAAATGCAGAATGCAATGGATATTTTTTATAATGAAAAAGTTGATTTCATTATCGCTGAATTTTTATCCTGGTCAGAGGATTTTGCATGGATCCGTTTCCTTCGTGACATGCCTTCCGTGCCAATTATATTTGTTAATCCGGTAAAGGAGAAAATGACCTTCAGGGACACGATGAATGAGGATGACTTTATTGAATTTTTATGTTCAGGAACATTGGTGGGATCTCTGGAAGCTGCAGGCTCGGTTCCCAGACTTAACAGAAAAAATATAAAAATAATAATAGGAAACAAGGAGGAACTAATTAGCCAGATATTGTCTTTTTCAAAAGCTGCAAAAGTAAAAAGCATACTTCATCAGGCTAAATTTGGCCTCTTAGCTAATTATAATGAATTAATGTGGTCAACGTATATTGATCCATACAACATTTTTGCAAGGATCGGACCTGAAATAAAGTTCATCTCATATTCCACACTGGCTGATGAAATCAATGATACCAATGATACTGAAACTACAAACTATTATGATGAGTTAATATCGAAACACCGCATCATGGAAGATGTAGATAAAGATAAATTTTTTGAGTCTGTAAGGGCTTCCCTCGGACTGGCAAAATTGTCAGAACGGCAGGGTATTGATGCGATGATTTTTAATGATGTGGATCCTGCTATGTTTAAACTCATAGGACTTCGTCCGGGATTTTATCATCCTTCTTTTAATGGTAATATTTCTGTATTGGTACCAGAGGCTGATGTTGGAGCGGGAATCATAACTTTTATTATGAAATTGCTAAGCGGTAAACATGTTAATTTCATTGAACCTTTTCATATCGAAGCTGCTGATAATACTTTTGCCGGAGGGCATGCAGGTCCAAATGATCATAATGATCCTGATTTTTCAGGAAATGTTTTGATTGCCCGTGATGTGCGGTTTGCTAAAACAAATTACAAATATGCAGGTGCTCCGTTTGCATGGTATAGGATCCCTCCAGGTTTAAAAACTATGGCACAGATCTCTGAAAATAATGGGAAATTCAAATTGGTCGCTACCCTGGTTGACGCTATTGAAGGAGATCACCTGTTTGCCAGTTATTCTCATGGTATTTTCAGACCTAAGTTACCGGTGAAGGAATTGTTTGAAAAAATCCTTAACATCGGGACAACACAACACTTTGCAGTAGTTGAAGGTAATTACCTTAAAGAACTGTCCATGCTCGCAGAGATAATGAATTTTGAATATCACCAAATTATTTAGAAAGGAAGGAAACCGGAAATGAGTTTTATGTTTAACCCACATCCTTATGATGACTACAGTGCCGTCAACAGACCTGAATTATCGGAAAAATTTATAGATTCCATTATCTCTGGAACTGTACAATCCGCCAGATGTTTAAGTGAAACAATAATAAAAAAATCAAAAGAGAATCCGGATAAAAAAGTAATTCTTGCATTAGATGGATATATCGGAGCACAATTTGATCAGATGGTTAATATCATTTCCGGAAATCTGAAAATGAGCTCTATTGAGGTCTCAGTAATGGATTTTTCACACGTCTATAAAGGTTCGGAACAACTGAATAAAGAACTTATCCCTTATCTGCCTGAGGACAAAGAAAAGGATCCTGTTTTACTTTTTGGAAAATTATTTAAAGAAGGATTTGAATTATTATTAGATGATCATAAGTTAGATTCTCTTATAGACATCCTGCAAAAATCAAAAAATAACAAAAATGATAAGAAAGTAACGATAATCTATGGCTATGGATGTACCATCAGGTTATTGCGTCCTTTCTATGATATAATATCATATCTTGATATTACACCTAAAGAGGTTATATTAAGAGCAAAAAAAGGAAGGTTTGCTAATATCGGGGATAATGTTGCCAAACCAATAAAAACTTTATTAAGAAGATGCTATTATGTTGATTTTGAAGTAGCCGGCCATCTGAGATGGGATTTATTACATGATGATGCCATCGATTTCTATTGCATCAGTGATGAACCGGATAACATTAAACTCCTTCCGCGTGCAACTTTTAATTCTGTTATGTCCGTTCTGGTCAGATATCCTTTACGCTGTAAACCTGTTTACATTGAGGGAATATGGGGAGGACAATATGTAAAAAAGATACGTAATTTACCGGAAGATATGCGTAATTGTGCCTGGGTGTTTGACCTGATACCCCTGGAAGTAAGCATTCTTGTTCAGGCAGGGAAACAACTTCTGGAATTTCCTTTCTTTACTTTTGTGCAGAAAGAAGGGAAAGCCCTGATGGGGGATGAATGTGTGAAAAAATTCGGCGGATATTTTCCAGTCCGTTTTAACTATGATGATACTTTCCATAGTAGCGGCAACATGTCCATTCAGGTCCATTCGGGACATGACTATAACATTGATAATTACAATGAACATGGGAGGCAGGATGAAAGTTATTATGTAATTGCCACCGGACATGGGGCAAGAACATTTATTGGTTTTAAAGAAGGCATTAACCCGGATGAATTTATTGAGAAAGTTAAAATATCTGAAAAAGAATTCACTCCGGTTGAATACGAAAAATACATTAATTTTGAAAAATCACAACCGGGAATACAATTCCTTCTTCCGGCTGGTACTATACATTCTTCGGGAAGAAACCAGGTGGTTCTTGAAATCGGAAGCCTTACAGTGGGATCCTATACCTATAAAATGTATGATTATTTGCGTGAAGACCTTGACGGAATCCCCAGGCCAATTCATACATGGCATGGAGAAAATGTTTTACGCAAAGAGAGGACAACATCATGGGTTAAAAAAAACTTAATACAACCACCAGGGCTGATACGAAGCGGCGATGGCTGGGCAGAGTATATTGTCGGGGAACATGATCTTTTGTATTTTACTTTGAGAAGATTGGAATTTAACAAGTCAATTGAAGACGATACAAAAGGAAAATTTCATGTGATAAACCTGGTTGATGGTGAGAAAGTCATTGTTCAATCAGTTAAAGATCCCGGATTATCATATAAACAGAATTATCTTGATGTGGTTATTGTACCTGCCAATGTTGGTAAATACAGGATCATTAATCTCGGCAACCAACCTGTTTGTATCCATAAAACTATGCTTAAAGATAAATAGTAATAAAATGGCTTATTTAACAATTGATGTAGGGGGGACTTATCTGAAATCGGCTTTACTTGATAAAGAAGGTAGTGTGTATGATAAATCTGATTTTATAACTAAATCATTTTCTAACAATACGCAGGATAAAATATTACAGGCAATATACGACATTGTAAATCATAGTCTTAAATATTCTAAAGAAAGAAATCTGAAATTGGCCGGAATAGGGATTGCTACTCCGGGTCCTTTCAATTATGAAAAAGGAATACCGCTTATGGAACATAAATTTAATAGTATTTATGGAATCAATTTGCGTCAAATTATAAGTAATATTGATGGTGTACCACCAGGTATTCCTGTTCGTTTTATTCATGATGCAAGCGCTGTTCTGGCAGGAGAGCTATGGAAGGGTAATGCTTCTGACTTTTCTAATGCAGCTGTAATTACAATTGGTACAGGTTTAGGTTTTGCTTTTTGTAAGGACAGAAAACTTCAGCTCAATAACATGGGCGGTCCTTTAATTACAATATTCAGACTTCCTTATAAGCACGGGATATTGGAAGATTATACTTCTAAGAGAGGATTTCTGAAAATTTATGGTGAACTAAGCGGAGTAACTGATATTAATAACATTAAAGTTTCAGATATTGGACAATTGGCGGATAAAGGAAATATAAATGCTATTCAAACATTTCATATTGTTTCTGATATATTGGTAGATGTATTAAAAGCAATACTTAAAGAAAATAACATTCAGTGTTTGCTCTTTGGCGGACAAATATCCAGATCTTTCCATCACATGGAAAATATATTGAACAATGGATTGAAGAATGAAGTTGGAAGCCTTGAGAAAGTAACTGTTGTAAAAAGCATTGATCATGCTGCATTTTTAGGAGCCTTAAAGAATTTATTAGTTAATTAATATCAGTATCTTCGTAATTGATTTAAACCAGGTATTCTTTCAATGAAGATAGGTCTTTTTATCCCCTGTTACATCGACCAGTTCTATCCCGGGGTTGGTATTGCTACCCTTGAACTGCTTCAAAAACTTAGGCTCCAGGTTGAATATCCCCTTAAACAGACTTGTTGTGGACAACCTTTAGCCAACACTGGTGCAGAAAAAGAAGCTATCCCGGTATACCGGAATTTCGTGCGGAATTTCAGCAGGTTCGATTATGTGGTTTCCCCTTCGGGAAGCTGCGTGTATCATGTACGTGAACATTATGATATACTGGAACAAACAGAGGAAGTAATCAAGGTAAGAAATAATACTTATGAACTTTGCGAATTTATAGTGGATATATTGCAAATGGATGATCTGAAAATTAATTATACTCATAAAGTTGGGATCCATCAAAGTTGTCATGGGCTGAGAGGTCTTAAACTTGGAAAATCTTCAGAGATAATTGCTGATCGGTACTCCAAAGTTCATAAATTGCTGGAAAAAGCAAGCGGGATACAAATTATCCAGCTTGACCGTGAAGATGAATGCTGTGGATTTGGAGGTACATTTTCTGTTTTTGAACCTGAAGTGTCTGTAAGAATGGGAACAGCCAGGGTGGAGGATCATCAGCACAATGGTGCTGAAGTGATCACAGCCACTGATATGTCATGCCTGATGCACATGGAAGGAATTATCCGCCGGCAAAAAATGAATATTAAGGTAGTACATATAGCTGAAATATTAAACAGCAACAGCTTATGAATGCACATGCTCAGATTACAGCTAACTTCCTGGCAAACAGGGAGCGTTCCGACTGGCACGACCAGACTTTATGGATGGTTCGTCAGAAGCGTGACAGAGTGGCTGCAACGGTTCCTGAATGGGAGGAATTAAGGGAAGAGGCTTCGAAAATCAAAGACCATGTACTGTCCAACCTGGAAAGGTATTTATTGCAATTTGAAGAGAAGGCCGTTGCAAATGGAGTACAGGTTCACTGGGCTGCTGATGCAGCTGAATTCAATGAAATAATTCTTCAGATAATTAATAAGAATAAGGCTATCAGGGTTGTAAAAAGCAAATCAATGCTCACGGAAGAATGCGGTCTAAATCCTTTCCTTGAAAGATCAGGTATTGAAATAGTTGACACAGACCTGGGGGAACGGATAATTCAGTTTCGCCGGGAACCTCCGAGTCATATAGTATTACCGGCCATTCATCTTAAAAAGGAGGAAATCGGGGAGCTTTTTCATGAAAAACTTAACACTGAAAAAGGAGTGTCGGATCCTCACTACCTCACTGCTGCTGCCCGTGTACATTTAAGACAGAAGTTCCTTACAGCTGAAGTGGCTATTACAGGAGTGAATTTTGCTGTTGCTGAAACAGGCGCTATTGTTGTTTGTACGAATGAGGGTAATGCCGATATGGGAGTGCATGCTGCTCCTGTTCAGATACATTGCATGGGAATAGAAAAAATTATTCCCCGAACCATGGATTTGGGTGTTTTTACCCGCTTACTGGCAAGAAGTGCCACGGGGCAACATATAACAACCTACACATCACATTACCTGGAACCGCGGGAAGGAAGTGACATGCACATAGTAATTGTAGATAACGGGAGGGCTGAACGACTGGGAAATAAAACATTCCGTGATTCCCTGAAATGTATCCGCTGCGGTTCATGTATGAACACGTGCCCGGTTTACAGGAGAAGCGGGGGTCATAGTTACCGGTACGTCATACCAGGTCCGATTGGTAGTGTTCTTGCCCCACATATAAATATCAGACAATATAAGGATCTACCCTTTGCTTCCTCATTATGCGGATCATGCACAAATATCTGCCCGGTAAAGATTGATATCCAGCAACAAATTTATTCCTGGAGACAAGAAATATCGCAGAAGAAAAAATTCTCTGCATTTAAAAATATTCCCTTAAGAATTGCCGGAAGGATCTTTGCCGGAAGCAGATGGTATGATTTTTCAGGGAAAGTGGCAAGGTGGGCGATCAGGAATCTGCCCCGCAGGATTATATATCATCGTATTAATGTCTGGGGAAGGGGTAGGGAATTACCTGAGGTTTCCGGAGAATCGTTTAAAGAATGGTATAAAAGGAGTTATATAAGTACTCATAAATAAAACTTATAGACATAGCGTGTTAATTATCAGAGATCCCTCACTATCGTTCGGGATGACATGTTTCCAGGTCATAACAAAGGCTGTCTCATAAATGTTTTTTGCCACGAAGGTATTATGTTTGAAAAAGAAAGTATAAGCTAAAATTTCAAAGTACACACAAAGTACGCTAAGTTTATATTCTTGATTAATAATACTTTGTGTGCTTTGTGTTGACCTTGGTGTACTTTATGCCGTGCCTGTCGGCAGACAGGGTTAAATTTATTTTGACTTATGAAACAGCCCCCACTAAGGTAAAAAAAACCTGTCATATCGGGCGATAGCGAGATATCTCCTTATTGTAAGCAAGGTCACTGTCATTGGTAACGATAGTGAGTAATCTTCAATGGTAGCCCAACAGATAGACTGAGCAAGCCTGGAGAAAGAATTTACCCCTCTTTATTGGAAAGTAGGCCGTCCCTCGATTCCCATTCGGACCATAGTTGGACTGTTATTGCTGAAGCAGATGTATAATTTGGGAGATGAGACAGTATTGGAGCGGTATTTGGAAAATCCCTATTGGCAGCATTTCTGTGGGCAGGTATATTTTCAATATACGTTTCCTTTTGATCCGGGTGATTTTGTGCACTTTCGGCACAGGATTGGACCGGAAGGAAATAAATATACCTTGTTTAATAGGATAGGACTAAAAAAATAAAATAACAATGGTGTCACTAAAATATTTTTTTACCGGACAATAATGATAAAATAACAAAACCTTATGAAAAAAACATTTTTATTACCGATCATTTCTGTTCTCTTTTTGTCCTTGTATTATTCGTGTCAGAGGCAAGGGACGGATGTTACTTTGCGCAAAGGTTTTGCCTGTCCTCCGGCTGAGGCATCTGTCTGGACGTGGTGGCACTGGGTCAACGGGTTTGTTTCAAAAGAAGGCATTACGGCCGATTTGGAGGCTATGAAGCGTGTGGGTTTGGGTGGCCTGTACCATTTTGATTTTCACAAGGGACAGATAAAAGGCCCTGTGGAGATCATGTCAGAAGGTCACTGGGAGCTTGTCCGTTTTGCCAGGGAAGAGGCCAACCGCTTGGGTCTGGAGTATGGTTTTCATAATTGTCCCGGATTTGCCACGAGCGGCAGCCCGGGGGTACCGATTGAACATTCCATGCAGAAGCTGGTGTGGTCGGAGGTTACGGTTACCGGTCCTTCGCGATATAGGGATGTTTTGCCCCGGCCACAGGTGGACCCGAAGTATGATTATTACCGGGACATTGTGGTTCTGGCATTTCCTTTGAAATCCGGTGGAGAGATAGCACTTGACAGGGTTTCGGACGTTTCCCGACACATGGACATTGCCGGCATGTTAGATTGGGATGTTCCCACAGGCTCATGGACAGTAATGCGGGTGGGTCACACCACCACGGGCAAGACGAACCACCCTGCACCCCCTGAGGGTACGGGACTGGAGTGCGACAAGATGTCGAAAGAGGCTCTTGAGGTGTTTTTCGAAAGTTACCCCGCGTTATACCTTAAGCAGGCGGGGGATGGTGTACAGCAGGTCCTCATTGACAGTTACGAGGCGCGGAACCAGGACTGGACACCGGGGTTCAGGGAGGAGTTCATACAAAGGAGGGGTTACGATCCTTTGCCGTGGCTGCCGGCATGGGCAGATAAAACGGTGGAAAGCGAAGATCTAAGCCAGCGGTTCAGGAACGATATGCGCAGGACTATTGCCGGGCTGTATGATGAAAATTACTACGGTCATTTTGCCACGCTGGCCCGGCGTCACGGGTTAAAATTTGCACTGGAGCCGTATAATGGACCATACAACCATTATGATGTCGCGGCGCATGCCGATATACTCATGGCCGAGTTCTGGGTTCTTCCTGTCCATAGGGGATGGCTCAGGGTTGTGAATGTAACTGCTTCGGCCAATGTATTGGGTAAGAAAATCGTTTCGTCGGAAGCATTTACCGGATGGCCCCAACATGCCAGGTGGGAAAACGATCCCTTTTCATTGAAGGCCATCACCGACAGGGCTTTTGCCCTGGGCGTCAACAGGCTGGTATTACATACTACGGCCCACCAGCCCTGGGACGACCGCTACCGTCCGGGTATGAGTATGTATTTTTGGGGCACCCAGTTCGGCCGCTTCCAGACCTGGTGGGAACAGTCGAAAGTATGGTTTGATTACCTTTCCCGTTGCCAGTACCTCCTGCAGCAGGGGGAAATGGTACGTGACATCCTGAGCCTTGAAAGACTTCCTGAAGATATACCTTCCGGTTACCAGTCCGATATATGCAGCGAGGCACAGTTGATCAGCCTGACGGAGGCCAAAAATGGCAAACTAGCCCTTCCCCAAGGGAGGGCATACAGCGTATTGGTAGTAAGCGACAGCATCCTCCGCCCGGAGGTTGCGCGCAAGATCAGGTCTCTTGCAGAAGGGGGCGTTACGGTTCTCGGGAAGCCTTTTGTTTCCTCCCCTTCCCTTCAGGATTACCCCGATTGTGACCAGGAAGTACGGGAAATATCGGAAAGGCTTTTCAGTGGAGGTTTGGTGCGTGACCTGCCTTTGTCAGTAGTTTTGGAGGAGAAAGGTATGTTGCCTGATTTTTCGACCGGGGAGAAAGATATTCTGTGGGTACACAGGGTCATAGACGGGAAAGACGTGTATTTTCTTTCCAACCAGCAGGGAGAGGAGAGGGTAGTGGAATGTGTGTTTCGCGTCACCGGGAAACAACCCGAACTTTGGGACGCGTCCACAGGCAGCATGGTGGAGGCAGGATCGTTCACGATGGGAGACGGGTTAACCCGTATACCCGTGAAGCTGGACGCTTATGGTTCTGTGTTCGTGGTGTTCAGCCGGCCTACGGCTGCCAGGGAAGGCAGTTCGGCGGCCAATTGGTCTGTATGTTCACCGGCAGGGGACATACCAGGTCCGTGGACGGTTCGTTTTGACACGACCTGGGGCGGCCCGGCAGAGGTGGTATTCGACACCCTGCAGGACTGGGCAACGAGCCATGTACCGGGGATTAAGTATTACTCCGGCACAGCGGTTTATGCAACCTCATTTGAGCTTGGGGAAGTACCATCTTCGCTCTGCTTGGACCTGGGCCGGGTGAAAAACCTGGCGGAAGTGGAGGTGAACGACCACTCTCTTGGGGTATTGTGGAAGCCGCCGTTCAGGGTGGATGTTTCGGGTGCGGCCAGGCTGGGCGCCAATACCCTTACGGTTAAGGTAACCAATCTTTGGGCCAACCGGCTGATAGGGGATGAACAGGAACCGGCAGATGTTAACTGGGGAATAAACAGCTATTTCCGTCTGAATTACCCGGATTTAAGAGGTGACTTACTGGCTGGAAGAAATATATCCGAAGTGCCCGATTGGCTGTTGAAAGGTAAACCCCGGCCTTCGCGGCACAGATACACGTTTACCACGTTCAACTATTTCAGGGAAGATACACCACTGCTGGAATCGGGGCTTATGGGGCCGGTGAGACTAATGACTATTTCTGAATGATAGATTCTCCCAGAATAGCTTATGTAATTATTTCACAATCAGACATATTAGATTTTCTTGGATAAAAACAAAAGTTGTAAACAGCATCGATTGAATCATGAAAAAAAATTTTGTAATGTTAAAAATCTTGTCGAAATTAGTCTTGAGATTGTGCATGTTTAGGAAATTTTTATGATAAAACAATCCCTTTAAATTACTGATATCCAGTAATATGCATAATCTTTTTATTAAATAGATATTAACAAAATTCAATCGCACAACGCGTTAGAATTAGTAAGTTGAAAAAAATTTAAATTATTGATTTAAGCATAAAGAAAAAATCATGAGCAGGGAAAAAATATTAAATAAGATCCGGCAAAATTCCCCGGCTTCAAAATTGCTGCCGGAAGATTTGCCGGAAAAGAAAATTACCGGCACAAAAGATTTAAAGAAAATTTTTATAGAGAACCTGCGACAGAGTGGGGGAGAATTTATTGAGTTAAAGGATGTGGAAGAAATAAATGGTTGGCTGGGTGAGCATTATCCTTCTGCAGTGGACTTCAGCAGGAAGGAATCCCGGGAAATATACTCAACCAGTTGTCCGAAAGAAAAACTTGATAGCCTTGAAACTATAATTCTGGAAGCCCAGTTCGGGGTGAGTGAGAACGGGGCTGTATGGATTGATGATTCAAATTTTCCAAACCGGTTAGTGCCCTTCATCACTCAGCAAATAATCATTAAACTCGATAAAGATCAGTTGGTTTATGATATGCATGAAGCATATAACAGGATTGATCTGAATTCTATAGGTTTTGGTTTATTTATTTCCGGGCCGTCAAAGACTGCTGACATTGAGCAAAGCCTGGTGTATGGGGCACATGGGGCGCAGAAGCTGGTGGTGGTTTTGAAATCCTGATACATATTAAACTTTCGGTTTTTATTAAATTGAAGTAATCTTTCCCAAGCGTCACGAAAACGATTTGGCCATTTTCCGGGGTATGAATTTTTCTTATGCCAGATAAATTCTTCTGTCCATAACCATCCTTGTTTGCGCATTTTTAAAATTAATTCCATGACGTATGTGCTTCGTTCCCCATTGACTACTTTTTCCTTTATATTAAGAATAAAAGTTCCTGTAGGTTTTAGTACTCTCAGGAGTTGTTCGGAAATTGGTAAAAACCATTCAACATAATTGTCAGGATCAATACCACCGTATGTTTGTTTTCGCTGGTCTGCATACGGTGGAGAAGTAACTATCAGGTCAACGGAGTTTTCAGTCAATGACTTTAAAATTTCTTTACTGTCTCCGGAATATATATCAGCCCTTATTTCCATGTTATTTTTTTTGTAAAACATTCAAAATACCTGATTTGAGAATGATTATTTTTTAGTATTAATTAGTATTAATATTTAACTCCGAGAATGCACTCTGATACCAATATTTATAAACTACCTATTAACAAAACAATTTTCTTCAGTCCAACCCGCCTGTTTCATTTTGTTACCCACTACTGTTAATTTACATTTAATAAATATCAATATGTAAGTAAAAAGATTATAAATATATTAAATAGAAAGTAAAAATAAAATAAATATTTAAAAATATAAGATAAAATTTGTTTTAAATTATAAAATGATTATTTTCGCATCATAAAGTAAATTTTTATAAGATAAAAAGTAGTTCTTTATTTAGGGTATGTGTTTAATCTGATCCCTCGATCCCTCGATCCCTCGATCCCTCGATCCCTCGATCCCTCGATCCCTCGATCCCTCGATCCCTCGATCCCTCGATCCCTCGATCCCTCGATCCCGTGATCCCGTGATCCCTCGATCCCGTGATCCCTCGATCCCGTGATCCCGTGATCCCCCGATCCCCCAATAAAGAACTACATTTAAAAAAGAACAACTATGTGCGGATTTACAGTTTACTCCGGATGCGATAAAAAACTCAGATTGCAGGTAGCAGGCGAATTTCAGAAAGTAAAATACAGGGGACCTGATAATACTGTAATTGTCGATTTGCAGGATGAAGGCTGGATGGGATTCCACCGGCTGAAAATCATGGATGTTTCCGAAAGAGGGAACCAGCCACTGGTTCATGATAACATTCATTTGATATGTAATGGTGAGGTATATAATTATAATGATCTGAGAAAAAGGTATGAGGGTAAATATGATTTTAAATCCGACAGTGATTGTGAGGTTATTATCCCTCTTTTCCTGGAGAAAGGGATTAAACAGACAGCTCAGGAACTTGATTCAGAGTTTGTTTTTGTGATTTACGATTCAGTTCAGAAAAAATATTTTGCAGCACGTGATCCTGTTGGTATCCGTCCGATGTTTTATGGCTACTCCTGTGATGGCGACATCATGTTTGCCAGTGAGATGAAAGCAATCCATTCCCTGTGCCCGGAGGTAAAACCATTTCCTCCGGGTTATTATTTCGACGGGGAGAAATTTTTGCCCTACAGAGATATTTCTGTAGTTAAAAATTATTCCAATGATGATATTGAAGAAGCTTTCCTGAATATTAACTTTCTGCTGACAGGTGCGGTTGAAAAACGTTTAACAGCTGATGTCCCTGTAGGATTTCTATGCAGTGGCGGACTCGATTCGAGCCTTGTGTGTGCCATAGCTGCCAGGATGATGAAGAAACCCATAAAAACTTTTGCTGTGGGAATTGAAGATGGACCGATCGATACCAAATACGCCCGTATTGTTGCCGCTTACCTGGGCGCAGAACATACGGAAGTGCTGTTTACCAGGCAGGATATTTTCGATACACTCAGCAAGCTTATTTATTACCTTGAAACCTGGGATATCACAACAATCCGGGCCTCTATGGGAATGTACCTGGTTTGTAAATATATTTCTGAAAATACCGATATAAAAGTATTAATGACAGGTGAGATCAGTGATGAAATTTTTGGTTACAAATACACTGACTTTGCACCTTCTCCGGAAGCATTTCAACAGGAAGCCAGGAAACGCCTCAGGGAGATTTATATGTATGATGTGCTGCGTGCAGACAGGTCAATCTCTTCAAATGGACTTGAAGCACGGGTTCCTTTCGGAGACCTTGCTTTCGTGGAATATGTCATGAGCATTCGTCCTGAATTAAAGATGAATTTCACAGGTATAGGGAAATACTTGTTAAGAAAGGCATTTGAAGGGGATTATCTCCCCCGTGAAATTCTTTACCGGGAAAAAGCAGCTTTCAGTGATGCGGTAGGTCATAGTGTGGTTGATAACCTTAAAGCCTGGGCGGAACAAATGTATTCTGATGAAGAACTGATCCTCGCTAAGACAAAGTATGCGTTTTCTCCACCCATCTCCAAAGAATCATTAATGTACAGGGATATATTTGAATTTCACTTCCCCGGAAGGGCACCGCTGATCAAGGATTTCTGGATGCCCAACAGGAACTGGGAAAACTGCAATGTGAATGACCCCAGTGCGAGAGTGTTACCGAATTATGGGAAAAGCGGGGAATAAAGTTAGAAAGTTGAAGAAAGGGATCACGGGATCAAAGGGATCAAGGGATCAAAGGATCAAAGGGATCAAAGGGATCAAGGGGATCAAGGGAACAGGGGGCAGGGGGATGGTGTAGGCGCAGGGCACGCCCTGCGAATGGATCGGAGAATCATAGGGTTTTTGTGTATAAGGGGATCAAAGGGATATAATTGGAATAAAGAAATAAGAAATGAGTAGTGAGCAATTCATTGAGATTTATTACCATGTATCTGTATTTTGTGGTGATGAAATAGAAATCCATAACAATGGATCGTTCTGGTTGTTCCAATAGTTTGCCAAAAGGGGTATATCTTGCTACTGTTTATTTTAAAAGTAACAAAATGACAACTCAGGAAGTGTTAAAGTATTGATCTTTATTGCCTTATCTTATAATAATTAATGTTGGTCTTAAGTGTGATAATTTTTGTTTTTACCCCGTTTGTCCAGGTTGCAGTATTGTCACATTCACCGGGAATGTAAGTGCCATAGTCTAATTCAGCAACCTTTTCATCATTTTTAGTGGTAGTAATTACTCCGGATTGAAAATGCTTGCATATAAGCGGCCTATATAAGGGGACAGTTATTTCTTTTACAATTTTTACTCCTGCTCTGTCAATTTTTGCACTTCCTGTAACCCATACTTCATCATCATTTTTTGTAGTAAGGTCACTGCCCCTGTTGTAAGTGCGAACTCTTGTCCAGTCACGGTCAACCAGGAATTCTCCGTCGGTTTTCCATATCTTCTGACTGTTTTTTACATCGAATACATAATATCCGTCCTCATTTGTTCCTTTATTCATGGAATGCCTGTCACCTTCAATTTTAAGATCATTGTAAATATAATCTACCAGTTTGGCATGGCGAACTGTATTTGCTTCCCAGTGAGGGCCTGTGATATGTACAATGATCTTTCCTGCCCTGAAATTACTGTCAGCGTCGATACATCCTTCCCCGTAATCAAGAGTAATTGTTTTTGGAAATTTGGAGTTTTCCGGAGTTTTAACCTCGATTGTCGGACTACAGGGTTCTATTTCTGCAGATTTACGAGTGGAAACGGTATAATTATAGTTTTCAAGCATGGAGATTTCCTTATCAATCTGTTCATCTACTTTCTCAAGAACAGCTTCGACCGTGGCCTCCAGATCAGCCTGGTTGAACATATCTTCCATATCTGCCGGTAAAGAATCATTGCGTGAGCAGGAGAATATAATAAATATACCTGTCGCAATAAGAAGCGAAATTTTAATAATTATGTTTTTCATAGAATGAAGATATTAAATATAACGGGATGAAAGAATTGAGAATTTATTTTCACCAAATATATGAATATTTGAATAAATAATTGATAATGAAAGAAATATTTTACAACACAAATACCTGGGTTTTTTCTGTTAGGTGTATCACCTGATTCCTTTTTTTAAAACTGTAGATTTTTCATCACTTTACAATCTCTGCCTGCAATAACAGATCCCGGAATTCATCAGAAGTTATGCCAGGACCCGCGAAAATAAAAGCCGGTGCTTTGGCTAACCGGTATGCGAATCCATAACTTACGGGGACATGAAGTCCATCCTTTTCATATGTAACAAGGATCTGTGGCGGTTCAAAAAAGCCGGATGGTGCATCTGGCAGACAATATTCTTCCGGGTCCGGCCATAACCGTATACCCTGTTTACTTTTAACTGTCAATATTTCAGGGTCAATACCGAGTTTAACATATAAAGGATGGGTTTCAGTGGAAAAACCTGTTGCCATAAAGAGTGCAAAAGTATGTTCCTTATCTTTAAAAATGAACAGTCTGATCCCGTTATTTAACATGATACATTCGTAATTCACATCACCAAGGAGGAAAAGTGCATCAGGAACTGTAAGGTTAAAATTAATCTGAATTACATTATCCAGTCCCAGGTACTGTTTCATGCAGCATGTGTATTTGGTTACACAGCCTTCAAAACTTGCCCCCCAGCTTTCAGCAGTCACTGTTTTTTTATCAAAGAAATACCCGCGTTCTTTCATCAGGCGATGGAGTTGTTCTGAACATGCCAGGGTATGAAGTGAAGTAAAAAGCTCCTCTTTATTCCATCTTTCTTTTTGATGGATCAAAACCGACCCTAATTCTTTAATAACAGATTCATTGAATTCATCAGATGTGTTTTCCCAGAATGCCTGATCGGAAGGATCTTCACAATCCAGGATAAAGCAACGATCTCCCAGGATAGTGGATGCGAATGTGTTATACTTGGTTGCCGGTCCATTTTCGGCACCTTTCCAGGGAATGATTACCAGTGCTTCATTTTCATCGAGATCATGAAGGGTTGATCGCCACCGGGCAGCGCACTTATTTTCATGTGCAAGGTACCTGGTAAAACTGGCATCAAATTCAGATTCATCCTTGTTGTAGGACATTTCAGCATAGCAGAAACCATGGATCAGAAAATATAATTTATCTATTTTTTTCAATTCACCAGTATCGGGAATTCCTGAAGCATTGTAATTGAGAGAGTTACAGTTGATCCCGGATAAAATATTCCGTGATTCCGATATTGAATAAACATTCGGATAATATTGACTTGTTAAAGAAGTAATGTGGTAGGGGAGGTTCCCGGGAACAGTATCTTTGTTAGTTGGTTTATATGAAAATGTGAAAAATGCACATGGAAATGTGCTAACAACTAACAGTAAAGACAAACCAGATATAAATGTATGAAACATAATTATTAATAACCATTTTCTGTTGCTCCGGTGGTAAAATTAAACCAATACTTTGAGTAGTGCTTCCTTATCACCAGGCAGATAGTCGACAGGAGGGATCTCCGGCATTGTATAGGCACCCGGTTGTTGTTTTAATACGGCACGTGCACAGGAAACCAGGATCTGGGCAGTAAGTGCGGGATTGTTAATTTTCATCCTGAATTCGAATAACTGATTCTGGGTTTTGCCGGAAACTCCCTTGTGTTCCATTAATACCCCATGTCCCATATCTTTCAGGTCATCTACACTGGGTACAGGTATCACATACGTTTCATCGTTAACGAAATAACTGTCAGATTTAATATCTTTAGTTACTTTTTCTATACTTGCCCCTGATTCAAGCTCAACATAAACCATCCGACGATGCACACCTGTTCCCTTAGGTATGGTCATTGAAAGAGCATCTTTTACCCCAACTTTACTTTTTGCAACAACAGAATGTCCCATGCTCATTCCAGGACCGAAATTGGTATATGTAAGTCCTTTGGGAGCCATTGCTTTCAGTAATGTCCGAACAACAGAATCACTTCCCGGATCCCACCCGGCCGAGATAATAGCTTTACTGTTATATTTCTTTCCTGTCTCATCCAGGAGTTTTCTTAATTTAAGCATTTCATTCCCGTGAATATCAAAACTGTCAACAGTACATATTCCTTTTGACATAATATTCTTCGCAACTTCAGGAATGCTCCTTGTTGGGGAACATAAAATGGCAACATCTACCTTTCCCAGGTCTGATATTTCACTTACCACTTTAACGTTGGTTAACTCCCCGGATGTAGTACCTGCAGAAACAGATCTGCGGACAACTCCGGCAAGTTCCATATCAGAAGCAGCCTGAACTGCTTCAACTGAATATTTTCCAATATTCCCATAGCTGACCACTGCTATTCTTATTTTGCTCATAATCATCAGGGTTTATTAATAGTTATTCCAATAGTAATATTTCAGGAATGCCAAAAATAATAACAATTCATTTCTCATACAAATACATAATAATAGAGCCACTTTGAAAGGTAATTTCACCTATACTGGCGGGAGTATAACCTTAATAAATCTTAATCAGGACTTCCAGGTGTAAACTTAATAATTGATTCTGGTGAAAATATTCTGTCAGGAATTTTGGATATTATGTAAAATTGACAGATATTCGTTTCATCATTTTTTGGTTGGAGAAAGAAAAACATCATTTTTATAAAAAAAATCCTTTGCCGTAACCTGAAATGTAAGATTAACCTGTTAAACCTGAATTGCATAGTTATGATGCGATCTTTACATGAGCACAATAAATTAACAACTCTTTTTTTTATACTTTCCGGGATTTTTTTAGCAAATGTGATGTTAGCCGACCTCACAGGGGGGAAAATATTCTCATTAAGTAAATTATTGAATATTGAGGATATGGACTTGCCAAAACTGGAAATGAGTGTCGGGATCCTGATATGGCCGTTTGTATTTATTTTATCGGACATTATTAATGAATATTTCGGCAAAGCCGGCGTACGCAGAATATCTATCCTGGCAGCAATCATGGTCTTTTATTCTTCATTTATCATTCTTATAAGTACCAAATTACCTCCGGCTGAATTCTGGCAGACAGCAAACAACACTGATGATTTTGGAAATTCACTTGACATCAATTATGCCTATAAACTGATCTTTGGACAGGGGGTTTCTATTATTATCGGATCAATAACTGCTTTCCTCGTCAGCCAGCTGGTTGATGTATATACATTTCACTGGATAAGGAATATCACAGGACATAAGCAACTATGGTTGAGAGCTACCGGCTCAACAGTAGTTTCACAGCTTATTGATAGTTATGTGGTTTTAACTGTTGCTTTCTATTTAATTGGAAAGTGGAGCTTTATCCAGGTTTTACAGGTTGGAACAATCCAATACTTATATAAGATCAGCTTAGCAATTATCCTTACTCCCCTTGTATACCTGTTCCATTTTATTATTGATCGCTACCTGGGCAGGGAAAAAGCTGTGAAAGTAATTGAAGAAACGAATAAGAACTGGTAAACTTTTTATTTCTTCCTGCTTCCGGATCTTAATTTCCTCTTATATTTTAAATGATTAATATTAACTTTGTAACCTCAATCATAAAAACCTGTTGATATTACATACTCCAGAATGAGGATTAATAAGTCGCTTACAATTATTCTGACGGGGCATTCCGCCATAATTTTAGAATATTTTAACAAATAATTACATTCATTTTTACACGAAAAAATGGTTTTAAGGAAAAAAGGAAGAATATTACTTTACATAATTCTTACGCTTACTATACTTGGTATTATTTTCTATCCTAAGTTCAAGCCTTTGTTAACCCGGAAAAGTAATTTACCGGGAGTTGCTAATCCGGTACAAAGAAGAGGGTCACAACCGCTTAATGTAGAGGGAATGATAATCACTCCCCGTCATCTCAGTGAATTAATAAACAGTACCGGCACTTTAAGATCATATGAAGAAACTGAGCTCTCGTTTGAAACATCAGGAAGGATCGTGGAAATATATTTTGAAGAGGGTTCACATGTAAAAAAGGGAGATTTAATGGCAAAGATCAATGATCGTCCTCTTCAGGCTCAGTTGCAAAGACTGAATGCACAGAAAAGGCTTGCTGAGGAAAGAGAATTCCGTCAGCGTAGTCTTCTGGAAAGAGATGCAATCAGTCAGGAGAGCTACGATCAGGTAGTTACAGAACTACAAGTGCTGGAAGCTGATATAGCGCTTGTTAAAGCAAGGATTGCAGAAACTGAACTCAGGGCTCCTTTTGACGGAATAGTGGGACTTCGTTACCTGAGTGAAGGCAGTTATGTGAATCCCAATGCCAAAATAGCTCTTCTAGTGAAAAACAGACCGTTAAAACTGGAATTTTCAGTACCGGAAAGATACTCAGGTGAAATTGAACCGGGATTTCCGATAGATTTCAGGGTTGATGGATTTGCAGATACTTTCAGAGCAGAAGTATATGCGTTGGATCCTAAAATAGAAATCACTACAAGAACTATTATTGTCAGAGCAATTTATCCAAATGTTAATGAGGAATTAAAACCGGGACGTTTTACCGGTATAACACTTCAGTTGTCGGAAACCGATAATGCGCTGGCAATTCCTACGGAAGCCGTTATTCCTGAAATGACTGGTGATAAAGTTTTTATATACAGGTCGGGGAAAGCCCAGCCAAAATATGTAAAAACAGGGATACGTACAGAGTCTCATATTCAGATCCTTAGCGGGCTGGAGTTTGGAGATACTCTTCTAACCACGGGAGTGATGCAGTTGCGGCCGAATATGCCCGTTGAGATATATCATTATCAACAAAACTGAGCTTAATTCCATTCCATCATGAGCCTTTCATCATTAAGCATAAAGAGACCGGTACTTGCAACGGTATTTACATTGATGATACTGCTCTTCGGTGGCATTGGAATGACTTTTTTAGGGATACGTGAATTTCCGAGCGTTGACCCTCCTCTTATTGATGTTAGAACATCATATCCGGGGGCTAATTCGGATGTAATAGAAACCCAGATAACAGAACCTCTTGAGCAATATATTAATTCTGTGCCCGGAATACGCTCATTATCAAGTATCAGCAGACAGGGTAGCAGCAATATTACAGTTGAATTTGAGTTGAACGTGGATATGGAAACTGCTGCAAATGATGTTCGGGACAAGGTTGCACAGGCGATGAGACGGTTGCCACGGGATACTGACCCCCCGGTAGTGTCCAAGGCCGACGCTGATGCAAGCCCTATCATGTCCATAAATGTCCAGAGTCCTCAACGCTCACTGCTTGAACTGTCAGAAATTGCTGAACTCACTGTTAAAGAGCAACTGCAGACTATCAGCGGTGTAAGTGCCGTTCAGATATGGGGAGAAAAAAGATATGCCATGAGATTGTGGCTCGATCCGGTTAAGCTTGCCGGATATAGTATGTCCCCGATTGATATCAGGAATGCAATAACAAGGGAAAATGTTGAGTTGCCTGCAGGAAGGATTGAAGGTACTTCAACAGAACTTGCGATCAGGACATTAGGATTGATGACTACTCCCCAGGAGTTTAATAACATGATTATTTATAAATCCGGTGAACAGATGGTACGTTTCTCGGATGTGGGAAGGGCAGAGCTCGGGCCTGAAGACTTGCGGGGAATAATGAAGTGGAATGAGATTCCTATGGTGGCAACTGCTATCATCCCACAACCTGGCTCCAACCATATTGATATTGCCGATGAGGTATACAGGAGACTGGAGATGATGAAAAAAGACCTTCCTGATGATATTCAACTGAATATAGGATTTGACAATACCCAGTTTATCCGTTCTTCAATTAAAGAAGTCAGAAATACCATTTTTATTGCCTTTACCCTGGTTGTATTAGTGATTTACTTCTTTTTAAGGAACTGGCGAACAACTCTCATTCCTATACTCGTTATACCCGTTTCATTGATTGGTTCATTCTTTATAATGTACCTGGCAGGTTTCACTATCAATGTTCTTACCCTGCTGGCTATTGTTCTGGCTATAGGACTTGTGGTTGATGATGCTATCGTGATGATGGAAAATATATATGTGAAAGTTGAGCTTGGAATGAACCCTGTTCAGGCAGGAAATGAGGGATCGAAGGAAATATTCTTTGCCATTATTGCTACTACAATTACTCTGGTATCCGTTTTCATCCCCATTGTGTTTATGAGGGGGATGACAGGAAGGTTATTCAGGGAATTCAGTATAGTCATTGCCGGGGCAGTTGCTATTTCAGCATTTGTTGCCCTTACATTAACTCCAATGCTGGCAACTAAAATACTAAAATCTCATACCCAACAGGAAGGCTGGTTCTATAACATTACAGAAAGATTTTTTATATGGCTCAATGAAAAGTATAAAAATTCCCTTGAAGAATTTTTACGAAAAAGGTGGATAAGCCTGCTGATCATTGGAGGTGCCATAGGTATTATTATTCTTCTCTGGGCTTTTATCCCTACCGAAATGGCTCCCCTGGAAGACAGATCCCAGATCAGTATAAATGTCACTACTCCTGAAGGAGCAACTTATGAATATTCATTGGAATATATAGAAGAAATTACCGGATTGGTTTATGATCTTGTCCCTGAGGAAGAACTTAATGGAGTTCTCGCTATGACAAGAGGTTCTGGCGGATTCATAAGAGTTCTGCTTGTGCCACCGGGAGAGCGTGATCGGACTCAAATGGAAATTGCTGATAAAATTACCTCCGCCACCAGGAAAAAAACAAAGGCAATGGCCAGGGTGATGCAGCAATCTACTTTTGGCGGAAGACGTGCCGGAATGCCTGTTCAATATGTATTGCAGGCAACCAGTATAGATAAACTCAGGAAAATCCTGCCTGCTTTCATGGATAAAGTAAATACCAATCCTGCTTTCCAGATGGCCGATGTAAACCTTAAATTCACAAGGCCTGAACTCAGGGTACATATTAACCGCGATAAAGCAGCCCTACTGGGCGTTTCAACACAGAATATCGGGCAGACACTTCAACTTGCACTGAGCGGACAACGGTTCGGTTATTTTTTTATGAACGGAAAACAATATGAGATCCTTGGAGAACTACAAAGAGACCAGAGAAACAAACCTCTTGACCTGAGGTCACTGTATGTAAGAAGTAACTCCGGTGAAATGATCCAACTCGATAATCTTGTGACACTTGAGGAAGAAACAGCACCTCCCCAGTTATACAGGTATAACCGTTTTGTATCTGCAACAGTTACCGCAGGTTTATCTAAGGGATGGACCATAGGACAGGGGCTTGAGGAAATGGACAAGATAGCCGATGAAGTTCTTGATGATACATTCAGAACCGCACTGGCAGGTGATTCAAAAGATTTTACAGAGAGTGCTTCCACCCTTATGTTTGCATTTTTACTTGCCCTGGTACTGATATTCCTGGTACTTTCTGCACAGTTTGAAAGTTTTAAAGATCCGATTATAGTAATGATGACAGTTCCCCTGGCACTTACAGGAGCTTTATTCTTTATGTGGTATTTTAACATAACAATGAATATCTTTAGCCAGATAGGTATTATAATGCTAATCGGCCTTGTTACAAAAAATGGCATTCTGATTGTGGAATTTGCCAACCAACGTAAAAAAGCAGGAATGAAAAAATCGGAGGCTATTAAATACGCTGCAGCAGCAAGATTCAGACCTATACTGATGGTCAGCTTATCTACTATCCTGGGAGCTATACCTCTCACACTTGGGCTGGGTGAAGGAGCTCAGGGACGGATGGCTATGGGGGTTGCTGTTGCCGGTGGACTTATTTTGTCAACATTCCTTACACTTTATATCGTACCTGCAATTTATTCATATATTTCAAGTGAAGAAAAAACAGAAAAAAATGAAGCTGCATTATCAAATGTTTCTGCTGCTTAATGGAGCTCTGTCTGTTTGTTTTAATTTAGCAAAGGGACAGGAAAAATATTCCCTGAGTGAATTTATAAACCTGGGCCTGGAAAAAAATTATTCTATACAAATCGCAAGAAATAACCAGGAAATATCAGAAAACAATTTTACACCGGGTAATGCCGGATTTCTGCCAACACTGGATCTGAGTACAAAACAATCCGGTACGGTCAACAATACACAGCAATCACTTGCTGCAGGAGGTACGGCAAGCACAGAAGGGATACATAATACCACATCAAATGCTGGTGTTTCCCTTGAATATCCACTTTTCAGCGGTTTCAGGGTGAAAACAACATACAACAGGCTGAAGGAATTAAAATCACAGGGAGATCTCAGTACAAAGCTGGCAATTGAAGATTTCATCGCGCAGACTGCAAGTGAATATTATAATTTTATTCAGCAAACACGGCAACTTGACAACCTGACGTATGCTGTTGCTCTGTCGAAGGAAAGATACAGGATTGATGAGGAACGATATTTAATAGGTTCAGGTTCCCGTTTACAGATGCTCCAATCCCGAGTATTTCTGAATGCGGATAGTTCAAAACTTTCCCGGCAGCATGAAGTTCTCAGGGCATCTCAGATACTTCTTAATAAAATGGTGGGAGCTGAAGATTTTACTGTACTCATGGAAGCTGTTGATACGGTTATTTTAGTTAATGAGGGACTTATCTACGAAGATCTGCTTGCAAGCACACTTGAAAATAATACTAAACTGCTCCTTTCCGCCAGTGACCAGGTAATTTCTGAATATGACCGTAAAATTATTGCCTCAGGATCATATCCTTATTTTAATTTTAATTCCGGTTATGGCTATACATATAACACCTACCAGGCAGGGAACTATACTAACCAGCAAACCCTCGGTATGAATTACGGCTTTACTTTAGGTGTGAACATTTTCGATGGTTTTAACCGGCGAAGAGAACTAAGTAATGCACTGATAGAAATCAATAACGAAAAGATATCCTATCAGCAGCTTTTGCAGGATGTCAAAGCTGACCTGATGACAATATTTAAAGCATATGAAAATAATCTCCGGTTACTTAAACTGGAATATGAAAATCTGGAAACTGCACGGGAAAACATGGCAATTGCCTTTGAGCGGTACAGGCTTGGAGACCTTGCTGGTATTGAATTACGGGAAGTTCAGCAAAGTTTGCTCGAGGCGGAGGAAAGATTGATATCTATTCAATATCAGACAAAGCTGGCAGAGATATCCTTATTACAGATCTCAGGAAGAATAATGGAATATTTCTGATTAATTTACGGATGAATCCACTCCAAAAGTCGAAATTACGATTTTTAATACTTGCCCCCCATCCCCCTAAAGGGGGAGAACCTATAAATTAGCAACTTGCAATAAGTCCCCATGGGGGGATATAGGGGGAAATAACTTTTCGGAGTGGGCTCAAAGATCACTTTTCAAGGAAATATCTCAACTGATCAAGCATAATGGGTATGTCATCACTATCAACACCCTGGTTGAGAAGATGGGGGAGGTCTTCTTCAAATACTTCCATGAATTCCTCTTCAGTAAATCCTTCTTTTGAGATTGACTTCTTATAATTATCAAGTGCAGCTTTCCGGTTACCCAGGCTCCATTGAACATGGCCCATATTAATAAAATCATGCTTATTGGGTTCTTCTTCTATCAGTTTAAGGAAATATTTTTCAGCCTGCTCTTTTTTCCCGGTGAGAAATGAACACCAGGCTATGGGTCTCCAGACTTTTTTATTCCCTGGTGACAAGTATTCCACTTTAAAATAACATTTCAGAGCATCTTCGTACTTGTCAAGTTCAAGCAGGCAGTGGCCGATATTAAGATGGTTTGTAAGATCTCCCGGATCTGTTTTTTCCACTTTTTCGTAATATTCAAGAGCTTTGTCAGGTTGTTTTAGATTACGGTAGCAAATAGCAATTTTTTTAAGATTCCATAAATGGTTTACCTCATATAATTCTGCTTTAAGATAACCATCGAGGGCTTTATTAAAATCACCTCTTTTTTGGTGGCACCAGGCTATCTTTTGATACAACTCTCCATCTCTTTCCTTTTCAAGCAGGTAACTGAAAATTTCCACTGCTTCACTATAATGTTCCCTGGCAAAGTAATATTCTGCAATATTACGCAGAATAACCGGGTCTTCTTTAAGAACATCGCTTAAGATCAGCTTGTTATGAAAATCCAGCCGCCAGTTAAATATATCTTCAAAATCACTTTTCCGGGGAAATAGTTTATAAAATCTGTATAAATCCTGGATATATTGGTTTGAAATAACTTCTTTTTTACGGCCCGGTTCCAGCAATTCTTCATCTTCTATCAGGTCTTTCAATTGATTCATCTCAGCTTTTACAGCTTGTGCCATAAATTCAAGATTCTCCTTTGGAATTTTCCCGATACTGAAACAAAATGAATATTTGTCAGAATTACATAAAAGCGGGGCACGGTCAATGGATTTCATTATGTCTGGTATACTTTGTTCATTCGACCCCGGCATTTCAACAATCTCCGGATTCCAGGGAAAGAAAGGCATGAACCAGTTTGAAGTCTCGTTGAAGAAAGGGAAGGATTTTAGCATCGAAAAGGAACCTAAAAATACATCTGAACCTTTCATCTGAAGATTAGAGAATTCTTCCATTTTTTGCAGGAATCCCGGGGAATCTTTAAAAATATCCTCCCAATCCGGGTTTTTATCCTCAGTAAGCCCTTCTTCCATAAGGCTGTCCAGGTTGATCTTGTTTTTCAGGTGTGGACTGATTTTTATCATTTCAGGGAGGATTTCATCCCTGATCCGTTGCTGTAATTTTTCAGTTTCCTTACTTCTGATAAACTGTGTTATAATTTGTTCAATATTTCGCTTGAATTCTGGATTTTCGGTTAAAATGTTCAGTCTGCCCGTTATTTCAGGGAAATAAGGTAACCTGGAATTATACTTGTAAAGATTTATAAGAAGGCCGACAAGGGCCCGCTGATTTATTGCTACCTCATCCGAGTCGTAAGCATCAAAAAGAAGCATAAACTTCTCAGGATCGAAAAAACGCTGGAGACTCAACATTATTGCAGCAGTTATAAAAGCTCTGTAATATATTGGTAACAAAGGGTCCAGCAGCAATTTATGCCATTGTTCAGCTTCTTCATGTGACAGTTTGTCACTAAACCAAATGTGATAAAAAAATCTTTGTATTTTATAATGTTGATTTTTAATTCCTTCTTCAAAAGAAGCATTATTTGTTGCAGATGATTTCTTTTCAGCAATCGTATTTAAATTACCGGATTTTCTTTTTTCCGGGAGATAAAATTCCTGCAGTTCTTTTATAAAGGCCTCTGTATTATTAACAAAGGAATTCATAGACTGCCTTTTTTTCTCATACTCAAGCGACATAGAAAACCGCTGACGAAGAGTTTCTGTTACTTTATCAGCCAGTTCAAATACTGACACAATAAGTTTACGGTACACCTTCTGTCTTTCAGGATCAAAAACTCCTTCCACGGTGTACTTCAACATATAACGGTAAGTCTCTTCCAGGTTCCTGTATTCATCATGGAAATCCCCCAGTCCGTTATCAAGTATAAGTTTCTCGAGCTGGTTAAAAGCAGGTTTCAGCCTGCGTGCAGATATACTGTTGCAGATATTATTATATTTTATTTTTAGTTCCTGGTCTGTCATAATTACCATCCTCTATTCAAAAATAGCTGAAAATGAACATATGTCAAAAACCAAACCAATTAATTATTGAGGGTAGATTTGAAATAAAATTAACTGATCCATAAACAGATCATTACTTTTTTGTTTTTTTTAATTAAAGAATTTCGGGAAAATTGCAAATAAGATTAAGATTGTTATTTTTGAATTTAAATTTTGAAAAATGAAAGATCGGAAGAATTTTAAGGATATTCAGGAAATCAGGAATTATATTGATGAAATAGATTATCAAATCCTTAGATTATTTAGCGATCGCAACCATTGTGTGGAGGAGATAGTTAACTTTAAAACTGATAAGTCAGGAATAATTGCATACGAGCGACAGAAGGAGGTATTGGTATTAAGACGTGAATGGGCAGAGAATTTTAATCTTGATCCTGATCTTTTTGAAAAAATATTTAAAATGATCATTAAAAGCAATATTCAGAAAGAATTGAGAATTTTTCAGCAGAGAGAATGTAAGAATCCAGAGTTAAATAAAACTTCATAAAAATGTATAAGGAAAACATAAAAGTAATGGACTGTACTGTCCGTGATGGGGGTTTGATGAATAAATGGCAATTTGATGATGAATTTGTACGGGGTGTTTATAATGCCTGTTCAGAAGCTGGAGTCGATTATATGGAAATAGGATACATCAGCAGCGAGAAGTATTTTTCACGGAAAGAGATGGGACCATGGAAATTTTGTTTCGAGGACGATATGAAGAGAATCGTCGGAGATAAAAATAATTCTCTTAAACTTTCAGCCATGGCCGATATTGGGCGTGTTGACCCTGATGATATTCCTAAAGCCAGCGATAGCGTATTAAGCATGATTCGTATAGCCTGTTATGCCCATCAGATGGATAAGGCTATTAAACTGGCACATCAATGTATGGATAGAGGGTATGAAACGACAATTAATCTCATGGCGGTTTCCAGTATCAGCGAACCCGAACTGTGCGAAGTTTTAAATGACGTTTCAAAATGCCATGTCCCGATCTTTTATCTGGTAGATAGTTTTGGAAGTATGCATCATGAATCAATTTTATATTTAATGAATAAATACAAGGAAGCTTTACCTGGTAAGGAAATAGGAATTCACACACATAATAACATGCAACTGGCAGTGTCAAATACTATTACTGCCCTGATCCACGGAGCAACCCGCCTGGATGCAACTTTGCTTGGAATGGGGCGTGGTGCGGGTAATTGCCCCGTTGAAGTTTTAATCGCTTTCCTGAAAAATCCAAAATACAGGCTTCTGCCATTGTTTAAAGTAATTCAGGAACAGGTCATGCCCTGGGGTAAAAAAATTGATTGGGGGTATCATATTCCGTATCTTATAACCGGAGCGTTAAATACCCATCCCAGGAATGCTATTGCCTGGATGGAATCAGAAAGAAAGGATGATTTTGTCTCGTTTATGAAAGAAATGCACGATTATGAATTATTAGAGTAATTGTCAAAAAAATTCTCCCACAGGATAAAATTGTGACGAAAATACTGAAATCCCCGTCAAATATGTTTTTTATTGATCTTCCCTTTTTCCAAAGATAATTATCATGGACAAATCTTTGGAATTACCTGTTTTTTTTGTTATTTTAGCACAACACAATCTATGATTATAAAAGTTAAGTGATGTTTCACTTTAACAGACTTTTAAAAATTTTTCCTGCAGTTTTATTAGCCCTGCTTTTTACTCAAACAGTCAATTCCCAGGCACTGGTAAAATTAAGATCAGCCTTAAGCAATGGCGGATCATCAGTAATTGTTACTTCCGGTGATCATAATTACTACCTGCAGCAAAGTATTGGCCAATCAAGTGTAATTGGCCTCGCCCAGGATAATAAGTACTTACTCAGGCAAGGATTCATTCAGCCACTGACCGGTTCAATCCCTTGTATCACCTTATACAGTATACCGGCAAGAGTATTCCCGAATCCATTCTCTGAATCTTTCATTATATCATTTGATGAGGAAATAACCGATATTTTGCATGTCACTTTTTATGACCTCAATGGAAAAATAGTTTTCCTGAAAAAGTATGCTGCTGCCCGGGAGATAATCCTGGATGTCAGTTACCTGGAGCCTTCCATCTATATTTTAAAAATGAACACCATCACTCAATGTTCTTATTTAAAGATGATCAAACTCTGAATTTAAAGCATTTTCCCTGAAATTGTTTTTAAAACAGGAACCAACCGGACAATGCTTCAATAAACAGATTATTAGATACTTGATATTGATCAATTAAAAGTGTTTAAAACATATATTTTTATTTACTAATCTCATATTAATTATTATAAGTGTAGTTTTAAATAATATAATGTTTTTTAACAATCCTAATTGATCACTCTAAAATATTATTATCCTTTAAATTATTCTTATGAAAAAAATTTTAAGCTGTTTTTTATTAGCATTTATAATGCTAAGTCTTCATAGTCAGTATTTATACCTGGAAACAGGTAAGCTAATATCATCCTTTAAGTATAAAAACTCAGAAGGGGGTTCGCTGAGCGATTTAAAAGGCAGTAACCAGAATACCCTGGGAGCAGGATTCAGGATGTCTTTGTTTCAATCTCCTCTGCATATCTCATTGGGAGTAGCTCATGATAAATTTGGAGCAACCAGCAGTGACCTCGAATTGGGAAATTACTCAGAATGGGAGGCTGCATTCCTGGGTGCTAATTTGGGAGTTGACTACGAATTTTTACAACCCAGGATGAATCCCAGCCAACACGATAAATTTTCATTTAGTGTCAAAGGAATTTTTGGAACTGATTATTTAATAAAAGGAAAGCAAAAATTAAATAACCAGGTTTATGATCTGACCGGTGTGGAAGAATTTGATAATCCGGTTTTCTTTCTGAAAGGAGGAGCGACCTTTAATTACTATATTACCCGAAGCTATGTAGCCTATGGGCAATATATTTTCGGGAGAAGTATATTGTTTGGCAATTATAACGGACAGGAACAGCTAAGGTTTATTACCCACAACGTAAATATTGGTTTTTCTGTCAGTTTATTTTATAACAGGTGATGTTAAGTTGGTATTAATGAACTAAATTATAAATAATAATTTCCGTAAATATGAAAAAGTTAATTTCTATAGTATTATCATGTTATGTGATAATAAATTTATTTGCCCAGTCACAGGGGATAAATTACCAGGCAGTGATCATAGATAAAACACCGCAGGAGGTACCTGGACGGGATATAACAGGGAATATTCTTCCGAATCATCCGCTAATGGTAAGGTTCTCTATTCTGGATGCTGCCGGAACTATTCAATACCAGGAGGAACATACCACTACAACAGATATGTACGGAATGATAAACCTTGTGATTGGCTGGGGGACTCAAACTGCAATAAGTCCTGTCTCTTTTACTGATATTGACTGGGATGGAACACCGAAAGCGCTTAAAGTCGATCTTAGTCTCAGTGATACGGAAATTTTCTACACAGATTTCAGCTATGAGGAACTCACCTTTATTCCTTACGCCTTCCATAAGAATATTACTGCCACAGGATCTTTAGCTGTAGATGGGATGACGAGCCTTAAAAACAGGTTGGAGGTTACTAACGGAAGCCCGACTTTCCTTTCAGGTGATTTAACGGTGAATGAAAAGACCACTTTACATAATAATTTTACCGTTAATGCTATAAGCAACTTAAACGGACAAGTTACCATAAATCCCGATTTCGAAACGGGAGGGGATGCTTCAAGCTATGAATCTTATCCTCTCAGGGTCGAGGGGGGCAACCAGGGAATAGCCGTGATGATTAATGGATCGAGAAGCAGCAATAATAATTTTATCACTTTTTGGGATGAAGAAAATATACAGGGACGCATCGAAGGTCAAACAACCGTTGAATTATTAACAGATCCGGAGTATATCTTTGATAATGTTCTTTTTGCAAATGAGATAATTCGCTCAACTGTTGATGTAGCCAAGGCTAGCGCCGCAATAGTGTCAGCATCATCATCATCTACTGCATGTGCAGGCCTTGGTGCCTGCGTAACCGCTCCTATTCCTTCACTTATTGCAGGAGCTATAGCAGAATTAGTTATGGAATCTGCAAATCTTGCATTGGTAATTGCTGAACCCGTTTTGTACAATGTATTTAAACACACTAATATCGGAGTAACATACCAGTCAGGAGCAGGAGATTATGCAGAATGGCTTCCCAAAGAAACAGCAACGGAAAAATTCCTTCCCGGCGATATTGTGGGTGTGAAAGCCGGGAAAATTTCCAAATCAACAGATAATGCAGATCACATTATGATTATTTCCCGCAATCCAATAGTTTTAGGAAATATGCCGGAGGAAGGGAAAGAAGCAGATTATGAAAAAGTTGCATTTATGGGGCAGGTTCCTGTTAAAGTTTTAGGGAAAGTTGAACCGGGTGATTATATTTTACCATCAGGGCAAAATAACGGAATAGGTATAGCCATGTCCCCGGATGAAATTCAACCTGAGCAATATCCTATGATCGTGGGAACTGCCTGGTCAGGCTCCGAATTGTTTAAGATTAACTATGTCAATGTTGCTGTTGGATTAAATACAAATGATATAGCGAAATTAGGAGTTAAACAGGAACAGAAAATAGAGGAACAGGAAAAAGAGATAAATAACCTGAAAGAACAAATAAATCAAATGAACAATGTTTTAGCTCAGCTTGTTCCAGGGTATTCCCCTTTAATACAAAATAACCAGAAAAAGAGTACTTCTTCAATCAGTCTTCCCCATACTGATCCTGCTCTTCAGGAAGAAAATACGGTAATATATTATAAGATTACCAGGGAGCAGATACTTGAAGGTATAGATGTCGCTGAAAAAACATTAAAGGAAAAAGGAGTTGATATTAATGAAAATCCATTCTTTAAGAAAATGGGAACAGAACCTGAATTTAAGGAAAAGTTTATTAATGAGGCTCTTATTTCTATTGAAAATGAAATAGAGAAGTCATATCAGAAAGATATTAAGAGTGGTGTTAAAGCAATTAAAATGTATTGATAAATAATAAGATAAATACCTGTACAGAAATGAAAAAGAAATATTTTATCAGGATCATATTATTGATGATGTTCTTTACTTATTTCGCCTGTGAGAAGGAAGAAAAGGTTGAGCTGCCATTGGTTGAAACTGCCTCGGTGGATGAAATTTACAACACTTCAGCAAGGATTGGAGGAAGAGTATCGGATAATGGAGGTGCTGAAATTACCGATCGTGGCGTTTACTGGGGAACTTCACACAACCCTGAAACATCAGGTACTAAGTTACAGCTTGGAACGGGCCTGGGAGTTTTTTACGAGACCCTTACAGGACTAACCTCCGGCACAAAATATTATGTAAAAGCTTTTGCAACTAACAGTTTAGGTACATCTTACGGGAACGAAACTTTTTTTACCACACAAATTAATCTGCCAACGGTCATAACTTCTGCGGTAACTGAATACACATCCACTTCGGCAAAGATTGGAGGTGTTATAAGCGATAACGGTGGTTTTGAGATAACACAAAGGGGTGTTTTCTGGGGGACAGAACCTGATCCACGGTTAAAAGGAACCAGGCTATTAATGGGAAGCGGTGACGGAGAGTTTTCCCAGACATTAACAGCCCTTGATCGTGCAATAACATACTATGTACGGGCCTTTGCAACCAATATTAAAGGTACAGCTTATGGTGAGGAGATCAGTTTTTCCACCGAACCTGAATTACCGGTAGTGTTCACGGCAACAGTATCAAGTATTACAGCATATTCAGCTATAGTAGGGGGCAATATAAGTTCCGGCGGAGGTGCGGATGTCACTGAACGCGGCATCTTTTGGGGAACAACAACTGATCCCGTTACTACAGGAACGAAAATAATTATCGGCACCGGAACCGGCAATTTTGTTGACACCCTTGATAATTTAAACCCAGGTATGGATTATTATATAGTGGCATACGCTGTCAACAGCATTGGTACTTCATATGGGGAAGAAAAAAGCTTCCGTACTCTTGGAGAACTGCCAGCAATTACCGCATTGGATTATACTGAACTCACGGCCACGAGCATTACTTTAAACGGACTGGTTAATGCCAATGATCTAAGTACAACAATACACTTTGAGTATGGACTCACCGATTCCTACGGTAACAGCAAGGAAGCAAGTGATAGCCCTACATCAGAAAATGATGATACGATAAGTGTCAATATTACCGGATTAGAACCAGGTATCCTCTATCATTTCAGGATTAAAGCTGAGAACGATCTTGGGATTGTTTATACAGAGGATGGTACATTTACAACAGTAATTACCGGCATTACCGGTACAGTTAAAGATATTGAGGGTAATACATACCAGACGATAGGTATCGGTTATCAGCAGTGGATGAAAGAAAATCTGAAATCTGTAAAATTTAATAATGGTGATTCAATACCTTTAACAGAGAATGATTCAATATGGGCACAGTTAACTGGACCCGGCTATTGCTGGTACGGAAACGACAGCACTGCAAATTACTACATTTATGGTGCTCTTTATAACTGGTATGCAGTAGAGAGTGGTAAACTTTGCCCTTCAGGCTGGCATGTGCCAACAAATGATGATATCACAGAACTTATCACGTATGTGGGCAATTCTGGTGTAGCAGGAGGTATGCTTAAAGAAACAGGTACCTCAAACTGGAACAGCCCAAATACAGGAGCAACCAACGAATTTAACTTTAACGCACTTGCGGGAGGAAAACGTATGCCTGATGGAATTTTCGATTTCAAAAAAGTAGAAGGAAACTGGTGGACTTCCACAGGATATAGTACATTAAATGCAAATTATCTTAATATTCTGTTTAATTATAGCAATGCATTTCAAGGGTACACCAATAAGAAAAACGGAATGTCAGTACGCTGTTTAAAGGACTAAATATTGTAAAAAGCCTGTTCAAATATGTAACTATATCACTAGTAACCGAGTATATTTTTATCGAACAGTAGTGTAATTATATATTAAGAGTGTGATTTTATTTATTTTTCCTATATTTATAAATCACTAATCTTGTTATTAAAAAACAATTTTTACTTTCCTTATCAAAAAATATATCATGAAAAAGCTTCTATTTTATACAATTATCCTGATCATTTCTATTTTATCATGTGAAAAAGATAAAGTGACGCAACTTACTTTTTCACTAAAGAATCTGACCACTCTGATTGATAAATCATCTGATCATATTAAAAAAGCCAGTCCCGGTGAAATATATTTAAATGAGGAAGATTACATTATTTTCGGAATGCAAGATGCAATCGGCGGAATTGATAATGTATATTTGTACTACAATTTAATTGAAGATCAGTGTAATACCATTCTTATTTTCCCTGAGGATTTTGATATACTTAGTGATGCTGAAGGTTTTATGAATCTCGCCGAAACTGAGATCGGAGAAGCTGAAGGATATTATATTTCATACTATGATGCTGAGCTAATTAATAAAGAGGAAGAGTTTGTTACATTAGATGAATTATGGGCATTGGTTACGAATGATGGAATTACCGTTGATAAAATGGATGAGATTATGGGACTTTATTTTTATAATGATTTTTATTTTATGGCAGGCGGATTTTATGATGGAAATTATGAACATTTCCAGTCAATGATCCAGATAGGCAGGCAGGAAGATCTCTCCGGGAAAAAAGCATCGTCAATAAATTGGATAAAAATCCCGAAAAATCTGAACTAAATTTTTTTTCACGTTAAAAAGGTTGGTAATTACTCAGGTTACTTAGACTGAAGACTGAAGGCTTTTAGAATTCCGATAAAAATCTAATCAACGTACCCGATACTTGTTCTTGTTCAAATATGCATCATCAGAAGGCTAAACAACTCTTTGGTTAATACAGTCTGGTATATTCCTACAGTCTATCAACCTACAGCCTAAATACCTGAGTAGTTACGAAAATTTTTTTATCTGTACTTCGCAGGCTTTTCTGGTTCAAAATATCATAGTTACGCAACCTATTTTATGATAATCTCATCTATATATTAAACTAATTTTTATTAGGAGTAAAACTCATACCAACTAGTCTGATAGCCAATAGAATAGATCATTTCATGCAGGAAATTATAAACTCTTTAAATATAATTTGACATCCCGCCGATAACTTATTAACTTGCATAAAAATAATGAAATTATGAGATTCGCGCATATTTCTATTCTGATGATTTTTCTGTGTTGTATGTGTGTTAAAACAGTACAGGCACAGGGCACTTTTGATCCCCTGCTCTATATGCAGTTTCTCGAAGATAATAAAAACATCACTGCAAGTGAGCTTCTGGCCAATAATCCTCCTAAAACTATTTATTATTCTCAAAGAGAATATCCTGCTATACTGAAAAAGATTTCCTGGTACGATTCAATTGATAGAACTTTTCAGCTGACCCTTACAGAATCAGAACTGCTGGCAAATAACTATTTCATGGTTTCCCAGCGACTGAAACATTATTCATGGGCTGATGCCTTTATTAATATTTATTCAAATGATCTTCCTTTATTTATCAGCACTGACTTTATTTTATATACCCTGCATAATTCATATGATTTTATACTTCAGACGATTGAATGGCAGTTCCTGGAACCTAACCTGATGGATCTGCTCGGGGAAATGTATGATTCATATACCACACTTTACAATAAATACAGTAAAGATGAGCGTTTCCAGGATGCACTTTATGATGTTGACTTATATATTTCAGTAGCTCTGTCACTTCTGAAGGATATTAATTACGAACCCCGGTTTCATGATACCGCTAAATTCAAAGAGATCCTTCAGGCTGTAGCAGATGAACAATTAAAATCCATGTCGCTTTTTACAGAAGAAACGCGGCTTCGAAAAATTGATTTCAGCCAGTTCAAACCCAGGGGTCATTATAACGAAGTATTCTGGACCCCTGATGGAGGAAGAACCCTGGAAAACTATTTCAGGGCAATGATGTGGCTCGGAAGGATCGATTTTCTGCTGACCGCTCCACCGGAAAATCCATGGGAAAAAGACTGGACCGATGATGAACTAAGAAGAATGCAACTGGGAGCCATTTTGCTGAACGAATTATTATATTCCTGTGAGAAAAAACCCTTATTCGATAAACATGAACAAATCATTTCTTTCCTCGTAGGTCCGGATGACAACCTGACTCCCGGTGAATTAAATTCTCTGACAGGCAAATTGATTGATTCACCTTCAGATCTTTTTAATGAAACTGAATTCAATGTGTTTATGGATAGCCTGAACGCTTCCGATGATTATGGACAAAAGATAATGTCGAATTTCTTTTATGTTGATCCCGATTCTGCAGATCCGGGAAAGTTGCCGGTATCTTATAAACTTTTAGGACAGAAATTTCTTCTTGATTCCTATATTATGAGTGAAGTAGTATACGACAGGATCGTATATGAAAAAATCAAAATTCACCGTGATCTTCCTGATCCCCTTGATGTAATGGCTGTACTGGGAAATGAAGATGCCATGGCACTTTTAAAGGATGAGATGGAAGAATATAAGTATGCATACAAAATATCTGCACTTAAATATCTCGTGGATGCCTATGATGAAGATTTCTGGGAACAGTCACTTTACAATACATGGCTTGATGCAATACGTAAATTGAACCCCCTGATATATTCCGACAACCTGCCATATTTTATGAAAACCACTTCGTGGCATCATGAAAAACTGAACACCCAGCTGACTTCCTGGGCACAGTTGAGGCACGATAATATTCTTTACGGTAAGCAATCCTATACAGGAGGGACAGGTTGCTCTTATCCTTATACATACATTGAACCTTATCCTGAATTTTACGGAAAACTTCAGACTTTTGCTGAAAATGCATCTGCTTTTTTCCAGGGAGTCTTTGACGGATACCAGTTTGAAAGTAAAAACAGCATAATCAGTTATTATTCCCGATATGCTGAAATTATGGCTATCTTCAAAAAGTTGGCTGAAAAAGAACTGAAAACCTCAGCCTTTAATGAAGAAGAAATTACTTTTTTAAAGACCATGATAAATGATTATATGGCTTCAGGGCCTTCTATATCGGGATGGTTTAATGATCTTTTTTATGATATTATGGATGGATTGAACTGGGATTACACTGTTGCCGATGTTCATACACAACCTACCGATAAGTACGGTAATATTGTCGGGAATGTCCTTCATGTGGGAAATGGCAATATTAATATAGGTATCTTTCTGGCACCTAATCCGGTAAATCCTGATCACCTGGTAGCATTTGCAGGACCTGTGTCTTCTTTTCATTACGAAGTGACCAGTAATTTCTACCGTTATACAGACCAGGAATGGGAAGAGAAATTTTTATGGGTACAGGATATTCCTTCCAGGCCAGACTGGATCGCAGAATATATGACAGGTGAGAAAGGGGAAGCATTACCGGAAGGCAGAAAATTAGCCGGAACACTAAATACGGAAACGAATATTGATTATACGGAATTAATGAATGAGCTGGACTACCTGCTTGTATTTCCTAACCCTGCCCATAACGAAACCCATCTGCGTTTTGTCCTGAACCATAAAGTCCCTGTTAATGTTGAAATATTTGATCTTAGCGGAAGACGGATCTCTCATCCTATTGATGATACACTGATACCTGCCGAACATGATATCAAAATCGATTTGTCAGATCTTGGGAGCGGGATTTACCTCCTCAGATTCAGGGCAGGGAATAAGGTTCTGACGAAAGAAATAGGAGTTTTCTAGCTGAAAAAATAATTAACTAATATCAGGTTCAGACAGATAGTTGGAAATTTTAGCATCACCCAGCTGCCCCTTCCCTTTTTTATTTACATTCTTCGTGTTACTTTGTGCAATCCTTCGTGTGCTTGGTGGTTCAATATTTCTTGTTTAACCACGAAGTACACAGCGCCTCCGCAGAGGAGCTTTAGCGCTCGCGGAAAGTTTTTCACAAAGAAACACAAAGTCAGTTATTACAAATGACATGATCGGAAATAAAACATACCATATCAGGCTGGGCTGAATTAGCATTACCAGATTATTAAGGAAAAAATATATAATTTTGAATTCAACAAAAATAAATATTGAGAGATCATAATTCCCGATGAACAAATTAGTAAAAAAAATAAAGGAACTGGAAAAAATTTCCGGAAAACTGGAGCCCTCAGAATCAAAAAGGAATAAATATTTTCAGCAAATTCAGGATTATGCGAATGGTTTTATTAATAATATTGAAACATTAAAGGCATATTCTGATAAAAAGGTTAAACGTGATCTTTTATCAATAAATGGAAATAAAAAACCAATTAAAGAAATAATTAAATTATACGGGAAAGAGATAGTGGATAAGGGAATCAACGCTGCTTCCGGTTTTCATATTGGGTATATTCCGGGTGGAGGAATTTACACATCAGCCATTGCTGACTTTTTAGCTGCCGTGACAAACGAGTATGCCGGGTTATACTTTGCATCACCGGGTAGTGTGATCATAGAAAATGAGATACTGAACTGGCTGAAATCTATTTTCGGATTTCCGAAGGATTCTGCAGGTAGCCTGACTTCAGGGGGATCAATAGCAAATTTAATTGCATTGACAGCAGCACGCGATCACCATAAAATAAAATCCGGCAAAATCACTGAAAGCGTTATTTATCTGAGCCCGCAGACTCATCATTGCATTCATAAAGCCTTGAAAATAATTGGTCTGGGAGATGTGATCATTCGTTATATTCTTATAGACCAGTATTCAAGAATGGATGTCAGTGATTTAAATTCGCAAATCAAAAAAGACAAAGATGATGGATTACATCCTTTCCTCGTTATTGCTACTGCAGGAACAACAGATACAGGAGCAGTTGATCCTTTAATGGAAATAGGGAACATTGCCCATAAAAATAAACTCTGGTATCATGTAGATGCTGCATATGGTGGATTTTTTATTTTAACCAGGCAAAAAAAAGCATCCTTCAGGGGAATAGAAATGGCAGATTCACTAGTTATAGATCCTCATAAAGGATTGTTCATACCTTATGGAACAGGCGCTGTACTTGTGAAAAATAAAGAAGCAGTTTTTCAGTCCCATCAATACACGGCAAATTATATGCAGGATTCCACCCGTAATAATACAGATATATACAACCCGGCTGATGTTTCCCCTGAATTAACACGTCATTTCAGGGCATTACGTATCTGGCTTCCCTTGCAGATCCATGGAATTGAACCATTCGTAGCATGCCTGGAAGAAAAATTATTACTTACATTATATTTCAGAAACAGATTATTGGAAATAGGTTTTGAAACCGGTCCTGAACCAGACCTGTCTGTCAGTTATTTCTGGTACCCTTTTAAAAATGGAGATCAGAATGAGTTAAATCGTAAACTATTAGAGCTTGTATATAAGGATGGTAATGTTTTTTTCAGTTCAACTATCATTGATAAGAAATTTGTAATAAGGATGGCGATTCTTTCCTTCCGTACGAAGTTGAAAACAATAGATCAGGCAGTTAGAATTCTGAATAATGCAAGATTGAAGGTGGAAAAAAGTGGCGCATGAAGAAATTATATAATCAAAGAGTATGAGAGTATGAGAGTATGAGTAGAGCCAGGGCATGCCCTGTCTCGTCCTGAATCCTGGCCAGAGGTTGAAATTGATTAGCCATTGGCATCAACTTTAATGAAGTGTCAAAGGTAGCAAGTGCTACTTAATAACGTTCTTTTCAAAATTCAAATTCTTCTTCTCTTTCGGGAACAGAGATATTTCGGAATCCCTTATTTTCCAGGTAGTCTTTGTATTTCGATTGTGCTTTAAATTCACCATGTACAAGAAATGTCTGTTGTATTTTTGCCGGATCCTGGCACATCAGGAAATCGGTCATTTCCTGGTAATCACCGTGTCCTGAAAAAGAATCAATACGTTTTATATCTGCCCGTACTTTGTAAATATTGCCATGAATGGATACCTCCTTTTCACCATTCAGAAGTTTAGCACCCAAGGTCGATGGTGCGCAATAACCAACAGCCAGCACGGTGTTTTTCGGACTACCAAGGCTGTTGGCAAGATGATGTTTTACCCTGCCGGCTTCCATCATACCGGAGGCGGAAATAATAATTACAGGTTTTTTTATTTTGTTAAGTTTTTTGGAATCTTCTTTTTCCCTGATATAATGGAGATTATTAAAACCAAATGGATCGGGATCTCTTTCCATTACTTCCATTATTTCATTATTGAAACACTCACTGTGTAGCCTGAAAATATTCGTTGCATTTACAGCAAGAGGGGAGTCAATGTAAATATTTATATCCGGCAATCTTTTCTGGTTATAAAAGTTATTTAAGACATAAACGATTTCCTGTGTTCTTCCGACACTGAATGAAGGTATGATAAGTTTTCCTTTTTTCTCGACACAGGTATTATAAATAACAGACAGGAGTTCCTTTTCAGCATTGATATTATCGATGTGCAAACGATCACCATAAGTAGCTTCGGTTATAAGTATTTCTGACTGGGGGAAAGGTTGAGGTGGGATAAGGATCCTGTTTACCGGCCGACCGATATCGCCTGTATAAGCTATACGATGTATTGTATCTCCTTCCCTGATCTCAATATTTGCTACTCCTGAACCGAGCATATGCCCGGTATGAGTAAAATAAACTTTTATATTTTCATCTATCCGGAATTTACGATTATGCGCCACGCCAATGAACAAACTCATGCACTCTGTCGCGTCCTTTTTTGTATATATCGGTTCTACAGGTGCAAGTCCATTTCTTTCACGTTTCTTATTAAAAGTGTAAACGTCATGTTCCTGGATAGAACCTGCATCAGCCAGCATGATGGCACAAAGATCCCTTGTGGCATTTGTACAAACTACCGATCCCCTGAAACCTGATTTATAAATAAACGGGATTAATCCTGAATGATCAATATGCGCATGCGTGAGAATGATGTGGTCAATTTCGGATGGATGGAAGCCCAGGTTACGGTTCATTTCATCAGTTTCAAGTCCTTTACCCTGGTACATTCCACAATCCAGAACAATCTTTTTCCCTGCCTTTGTGACAATCAGATGCTTGCTGCCTGTAACTTCACGTGCAGCCCCAAGAAATTTAATCTTCATGTAGATACTTTTCGATCAAAGATAATAATTTTATTATTGGATACATTTCCATTCGGAAACAGGGAGGTAAGTTAACCCGGAAATTTTACACAGATTCCTGATATTGAAGAATAATTAAAAAGTTTATATTTTATTCCTTATTTTTTTTACATATTTAAGGTTTGAGTCTACTCCGAAAAGTCAATTACCCCTACCTGCCAGCCGGCAGGCTGGAATCCCTAGGGGGACTTTTTGCAAGTTGTTGATTTATAGGCTCTCTCCCCTGTCTGCCCTGTCTGCCGACAGGCAGGCGACAGGCAGGCTTTACGGGGTTGGGGGGGAACCATTGAAATTTAAAATTAAGACTTTTCGGTTTAAACTCAGGTTTTATAATCAGAAACTGTCTTAATAGCCCTTTAGGAGATTCTTTGTGTACCTTTGTGTGTACTTTACGCTTGCGCCGACCGCGTTCGCATAAAGCTTTAGCGGTTGCGAAAGCTTCAGCGTAGAAGCAGTGCTCTTTGTGGTAAAACATAACAGGCTGAACCACAAAGGAACACAAAGATAAATAGTAAAACATGAATCTTTTTAGACAGCCTCATAACATACAGCGTTATAAACTAATAAAAATGAAAGTAAAACTTGCATACGGGAAATCGGGCTTGATAATAGATCTTCCTGATAATGTACACATTGATGTTGTTGAACCTCGCTTTACACCGGGAATAAACAATCCAATGGAAGCTATTACCAAAGCATTGCATGATCCGATAAAACATCCTGATTTAAAGCATATTACAAGTCCCGGCATGTCTGTTGCTATTGTTTTCAGTGATATTACAAGGGCGACCCCTTATCATACTCTCCTGCCTCCCTTGCTCTCCGTTTTAAAACATATTTCTGACAATCAAATTCGCTTTTTCTGTGCTGCAGGGACACATCGTTCAGCAACAAAAGATGAGCTGATAAGTATTCTGGGAGAAGATATAGTAAACAGATTCAGCATTATTCAAAACATATCCGGTGATAAGAGTTTATTCAGTTTTGCAGGTATCAGCAGTTTAGGTAACGAAATATGGCTGAATTCAGAGCTGATAAACCATGATCTGATTATTCTTACTGGTTTTATTGAGCCACATTTTTTTGCAGGATTTTCCGGGGGCGGTAAGTCTTTGATCCCGGGAATGGCATATGATACGACAATACGTAATAATCATTCTATCGCCAATCTTTCAGATAAGAGAGCACGATGGGGAATAACACATGGCAATCCTGTATGGGAAGAGATCATGGAATGTGCGGAAATGGGACCTCCTGTCTTTTTGCTGAATGTAACATTAAACAGGGATAAGGAAATTACCGGGATCTTCACTGGTGACCTGCGATCTTCGCATGAGGAAGGCTGTCAGTTTGCAAAGAATACCGCTATGGTACCTGTTGATCATGCCTATGATCTTGTCATAACAAGTAATTCCGGGTATCCGCTTGATCTGAATGTATACCAGGCTGTGAAAGGAATGAGCTGTGCTTCACAAATAGTCAGGGAAGGAGGCCATATTATAATGGTTGCAGAGTGCTGGGATGGAATCCCCCCGGGAAGTGATTACGAAAAAATTCTTACTTCAGTAAACAATGTGGAAGAATTAATGAATTACATTATTAAAAATGAAACACGTCTTAAAGATACCTGGCAGCTCTATTTCCAGTCTATCGTACAAAAAAAGGCCGATGTATATCTTTATTCTGATAAGCTTGATAGCTTCACTATCAGAAAAGCATTACTTAAACCTGTGGATAATATTAGTTCCCTGGTGAAGGAGATTATTAAGAAGGTTGGCCAGAACATAAAAATCTGTATACTTCCGGAAGGGCCACAGACTATTCCCTATCTGGGCAGGGCATGAAAAACTATATAACCAGGAGTAAATAATGTTACTCAATTGAATTTTGTCGTCCCTATTCAACGCTCATCTTTCGCTACAGCTTCAGATGACTGGTGGCAGATCCAGGTTTTACAAATGGGTAATTACTACCAGAAGTAAGACCTTTCCGGCTTTTTTAAGCCAGACAGCGTCGGTGAAGGTAACAATATGCTCTATGAATGCATTCCATGAGAGCTTAAACTAATTTTTTCCTTTTCCGCCCTGGTTGCTTTTCTCATTATCAGGATTTACTATCTCTTGCTCATCCTGCTTTTTCTCCTTGTCACCCGCATTATCATCATCCTGTTCTGCTTCACATGGGCTTTTCGGACGATTATTACCACTTCCGGATTCAGGTGCTTTGTCTGTAGTGACACATACCGACCAATGTCCCATAGATCCTGGATTTTTTGTGCTTACAGTTACTGTCATTTTACCTGTAAATAAGTAATATTGACCTGGTCTTAAACTGTAAGGTTTTCCGTTTACAATAGCATCTCCACCTCCGGCAATTGGCATAAAGTATAAACTGCTGGCAGGACCGGAATAGCTAAAGTTGCTATTGGCCAGATTATTCCGGTTATAGGTGCCACCTGGTGTAACCAGGCAGAATTGCCAGTCTGAATTACCCGGATTGATCCTGGGTCCACAGGCTTTTTCTTCAACAATTATCGTAAATGATTTGGAATCCTGTCCGCATTCGTTTTTTGCTGTAACAATAAAGACATGCGTGCCCGGTTGTAGCTTGAATTTGGCTGATAATGCCTGAGTATTAGAAACAAACTGGAAGCTGTTATCCGGTTTACCGTTTACGGTCATAGTAATATCGCTGGTATTTTTCACATTGGCAATCGTACCTGTTAATTCATGGGAAGCATCCTCACGGTTTACTTCTGTTAGGGTGAAGTTCACCACAGGTGGGACACAGGGCTCTTTTACCACAACGGATATGGTTTTGCTTTCCTGTCCGCACTCGTTTTTAGCCGTTACCACAAACTTAAAGGTACCCGGCTGAAGATTGAACTTAGCTGTCAGTTCCCCGGTTGCGGGTACGAACTGGAAGCTGTTATCGGGCTGACCGTTGACAGTGAAGGTGATATCGCTCTTGTTCTTCACCTGGGTTACGGTACCTTTCATCTCGTGGGAAGCATCGGTCCGGTCAACCGGGGTAATGTTAAAGCTAACGACCGGCGGTACACAGGGTGGTTTTTCCTCTGTCGGAGGGGTGGCAACGGTAACGGAGTTTGTCTTAGTGTCCTGTCCGCACTCGTTTTTAGCCGTTACCACAAACGTAAAGGTACCCGGCTGAAGTTTGAATTTAGCTGCCAGTTCCCCGGTTGCGGGAACGAACTGGAAGCTGTTATCGGGCTGTCCGTTGATAGTGAAGGTGATATCGCTCTTGTTCTTCACCTGGGTTACGGTACCTTTCATCTCGTGAGAAGCATCGGTCTGGTCAACCGGGGTAATGTTAAAACTAACGACCGGCGGTACACAGGGTGGTTTTTCCTCTGTCGGAGGGGTGGCAACGGTAACGGAGCTTTTCTTAGTGTCCTGTCCGCACTCATTCTTAGCCGTTACCACAAATGTAAAGGTGCCCGGCTGAAGTTTGAACTTAGCTGCCAGTTCCCCGGTTGCGGGAACAAACTGGAAGCCGTTATCCGGTTTACCGTTTACGGTCAAAATAATTTCGCTGGTATTTTTCACATTGGCAACCGTGCCCGTCAATATATGGGAAGCATCTTCACGGTTTACTTCTGTTACATTGAAGTTCACCATAGGAGAAAGACAGGGCTTCTCCTCAATTATTGGCTGGACATATACTATAGAAGCAGTCTTGCTGTCGGTTCCGCACTTGGTATTAGCCGTCAGAACAATGTTATTCACACCTGGATTAAGGGTAGCTTTATAAATAACTACATTATTAGTGTAATCAAAAAGTGCTGTATTACCATTAACGATGAGTGTCAACTGGTTTCTGTGTGTGATATAATTAACCTGTGCCTGGAAGATGTACTGACTATTTTCAACAGATCCGCTGCTACTGCTAATTAATGTCACAACCGGTGGATTACAAGGAATTTCTGTTTTGTCAATTACTTTGATCTCTTTAGTAATAACCTGTGATTTTACATCCTGACCTGCTTCATTACGGGCGGTTATAGTTACAACATTCTGCCCTTCGGTTAAAGGAACACTGGTATTCAGAATCAATGCGCTATTATTGAAAGTAAAATTACTGGTGATATTCCCGTTTATGTTTAAAGTGATGTTTTCTTTACTCTTTACATTTAACACTTTTGCTGTGAGTTGTTCAGTGTTTTCAAATGTTCTGTAAGGATTTTCCCCCGGAACCAAAATAGTGATTGAAGGAGGAATTGCTGTTACAGGCTTTTTGTAAATTATCGTGGTTATGTCTGACGTTACTCCAAATTCATTTTTTCCGGTAATTTCTATTGTGTTAGTTCCTTCTGTCAGGGGAACATCGGAAGAAATCACACCATTTGTGCTGAAAGTAAAATTTCCGGTGGATGTACCATTTATTTTTACTGTTACATTTTGCTTAGCTGGCACATGCATAGTCTGTGCACTCACAGAAAATTGATTTTGCTGAACGGTAACAGGTGAAGGAGGATTGGTAAATTTTACTGAAGGTGGTGTAGTAATTTTGACTAGAGGAGAAGTGGTTTGAGCTGTGGGTCTATTGAAGATAATTGTTACATTGTCAATTGCGGTTCCTGTTTCATTCATTCCTTTTACAACAAGCTTGTTAACTCCCTCAGAGAGTGTTATGGATGATTGTACATTACCGCTGCCAGGGTAGAAATCGAAATTTATATTTTGATCATTGAAAACTACCTGGATATCTTGTTTATTTTTTACATTCTCCACATGAGCAGAGATGTCAAGATGGTTATCTGTCGTAGAATGTGTATTACCTGGAGGTGTGGTAATATCCACAAATGGAGGGTAATTGGATTTTGTTGTTTTTTTGACAATAATAGTCACATTATCTTCAGCAGAGCCAGTTGTGTTGGTTGCAACAATCCTGAATGTATTATCACCTTCATGTAAAGTCACACTGGCTTTAAAATTATTCATGGCAGGATAGAACTCAAAATTATCATTTTTATTACCATCCTGGTAAAAAGAAATATTGTTGTATCCTTCAACATCATAGACTTTTGCCCTAATGATATAAGTATACATGTTAGTGTTAAAGGGATTTTCAGAAGGATTTAAAATATTTACATCAGGACGTGGCATTTTATACGATGTAATAGGAGTGATTGCAGGGGCAGGAGGAGGGACAGTTGTTGCTACAGTTGCAGGTACAGCTCCACCGGTTGATCTTCCCCCCAGGCTCCATTTAAAACCTAAGGTTGTGAAGCGATTCCTGTCTATTCCTGATCCGCTTGCAATATTATTGTCTATGTTAATTCCCTTTATACTGTTACTTTCCGATAAGGAAAAATTTATTTTATGTTCAATTCCCATTGAAAAACTATGAGAAAACTGGTATCCTATAAAAAAGCCAAGTGTTGGCAGAATGGCGCCTTTATTATCAAGGCGGGTTTCGTAGTCTCTGTCAGATAATTCCAGTAAGTCAGCGTTTATTTTTTCAGGTTCCTGGTTTGTATTGATCACGCTGTAGTCGTATAAGTTGTTATCTTCGTCGTAAAGATCCGTAAAAGTACGTCCATGGGTGATTCCTGCACCTGCATATCCTGAAACCACGATTCGTGTTCGTTCGCGCAGGCGATTCAGAGTTAAACCAAGTTCGAGGTCGTAGTTAAAAAAGTCATATCGTATATTACTATATGTTCCGTCAAGATTGATCCTGTGGTCGTGTGCCCGGTTTTCACCTCTCAGGAAGTGAAACTTCCAGTCAGCGCTTAAAAAAGCACTTTCTTTTTTGTAAAAATAGTGTCCCAGTGTAAAGTCGAATCCATAACCTCGTGAATTGTCAATATCACTTTTCTGAGACGATGCGCCCATACCAAAACCTATTATCATGCCACCATTGGTTGAATAGTTGACTTTTTGAGCTTCAATCCCACCAAAAGGGTAAGATAACAGGATAATCAGGGGCAGAAAATTTAAAAATGGTTTCATTCTATAAGGAGATTTAATTTGGAATAGTAATCCAAATATATGTTTTTTTATATCAAAGATATACTAATTTTTACTTCTATATAAATTAAGTTATCCATTACAATAGTTCGTTAAATTAAAATAAAACGCAATGGCGCAGAGGCGCAAAGTATTGATTATCAATAAAAAGCATATTACAGGAATAAATTAACAAATCGTTTATTATCAACATGTTGCAAAAATATAACGAACTATTACCATCAAATAAAAAGAAGAAAAAAGTGAACCAGGCAGTTGGATACATAGAATAATAGAATTAACCGCTTATAAATACATTTGACATTTATTTTAAGTTCTGTAATCTAAAAATACCAATACGCACAAGCGGTTAGAATTAATAAATTCTAATCTCTCATGATTTAATTATATTTGATATTTACAATTCTTCATTATAATTTTGTAATGTATGATAAATAGCATTATATTTATTTCTTAAATGTGACACATGTTATTAATAATCAGCGTTCTGCGCCTTTGCACCTCTGCGTTCTATTTGAATTTAATTTATTAACCTTAAAATAAAATACTATGAGAACAACATCTATTATCGGAGTTATTGCAATACTTTGCGCAGTATGGGTAATTTATGATGTTTGGAATAACCAACATAAAATGAAAGGAGATGAGAAAATCTTGTGGACTGTTCTTGCTATTCTCTTCAGTGTTATTGTTGCGATTATTTATTATATCGTAAAGAAAAAATAGTTTTCAATTTTTCATTCATTTAATTCTATTTGGAATGTGCAGAAATTCACAACTGGTACTGATATTTTTACTTATTACAGGTTCTCTGTCCGGGCAGCCAATATCAGAAAAAGTAAAAGAGTTACATCGTTTTAAAGTCAAGGAAGCAAGGCAGGCAGTTGCCGTTGACAGGGATTATTTTTATGTGATCAATAACAGCACTATTACAAAATATAATAAGAACGACGGAAAATTAATTGCTGAGTGGGATGGGAAAGCAGATGGTATACAGCATCTGAACAGTGGTGTTGTTATTAAAGGGCGACTCTACTGTGCCAATTCCAATTACCCGGATTCTCCGATGGCGGGTTCCATTGAGATTTTTGACACAAAAACCTTGCAGCATATCGGGAACCACAGTTTTGGCATTTATATCGGTTCGGTTACATGGATAGATCAGCGGGAAGGGTACTGGTATGTTGGTTTTGCCCATTATACCGGGAAGGGGTCAACCGAAGGCAAAGACACAAAATGGACTTCAGTTGTAAAGTTCACAAAAAAATGGCAACGTGTTGAATCCTGGATATTCCCCGATCACCTGCTGGAGATATTTGCCCCGAAAAGTAATTCAGGAGCGTCATGGGGAAAAGATGGCAAACTGTATTGTACCGGGCATGATAATTATGAGATTTATGTAATGGAAATTCCCCGGTCAGGATACACATTAAAGCATGTAAGGACTATTCCGGCACTCACATATGGACAGGGGATCGCTTTTGACCGTACGGTGAAGGATAAGATGGTATTATATGGAATAGGGCAGAAAAATGAGAACCTGGTGATTGCTTTTGTGGTGGAAAGATGATTCAGGGTAATTTTTCTCTGCTTTGGGATGTTGTTTTGTGTTTTACAGGTTAATAATTACGAACAAAATTTATATCTTCAGATAATGATTGTAAATTAGAAAAAAAACTGAAACAATGACGACTCTGGAATTAAAGAAGCGACTTATAGATAAGATACGCAAGACCAAAAATGATAAACTTTTAGAAGAAGCTTATCGACTCTTTGAATTAGAGACTAAAGATATTGAAGTTTATAATCTTAATAATGGTCAGATACAAGCCATAAATGAAGCCAGGGATCAGATCAAAGCTGGTAAATATTTAACCAGTGATCAGGCTGATAATGAGATTGAGGAATGGTTAAGCAAGTAATATGGACTCATAGAGCCCAGGAGGATCGCAGAAAGATTTTAGCATATTGGAGATATCGTAATAAATCTGTCACTTATAGTAGGAAGCTTAATCAGCTTTTTAAGCAAGTTATCAAGATAATAAGTGAATTCCCCCGGATTGGTAAACTAACAAATGATAAAAATGCAAGAATAAAAGTTGTTAAGGATTATTTGATTATTTATCAGGAATCTAAAACGACGATTTATATTTTGACGATTTGGGATAGCAGACAGGATCCCGCATGTAGTCCATCATCAGACATTATATAGCTTCTCCATTGAGATATGTCCTTCAGTCTGAGACAATGTACAAATTCCCTGGTTTTACTGAATGAGGTATATTCTTTTTTTCTTTCCTTTGGTACCAGCCAGTCACTCCAGCCTTTCCAGCCGGTATGACGGTATATTACATCAGGGTTTTTTGGGATATCCTCAGGTAAGGGTTTTCTGTCAGGGAACTTTCCCATGATAAATGCATCCCACTCTTCCTTATATTCAAATTCATATTCCCATGAAACTTTTCTGGCTTCGGTGAAAGGTCTCCATTTAGGTTTCTCTTTCACGTTCCAGATACTGTTTATTTGTATAACAGTGTCCGGTTGTGATGATGTAATCCCCAACCAGTCGTCCCAGCCTTCCCATCCTGAATTACAGTATTGAACATCCGGATTGTACGGGATATCTTCGGGGAGAGGCACCAGGTTCCCGTATTGCCCTGTGATATACCTGTCCCATTCATATATTCGGAGAGACATAACTTCCTTACTAATATCCTGGCATCCCTGAAGTTTCTCCATTTATTTGAGGGGATAATATCCCATAGTAATAGTTGCATTGAAGATATGCATACTGATAATATGGTTTCGTGCGGGATTACCATCGCCTGACAGGGACTGACATTTATAGACTACCCAATTAGTAAGTTAATTTTTTTCCCCAGCCCAAAACCGAAAATCCTGTAAAGGGTTGAAAGTTGAATATCGCATTTCCCATTTTCAAGCCGTGATATGTAACTTTTTTTAGTTCCAATTTTCTCTGCGAGTTGCTGCTGTGTCATTTTAGCTTCTTTTCGGGCTTCCTTTAACATTTCACTAATCACAAAATATTGAGCTTTTTCTTCAAATTTATCACGTTTTTCAGTACCGATCTTACCATATTTAATGTCTAACAACTCATCGAAGTTTTTAGCGTTTCTAATTTTATTTCTGTCCATCGTTTTTCTTTTTTGAGTTAAAATATTCGTCTTTAAGTTTCATGGCTAGGTCAATCTCTTTTTTAGGGGTCTTCTGTGTCTTTTTATGAAAACCATTAAAGAGAACAACCAAATTGCCTTTATCGAAACAGCAGAATATTCGATAAATATTGCTTTCAAACTCAATCCGGATTTCATATAGTCCATCAGTTCCCGTTATATGGTCAAGAAATTTATTTGGTACGTTCTGAACTGTCCGGATAATCTTGAAAACATACTCAATTTTCTCCTGCACTTTTTCTGTCTGCTCCAGATAGAAGTCAGTAAAATAGTGTTCGAAAAAAATAATTCGTCTCTGAATATTCATTCAGCAAAGTTAACTTAAAAGTTTACACTTTACAAATATTTAGTTTAAATATTGAAAATACCGGAAACCTGCAAAATATCAAACTATTTCAAACCGGTCAAGGTTCATTACCTTGTCCCATGCCGCCACAAAGTCCTTAATAAATTTGCCTTCTGCATCTGCACTTCCATAGACTTCGGCAAGCGCCCTTAGTTCTGAGTTTGAACCGAAGACAAGATCTACACGGGTGCCTGTCCATTTCAGTTTTCCTGTAGCGCGATCCGTTCCTTCAAAGATTTCACCGGAGTCGGAAGTTGGTTTCCATACAGTACTCATGTCGAGCAGATTTACAAAGAAATCATTGGTAAGAACTTCCGTACGTTTAGTAAAAACGCCATGTTTAGAATTATCGAAGTTAGTATTCAATACACGCATGCCTCCTATGAGGACGGTCATTTCCGGAGCAGTAAGTGTTAATAACCGGGTTTTATCAACCAGCAGTTCTTCGGAGGAGATGACATATTTTGTTCTCAGATAGTTACGGAAGCCATCGGCCAGTGGCTCAAGGACAGCAAAAGAATCCACGTCGGTTTGTTCCTGTGAGGCATCCATTCTTCCCGGAGTGAAAGGTACGATAACAGCATTACCCGCATCTTTCGCTGCTTTCTCCACACCTGCACATCCTGCGAGTACGATGAGGTCGGCGAGGGAAACCTTTTTACCTTCCGGGCTTTTAATGTTAAATTCCTTCTGAATGCTTTCCAGTTTATCCAGGACTTTCTTTAGTTGGGGAGGATTATTAACAATCCAGTCATTCTGAGGGGCAAGACGTATACGGGCACCGTTGGCTCCCCCGCGTTTATCTGATCCGCGGAATGTAGCGGCAGAAGCCCATGCTACAGATACCAGCTGAGATACAGACAGTCCGGAACTTAATACTTTAGCTTTTAATGCAGCTATGTCTTTTTCGTTAACCAGGGGATGGTCTACTGCAGGTATAGGATCCTGCCAGATCAATTCTTCAGCGGGTACTTCAGTGCCCAGGTAGCGTGCCCGGGGACCCATATCTCTGTGAGTAAGCTTAAACCATGCACGTGCAAAGGCGTCGGCAAACTGATCCGGGTTATCCAGGAATCGCCTGGATATTTTTTCGTAAACAGGGTCAAACCGCAACGCAAGGTCGGTAGTGAGCATCATAGGTGCGTGACGTCTGGATGGATCGTGGGCATCAGGCACAGTATCAGTGCCCATACCATGTTTAGGTTTCCACTGATGTGCTCCTGCAGGGCTTTTAGTCAATTCCCATTCGTAACCGAAGAGGTTCCAGAAGAAGTTGTTGCTCCATTTTGTGGGTGTTGTGGTCCAGGCTCCTTCAAGCCCGCTGGTGATTGTGTGTCCTCCTTTACCTGAGCCAAAGGTATTTTTCCAGCCTAATCCCTGTTCTTCTATCCCGGCCGCTTCCGGTTCGGGGCCTACATGATCAGCTGTTGCAGCTCCATGAACCTTGCCAAAGGTATGTCCGCCTGCAATAAGTGCTACGGTTTCTTCATCATTCATTGCCATGCGGGCGAAGGTTTCGCGTATATCTTTTGCTGCTGCTAAAGGGTCAGGATTTCCCCCCGGCCCTTCAGGATTCACATATATTAATCCCATCTGGACAGCTGCGAGAGGATTGTCGAGGTCGCGCTCGCCGGTGTATCGCTCTCCATCTTCAAGCCATTTTGTTTCGGAACCCCAGTAAACATCTTCCTCAGGTTCCCATATGTCTTCACGGCCTCCGGCAAATCCGAAGGTTTTAAAACCCATTGACTCCAGTGCCACGTTGCCGGCAAGGATCATAAGGTCAGCCCAGGATATTTTCTTTCCATACTTTTGTTTTATCGGCCATAATAACCTTCGTGCCTTGTCAAGGTTAACATTATCCGGCCAGCTGTTAAGCGGTGCAAATCGCTGTTGCCCGCCCCCTGCACCACCCCGACCATCACCGGTACGATAGGTGCCTGCACTGTGCCATGCCATACGGATGAACAAGGGTCCGTAATGGCCATAATCTGCCGGCCACCAGTCCTGAGAGTCAGTCATTAATTTGTGAAGATCTTTTTTTATCGCTTTCAGATCCAGACTCTTGAATTCCTCTACATAGTTAAAATCTTCTCCCATAGGGTCAGATAAAGAAGAGTGTTGACGCAATATGTTCAGTTTTAACTGATTCGGCCACCAGTCCCGGTTTTGTGTGCCACCTGAACTGACATTGTGCCTATTGGTTGCCCCGGTAACAGGGCATTTGCTGATTTTTTCCGAATTGTTTTCCATTTCTTGTAGTTTTTATATTATATTAAATTTTCACAAATGTTTAGGTATGGGAGATCCCTTGCCATCATTCTGAATCAGCACAATGCAAATGAATGTGGCTTTCTCTGATGGCATAACCGTTCTCTTTTAATTTATAACGAATAGCTTTAACTATCATATAGAATTTACTTCTAAATGAGAATTAATCTCTTTTGAGAGTTATCAAAATTAGAAAAATTTTTCCAGACAATCAATTTTTTAACAAGTTTTTATAATCACAAAAAGCCTGTGTAAATGAAATGTATAAAATAAAAATCAGAAGGGGTGAAATAAAAAAAAGATTGTAAAATGAAATTGGTTATCTAAAAATAAAGGGGTAAAGATATAATAATATATAAAATTGAAAATTAATTTATCAAAAAATAGGGGGTATAAAAATTAATATATATTTTTGTTTAATTAAAAATTTATATACCACTTTTGCTGTTTGGTTTTTTTTCTAAAATCAAAACACACAAGCGGTTTTATAATTAATCCTAAATTCAAAAAATGATGAAAGCAAATTTTCCTTCAGGCAAGATGATTGCTGTTGTAGCGGCAGTTTTAATTTCAGGTTTTATCCATGCCCAAAATGAGGAATCTCCTGTTTCTGTGAGTGTTGACCTGGTAAGCAGATATGTATGGAGAGGAACAGATTTTGGGAATGCACCAGCAGTGCAGCCAACAATTGAGTTTAAACCGGGTAGTTTCGCCTTCGGAGCCTGGGGGAGTTATCCCATAAGTGCAAGTCCATACCTTGAAGCTGACCTGTACGCAAGTTATTCCTTTGGTTTCGGAATGGATGTGATTGCCACGGATTATTATTTTCCGGTTGGACAGGTTGGTGTTGTTAGTGACAGTACCTGGTTCAGCAGGGATGCACATACTTTTGAAATCGGATTAAACCAGGGAATCGGTGACTTTTACATTTCAGGGTATTATTTCCTTAATGCCAACAGTGATCTTTATTTTGAGGCAGGGTACTCCTTTAAACATTTCGACCTGTTTGCAGGTGCCGGTAATGAAAGTTATACCACTAAGGGACGTTTTTCGGTATGCAATGTGGGTGTTGCCGCAACGAAAAGTATTAAACTCACCGAAACATTCTCATTTCCGTTATCCGGTGCATTTATTATTAACCCGGATAAACAGCAGGTTAACATAATTGTGGGGATTTCCTTTTAAATAACAAAATTTTTATATATTTTAAACTGCGCCTTTGCGCCCTTGCGTTTTTTTATTAACAATCCTCAGACACCTGCGCACAAAACAAGAAGATGAATAAAAAACAGGTGTTATATCATATCTTTATAATGGAATATCCTTATCCCCTTAATATCCTTTTTCGAACTTTCAACCATTGACTCTGCCACACGCAGGGCTTTAACAGGTTTCAGGTTTGACGGAAGAAGAAATGACACGGGATTCATGAATATTGTTCCGACAAATTCTCCTGATCTAAATTCTTTTCTTTTCCCCAACAGCAGTGAAGGCCTGAAAATCAGGATGGAATCAATACTCAAATTGTGTAGTGTGTCTTCCACTTCCCCTTTAAGCCGGAGATAAAAATTTTTGCTTTTACTGTCTGCTCCAACAGATGAAACATAAACGAACTGCGGACATCCGGTCTCTGAACAGAATTTTGCTGCATTTACAGGGATATCATGATCAACTTTCCTGTATTCATTTTTATTTCCTTTCACCTTTCTGTTGGTTGTCCCCACAGCGCAGAAAACCACATCGCTGCCCTTAATGGCTGACTTATAAGCTTCTTTGTCAGCAAAATCAATTACTGCCACTTTTACTTTTGGATGGTTACATTGAAAAGGTCTTCTTACAATGATTTTAACGAACGAAAATTCCGTGTCGTTCTGCAATATATTAAGCAGATGGCTGCCAATCAGGCCTGTTGCGCCGATTAGTGTTGCGGTTCTATTTTTCATTAGAATAATTTAATTTATAATGCATTGTTGAGGTCTGAGAAACTTGAGGTATTTATCAATAATATATTATGCAATTTTATTAAATTTATACCATAATAAAAGATTTGTTTAAAATATAATAACAATGGTTCGTAAAATCTTTACTTTTCTTACTGCATTAATAATGCCTTTTATTGTGTGCTCCCAGCCCCCTGAAAAAATGAGTTACCAGGCAGTGATACGTGATACAGGGAATAATCTGGTGGTCAATACAAGGGTGGGCATGCAGATCAGTATCTTAAAGGGAGCTGCAGATGGTGTTGTGGTTTACTCCGAGACTCATACTCCCACTACAAGTTCCAACGGACTCGCCTCGGTTGAGGTAGGAGCAGGCGTAAACCTTTCAGGCTCTTTTTCTGAGATCGACTGGTCAGAAGGGACTTACTTTATCAAAGTTGAAACCGACATAACCGGGGGTGACAATTATACCATAACCGGGACAAGTCAGTTATTAAGTGTACCGTATGCGTTTTATGCCGGGAAAATAAGTCTTTTCAAGAACGGAACATACTGGGATTTTTATATTTCAGATAATGGGAATTTAATGGCACTGCCTAAAATCACTGTTGAATATCCCTTTGCTGAAGCGCCAACAATAACCGATATTGACAGCAACATCTACAATACCGTGAAAATAGGAACCCAGGTCTGGATGGCAGAGAACCTTAAAACTACCAGGTTTAATCATGGAGATAACATTCCCAATGTTACAGATAAGACAGAATGGAGTCTTTTATCCACACCTGCCTTCTGCTGGTATAACAATGAAGAAAAACACAAGGAAACCTATGGCGCATTATACAACTGGTTTGCCGCTAAAACAGGCTTTTTATGTCCCGAGGGATGGCATGTACCCACAGATGCTGAATGGACAGTTTTAACTGATTATTTAGGTGCCATGGCTGGCGGAAGGATGAAAGAGGCAGGCACGGCACACTGGAATGCACCAAATACCGATGCCACAAATGAAAGCAGATTTACTGCCCTGCCAGGCAGTTCAAGAGATTATGACGGGATATTTTCAGGATTGAACTCTTATGCATACTGGTGGAGCTCTACCGGGTACAATTCTATTTATGCCTATTCAAGGTCGGTGAACTATATGCTAAATACAATATGGAGACAGACTCCATACAGGCAAGGTGGTTATTCTGTGAGGTGTGTGAGGGATTAGGAATTACTGATTTCAGAAACAACAATTACATTCCTATAATACGATCTGTTAAACGGGAAATGCCAAATGAATAAGAAGAGTTACTTAACTGCCAGACAAAATATCCCCCAAAAGGCAGCGTTCCCTGCTATTGATGCCCACAACCACCTGTGGGGGCACTGGCAGGTTGAAAAGATCGTGAACGTTATGGAACAGGTAAGGGTGGTATGTTATTGCAATGTTACGGGTAATGTAAATATAGAATTTTCAAAGGGGAGTTTTTTGATAAAACCCGCTGATATCAATAATTTCTTTAGAAATTGCACGGATAAATACCCTGGCAGATTTTATTGTTTTACCATGGCCGGATTTGCCCACCCGGAGAACAAGCCACTTTTTACCAATGCGGAAAAATTTGTTGATGATTTTATTAAAACCCTGCGGGAACACATTGCTTTGGGTGCGAAAGGACTTAAAGTATTAAAGGAATTGGGCTTAAAGTATAAAGACCAGCATGGCAACCTGCTAAATGTTGACGATGAACGGTTATTCCCGATATGGGAAGAAGCAGCAAAGCTGAATATACCTGTTTTAATTCACCAGGCCGATCCGAATGGCTTCTTTGAACCTGTGACTCCTGAAAATGAACACTACGAATCGCTTAAAAAATATCCATACTGGAGTTTTGCAGATCCGAAATTTCCACGAAAACATGAACTCTTACAAAGACGGGATAAACTTTTAAAACTTCATCCCGATACAACATTCATATTGCCGCATGTGGCTAACTATGCTGAAAATCTGTCTTATGTTGCCGGTTTGCTGGATGAAAATCCAAATGTAATTATAGATTTCTCGGCAAGACTTGATGAATTGGGGCGACAGCCTTATTCAGCCAGGGAATTCTTTATCAAATACCAGGACAGGATCATTTTTGGGACTGATATGCCAGCAAATCTTGAGAGTTCTGCGGATATGTACAGGACATATTTCAGGTTCCTGGAAACCTTTGATGAATCGTTCTATGCTCCGGATTATGACGGCACTTTTGAACGGGCACGCTGGCCAATCTGCGGGATCGGTTTGCCTGAAGATGTACTGGAAAAGATTTATTATAAGAATATTATTAGGATAATACCATCATTGGGAAAAGAACTGAAACAATGAGTTTACTCAATAAAGTCATTCCTCCCTACCTGTCTGCCCTGTCTGCCGACAGGCAGGCGACAGGCAGGCGACAGGCAGGAATCCCCCAAGGGACTTTTTGCTAGTTGCAAATTTTCAGGTTCTCCCCCTTCCAGGGGGCTGGGGGGAATAACGCTTAAAATTATTAATGTTGATTTTTCAGAGTTGACTCAACAATATTTAACATAGGATATTATAATTATTTTAAAACTAAAATATATGATAAAATCAAAAGCAGGTTTCATTGTCTTTGGTGTACATAAGGATGGTTTGCAGGATCCTATGGGTAAGCCGTTTATTGATGACCAGCTGATTGAAAATGCCAAAAAAGCACTTATCAAGGCCGGAATGGAATTGGTTGCGCACCAGGTTATCCTGGCTACCAAAAAGGAAGCCAGGGAATGTTTCAGTAAATATAAAAAGATGGATGACATTGATGCGGTCATACTGTTTTCCGGTACATGGGTATGGTCTGCACATTTGATAGCTGCAATACGCGATTTTGCAAATACCGGCAAAGGTATCGTCCTTTGGGTAAATCCGGGCAGCCAGGGATGGAGACCGGTAGGAGGACTTGTCATGCAGGGAGCAATGAAAGAGATTGGGATCCAACACAGGTTTGTTTACGGGAGCTATAATGATCCGAAGGAAATCGAGAAAATTACTTCTTATTGTCGTGCCAGTTCGATGAAAAACAGGTTAAATATGAGTACAATCGGAACCTTCGGGGGACGTGGAATGGGACAGACATGCGGTGCTGCAGATCCTTCACAATGGATGAAGATGTTCGGAACAGATATTGATTCAAGGGATACTACAGAATTGCTGAATATGGCAAGATCTGTTACCAAAGAAGAAATAGATGAAACCCGGGAAAAAATACAACATCTTTTCTCTGAGCCGATCCCAAAGGATGAGCAATCCGACAGGTCCATCAGTCTTTATCTTGCTATTAAAAAACTGGTAAAAGCTAACGAATGGGATTTTTATACCATCCAGTCATTTCCCGGCCTGGGAGATGATTACAGTGCAACATGCTTTGCACAGAGTATGATGCTGGAAGAGGGGACAGGCACCTCAACCCTGGGTGACTTCAATACTGCAATGACCGTAAAGTGTCTCACCGACCTTAGCAGTGAACCTGTTTATTATGGTGATCTACAGCATGTTGATAAAGAGAATAATGAGATCAAGATCATTGGAGATGGTGCCTGTCCTCCGTCATTGGCCGGAAAACTGGGCCCTGCCGGGTTTGCGGAGCATGGTATCCCCACAGAAGGTGAAGCGGGAGGATTATCCATAAAGCTGGTTTGTAAGGTTGGCAAGGGTGTCCTGGCAAGGTTAGGGAGGAACAATGGTCAGTTTGAAATGGTGATCACCCGTTGCACGATTTTTGAACCTCCGGCAAAGGAGCTTGAAAAGAGGAAAAATGAGTGCGGGATCCCATTCTGGCCACATGGATTTGTGAAAGCTGAATGCGATATTGATGCTTTGTTACAGGCCTGGAATAATGAATATGCCTGCCTGGGATATGGCGAACACCTGTACGAAGAACTGATCGCTTTCTGTGAACTGACAGGGATTAAAGCAATAGCATTATAACATTAATTCCCACTCGTATATTTTATCCTGTGCTGCCCTTGCATCCGGAGCATCAGGGTAGAGGAGGAGGTATTTCTTCATGTTGAAGATCGCCAGTTTATAATTCTTTAGGGCAGCATAAGTATAAGCAAGATTGGAATATCCCGCAGGGTAGTTAAGCGGATTCTGCATGATAATTTCATAAAGTTTATCCATGGCAGCCAGATATTCCTGCTTTTTGTACAACAAATTACCCTGTACCATGAGTTTACGCTGTGTTTCATTCATTTGCACGGCAGAAGAGTCATAAGGGAATGCTTTTGTGGCAGCTGCGAAAGCCTGCAGGGAATCTTCCAGGTTTTCTGTCAGGCGCACATGGTACCGTGAGGCTATGGCCAGGTTGCTGAGGAAGTCTTCAAGAGCGTTAGGCTTTTTGGATTTTTTCCCGCCAAGGGGTGTAGTCTGATCATTTTTCAATCCAAATTTAATAACGTAACCATGTGTCACTCCTTTTATTTCATCCTTTATATACAACCTGGGATAATCCGCCCCCTTTTTCTTATACTCCCATGGGGATGAATAAAGAAAATTAATTACATCACCATCCGATTTAATAACCAGGCCGGAGTTATATACGGTAATATCCATAGCGTGCATACCCTGAGAGATATAATTACCTGCGACAATTTGTTTAAGATTGTTAACAGCAAGGTTCAGCGAATCTGTTTGTGCGTTGCAGATAAGGCTGAACGATAAAAATGGAATGATGAACAGTTTACTCATATTATTTGGTTAAATAATTACGTCTTGTGTTATACATCAACAAATACCCTCTCCTGGCAATCTCGTTTAAAAATGATCGGCTTATTAAAGTTTCAACAAACGGTTGTTTTTCTAAAAATGGATGCAGCAATTTTTCAATCCTGCTCTCTGCAACACCTATTCTTTTTGCAAATTCCGTGAAATCATTTTTTGAAGGATGTCCACTTTTTTTGTATTTCTCACTCTTAAAGTCGTCAGCAAATAAACCTTTTTCCAAAGCGAAATCAGAATCATCCACATGAAGCCTTGTATTCATCAGATCGTAAGCAGGACTGAGCAAATAATCACCATTAGATGACTCCAGCAGGGAGAAATTTTTCAAGTGTGCATCACCATTGGAGAACAGAAAATTATAAACAACCAATGAAAAATATTTTTCTATTTCCACTCTCCATGCGGGAACAAATTTTCGTATCAACATTCCTGTTTCTTCATAGCTGTACTCATATTTGAAATTCGCTCCTGCATTGTCTTTGGATTTACCTGCCAGGCTGGCAAAATCTTCTTTTCCCCATTTTCCTCCTACTTTTTTTACATCAAATCGTTTAGTAATATATGCGGGAGTACCATCTTTAAAAAATATCACAGCATTTTCAGCCGTATTTAAACCATAAACCTGTTTTGCAATTTGCATGGTCAGATGCTCGTTTGCCGGAACCTGGTCAACTTTTTTCAGATCCCGTGGTATAGGTTTAAGTATGTATGTTCCCTTTTCTCCCTCTTTTGTCAGACGTAATAGATTTTTATCAAGAAGGAAACTTAATTTCTCCTGCACACCCGATATGGATATACGTTTACGGTTTTCCAAAAATAGTTCGGTGACTTTTTCATTTTGCTGAGGTGGGTCATAAGGCAAAATATGAGTCACTTTTTTACCGCCAAACAAATTCCTTAAACAACCCGGACTGTAAGTAGTAAAACCCTCCGTTAATGTTCCCGGACAAATATCAATTGACAATGGAGAAGTGTCAATTGAGGATTGTTTCCCCTTTTTACTAATTGCTTTCATTTCCAGGTTGAAGCTTTTATAATCGAAGTAAGCAAATGCATCTTTTTAACTTCATTATCTTTCATTATCCAATGTTCATTGTTTATTGCAAGTTGTCAACCGGTTTTACTGTTACTGCTCCAATAGTGTCATTTTGTGCAGTTGCCATCAGCAGACCGAAACTGTCATCTTCATCAATTCGCAATAGTTTACATTGTAATTTTCTGTTTGCCCCTTCACTTAACATGTTAAAGAAAAACGGGAATAAAAATTCACTTTTGTATTCCTTTTGTGTTTTGGGAAGCGTTAAGCTGATAGCCGGTTTACTCGTATCATTAAAATAGATGTCGTCATACCTGAAAACAAATCGTTGACGGTTTTCTTCGATAAGTATACCGGCAAATATTCCGTCATGGTAAATTTTCATTGCTCTCATTTACATAATTTTTCTCCCGGAATTATCAGGGCATATTTTTCACTTCCAGTTTCATTTCCATTCCCAAAACTTCAGCTAATTTATTTAACACGTCTAATGTGGGATTGCTTTGTCCCCGTTCCAGTTTGTACAAGGTATTGGTACTGATATTCGCCAGCTCCGCTAAGTGTGGCTGAGTGATTCTCAACTCTTTTCTTCGTGTTCTTATCATTTCTCCAAGTTGCTTCACTAACATTATAGTGTGATTTTAGCAGTAAAAGTATGATCTTTTTATGAAAAAAACAAGAAAATCACAGTAAAATGTGATATTAGTTTTCACATCTTTCAACAGGATCAGTATCTTCAAGCTCAACAAGCTGATCAATATCACTCTTTTCTTTGTCGAAATACTTTTCGGAGTAAACTCAATTTTTCAATATCACATATTGTTTATAATTGTTTTTAACAAATATTATTTATAAAATTTGCAAAGTTCAACTTAATTGGTTATTATGCTACTCAATTATTTTTTATTGTTATCAAATCCTATGGCGCATGAAAAAGATTTGCTTCTTTTTATTCATTTTCTTAATCGGTTCAGTCAGTGCACAATGGTCGCAGCTTAAACATCCGAATCTGGGCGGAACGGCTGATAATGAGGGACTGGTTAATACCGGAACTTCCGTGGTAATGGCTACTAACGGCGGAATTCTGAGATCTGTCAATAATGGCATTAGCTGGGAACTTATAGTTACAGGCCTGGATACAACAAACCTTTCCGTTAACAACATTGCTTTCATAAGTTCCCGGAACGAACTCTGGGTAGTCTCTGCAGGCAATGTTTTCAAATCTTCTGATGATGGGCTAACCTGGAGTAAGGTAAACCTTTCCGAACTTTCAGATTTAGACTGGACAGAACGATTGGGAAGAGTGAACAACCGCCTCGTAATTATATACGCTGGTAGTAGTGGCAAAAAACTGGCCTACTCTGATAATGGTGTCAACTGGACCGAAGGAGCGGCTATTGGAACACAAAATGACTGGTTCGATATGGTTACTGATTTTAATGCTAAATACCTGGTTTTTACGAATAATTCAGATAATCCCCGAAAATTCTATTTTACTACTGACGCTGTCAATGTAAGCGAGTTGCCTGTGACAGGTTTACCGGGTGATCTTAAGGCAGACACTGAATACATGTCCATTGACCCTGAAGGTAACAACATATTTTTCAGCGACCGTGACAAGATATATTATTTCGTACCTGCCACAAATTCATGGGAAGAAAGGATGACAGGAATTGAAGAACCGGAAAAATTCCTTGAAGAAGTATTCAGTGTTCATTCTCTGGGAGTGCACGCTTTTGCTTCAGCTATGTTCATGAGCATAGCTGAGGAGATAACAATTAAACTGTTCCATTCTGCCGATACCGGAAAAAACTGGACTCCCGTTGTCAATCCGGGAGTGGATTTTCCTATATTTGAAGGCAACATGATAACAGCAGGGAGTGGCAGGATTATTGGTTACTACCAAAATGACCTGCTGGCGTTTTCAGACAATGCCGGGCAGACATGGACAAAAATCACTGAAATATATGGTGGGGATTACGATTATATGATCACTCTCTCTGATGGTTCAGTACTTGCTGTTTCACCCGACGAAATGAAAGGAATTATCAAGTCATCCGATAATGGCAACACATGGACTCTTCACAACGGCGATCTGCCCGATTTTATGGGCATACACCTCATTGATGCTATCTGGCCGGGAGGTCCGGATGCCAACTATTGCACTACTGCTGAAGACCCTTTTTCAGAAAAACCTTACCTGTTTAAGACAACAAACGGGGGTGAAAACTGGACAAAAATAACCACTGCACCTGATTCAGCAGTAATAAAATTTGTTGGCCGGCATGGGAATTCAAATCCCATAGTGTTTTTCGGAAACACAGACTGGAATGGGACATATCAATATTCCATAACTAAGGGAGCAAGTTGGGTGAATCTCACTCCGGCTATTAATGCCCTTGCAGTGGACAGGGTTCTTGGTATAAAAGGTAACGGTGTACTAATGATATTGTTTGCACAAAAGGATGACCGTACCCGGGTTTACAAATCCATTGACCAGGGTGCTTCCTTTACTGATATTACCTCAAATCTCGATAATCCGCAAACTGAGATACTTGTCGCCGACAAGAACGACTGGAGAAGACCCCCTTCTGCAATAGCCAGTTTCTCCGGAGATGGGACGTTGTTTATACTCGCTGCAATGGACTGGTCAGTAATCCCATCCCGGATATCGTTCTTCATCCTTAATGGAACCCAGGATGGTTGGAACAAAGCGGATGGATCGGGATTACAGGTCCCGAATTATATCGACTGCCATGCTCTCAAGTTTATACAGGGAGTCTGGTACTTTGTCTCTCCAATAGGTGTTTTTGCCAGTATAAATAACTGCGTATCATGGCAGAGGGTTTGGAATAACGAAGGTTTTGTAAAAGGTTTGCACCCCCGTTCGTTTGTAGCAAATGGCTATGCACTTTTCTTAGGAACTCAAGATGCAGGTCTCTGGAGAACACTGATTAGTGCCCCGATAATCACCACAAAGGAAATTACCGAAATTACCGGTAATTCTGCTAAAAGCGGTGGAACAATTATCTCCACAGGAGGGCTTCCTTTCGGTGGAAAGGGAATATGTTGGAATACTGAAACCGGCCCCACCACAGGTAATAATGTTCTTTTCGCAGGCAATTCATGGGAAAGCTATACGGCAGTGATGTCATCACTCAGCCCAGCCACTCAATACTTTGTAAGAGCTTTTGTACAGAGTCCCAGGGGACTGGTATATGGCGATGAGATAACATTTACAACTGAAAATACTACCGGAATAGTTGCCGGAAACTGCTACGGGACAAAGCTTTATCCTAATCCATGCGACGGAAGGTTCAATGTGATGAGTAACTCAGAGATGTCGATGACAATAATGAACATTATTGGGAAAGTGGTGCTGTCAGCTCCTGTTTACAGCGGTATTAACACGTTTGAACTCCCTGAACAACCTGCCGGTATTTATTTTGTAAAGTTCACCGGAAAGGATGTAACTGAAAAGACAGTCAGGTTGATTATCAGGTAAAAACATCTCATCCCGCTATCCAGGTTTTCAGCAATTTTTGATATTTGTTTTTCTGTTGGCTTCATCATAATATTCAGCAGTAACGCTGGTATATGTTTCATTTTTAATATTAAACCTAAAATCTTATTGAAATTTCAAGATGTCCTCCAAGCCCTTCTGTAATAATCCGTTGAAGAGTCGAAAACCGGATATCTTTTAAATCCTTTTCTAATTTTGAAATATACGACTTGTTGGTTCCTGCTAATTCGGCAAGCTGTTCCTGGGTAATCCCTTTCTCCTGTCGGGCCTGTCGAATCATTACGCCCAATTTGAATGCTTCGTATCCGGCTTCAAATTTTTCACGTTTTTTTGTTCCCTTTTTACCGATTTCTTCATTAATAAATTGATCTAATGTCTTTATATTATTCTTTTTCATTTAAGTACTCCTTTCTTATTTTTTGTGCTTTTTCTATTTCTTTTACCGGAGTCTTTTGTGTTTTCTTGTGAAATCCATGTCCTACAACTACAATGTTTTGATCATCGAAAAAACAGAATATCCTGTGAATATTACTTTCTGATTGAATTCTTATTTCAAATAATCCATTTGTATTTTCAAGATGCTTTAAATAAATTTCCGGGATTCTGTCTAAATCTTCAATAATTCTAAGAGTCCAGATAATTTTTGTTTGAACTTTTTTTGTAAGCGATTTATAAAAATCCCTGAAATAATCCTTGTAAAAAATAAGTTCACGCTTTTTAGTCATTATGCAAATATATAAAAAGTAGTCCAAAAAGACAACTTTGCTATTAATTCATCATTAACTGCCGGTAATTTCATTATATTTTATTTCCCTTATTTCTAATCTCAGCCAGGTCCAGTCACCTTCATCAAGCTTCCACGTAGCAGTCATTCTTGAAGGCACTTTAATGCCTTCAAATATTCTATGTTTTTCCACTTTTAACACCCATTCATGTCGTTTGGCATTCTCGTCATTACCCATGAAACGGAGGGCAGTAAACCGGATAAAATCTCCTTCGGCATTGAAATAAAACGTTCCGCTCCCGGTTGTTCCTTTATAATTCATTGTTGCTGTTGCTGTAGTATCGTTCACATGTTCCCAGGTAATGAATTCGCTGAGTGCCAGTGAAGGGAACCAGACCATTTCTCCCAGGTATCGTTGAATGGAACCTTCATTCAATTTTTCTCCCTTCTCGTTAACTATATTGAAGAGCGAGTTTACCTTTATTAGCATTTCTCCTTTTCCGTCGACAAACTTATCTCTGCCCCGGAAATTTAACAGGCTATTCATTTTAACATCAACGGTCCATATAAATGCCGGAACGTCAATACTTGAATATTGTATTGCAGTGGCACTAAACCATTTGGTTTGTTGAGGTTTCATCTTCATTTCTGCCTGTTGAATAACCTTTCCCAGTGTGATATATGGTCTGCCAACTGCTCCTGAATTTTCGAGCCATTTTTTTACAGGAACAGGAAGTTGCCCGATATCATCTTCTGTAATAATTCTGTTTGATGAATGATTTACACGGCTTAAAATAGCTGTTGTTTCTTTCTGCACAAGCTTAGTAAAGGAGTAGTGGCCAAAGGAAGCAGCTAATATAACCAGAATTAAAAGATTTGGTATAGTGCCAAACCTGGCATCCTTCCAGAAATAAATGATTAAAAGCTGTGATATGATAACTGCAATAAGACCAATAATCCATGAAAACTGATTCTGCAAAAGGTAACAAACAAGGTAAGCTGCAAATAAAAGAGCTGTGATCAGCCATGCTAAGCCTTGAAGTTTACTGACCGGAAGGGTTAATTCCTTTATTCCGGCAAATGAGAATGCTTTGAGAAATCCAAGTATATGAATCGCTCCGTGTATTAAAATGATTATTCCGATGATGTATTTCATTATGATAGTTCGTTAAATTAAAATAGAACGCAGAGGCGCAATTTGCGCCTCCGCGCCATTGCGTTCCCTTTTCACGTCCTGAATTCCCTTATACACTTCTAATTTATATCTTCTTCCCGATAAAAAACACGTATCCGTAATACTCTTTATACCTGCTGTACAACTTAGCTTCATGTCGCTCGTTTGCAACGAGATCTTCAGCCATTTTATTACCGGCATATTTTTCCAGGAAGGCTTTTTGTGCTGCAACCTGGGGGACGTAGAAATTTTCAAGCCAGCAGTTTTCCGGGAGTATAAATACAGCAACCGGGATATACCCGGCTTTTTGCATCTGACTTACCTTATTTGAAATGGTGTTTATTTCAGGGTAAGCATCCAACCAGAACTTTTCGATCTCTTCAGGACGTTCTTCAGTAAACCAAGACGCTTCTGAAACAGCAATATAACCTCCCTTCTTCAGAAACCTCCGCCACTCATTCAGTCCTTTTTCAAAACCGATATTATAAATAGCTCCTTCTGACCAGATCAGGTCCAGTTCCTCATTCTGAAAAGGAAGCGTATCCATTGATCCCACGATACCCTTTATTCTGTTCTGAAGATTAAGTTTACGGGCATTATCAGTAAGAAGTTCAATAAAAAGAGGAAACAGATCGATTGCAGTGACAAATCCCGGTGCATGTTGTGCCAGTACCATGGTCTGCCCCCCTGTTCCGCAGCCAATATCCGCAATGCGTGATGTCCCGGTGAGATTGTCAACAAAACTCAACGCTTTAATAGTTACCTCCGGACTGCCAGGTCCCTGGCGTTGCATACCTGAAAAATATTCACAGATTAAATTAAAGTCGAACTCGTGAATGGATTTATTTTCGTTACTCATTTTGAATTTTCTGTTAAAAATTTATAAGCTTCACCAGGGAAGCATGTTTTTTTATAGTACCGTTGTGCAGGTTATAAAATTGGGATCCAGGAAATTGAAACATTTAAGTAACTGATATTTGTAACTTTCCAATAATTATTTTTCTTAATAGGTACACATATTGAACCTGGATACATACCAACCATCCCTACTTTTGTAACAGGATTTTCAGATTCGTCAGAAAAAATAAATCCATTAATAGTCATACATCCACCATTAGGAGAATAGTAATAAACTGATAAAAATCCATCTGATTCAGCCTGATAAATTACACCTGCCTCAAATCCGGTTTGCGTTTCGCCTAAAGTAATAAAAGCGTCATTTCCATGACAAATATATTCTGAATGCTGCACTTCACTGGCATCCAGGATGCCGTTTTCATTGCTGTCAATCCCGGTTTCTATCTTATATCCTCCTGAATTACAATTTTCTCCGGCAGGTTCTGTTTCAATATTTACCAGGCTGGTCAAACCATTAATATCATTACCATGACAGATGTATTGTGAATGCTGCACTTCATTGGGATCCAGGATACCGTTTTCATTGCTGTCAATCCCGGTTTCTATCTTATATCCTCCTGAATTACAGTTTTCTCCGGCAGGTTCTGTTTCAATATTTACCAGGCTCGTCAAGCCATTGATATCATTACCATGACAAATATATTCTGAATGCTGCACTTCACTGGCATCCAGGATACCGTTTTCATTGCTGTCAATCCCGGTTTCTATCTTATATCCTCCTGAATTACAATTTTCTCCGGCAGGCTCAGGTTCAATATTAACCAAACTTGACAGCCCATTATTACCGTTACAAATGTATTCTGAATGCTGCACTTCACTGGCATCCAGGATGCCGTTTTCATTGCTGTCAATCCCGGTTTCTATCTTATATCCCCCTGATTTACAGTTTTCTCCGGCAGGTTCCGTTTCAATATTCACCAGGCTGGTCAAACCATTAATATCATTACCATGACAAATGTATTCTGAATGTTGTACCTCGTCAGGATCCAGCACATCATTTTCATTAATATCAATCCCGGTTTCTATCTTAAAACCTCCTGAATTACAGTTTTCTCCCGCAGGCTCCGGTTTAATATTAACCAAACTTGACAGCCCATTATTTCCGTTACATATATATTCTGAATTCTGCACTTCGTTGGGATCCAGAACACCGTCTTCATTAATATCAATTCCCGTTTCCAATTTATATCCCCCTGAAGTGCAGTTTTCTCCGGCAGGTTCTATGTCAATATTGACCAGGCTTGTCAACCCATTATTTATGTCATTATTGCATGATATTATCATAATACAGAATAATACATACCTTAAAAACCTATTTACTAAATGTTTCATTTTCAATGTTCTATAATTATTAATATTTTATTCTAAAATCAAACCCTTCGACCGGTTATGGCAAATATGTGTTTATATTTATTATTTCCATTGCACATTGCATTGCTTTTTTCAATAAAAAGATGATAAAATCCGCATCCAATACCTATTCTTTTATAAACCGTGCAATGCTGGTTTCTCCATTCTTATGAAATATCCCAAGCAGGTATACACCTGGTTGCAAAAAACTAACATCAAGACTTTCGTTATCATTTACGGTTTTTGATAAAAATACATGCTGACCATTTATATCATAAATAGTTATTGTGGTATTTTGGTATTTACCTTTCATTATTAACCTGTCTGTAACAGGATTTGGGTAAACAGTCACTCCGGTAGTTTTCAGGGATTCAGTGTTGACTGTTGATATGGGTAAGATAGTAAGGAAATCTTTCCACTGATCAGCGTTTTTGTAAGCTTCAATACTTCCCCCGGGGACATATAATGGGATTGTTTTGGGGACATTTGTAAAGACTACTTTTCCTAATGTAGGAGGTACTATTGCATGACATTTAATTTTGATTATGTTGGGGCAATCAAAGAATCCCCCATCTCCAATGCTTGTTATGGAGTTGAGTATCTCAATGGAGGTTAAACTCGTGCAATTATAAAATGCCCAATTCCCAATGCTTGTCACTGAATTAGGTATCACTATGGAGGTTAAGCTTGTGCAATATTCAAATACTGAAAGTCCAATACTTATAACAGAATTAGAGATTACAACTGAGGTTAAACCTGTGCAATTACTAAATGCCCAATTTCCAATGCTTGTAACAGAATTGGGAATTATAATAGACGTTAAACTCGTGCATTCAAGAAATGTGTAATTCCCGATGCTTGTTACTGAATTAGGTATATTAATGGAGGTTATGCTTGCACATTTATTAAATGCTCTATCTCCAATGCTTTTTACGGAGTTGGGTATCTCAATAAAAGTTAAGCCCGTGCAATTATCAAATGCCCAGTTTCCAATGCTTGTTACTAAATTTGGAATGAAAATCGAAGTTATGCCTGTGCATCCAGAAAATGTCCAATCTCCAATTTTTGTCACTGAATCAGGTATCTCAATAGATAGTAAACTTCTACAATTTCGGAATGCCTCATTTCCGATGATTGTTACTGAATTAGGTATGACAATGGATGTTAGACATATGCAGTCAAAAAATGCTCCATCTCCAATGCTTGTTATAGAATCGGGCATTTTAAAATATATAAGGCTAGTGCATCCTTCAAATGCATATGCTTTAATGCTTTTCACTGAATTTGGCACTATAATAGAAGATAAATTAGTGCAATTAAAAAACGCTCCATCTCCAATGCATGTCACAGAATTGGGTATCTCAATGGAGTCTAAACCAGTACACCAATTAAATGTCCAGGATGCAATACTTGTTACAGAACTGGGTATCCTCATGGATATAAGGCTAGTGCATCTCTCAAATGCATGTTCTCTAATGCTTGTTACCGAATTAGGGATTAAGATAGATGTTAAGCCTGTACAATGCTGAAATGCATAATCCTTGATAGTTGTTACCGAACCGGGAATCACTATGGATGTTAAGCTTGTGCAACTGCTAAATGCCCAATCTCCAATGCTTGTAATAGAATTGGGTATCTCAATGGAAGTCAATCCTGAGCAATCGTAAAATGCACCTCCTCCAATCTGTGTCACACTATAAATGTCCCCGAGATATTCAACAGTTGAAGGTATAATAATATCCCCTTCATATGGAGAATAACTAATTATCACCTCAACTGAACGAGGCTCTTCAGATGATAGAATATTGTAATTTATTCCATCAACAAGAAATGTTTGAGATATGGATGGACACAATGCAATTATATAAAAACAAACAGTTACGGATATTCTTTTAATCATTTAGTATTGTTTAGGAGGTGATAATTATTTGATGAATTAATTCTTAACGAATTTAAACAATTTTTTTAAAAAATTAAAATTTGAAAAATAACCTTAATCCAGTAAATTTAGAATTTACTTACTTCAATAATGTTTAAACTGAAACTACAGGGGATAAAATTATATTCTCCCCAGCGCCAGGAATACTGCATGCAGGGAAATAGTTAGAAACAAATAAAGTCGTCGTGAAACTTCAGGTGACAGTTTGAAAAACCTGTACTTTATTGACTGTTCAGGACATATATGCAAACAATCACCGCAAAGCGTGCATGTAATCCCCGGTTTACGCTGCTGTATATTAATAGCGTTTAAGGCATTATAGCAGCACACTGCGGTGCATCTCATACAACTGGTACAGCTTGAATCAATATACATTCTGAAAGGATTCACAAATCTAAAATAATTTACAAGGGTTCCGACAGGGCAATAGTATATGCAATGTATCATCTGCTTCTTCCTGGATGAGAGCAGGATAATGATGATAACACCGCCAATCCCAAAACCGGAAGCAGAAATAGTAGCTGTGAGAACCGGGATATTTACAAAACGGAATATTATGGAAGCCAGGATCACCAGGAACAGGATGGCTCCCTTAAAATGAAGAACCCGTTTCAGGGGTGTAATCTTCCCCTTGCCCCGGGATACAAGTCCGTCAATGGCCCCAAAGTAACAAAGATGGCTGCACCATGCAGGACCTGTCAGAACAATTGTGCTAAGGAATAATAGTGTCATAATGGATAACTGGCCCCTGTAAACCAGCCCACCTATGATCATCATGGGGATGGGCAGATGTAGCTTACCGGTCAGTAAAAATGTTTCAGAGACAAGGATACCCAGTAAAAGCTGGGTGAAAAATACAACAGAAAAAACCATCCATGTAAATATTCTCCAGAACGGGACTTTTTCAGGATCCTGCATCTTAAATGCAACAAGTCCTCCATACAGGGCAACAATGAAGATCTGAATCCATCCCCCGCCCGGGAAGAACCTGTCGAGCATAAGCATACGTATATCCATAATCAACTTTACTGGTGCCAGGATGTAGATGATAAACAGAAATACAAGAAGAGGCAGTTGATATGTTTGTTTTTTCTTGATCAATTTAAGAAAATTCAGGATGTAAATATTTTGTTATTAACTTGTTATGATTAGATAATCTATAATATTCTTTAACAATAGTTCGTTATACTATTATATTGCGTTGATAATGAATATTTTAACAATTTGGATATAAATTAACTATGTTGTTAATATACAACACATTGCGCCTTTGCGCCTTCGCGTTTTATTTTAATTTAACGAACTCCTGCTTTAAGAATCATACAAATATAGTTAAATTGATAGTAGTCTTATAATGAACATCATAAACCTTATCAGATAATTATGAGTTCTCAATTAATTTTTTATCTTTGCTAATAAGCAGATGGAAGAATCAAACAAACCAAAAGGCTTATTTGCAGGCTTCCTTTTAAGAAAGAAGTGTATAAGTGGGTAGCAGAGGTCAAAAAACCTCCAGGAGTTTTAAAATATTAAATTAATACCACTGATATGGAAAACAAAAAGAAAATTATTAAGGTAGGGAAAGAGGCTTCCTCTTCAGGAACAGGTTCACAAACATTCGTTCCTACTGCCGAAAACAAAGGAAAAGCAACCAGGCTTCGCGTAATTGCGGGTATATTATGGTTTCTCGCAATTGTTGCACAGATTGGAGCTATCTCATTGCTTTTCAAGGAACCTGTTAATATGATCTGGATCATTATCCTGATTGTAATAGACCTGGCTTTAGCAATAACAGGTTCTATACTCTGGAAAAAATCGAACAGGTTAGATCCCGCTTCAGAGAAAAACAAATTTATGTTTTTTATGCAAAGTCAGTTGGGTCTGGTTGTAGCTGTTATTGCTTTTTTACCGCTTATTATTTTTATACTTACAAGTAAAAATCTGGATACCAAGCAAAAAGGTATTTTAGGAGGTATTGCTGGTGCAGCTTTATTAATAGCTGGTATTACAGGTATAGATTTCAACCCGCCCTCAGTTGAACAATACACCGAGCAAACCTCAAGGGTTGAAGAATTAACCGGACAGAATCTGGTGTACTGGACAAAATCAGGAACTAAATATCATCTTTATCAGGATTGTCATGCCATTAACAAAGATGTAACCACAGAAATTTTTGAGGGAACCGTGGCAAACGCAAGGGAACTTAAAAACATAACCGAACTATGCAAATTTTGTGAAAACAGAGCATCCAAAGAAAAAGAGATCATTAAAACTGATCAGGAAAATACTAAGGAAGAATTAAAAGAGTAGGTGTAAAATATTGTCAGGTTTTCTATTGTCTGCTTAATATCCTACATCTGTTATTGCCCTATCACTTTAATCAGTTTTCCGGTATTTACTTTATCGGTCAGGTTGAGGTTATTCAGTAAAGCCAGTTCTTCCATCCTATCCGGAGCTATGCCATAATACTTAAAAACATCTGCCAGAGTACCAGAACTTTGGACGCTTTTTATCAGTATTTTTACAGGCTTCTTATTTAAAATGACCGGATCAGTTAATACAGAAAAATCAGTCATTATTTTTTCAAACGAAGGCTTGTAGGAATTATAATTTGCTTCTGAACTCAAACCATGAAAAACATAATAATTTTTATTGTATTCGATAAAATAAGACAGCACCATATTAGTATTTTGCTGGCCTGTGCTTTGATCCTGAATTACCTGCCTGGACAAATTGGTAATAACAGGCATTCCATTAACTGTCATATTATTACTTTCTTCAGGTTTTAATTTCAGTCCTTCAAGAGTTGAATTTGCAGCTTCACTAAGGCTATTCCCTTGTGCTATGGAAAAAATCATAAGGGCTTCTCCGTCTTTTGGCGCCATAATGATCTGTGTGGGCTGATTTTCCAGTTCCCAACCTTCGGGAAATGAAAATTTAAATTTCATTTCGGGGTGATAAAATGTATTGGATTGAACAAAACCTTGTCGGGGATCTTCTCCATATACGATACCATCTATCATGCGCAGATAATTATCTTCATTTACTTTCCATGAATCCAGTTTAAGACTGTCCTGCCATGCTTGTGCCTGTTGTTTTACAGAATTATAACGATCACCGGGATCAGGATGAGTTGACAGGAAAGTAGGAACGCCACCGTGACTGCTCTCAAGACTCATTTTTTCGAGCACCTGGAAAAAATCGGCCATTTTTTGGGCATCATAACCTATTTTGGAAGAATATGCAACACCGAGCTGGTCAGCTTCACGTTCATCATCTCTGCTATATTTTAAAAACAATAATTGCATACCTTGCATTGCAGCCTCAGCGTATGATGCAAATTTCTCTGATATCAGCATGCCTCCGACCAGGAGCAATTGTCCGATTTGCTGCTTACTTTGCTGGCTTACAGAATGCCTGGCGTTAATATGTCCCATTTCATGTCCCAGCACCCCAATAAGTTCAGCTTCATTATTGAACTGGGCAAGTATACCCCGGGTAAAATAAACATATCCTCCGGGGACAGCAAATGCGTTCACAACAGGCGAGTCAAGGATCTTTACATGATATTTCAGTTCAGGACGGTGACTTATTTTACCCATTTCATCAGCTTTGGATTGAATAAATTGGACCATCGGATCATTACTGTATTCTCCGAAAGTGGCAATTACCTGAGGATCATAGTCTACTCCAAGTTGGATTTCCTGTGCGGTAGACATCAACATAATCTGTCTCTTCCCAGTTACAGGATTCACAGCACAGGATATAACTAAGAATATAATGGCGAATGCCATAATAATTTTAATAAATAATATCTGCGTTTTCACTATATATAATTTAAAAGGTTGAATATTGAGTCCACTCCGAAAAGTCATTTCCCCCTAAATCCCCCAAGGGGGACGTTTTGCAAGTTGCTGATTTATAAGCTCTCCCCCTTTAGGGGGCTGGGGGGGACAAGCATTGAAAATCGTAAATTCGACTTTTCGGAGCGGACTCAATATTAAATTGTTACAATTTGATAACTTAATGTTTTTCATTTCATTTTTCTTGGAACTCCCATGTTTATTGCTCCCGTTGTTTGCGAGCTTACCGCCAGTTGATGGTTAATTTCAATTCCCTTAATAGCAATAATGCATAAAAATTCCATGCCTTACGGCTAACAAGTCCTGCAAAAAATTTCTTATCAGTAGCAATCGGGAATGTACTAGAACGATTCCGGACATGATATTGTCATACGATGAATTAGAATTAAAACTATTTGATAATAATTATAATATGTAAAATTATCTTATGACACTCATACTGACAAAATTAGCTTTCCATTTCCTTAACAACTGCTTTTCCGGCAGTTTTCATAACAGATTGAATACCATTATCCCGTCCGCTTTCACTTTTGTAATTCTGACTTGTTCCGATAATCTGACTATTTGCAGCAGTAAGAGTAAAACGGAACATTTTGGAAGGAGTTGTACTCTTTGTAAATCTTTTTGGATCAGTTGAATTCTTCTTTACTGATTCAACCCCGTTTAAACAGGCCGCCTTAGTTGAGTAACCTTCACTGGATAAAATAACTTGTCCATTGTCAGCTTTCAGACGAAAACGAAATTCCTTCTGTTTGCCACTCTGATAAATTTCAAATGTTGCCATAATAGATATTTTAAAGTGTTAATAATATAATAAGTTAAATACTAAAGCAATCCGGAAGTAATTATTTCTTCAGGAAGTTACCCAGGATATTTTTCGCCAGTCCGGAAACCAGAGAACTCTTTTTGCTTCCAAAAAGTTCATTTAAAGGAGAGGGATCATCATCCGGGGTAGTGTTGTTTTTCTTTGTTATAAGATTTATTAATGCAGGAACTGCTAATTGTGCAATGGTATTTGACATTTCACTGGACATGCCGAGCTTCCTGGTAAGGGTGGTAACAACTCCTGAAACTATATTGTTTTGCAAAAGATTTGCTCCACTGTTATTTGGTTTACTGGAGAAAAGATTCATAACGGTTCCGAGGTTCCCGCCGATCATTTGGCTCGTTACTTCTTTCTTTGTTACATCTCCGATTACTGAAAATACTTTATCAAGTTTTCCGGAAGGGAGGTTAGTCTGTTTAAGTATCTGGCCTCCAACTTCTGATTTTAATGAACTTATTATCTGGTCTATCATTTTATTATTTTTTAGAGTTTAAATAGATTTTAATTATATGAAGTCACATTTATGAAAGAGGTGGAATTACAAGTACCTGTCCGGGATATATCAGGTCAGGATTTTTGAGCATCGGACGGTTGGCTTCAAAAATTATATTATATTTATTTGCATTCCCGTATACTTCCTTAGCAATTTTGGAAAGGTAATCTCCTTTTTTTACAGTATAAAATTGTTTTTCAGGAGCAGGAGGGCTTAGCTGAGGGGGATGTACTACTACGATCTTATCATCAACCGTAGCAATCCCTTCCACATTTCCGGCTGTAACTATAACTTTATTTTTATTCTCCTGAGTGTCAATTGTCCCTGTAAGACTAACCTTATCATCATTTACAACAACCTGGATATCACTCGTGTTGAATCCAAATTGCTTAATGTGAGAAAGAATAAGATCAGCTTTAACCTTTTCGCTTTTATCTTCAGATTTAGCGAAAATTTTTGTGCCTGCATTTTTTATAAAAGAAATAAGTCCCATAATTTTCTATATTAAAATTAGTAATAAGAATTTAGGATTATTCGAGGACCTCGAATGTAATTTTAGCGTTTACGCGGTATTCAGTGATTTTGTTTTCTTTAACAACCGCGCTCATATCCTGGATATAAACAGAGCGGATTTCTTTAACAGTTTTTCCTGCAGTCTTTACTGCTATTTGTGCAGCATCTTCCCAGCTTTTTGTGGATGATGCCAATAGTTCCAGAACTTTTAGTATAGCCATGATGGAATGATTTAAGTGATTAATTATCAGAAAGTTTTATTGAAAAAACTAATAACGTTCAATTTATTAATAATTTTTTTTATATCAAAATTTATTAACTACTTTAAGTAAAAGGTTTTGGAGAAACAGAACCAAAGTATGATAATGCAACTGAAGAATGCAGGGCACAAAATCGCAGGGTAGAATTTGTTATTACAGCAAATGAGAAAATGAAAGCTGAAGCTGCAGAAGAAGCTGGAGAATAAATGATATTTCTGCAAATTCACTTACTTTCCCCAAAACCTGCTTTACTTTTAAATATTACTGAAAGAGGATTGGATAATTGCATCAGACAGCAATTTTTAGGTTTTATAAAATCAATTTTATTCACTAAAATGTTGGTATTATATCAATGATATCTGACCACTTAATATTTTATGTAAATATTAAGAAAGAATACAGATAGTATATCATTTGTTGAAATTTTTTGTAAGTTTGGTTGTAGATATCAACCTGTATATTATTGAGATAATACCTGATTCAGTTTTATGAATATTTATAAAATCTCACTCTTCATGGGATTGATTTCAGTTCCCCTGGTTTTTTTCAGGATAACGTCCTGTACTCACAATGCTATTCTTGATGACATTCCTGAATTATGTTTTGAAAGAGATGTTCTCCCTATATTTAAGAACAGTTGTGCAATATCAGGTTGCCATGACGGAACAGGAGAATCTGACCTTATATTGAATAACTATGTGCCAATCAGTCATGCCGTTGAGCCGGGAAATCCACACTCAAGTTCCATTTACAAGGTGATTATTGCTACTTCAGGAGAGAATAAAATGCCTCCTGATCAGCCTCTTTCCCTTGAAAACAGGACAATAATCCGACTATGGATTTCACAGGGAGCCTTTTTGACAGTATGCCAGGACACAGCAGGTCAGGGTAGCGGATATGTTAATCCACTTTCCTGTTTTTCCCGGGATATTCAGCCAGTGCTGGTATCACGTTGCGCCAGTCCCAATTGCCACGATGCAGTATCTCATCAGGGGGGTTATGTATTTTCAACTTACAGCACTACAATGACAGCTGTTACTGCAGGCAACCCGGATGAAAGCAAGTTGTATGAAGTTATAAAATTTGCTACAGGTGATGATAAAATGCCACCTGCAGGGAGCCCTCAGCTAACATTATCTGAGATTGATTCCATACGTGCATGGATAAGCTACGGAGCTCAAAACCAGTATTGTGGGGAGATTTGCGATACCATTAATCCCGTCACGTTTTCCGGTACGATATGGCCCGTTATGCAGGCATCATGCACTGGTTGCCATAGTGGCGCCTCTCCATCCGGTAACATAACTCTGACAAATTACGACAATATAGCTGCCGTAGCATCGAATGGATCACTTTTAAATTCCCTGCAAGGAAACGGAGTTACAAAAATGCCTTTGGGAGGTTCTTTCACAGCTTGCAGGATCAGACAATTTGAAATCTGGATAAATAACGATTATTTAAATAATTAGCATCTTAAGGATGAAAAGATTGCTTCAGGTATTTGTAATATTAACTTTAATTTTAGTTACCATATCATCATGTTATTATGATAATGTAGAAGCCCTATACCCTTATTTAAGTTCATCATGCGATACAACAAATGTGACCTTCAATGCGAAGATCGCTCCTTTATTGGCAAACAATTGCCTATCATGCCACTCGAATACAACTGCAGCTTCTGCAGGAAATAACATAAAGCTTCAGGATTATACTGATGTAAAACAGCATAAAACAGCAATTGCAGGATCTATCAATCATACCGGCACCTTTTCACCCATGCCAAAGAACGGAGGGAAGCTGAATGACTGTTCAATTAAGCTGGTTGATATCTGGATACGTAATGACACCCCTGAAAACTGACAAATTATGTAACACTCTCAATATGAAACCTCAATGCCCTATTGTTAACAAAAGGGCATGAACCTGGCCTGCGACCTCATGACCATTGGAAGTAAAAAAACTGGGTTTTCTACGACATTTTTAAGGAAAACATAAAGATATCAATTTGTAACTATTTGAAATATTGTTAAATAATTAAATTTTATTCTAGTGAAATCTGTTATTTGTGTATTTCTTTACTTTTTCATTTTTACTTATGCTTTTGCACAGGAAGATCTGATGGACATGCTTGAAGACAAAACCATAGATGAAATTCATTATGCAAGTGCTACATTTAAATCAACCAGGATTATGAATGGTCACTCAGTTGAGAAAATGCCTCCCGGACAACTGGATTTCAGGATCTCTCACCGTTTCGGAACACTTAATTCAGGTCCTTATGAGTTTTTCGGTCTTGACCAGTCTGGCATCCGTTTGGGATTGGAATATGGTATATTTAAATGGTTGATGGTAGGTATTGGCAGAGGCACCTATGAAAAAACCTTTGATGGATTTTGCAAATTCACCATCCTAAAGCAATCTTCAGGTGCCCGGGTAATGCCTGTATTTGTCTCGGCGCTGTCTTCTGTGGCAGTAACTTCTGTAAAATGGTCTGACCCCGACAGAACAAACTATTTCTCATCGCGGCTCTCTTATGTACAACAATTGCTGATTGCCCGCAAAGTGAACCAGTCTTTTTCCGTTCAGCTGGCACCAACATTCGTGCACCGCAATCTTGTCGCAACAGAATTCGATCCTAATGATCTTTATGCAATAGGAGCTGGCGGGAGAGTGAAACTGACCAGCCGCATCAGCTTTAATGCAGAGTACTATTATATGATCAACCGGGGGCCATATATGAGCCAAACGGTTTATGATCCTCTGTCACTCGGCTTTGACATTGAAACCGGCGGTCATGTTTTCCAGCTGATATTCACTAACTCAATTGCAATGATTGAAAAGGGATTCATAGGTGAGACGACCGGCAACTGGACAAAAGGAGATATCCATTTTGGATTTAATATCTCCAGGGTTTTTACCTTAAAGTAATCATTCTTAAGAACAAAAACGTCATTTTTTTGTTTAATTAACATTTGATAATATTGAATTTTTTAATCATCAGCAATTATGAAAAATTTTACTGTTATTATTTTGTTTCTTAGCTTTTTTCTTGCGGTCAATGCACAGAAATATATGACAAGAAATGGTTATATCGGATTCTTTTCCAGTACACCTGTTGAAGACATCAAAGCTGATAACAATCAGGTAGCCAGTGTAATTGATGTTTCAACAGGGGAGATTGTATTTCAGGTTCTTATCAAATCGTTTAAATTTGAGAAAGCCCTAATGGAGGAACATTTCAACGAAAATTACCTTGAGTCAGAAAAATTTCCCAAATCAACATTTAAAGGGAAAATAATCAACCTGGAAGCCGTGAATTTCAGCAAACCGGGCAAATATGATGTAATTATTGAAGGTGACTTGAATATCCATAATGTTACTAATAAGATAAGTGTAAACGGAAGCATTGAGATTGTCTCCGGAGGAATTAATGCAAGTTCAAAATTTAATGTTGTTCCGGAAGATTACAATATTAAAATACCTGCAATTGTCAGAGAAAACATTGCTAAAATCATTGAAGTCTCAGTAGCGGTCAAATATGCTCCAGTGGAGAATAATTAAGATTATAGTTTTACCTTTTTCTGTAAGAAATTCTGCTTTCGTAAGTTAATTGAACCTTTTACGGGATTAAATGTTCAACAAACAGTATTTGTTATGAAAAAATCAATTAAAACAGCTATGGGTGCTTTGATTCTTCTTGGATTGGCCGGGTTAGGTATTGGCCTGTATCTTTTTAACAAGGAGGATAAAAATCTTCAAAAAGAAAAACCTGAGTATGTAATAACCTCCATCGATCTTCAAAAAGCATTTGAGAATAATGAAGCTGGTTCCATCACGAAATACGTTAATAAAATCATTGAAGTAACCGGAACCATCGAATCTGTCAAAACAAGCGAAGATAATATAACAAGTTTAGTTCTGAAGACAGAAAGCGGGCTTTCGTCTGTCATTTGTACTTTATCAACCCAGTCTGATCCGGTGATGCTTACCGCAGGTAAAGAAGTAACAATACGTGGTGAATGTTCGGGATTCCTGATGGATGTTCTGTTGAATAATTGCTTCATAATTAAATAATTGACTATAGGACTGAAACCGAGAGTTATTTCCTGTTATCACATATCTGTAAACACCAGTCCGAATAGTCCATACCACCATTTCTGAGGAAGCTAATAGGAATGGTTCTTTATATCAATAAAAGTTATTAGGAGGAATACTTTACATCAATTATTCACTTACCATTTGTTCAATTATTTTCTTCCATAATAAATAACCCTGCCCATTTAGATGAACCCCATCAAATGAATATTGCATATCTAATTCTCCATTTTTATCAACAAATTCAGAAAATAAATCTATATATGTAAGTTGATAATAATTAGCAATTTCTTTGATTTTATTATTCAGGAAAATTATCGAGTCATTTCCGGTTTCATAATTATTAGTAGGCAGAACACTCTGAATATAAATTTTAGTGGTTGGCGATGCCGACCTGATTTTATCCAGGATTTGTTTATAATTTTCACATATCAGGAAGGTGGTTTCTTTAAGAGTCAAGTCATTTAACCCAATTCCAATGAATATTTTTTTAGGATGAGAGTCAGTTATTTCACCTAAACGTTCCAGTATTCCTTCGGTATTATCTCCACCAATACCCCTGTTTTTAATTAAAGGGTTGTTAAACAACTCCGCCCATTCACATCCATCAGTAATAGAATTACCAAGAAATATTATTTCATTGGGACTGTTTGGTAAAACCTCAAACAACGTCTTTTTATCTTGCCAATATTTAAAATTCTTATAGTACCAATTCGGTTTAGAAGACATTTGCATTTCTTTCTTTAATCCAGGTTTCGATTGCAAACATGTAAATTCCCCTTTTTTATATATGATGTATCCAAATAAAAGGAAGAAAATCATATTAACTGTAAGTGAAACGATAAATATTTTTTTCATTATTCTTTAATTTATTCAGTTTGTTAGTGAAATCTCTATAACGTTTGGTTCATCATATTTACAACATAAAGAAAAAATCATATTCAATGTTTACATATGAAAGTTGCTGGATATTAGTTATTTTTAGAGTACTAATGTAAAGAAAATAACTGAAAAGGACAAGACTGAAAAGTACTCGTGAATGGGTAATTTAGTCTTGTCCTTTTTTTTATGCCTTGAAGAAGTCTTTACAGATAAATAATTAGAGTAATTAAACATAATGCCTATGATTGAAAAACGGAAAAGCAAAGTATTTAAAATAAAGACCATCACTTAGTAGGGTTGTTTATCCCATCAGCATATATTTCTTTTAATTCTGCGGTCATTTCTTTTTCAACAAATACCTCATTTATGTTAAGGTGCTGAGCTGTAGACCTGATGATGACATTAAATAATTCTTTATTAGTATGGAGGTTCAGGCTGGTTTCACCGGATATTCAGGATTATTAACGACTGTGCGAAATCAAATCTGCCTCTACCAGTTTTTAAGTATGATTTATCTGGGTTTGTAATTGAGTTAAGAAAACAATCTGGGGAGCCTGTGGAGAAAACTGTGGAGAAAACTGTGGAGAAAATTCTTAGGTTAATAAGGAAAAATCCTGAAATAACCATCAAGGAATTACAACTGGAAACAGGATTAACGAGAAGAGGTGTTGAATACAATCCTGGAAAGTTAAAGAGTGTGTGGTTAATTATACGTTCAGTAGCAGATAAAGGCGGAAAGTGTGGTAAATTTGTGCTAAGTAATTACATTTCGAGCAGTATACTTGTAATATCTTCATTAGATGAAACATTCACATATTTCAGGTTTTGAACAGTAAAAATATTCTTTCTGTCAGTTTTAGCAAGTTCAAGCATCTTTTCAATATCCTTTGTAGTATTGGTAAAGCTTACCTGAATATTCTTTTTTTCAAGTTCTCTGCTTTCTAAAATGAACTGGTGAGAAGCTGAACTTGAAATGATATGAATTTTAGAAAAGTCAATAATAACTTCTTCCACTTCGGATTTGTTAAAATTAAATATATTACGGACAGCAAATCTTGTGGAAATGCTGCGATTGAAGTGTTCATTCAATTTTATGGTTAAGGGTTTCATTAGTCATTTTCTTCGTAATAATATGAGTAGTCAATCCCTCTCATAAACATTTCGCGATCGCTTATTTTGGTGGTCAGCGCTTTTTCCAGGAGTGATTTCAGAACACTACTTTTGGTTGGACTTAGCATCATTGCATTCAGGTAATCCCGCTTGCTCATTTTACTCCAATCTACGCATTTTCTAAGGCGTTTTTTTAGTATCAGATCCAACCATATCCTGATGCTTCTGCCATTACCTTCCATAAAAGGGTGTGCAATATTCATTTCTACATATTTGTTTACGATTTCGTCAAATGTAGTTTCGGGCATTGCTTCTATTTGTTTTAATGTGTCGCCTAAAAAATGTGATACGGCAAATTGAAAACCGCCTTTTGAAATATTTTTTTGTCTGATTTGTCCCGCAAAATCATACAATCCGCCAAACAAATAAGCATGTATTTGTTGCAAACCTTTGGTTGTGCCAACTTCTATGCTGTTGATAAAAGAACTCTCAAATAATGCATAAGCTTTTGTTTTGCTTTTTCCGTCTATGCTTTCATCACTGTATATAAACCATTCAATAAATCGATTTGCCTTTTTACCCGGAAATTCTTTGCCTAAGGCAATAATGCCGTTGTAATCCAACATATCGGCTAAACGCTTTTTGCCGTCCGGTGCAAGAAATTTCAACTGGGTAGTAGCACTAACCACTTGGCTGTTTTCTTTCTTCAACTTCGCTTTAAGATATTTCCAGTAGTTTCGGGTTTTGGTATAGTCGTTCTGGTCGGTAAGCAAAGCTACAATATCCAACCCACTAAACCACCATTTGGCATTTTGCTCGTCCCAAACGGCTCGCACTTCACGGTCGTCAAAAAAACGTATGGATATTTTTGCATTACTCATAATTTAAATGTTATTTATTCTGTCATTCTATAATTTTCTGATCAAAGCTATGATAATTTTTATTTTGTAGTTACTTGATCATTTTTGTACATATCTACATCGAATTGTGTAGACATTTTTCAGGACGATACACGCTTGCCTGAATTGTTGTAAACTCTTATTAAATCAGAAAAATACAAATTTTTCTTACAATTCGGGAAACAACGAATTGTTGAATTCCGTCGTAAGTTTCACACAGGTGACAATACTAGTAATGGTTCTGCTTGTTATAATATTTTGCCATATTATAAACATCAATCTTTGCGTCTCTAACGCCTTTAATATTTTCATTAAAAATAGCACTCTCTTATCTAACCAGTTGATAATCATTTATTAATAACCCTGGTGACAGTTTTAATCTCTTTGTGAGATTTCTGATCATATCAACTGTTAATTTTCGCTTACGGTTTAAAACCTCTGAAACTCTACTCTTTCCACCCATTGCATCAACCAGATCAACTTGCTTTAATTGCATTTCTTCCATCCTGATTTTGATGGCTTCAATAGGGTCAGGAGCTTCAATCGGATAATGTTTCTTTTCGTATTCATCAATCATCAGTCCAAGCACATCCGCTTCATCGCTTTCGGGTGTACCAATTGCTGCATCAAAGATTATTTCTAACCTTTTTAATGCATCTCTGTAGTCAGCTTCTGTTTTTATAGGTTTTATATTCATTGTTTTGTCATTTTAATCTTTAAATAGTATTTGCATCAATCCTGTCGTATTGATCATGAGTCCCGATAAAACGTATAAAGATCCATTGTTTCCCGAAATTAAATTTGGCAACAAGTCTATATGAATTGCCTTTTATATTAAAAACGATCCTGCTGTCTTTCAAAATACTCACATTTGCATATGTCTGTTTAACATCGTTTGGAGTTTTCCAGTCTGCATTCATCGCAGTATCATACCATGTCTTTAGATACTGCTCAGAATCAGAATGTTTCTCCCAATATTCTCTTAGTGTACTTTTTGAAAATATTCTATCCATGTATTTAAACCAGACTGCAAATATAATACAAAATTCTCATTTTGGGAACTTTTTCTTCAGATTGCGATATTATAGTATGATTATTAACCCGATTATTTACTAATCCTCATTTCGCCTATTTTTATTAGTATTATTGACTTATTTATAAGGTATCTCCATTTTTTCTGGTTCATGCGTACAAATATTAATTATCTTATTAAAAATCAATAAGTTTTATTTCCTAATGGACAAATGGGCATGGAATCCCCATTGTTTTTTTTGCTCCTGTTGGTCGCGAGCTCACCGCCAATTGGCGGTTCGGTTCATGTCCTTGTTGTGTACAATAGTGCATAGGGATTTCATCCTTCGTAATAACTACATCTGTTATAATATGCGATAGTTTTCTTATGTAATTTTTTCCCGGTATTTCTTTGATCATCTTACCAGGTAAAATTATTTCTTCATATCAGCCTCTTATTTAAAAATGCTTTCCCTGATCCTGACTTTAAATACTTCTCAAAGAAGAACGCCTTGTATTTGTCAGAAAACGCAAAGCAGCTTATCAGCTTTAACGGAGTTTTATCTTTTGTATAATACACTGATCCATTATTGTGTCGTTCCAGGCGTTTTTTCAGGTTTGAAGTGCAGCCGGTGTAAATAGTTCCATCCGCACAGCGAATAATATAAACATACCACCATTTTCCCGGTCTATTCATTACAAGATCATATTTAGGTTTATTTGTTAATGGACCGGTGGGCGAAAAATCAGCGTTAAGGGAATTGTTTATTAGCATTAAGATTATTATTGCAAACACAAGTGTTGCATAAAGTAGGTTTGGATTAATAAAGCTTTTTTTAATGCTGGATTTGATTCATTCTGGTATATGAATGGTGTTGCACATTGTCCGAAATGCTTCTTTATATCAATAAAGGCTAATAGGAAGAATTCTTTACAGCAATTTAGGCTAATTTGAGAGGTGCTTTGAATAAATAAAAGTTAAAAGAATGGGTGCTTTGTATGAATAAAAGCTGATTGAAGGGGTAATCTCTACCAACCTAAGCTCTTCATTGGAGGGTGGACTGTGTCCACCGTCCGCGTGTCGCTGTAGCTTTAGCGGAGGCACAAGCCCGGAGAAGCTGAAGCGGAGAGGGCGAAGCCCTCCTGCGCTGAAGCTTCGGAGGGCGAAGGTGGAGCTGCGGGGATTCGAACCCCGGTCCAAACGAGAAACCCATATGTTTTCTACATGCTTAGTCTTCCATTGATTTTCGTGAACAGGCTGGCGAAAGACTACAAACCCGATCCTTAGTTCCTTAATTTTACCGGTGAACCGGAACTTCTCACCGGCTATCCCTGTTTAGACGGTGCCCCGTATGCCGTTGCCAACCGGGAGTAAACAACAGCGAGACATCCCGTCCCGACACCTTGTGTCGGGATTAAGCTCGGAACGCTAAGCGTTTTTAAGCAGCGAGAGCAAAATTAGTATTGCCGATTATAGTTTGAGCATTCAGATTTACGGGCTAACACCCAAAGCCCGGCATGCTTACATACCAGTTTTACCCGCTGTCAATACCAAAACAGCCCCTGGTATTTTTTTGCAAAGATAATGAGAATTTTGGTATTATTTAGTTATTAAGTTAATAGGTTATTAGGTTATTAGGTTATTAGGTTAATAGGTTATTAGGTTAATAGGTTATTAGGTTAATAGGTTAATAGGTTAATAGGTTATTAGGTTATTTGTTGATTGAAGATTAAGTAATTACTCCACAATAACCCAATAACCCAATAACCCAATAACCCAATAACGCAATAACCCAATAACCCCCCTAAATCGCCCTGAAAAACAAATAATTCATCTTCTCCAACTCGGCAAGAGTAGGGTATGGATAGAATAATATTTCATCTTTTGCACCTACGTAAAACCCTGTTTTAATGGTTCGGTATAACAGGGTGCCTGTATATACACGCTGAACAGTCTTCATCTGCTTCCCTTCTTCAGTCTTTAGTATTTCCAGGCAGTCCCTCAGGTGTGGTATAGCCGGGTATGGCAAATGTTCAGCTGATCCTGATAAAGGATTTTCTGCCAGTTCTCCAAGCTTAAGATCAACAAAGAACAATTTTGGCAATTTTATCTGTAAACTGCCATCCGTAAGTATCCTGAGAAACTCAAGGGGAGAAAGTGTGCTGGCTACCTGGGGATTTACGGGACAAAGCTCCTGGTAGAAACGTAATTCCTTTTTCGCTTCTTCAGATCTGTTATAAGGAGCTTTTGGTAACCTGAGTACAATCCCGCTTTCTGTGGTAAGATATAGGTCTTTCAAGGCGGATAGTGGCACAGACTCTAACACACGATAAATGGAAAGATACACAGAACTTTTAGGCTTCCCGTCAGATTTGATGATACACCTTGAATTCAGGTAGTTCACGTCAATCAATGATTTGATTTTTTCCAGGTCAACCTCAAAAAATATTACCTGTCCCCTGTTTGATTTCTTGGTGCCTGTAGCCATATATGATCCGAATTCTTCCGGTGAAAGCATTGACCCTATCAGTGCTTCCGGTGTGATGGTTAAATAAATATATGTACTCATAGCTCATGGATATTAAAATTCTAAGTAAAGGTGAAATATAAATTATTTAGGTCTGATCCTGTTTTATTATGTTCTATACTTCCGGTTATAAACATATCTTACATGATTACTTCTTTGATAATCAGTAATACGAAAAACAGGAAAATCCTATGTAGAGAGAGATAGAGTAATTATCACTGTTATATTCAAAGTTAAATATTTGCCTGACGCAAGTCAATAGAAAAGTGATAAAATGTTAGTGCTGATTAAAGATAGTTCTTTCCTTACATTAAGGCAAGCAGCTTATAGCAATAGTGTTTTATGAGCTGTTTTTATTTCAGTCTGTAAGCGATTCCTAATCCCAGAATAACAGCCTCTGTTTTTATCGTACGTGCATCCGGGAATTTCTGATTGGAAGAGAGAAACCCGGTTTCTGTCAACAGACACCATCGTCTTGAAAAATTATATCTTAAAGATGCACGTAAATCAATTCCTAAACCTTTTCCCATATCTACTTGTACTGCATAACCATCAATTACGAGAGTTGCACCTACGACACCAAGTTTTGCTTTAAGGTCAAAGAAAAACTTATCTTTAACAGGAATTGAAAACATAGGGCCGGCTGTAATTCCTGCCAGCATCCACCACATTTCAGAACTGACATTGTCGAGATCATATTGATTGTAAAAAACCGAAGCACATATTCCAAGATTTTGATTAAATAAATAACCAAAGTTTACAAAACTGTCACTATAACCTGTTTTTAAAATTTCACCATTTTCATTTTTCAGGGAATTATTTTTAAATTCACCTAATGGAATAGAAGGGCCAAGAACTATCCCGATAAAACCTTTTCTCTCATCTGATTGTGCTTTAGCATTTTGGCTTAATAAAATCAATGGAAGAAAAATAAGTAATGAAATCAGGTTTTTCATTTAATTTGTTAATAAATTTAGCATTTTATTGTAAAAAATAGTTACCCATGGTACTCCACTCAGAAAATCCTTTAATCCCCCTCGATCCCCTCGATCCCCTCGATCCCTTTGATCCCTCGATCCCTCGATCCCTCGATCCCCTTGATCCCTCGATCCCTTTGATCCCTTGATCCCTCGATCCCTTTGATCCCTCGATCCCTTTGATCCCTTTGATCCCTCGATCCCTCGATCCCTTTGATCCCTTTGATCCCCTTGATCCCTCGATCCCTCGATCCCTCGATCCCTCGATCCCTTTGATCCCTTTGATCCCCTTGATCCCCTTGATCCCTTCCTTCACGTCACCATCATCGCAAACACCCCCGCAATCACCAGGCAGATTGCCAATGGAATCAGGTTCCTCTTCACGATCAGTCCTTCCATCCCTACCAGCCCTACAGTAGCGCAGGCAGCTATGATATTATGCACGCAGATCATATTTCCCAGTGAGCCTCCTACAGTTTGAAGCCCGGTAATGATTATACCTGGAAGAGAAAGTTCACCTGCTATCGCATACTGAAACATCCCGAATAACATGTTTGAAACAGTGGTGGAACCGGCCATAAAAGATCCGAGAGATCCGATGACAGGACTTACCATGGGATATATACCCTGGAACACGTCAGCGAGATAAGTTGCCATAGCTATTGGCATCCCTGGTAAACCGGAAGGATTAACACCCGATTGCATCATGATACGTACCATGGGAATAGCAAATATAAGAGCGATGAAAGGCCCTTTTATCCGGTTAACAGAATCTGCCCAGGCTGATCTTACCTCTGGTTTTTTCATTTTGAAGAGTGGAATACATAACAGGGCGATAAAAATGAAGGGGAAAACGCCTGGAATATATAGTGGACTGATACTTATTTTTACAGATGTATTGAAGATATCCGTTGCCCCCAGGCTTGCAGATTTCAGCATATCCATAAAGGGCAGGTTACGCATCCTGGTCAGCGCCAGGAGTAGCCCTATCAGAATATATGGGATCCATGCTTTAAATAAGGATATTTTAGTGGTTTCCTGGTTTGGTTTGACCACAATAGAACCGTTCCATTTAGTTTCCCAGTTATTTTTCGGGGGGAATGTCCAGACTTCTTTTGGCTGAAGAAACCCGGCTTTTGTCAGAGGGATAAGTACAGCCATTCCAAAGAGTCCACCGAATAAGACAGGAAATTCAGGTCCCAGAAGCCAGGCTGTCAGGACGAAAGGCACCATAAAACACAGTCCTGCAAGCAGGGCATAAGGCCATATTTTCAATCCTTCCCGGAAGCTCTTTTTTTCACCGAAAAAGCGGGTGAGCATAGCCACCATGATAAGGGGAAGAAGCACACTGGCTACTGCCTGCTGGATAGCTGTCCAGACACCTACATCATGGATAAATTCAGGATAGCTCATTCCTGTTTGCTTAAGTTGTTCGATTATTTCCGGGGTATTAAGTGTATTACCAATACCAATGAGTGTAGGTGTTCCCACAGCGCCGAAGTTGGCTGTTGCACCGTTTGCAATAAGGGCTACCATTACGGCAGCAAGAGCAGGGAAGCCCAGGGAAAGCAAAAGGGGAGCAGCCAGGGCAGCAGGAGTGCCAAAACCGGCAGCGCCTTCTATAAACCCGCCGAAAAGCCAGGCAATAATGATCGCCTGGATACGCTTATCAGGGGAGATATTGGTAAAACCTCTGTTAATGGCTGCTAATGCACCACTTTCACGCAAGGTGAAAAGCAATGCAAGAGCCCCGAAAATGATCAGCAGAATTTCAACTGTAATCATTACACCATTTGTAACTGAAGCTGCAATCCAGTTCCATGGTGTTTTCCAGACAAAAACCGCCAGCAACAATGCTACAAAAAATGATACCGGCATCGCTTTCGTCGCAGGCCATTGTAACCAGACCATCAAAATAAAAATACATATTATTGGCAAAGCCGCCAGGAGAGCAAGAAGACCTTCATTCATAGAAGTAATAATTAAAGGTGATTAAGGAAACAAATATATAAAAAGATTCAAGATTCAAGATTCAAGATTCAAAATTCAAGATTTCAATAATCACCTTAATCTTTACAAAGAGCAAATTTATTCTTTGAACCTTGAGCATGCTCCGAAAAGTAAAATATGATTCTTAAATTTGTTTTACTCCTCCAGCCCCCTGTCGCCAAACAGGTAGTGGTAATCTTACTTTTCAGAATAAACACAATCTTAAACCTTAAATCTTAAATCTTGAATCTTGAATCTGGAATCTTGAATCTTGAATCTTGAATCTGGAATCTGGAATCTTAAATCTTGAATCTTGAATCTTGAATCTTGAATCTTGAATCTGGAATCTTGAATCTTGAATCTGGAATCTGAAACCTGAAAAAACTATTAAATCATAACTTTCCAACCCGAATGATCATTAATTTCTTCAATAAAATTCGTATCTTTGCACCCCGTTAATGAATTAAAATCTACGAAATTGGCAGGAAAAACATTATTTGATAAGATATGGGATACCCATGTTATTGAGGAAATCAAAGGAGGTCCCAGTGTGCTGTATATTGACAGACACCTTATTCATGAAGTTACCAGTCCGCAAGCTTTTGCAGGAATTGATAAAAGAGGGTTGCATGTTTTCCGCCCGGATAAAACCGTTGCTACTCCCGATCATAATGTGCCCACAGTGGACCAGCATTTAACGATCAAAGACGAACTTTCCCGATACCAGGTTAATAAACTCAAGGAAAACTCCGAAAAACATGGAATTACCTTGTATGGACTTAATCATCCATACCAGGGGATCGTTCATGTAATAGGTCCTGAACTGGGAATCACACAGCCGGGAATAACAATCGTCTGTGGTGATAGTCACACATCCACACATGGAGCTTTCGGTGCCGTTGCTTTTGGAATTGGTACCAGCGAAGTGGAAATGGTGCTTGCAACTCAATGTATCCTGCAACCTAAACCCAAAAAGATGAGGATCAATGTGGAAGGTACATTGAAAAAAAATGTGACAGCCAAAGATATCATCCTGTATATTATCTCAAAAATTTCTGCCAGTGGCGGCACAGGATATTTCATTGAATATGCAGGTTCTACTATCAGGAATCTGTCTATGGAAGGAAGAATGACCATTTGTAATATGAGCATTGAAAGTGGTGCAAGAGGAGGGATGATCGCCCCGGATGAAACTACTTTTAATTATATCAGGGGAAGGAAATTTGCACCTGAAGGAACTGATCTTGAAAATGCCTTAAGAAAATGGAAAGAGCTGAAATCCGATGAGGATGCGGTTTTCGACAAAGAAATAACATTTGATGCTGCAGATATTGATCCTATGATCACTTACGGGACAAACCCCGGAATGGGAATGAAGATCAACGCTAAGATACCCGGGGAGAAAGATATTGCTGCAGCTAACCTGGAAACTTTCAGGAAGGCTTTGAAATATATGGGATTTAAACCCGGGGAGCCTGTGCTTGGTAAGAAAGTGGATTATGTTTTTATTGGTAGCTGTACTAACGGAAGGATCGAGGATCTTCGTATGGTGGCAGAATATGTTAAGGGAAAGAAAAAAGCAGGAAATATTACTGCATGGATCGTCCCGGGATCAAAACAAGTGGAAAAACAGGCAAATGAAGAGGGGATAACCAAGATACTTGAAGCAGCAGGGTTTAGGTTGAGACAACCAGGCTGCTCAGCCTGCCTGGCAATGAATGATGATAAGATACCTGAAGGAAAACTCGCTGTTGCTACTTCAAACAGGAACTTTGAGGGAAGACAGGGACCCGGTGCACGGACAATGCTGGCAAGTCCCTTAACAGCCGCAGCAGTGGCAGTAACAGGGATGATTGTTATCCCGGAGAATCAATAATTTAAAGTATAAAAATACATGATTTCATATTTGATTATGAGTCAACTCCGAAAAGTCATATTATTTCAAATATCGCCACAGATTCACAGATTAATTTATATTAATTAATTGATAATCTGAGTAATCTGTGGCAATTCTTTCTTTTAAAATTGAAAAAATATCTTTTCGGAGCGGACTTAATTTTAAATTTTTTTCTTTGTGTATTTTTTGATACCCTTTGTGCCTCTTTGTGGTAAAAAAAACTAATTAATACATTATAACCATGCCGATAACCAAATTCATAACCATCGAATCCACAGCAGTACCACTGCCAATAGAAAATATTGATACCGACCAGATTATACCTGCAAGATTTTTAAAAGCTACGACCAGGGATGGTTTTGGTAATAACCTGTTCAGAGACTGGCGATTTGATAAAAATGATCAACCAAAAGATAATTTTGTCCTGAACAATCCCACATATACCGGAAGCATCCTGGTTGCAGGTAAGAATTTCGGTAGCGGATCCAGCCGTGAACACGCCGCATGGGCGATCTATGATTACGGTTTTAAAGTTGTCGTCTCAAGCTTCTTTGCTGATATTTTTAAAAATAACGCTTTAAATAACGGATTGCTTCCAGTTCAGGTTTCCGAAAAATTCCTGGCAAAAATTTTCTCAGCTGTTAATAATGATGCAAAGACAAAATTCAGGATCGACCTGGTAAGCCAGGAGATCACTATTATAAATTCCGGTGAAAAGGAAAGTTTTGAAATTAATCCCTATAAAAAAGAATGCCTTATCAATGGATATGAGGATATCGATTTTCTGTTGAGCTTAAAAGAAAAGATCATTGAATATGAAAAGAAGAGGTAAAAAAGAAAGCTTTAATTGTTAAAGGATGAACATCACTATTTTAGATACAACTCTCCGTGACGGGGAACAAACTTCCGGAGTGTCATTCACAGCTGCGGAAAAACTCAATATAGCAAAACTTTTACTGGAGGACCTTAATGTTGACAGGATAGAGATAGCTTCTGCCCGTGTTTCAGAGGGAGAATTCAAGGGTGCACAAATGATCCTCGACTGGGCAAAAGAAAATAAACTACTTGACCGTGTTGAAATACTGGGTTTTGTGGATGGTATGGAATCTCTTAACTGGATTCAGAATGCAGGGGGAAAGGTGCTTAACCTTCTTACCAAAGGATCACTGAAACATTGTCAGCAGCAGCTTAAAAAGACCCCGGAACAACACCTCGAAGATATTAAAGATGTGTTACGGAATGCAGAGAAAATGGGCATCAAAGTTAATATCTACTTTGAGGACTGGTCAAACGGAATGAGAAATTCCCCGGAATATATGTACCAGATGCTGGATAATCTCCAGCATGAAAATATATCAAGGTACATGTTACCCGATACGCTGGGGATACTTAACCATAATGAGACCTATAATTTCTGCCTGGATATGAAAACCCGTTACCCAAGGCTCAATTTTGACTTCCATGCACATAACGACTATGATCTTGCTACAGCCAATGTTTTTTCAGCAATAAAAGCAGGAATTACCGGCATACACACCACTGTTAACGGTTTGGGTGAGAGAGCAGGGAATGTTCCAATATCCAGTGTAATTGGTATTGTGAAGGATCACCTGAAATATGAAATGTCGGTAAATGAAGAAAAGCTATACTTTGTAAGTAAATTCATAGAATCTTTTTCAGGGATACGAATACCTGCGAATAAACCCCTTATTGGTGAAAATGTCTTTACCCAGACAAGCGGTATTCATGCTGACGGTGATCAAAAAGACAATCTTTATTATAATGACCTGTTGCCGGAACGTTTCGGAAGAAAAAGACAATATGCCCTCGGGAAAATGTCAGGAAAAGCCAGTATTATAAAGAATCTTGAAGATCTTGGCATAAAACTGAACAAGAACGAAATGAAACTTATAACCCAACGCATTATAGAACTTGGTGATAAAAAAGAAACAGTTACAAAGGAAGATCTTCCCTATATTATTTCTGATGTCTTAAGAAGTCAACGTGTGGAAGAAAAAATAAAGATCAGGAATTATTCCCTTTCTGTTGCTGCAGGGCTTAAATCGGTAGCTACCCTCAGCATTGAAATCGGGGGGAAAGTATATGAGGAAACCGAAGCAGGTGACGGTCAATACGATGCTTTTATGAAAGCCTTGTGGAGAATATATGACCGGCTGAACAAAAAACATCCCGTCCTGCTTGATTATGTGGTAAGTATACCCCCGGGCGGAAAGACAGATGCTCTGGTAGAATGTATGATCACCTGGGATTATAATGGAGACACATTTAAAACCAGGGGGCTCGATTCAGACCAGACAGTGGCAGCAATTAAGTGCACTACGAGAATGCTGAATATTATGGAAAGGGACTACGGTATCCTGTGATCCCCCGATCCCTCGATCCCGTGATCCCGTGATCCCCCGATCCCTCGATCCCGTGATCCCGTGATCCCGTGATCCCGTGATCCCTTAATTATAAACTTTATTAAATTTTAACCAATGAATTACAAAATTGCAGTATTACCCGGTGACGGCATAGGCCCGGAAATTATTGAACAGGCCAGGAAGGTATTGATAGCCGTTGGAAAGAAGTATAACCACCAGTTTAAATTCACAGACGCTTTGGTTGGCGCGTGTGCCATTGATGCCGTAGGAGATCCGTTTCCAGAAGAAACATTCAGGTTGTGCATGGATTCTGATGCTGTGCTTTTCGGAGCTATCGGAGATCCGAAATATGATAACGACCCGGGAGCTAAAGTAAGACCGGAACAGGGACTCCTGGCTATGCGTAAAAAGCTGGGATTATATGCAAATATACGCCCGGTAAGTACATTTAAATCTCTCCTTCATAAATCTCCTTTAAGAACGGATCTTGTTGAAGGTGCTGATTTTGTAGTTGTCAGGGAACTTACCGGTGGGATATATTTTGGTGAACCAAGAGGAAGATCTGAGGATCAAAAGAAAGCTTATGATACATGCACCTATACCCGGGAGGAAATTGAAAGAATAGCATTACTTGGATTTGAATATGCTGCAAAACGGAAAAAAAAGCTGACAGTGGTTGATAAGGCAAATATCCTGGCTACATCCCGGTTGTGGAGGGAGACTTTACAGGAAATGGCAAAAGGATATAAAGATATTGAGGTGGATTATATCTTCGTGGATAATGCCGCTATGCAAATTATACAATGGCCGAAAAAATTTGATGTTATTCTTACGGAAAATATGTTCGGAGATATCCTTTCGGATGAAGCAAGTGTGATCACAGGATCACTCGGGTTACTTCCTTCTGCATCAATTGGTATCCATACATCGGTATATGAACCCATACATGGTTCTTATCCCCAGGCTGCAGGTAAAAATATTGCCAATCCTCTTGCTACAGTCCTTTCTGCTGCTATGATGCTGGAAATCTCATTAAACCTCACTGGTGAAGCCAAAGCGATAAGGGATGTGGTTGAAAGATCCATGCAGGCTGGTATTGTGACTACTGACATTGCTGAAGGTAAAGCCTATAAAACCTCTGAAGTAGGAGACTGGCTGGCAGGAAATGTTTAAATGGACCATAGACCCTAGACCCTAGACCCTAGACCCTAGACCATAGACCATAGACCATAGACCATAGACCATAGACCCTAGAGGCTATGTGTCATAGTAATGTAAGTTACTTTTTAAAGTTCCGTAGTATACATTCCCATTTGCCATAATCACTTTCAACAGCAACTCTTTGTCATTCAGCGAGATAATACTTCTGAA